>Ga0070734_10004191_pt1 | contig 13969 bp, 11 predicted proteins | sample Coa_R1_8_FD_66444 | JGI IMG/M metagenome (GOLD analysis project Ga0070734, IMG submission 66444) | Surface soil microbial communities from Centralia Pennsylvania, which are recovering from an underground coalmine fire - Coalmine... | ecosystem: Environmental > Terrestrial > Soil > Unclassified ...
CCGGTCGATCAGCGTGACGTCGACGGGCGCGCCCTTGAGCCCGCGCGCGGCGTACAACCCGGCGAACCCGCCGCCGAGGATGACCACGCGCGGCCGCGCGCCGGCGTCTACCATTGGCACGTCAGTTGAGCGGCCCGCGCCCGCGCGGCAGCCCGGCGTCGCCCAATTGATCGATCTGCTGCTCGATCGCGCGCCGCTCCGCTTCCGTCGGCGCCACCAATTGCAAGCGCGCCAGCACGCCGCGCAGTCGCGCGTGGTCGCTCTTGTTGGAATAGATCGTTCGCAGGTTGTTGAGCAGGCGCGTCAGGATCTGCGCCTTGCTCGCCGGCTCCAACATTTCGCGCGTCGGGTCTTTGTCGTGTCCCGTCGCCCGCGCGTGCAGCGCGCGCAATCCGTTGCGGTCGATCGGCCGCCCGGCGAACGGGTCGATGAAGATGGCGCCGCGCGGCCCGTCGACGCGCACCAGGAAATGGCCGGGAAAGGAGACGCCGCGCGCGGTGACTCCCGCGCGCTCCAATACGGCGACGAGGACGATCGCCAGTGTAATCGGGATTCCGGTCCGGCGATCGATCACTTCGTTCAAGAAGCTGTTGCGGGGATCGTAATAGTCCTCTTGATTGCCCTTGAATCCCAATCTCCCGTAAAGCAGCTCGAGCGCGGCGCGAATGCGTTCCTCGACGGGAGCGTCGCCGCGGACGTCGGCGCGCGCCTGGTCGCCGAGCGCGGCCAATCGCTCGGCGTAGTGCGCGACGTCCAGCCCCGGATACTCCGCTTCGGCGACCAGCAGGGCGGCGCGCACGAGGTCCAGCTCCGCCTCGGGGCGGCTGATGACGCGCGCGAAGATGAGCAGCTCGGCGTCCATTGAATCCACGAATGATACCGTTTGAATCGGTGAATGATACCTTTCGCGCGGTCGCGGCCGGAAGTACTCTTTTGCCGTGGCGGAGCAAACCAGGGATCCGACGCATTGGCTGCACCGCTTCACCGCCGACGAGTGGCTGCGCGCCGCCGAAAAGGAATTGCAGCACGCGCGCGTCGCGCTGGAGGCGAAACAGCAGCGCGCCGGCGTCGTCCAGGCGCGCCGCGCCGCCGGGATGGCCTGGAACGCCGTTTTGTCGACGGCGGCGGACGAAGCGTACGGCCGCAGCTACATGGAGCACCTGCAAGCCCTGTCCAAAGACGCGACCGCCCCGGAATCGATCCGAGCCGCCGCCCGCGCGTTATTGGAAGCCCCAATGACCGCTCAATTGATCATGCTGGGAAAGGGCGACGCGCGATTGGCCGATTCGGCGCGCGCGATCCTCGAGCACGCCCGCGAACGCGTAAAGCCCACCGCCTCCGCTTAGGGGGTTCCTTTGACGGGTTCGGCGCGCTTCACCGACGGCGAAAGTATCGAAGTCAGTAGAGCCTGCTTTGCGCCATTACGGTCTAAGCCGTAGGGCGGGGGCTTGCCCCCCGCCGAGCCTTCACAGCTCGTACACCCAGGATCCTGCGAACGGGTAGTCGCGCCAGCGCGGCACCAGCCCGTGATCCGGCACCAGGCAGTGGCTCGGCGGGGGGCAAGCCCCCGCCCTACGGATTTTATCGCCAGCGAGTCGTTTGCGGCGGCCGTTCGGCCAAGGAATCGAACGGATCCAGGTTTTCGTTTCACGAAGTGATCGGCGGTCAGGACCGCCTCCGCTCAAGGGGTTCCTTTGACGGGTTCGGCGCGCTTCACCGACGGGGAAAGTATCGAAGTCAATAGATCCGGCTTGGCGCCATTGCGGTCTAGATGGGGGAAGCGATCGCCTCCTTTGTAGTCCAGCTTGTGCGTCTTCATATAGTCGCCATTTTGGACCAGCAGCTCTACCGGAGTGGTCTTGGATAAGTGGACTGCTTCGCGCAACCGCTCGGGCGTGAACTTTCGACCATTGACCGCGATCAACTTCATCCCCGGTCCGATGCCCGCGCGCGCGGCCGGGCCGTCGGGCAGCACGTCGAGAATGTCGGCCGATTCGGCGTGAGCCAACACGCCAATCGAGTGCAAGAGGTCGATCTGTTTCATGCGCCCCTCCCTGGCTTTTTGAAAGGGAGTGCGCGCATCGGTGTAACTCAGGCGCCAGCCGGCTTCCTCCAGGGATTGCATCGGAAGGCGTGTTTGCGGCGAATCCAGCCGATCGGCGATCAGCTTGCGCCAATCGTGCGGGACGATCGCATTCAAGGTATTGACCACATCGTCCAATTGATAGGGAACGACCGCGGGCGGGCCGTTTTCGCCGCCGTGGAACTTGCGGCAGAAGTCGTCCAGCGAACGCGCTCCGTTCGACTCCTTGCGCAGTATCCCGTCTATCTCCAGCCAGAGCAGGACGCCTTCCGGGTAGAAGTCGACGCCGCGGCGCCAGTGGCGCCAGGTGAGCGGCGCGTCGTACAGCGACGGCGCGGCGACCGCGGTGTCGGCGAGCGGCCGCCACTTGCGCCCCTGCGTCGCATCCATGTCTCCCGCATAGAATGCGATTACGTCGCGCGTCTCTTGCGGGGTCCACAATCCGGCGCGCGCCGCCAGGATGGTTCCCAGGTAGCTGGTCAGTCCTTCATAGACCCATAAGAGGTCGTCTTTCATCGGTTGCTGGTAGTCAGAGACGATCAATCCGATCGGGCGGCGATACTTGCCGTTCCAGGAATGGGCGAACTCGTGCGGGAGCAGCCCGGCGACCGCCAGGCGCGCTTCCTCGTCGACGAACGCGCGCTCCGGCGCGCGATTGTCGGACGATTGGTGGTGCTCGATTCCGCCCGGCGGGATGAAGTCGGAGAGCGAAACCAGGAAGTGGTAACTATCATAGTGACGCGCCCCGAACAAAGCGGTCGCCTCGACGATCAAGCGTTTGTAATGCTCGATTACACTGTTCGGCCAATCGAGCGCCGATTCGCCGTCGGCGGCGGCGACGATCTCGTGCAAGGGATCCAATGCAATGTGCTGGAGGTGATCGCCGATCAATACCGGTGAATCGATCAAGGTGGTCAGCGGGACCTGCTTGAACTCGACGGTCGCTCCCGACGAGCGCGACGAAGCGAGCGCGCTTCCCCACGACCATCCCGGCGGCAGCTTGAGGGTCGCGCGAAACGGGATCTCGTCGGCGCGCGCGCCGCCCGGATACACCACTACCAGGTTCCAATTGACGATCGCGACGTGATCGGTCGCCGTCGCTCCCGACGAGTGGCGCTCCAGCTCGACCGGCGCCAGGTAATCGAGCCCGACCTCGATCGCGCGCGCGCCCGGCGGCACCTCTACCTTGAAGGTATAAAGGTCGATCGGGTCTCTCTGCCATTGAATCGATTTGCCGTTCGCCGTGACCGTCAATCCCGCCAGGTTGTTGATTGGCCCGCTCGGCGAATGCTCGCCTGGAATCCACTTTGGATAGTGCAGCGTCAATGGGCCGGCATTGGCTGGAATCGTCAAATGCGCGTGAAGGATGCGGCGCGAGACGTCGGCGGCGTCGACGGTGATGGTAACCGGCTCGGCGCCCTTGACACTGACAGGCAGCGCGAGCGCGAAAACGAAACATGCAAAGAGCTTCATCGGGTCTCCGGGTGAAGGGCGCCGTTCAACGCGTCGATGATGCGGCCGTTCAATCGCTCTTGAATCAAGGGGTCGGGGACCATGTGGGTCAAGCCCGATAGCGGCAACAGGTCGAACTTGCGGCCTGCCCTGAACAGCGTGTCCGCCAGCTTCAGGGTATGAAGGAAATAGACGTTGTCGTCGCTGGTACCGTGAATGAGCAAGAGCGGGCGCGACAATTTATCGGCATAAGAGAGCAGCGAGCTTCTTTGATAGGCTTCTCCGTCGGTGGCGGGCAGGCCGAGATAGCGCTCCGTATAGTGGGTATCGTAATCGCGCCAATCGACCACCGGCGCGCCGGCGACTCCCACGCTGAAACGATCGGGCCGCTTCAAGACCGCCAAAGCGGATAGATACCCGCCAAAGGACCAACCATAGACGCCGACCCGCTTGACGTCCATCTCCGGCAGCTTTGCGGCGAGCGCGTCGAGAGCCGCTATTTGATCGTCGAGGATGGGGCCGGCGAAGTCGCCGCGGATGGCGCGCTCGAAGGCGCGGCCGCGGCGCGGCGTGCCCCGCCCGTCGGCGAGGACGACCAAGTAGCCGTGATCGGCGATCCATTGCTTGAGCAGGAGCGGCTGCGCGGCGCGGATCACCTGGCGATGGTGCGGGCCGCCGTAGACCGCGAGGACTACCGGGTAGTGTTTGTGGGGGTCGAAGTCTCTGGGGCGTAGAACCAAAGCCCTCAATTGTCTTTCGCCAACACTATAGAGCTCGGCGCGCGCGAAGAAGGGCGGGGTCTCCGCCACCGACGGGAGATCGACCGGTTTGTCGCCGCCGTGGACCGAATAACGGGGTAATTCGCTCAATGAGGTTGACGCCAATACATAGACGGGCGCTTTGCGGGCGAAGGTCGCGGTGTGCAGGCCGGCTTCGCGGGTGAGGCGCTCGGGGGCGCCGCCGTCCAGCGAGACGCGGTAGACGTGATCCTCGGTCGGATCGGGGGAGCCGGCGTAATAGAGGGCGCGCGCGGCTTCGTCGACGTGGAGGACGCCGGCGTAACCCTCGTCGGTGGCGAGCGGGCGAACGAGCGCGCCGGTCTTGTCGCGCAATTCGATCGACCAGGCGCCGCCGCGCTCGCTCGACCACAAGAAACCATTCCCGCCTTCCAGCCAGCGCGGGACGGTTTGATCCAGGTTGAGCCAGGCGTCGTCGTGCTCGGTCAAGAGCGCGCGCGTCTCGCCGCGCCCGTCGGCGGCGAGCACCGCCAGGTCCTTTTGATCGCGCGATTGCACCACCAGCGTCAGCGGGCCGTTGCGCCAGACGACGCTGGCCAGGTAGGGATAACGCGCGTGATCCCAGGAGACCCACGCCGGCTTTCCACCATTGGCAGAGATGATCCCGAGCTTCACTTCAGCGTTGTTGTGGCCAGGGCGCGGATAGGGCACTGCATGCGAAGGTCGCTCAGGATGCGCGGGATCGGCCAATTGGAACGTTTCTACCGGTCGATTGTCCGCCTGCTCGTATGCGATCGCGCGGCTGTCGGGTGACCACCAATACCCGGTATAGCGGAACATCTCCTCTTGCGCGACGAACTCGGCGACGCCGTTGGACACGCGCGGATCGTCGGAGTGGGTGAGGCGGCGCTCGCTCTTGCCGTTCAGCTCGAGGACGTAGAGATCGCCGTTTCGGACGTAGGCGACGCGTTTTCCGTCGGGAGACAGCTTGGGATCGAGGGCGTCGGGGCCGGTCGGAAGCTCGGTCGTGTGGCGGTCGGCGCGGCGAACGGTGTAGAGGCGGCCGGACAGCGTCAATAGAAGGAGCGCGCCGTCGTCGGAGATTTCGAAAGCGGTGAAGCCGCGCGACGAGACGCGCTGGCGCTCGCGGCGCGCCCGCTCCTCGGCGGACAGCTTCTCGACGGCGCCGCCGAGCAGTTGCGCGGGAGTCAGGAGCTCGCGTGATTGTCCGCCGGCGACTTCCAGCTCCCACAATGATTGCTCGGGAGAGCGCGGCGGCGAACGGAGGAAGAGGACGTGCTTGCCGTCGGGAGTCGGGCGGGCGGCGACGGGGCGGCCTTGCAGGAAGCCGCGCGTTTCGGCGTAGTCGCGGAGAAAGTCGGCTTGGGCGGTCATCGGTATCAAGAGGGCGACGGCGAGCGCGCGCATGGGCGGACCTGACACGGCGGCGGAGCCGTCGCCCGACTGTAACACGGCGCGCGCGGCGCTACGTTTTCGGCATGGACGAAATCGAGCGACCCTTTTTGAGCGACGTCGAGGAGCTGCGCCGGCGGGCGCGCGAGCACATCGAGGAGGGCGCGGTCACCGTCGGGTACGCGGCGGATCGCGCGGTCATCCTGAAGCTGCTCGGCGACGCGCTGGCGACCGAGTGGGTGTGCGTGCTTCGCTACAAGAGGCACGTGTTCATGGCGAGGGGGCTGCAAGCGGAGCCGGTGGCGGAGGAGTTTGCGCAGCACGCGGCGGAGGAGATGGATCACGCCGATCGGATCGCGACTCGGATAACGCAATTGGGTGGAGCGCCCGATTTGAACCCGGCGGGATTCGTGGCGCGGTCGCACTCGGAGTACGTGGAAGGCGTATCGCTGGTGGACATGATCAAGGAGGACCTCGTCGCCGAGCGGGTGGCGATCGAGGCGTATTCGGAGATCGTTCGCTATATAGGAGAGCGCGATCCGACTTCGCGGCGGTTGATGGAGGAGATACTCGCCAAGGAAGAGGAGCACGCGGACGATATGGCGGATCTATTGGCGACGTTGGATCCGACGAGGGCGCCGAAGTAGTTTTCGGGAGCGGGAGCGGGAGGGGGAGCTGGAGCGTTAATTGGCGAAGAGGGTGTCGAGCCAGGAGGCGATACGTTGTTCGTAGCCGGGGCCGAAGCCGTGGTTGATTTTGCGGACGGTGCCGCGGCCGTCGAGGATGAAGGTGGTCGGCAGTTTGTGGGCGCCCATTGCGCTGAACAGTCGGCGGCCGGGATCGAGGAGGACGCGGGAGCCGATTCCGGTTTCGCGGACGAAGGGGGCTACCAAAGAGGGGTCGTCGTCGACGGAGATGCTGACGAAAACGGCGCGCGGGTAGCGGCGGCGCAAACGCTCGAGCGACGGAATCTGCGCGCGGCAGGGGGCGCACCACGTCGCGAAGAAATCGACGACCGTGACGCGGCCGGCGCCGGCCGCTTGCAATGCGATCGGCGCGCCGCCGTCGAGCGGGCGCAACGCCAGCGACGGGGCGGGGTCGCCGATGAGGAGGCCGACCAGCAAGAGGGCGGTCACGCGGAAAAGGTAGCGCTCGGCGGCGGCGCTGGCAAAATGGGGTCATGGGCGTGAGCGATCGCATGCGCGCCAAGCTGGGCGCGTTCGTCGTCGACAGCGTCTTTCGCGGGCTGTCGTCGGTCGGGCGGTTCCACCCGATGGCGCGGCCGTCGCGGCACAACGTCCACCTCGAGCGCAACGTGCGCTACCGCGAGACCGGCCTCGACGAGCATATGCTCGATATATATCGTCCGCATGCGCCGGGACCCTACCCGGTGGTCTTGTACGTCCACGGCGGCGGGTTTCGCATCCTGTCCAAAGACAGCCACTGGATGATGGGGCTGGCCTTCGCGCGGCGTGGCTACCTGACGTTCAACATCAGCTACCGGCTGGCGCCGCGGCACCCGTTCCCGGCCGCCGTCGAGGACGCGTGCGCGGCGTACGCGTGGGTGGCGAAGCACGCGGCGTCGTACGGCGGCGATCCATCGCGGCTGGTGCTCGCCGGCGAATCGGCGGGCGCCAACCTGGTTACAGCTTTGGCGGTCGCGGCGACGTACCAGCGCGACGAGCCGTGGTCGCGTGCGGTGTGGGAATCGCAAATGGTGCCGAGCGCGGTGGTCCCGGCGTGCGGCATCTTGCAGGTCTCGGACACCGCGCGCTTCGGGCGGCGCAAGCGTTTGTCGTCGCTGTTGCTCGATCGGTTGACGGAAGTGGAGGAGGCGTATCTCAAGCCGTCGAAAGCGAGCGAGACGGAGCGCGAGCTGGCGAGTCCCTTGTTGGTGCTCGAAAAAGGCGCGCGGCCGGCGCGCGCGCTGCCGTCCTTTTTCGCGCCGGTCGGCACCGCGGACCCGATCCTCGACGACACGCGCCGACTGAAAGCGGCGCTCGATCGATTGGGCGCCAACTGCCAGGTCAAGTACTACCCGAACGAGCTGCACGCCTTTCACGCGGTCGTCTTCCGCAAAGCGGCGCGACGCTGCTGGATGGACATCTATCGATTCCTCGACGGCGTCGTCCCCGCCAGCGGCTTCGCGACCGTTCCCGTTTAACGTTCGATCGTTTTCGTTTTCGACTGACGGGTAGCGAAGAAGACGGCGATGCCGGCGACGAGGCCGACCAGGAAGATCAAGCGCGAGAGGATCATGGCGCCGAGGAGGCCGTCGCTGATGGTGCCGAGCGGGCCGTGGCGGACGCCGAGGTGCATCGGGTCGCCGGCTGCCCAATCGACGAACCCGGACAGCGGCGCGTTGCAGAACGCGGCGAGCGGCCCGAGCGACAATGCGGCGAGCAGGCGCAAGCGGCCGAGGCGCCCGACGCACCAACCGAGCAGCGCGCCGAGCGCGATCGCGCCCGGCATCGTCGTCGCGACGAAGTTCTGCTCCCCGGCGACCTGCCCGAGAAAGACCGATCCCGCGACGCCGCACGCCGCGCCGACGATCGCACCGACGAGAGGACGAGCCATGCCCGTCCTACGCCGCGCGGCCGCGCCCGCTTCCCCTACGCTTTCGGCAGCGCGAACGAAATATTGGTCCCCACGCCCTCGACGCTGGCGATCTTGAGATCGCCCCCCGCGCGCGCGACCAGCCGGCGACAATTGGCGAGCCCGAGGCCGGTCCCCTCTTTCTTGGTCGAGAAGAAGAGCGTTCCCGCCTTTTGCTGCACCTCTTCCGACATTCCCGGCCCATTGTCGCTGACGACGAAACGAACCTGCCCGTCTTCCGTCTGGTTGGCGCGCACCGTCACGATCCCACCGCGCGTCTTGGCATTCAACAGCGCTTGATTGGCATTGGACACAAGATTGATAAGGATCTGCATCAACTCCATTGAAGAGATGCGCACCTTGGGCAGCGATTGCGGGCCGTCGTACACCTGCTTGGATTGCGCGCGCACCGCCGTCTCGCGGCAAACGCTGAAGACATAGTGGATGACCGGAACCGGCTCGGTCGCCGGCGTCTCCGGCGCGCCCGGTCGAATGAACTGGCGCAGAGTCGACGTCAGCTCGGTCATCATCTGACAGCTCTGCCGCAAGTCCCTGACGATCTCCGGCAGCTCTTCGGCGAGGTCTCCCAGGTTGCGCTTGTCCTCTTGCGAGATCTTGGTGGCCGCGCGCGCCAGCTCCGCCGCTTTCTCCGTCGAGGAAGCCAACACCGCCAGCCGTTCGACGTTGACCGCGACGTGCGAGAGCGGCTGATTCAAGTCATGCAAAATGGCCGCGCCGATCGATCCGAGCGTCGCCAAGCGCTCGTTGTGCATCAGTCGAATCTGCAATTCACTGCTCTGCCGCCCAAGGACGTACACCTCAGTGGCCCAACGCAGGATCGCTTCCAGCTCGACGCGATCCCACGGCTTGATCAAGTAACGATGTACCAACCCTTCATTGACCGCGCGCAGGATCGGATCGTGATCGCTGTAAGCGGTAATGACGATCCGCACGGTATCGGGATAGAGCGTCTTGACCTGTTGGAGCAGCTCGTGACCCGACATTCCGGGCATGCGCTGATCGGTGACCACCGCCGAAGCCTGCTCGTCTTTCAAGAGGGCGAGCGCGTCTTCGCCCGACGCCACCGACTTGACGCGAAAGCGCGGCCCGAAGTTCTGCTCGAAGACGAGGCGGTTGGAGAACTCGTCGTCGACGTAGAGGATGAGGTGTTCCTTCCAATCCATCATGGCGTCGCTCCCGCTTGCGCCTGCACTTCAGGACGCGCATAGGGCAGCTCCAGCCGGAAGAGCGTTCCGCGCTGCGCGTCGCGCACCTCCAGCGTGCCGCCGTGGCGAACGGCGATCTCGCGCGCCGTCGTCAGGCCGAGGCCGGTTCCCTGTCCGGGCGGCTTGGTGGTGAAGAAGGGTTCGAAGATGCGCTCGCGCAAGGAGGTGGGAACGCCCGGCCCGCTGTCGCTCACTTCGACGATCAATCGGCCTCGCTCGGCGCGCGCGGCGACCACCACCGATCCGCCGGGACCGGCCGCTTGCGCGCAGTTGTCGAGCAAATTGGAGAGCGCTTGCGTGACGAGCGATCCGGCGCACCACACCGAGCCGCGATACTCGATCGCTTCGCGCAAGGTGACGCGCTGGAGCGAGCTGCCGACCAGCGAGCGCGCGCGCTGCAGGATCGACGCGAACGGCGTGTCGTGGCGGATCAGCTCGCCCGAGCGCTTGAAGTCGAGCAGCTGGCGGGAGAGGCGCGCCACTTGATCGGCGCAGTCGCGCATCACTTGAATCAGTTGCGCGATCGGTTGATTCGGTTCCAAAAGCTCGGTCGGCAATAGATCGACCAGCGGATCGATGGCGTTGACGATCGCGTTCGCCGGGTTGCGCATCTCGTGGGCGAGACCGGCCGACAGCGTGCCGAGCGCGGCCAGCTTCTCCGCTTCGAACAGCTTGAGCGAAGTCGCGCGCTGCTCCAATTGCGAACGCACGCGCGCGAGCAGCTCGGACGGATTGCACGGCTTCAAGACGTAATCGATCGCGCCGGCGTCGAACCCGGTCAGGCGATCGGTCAGCTTCGCGTAGGCGGTGAGCAGCACGACGGGCGCCATGCGATTGCCGGGCAGCTCGCGAAAGCGGCGCGTCAGCTCGAAGCCGTCCATCCGCGGCATGCCGACGTCGCTGACCAGGAGGTCGGGGCGGTGCTCCTCGGCGAGACGGAGCGCGCTCGCGCCGTCGCCGGCGAGGATGGCGCGGTAGCCTTCCTCGACGAAGAGGATGCCGAGGAACGAGCGCACGTCCGGATCGTCCTCGGCGACCAGGATGGTGGCGCGCGGCGCGTTGGGCGGCGACAGCACGCGATCCGGATCGGCGGCGGCGGGCGAGTGGCCGTAGTCGCGCGGGACGCCGTACGGCGCGGCGAGGTATTCGTCGGGGACGACGTCCGCCGGCGCCAGCGGCAGCGTGATGGTGAACGCGCTGCCTTCGCCCTCCTTGCTCTCGACGGTGGCGTCGCCGCCGTGCGCGCGCGCCAGCTCGCGCACCAGCGAGAGGCCGATCCCGTTTCCGCTGGTACCGGGGCGCACCGGCGGGCTCCCCTGCTCGAAGCGGCCGAAGACGCGCGCGCGGAACTCGTCGGAGAGGCCGATGCCGGTGTCGCGGACGACCAGCGCCGCCGATTCGCCGACGGCGCGCAGTTGGATGGTGACGCTGCCACCGTCGGGCGTGAACTTGACGGCGTTGGAGATCAGGTTGGAGACGATGCGCTCGACGGCGGCGTCGTCGGCGAGCGCGACGCAACGCTCGGGCGCGTCGAGCACCAGCGTGAGGCGGTGGCTCTCGGCGATCGGGCGCCACATGTCGAACAGCACCTGCAGGATCTCGACGAGGTCGAGCGGCGCCTGCTTGACGGCGAGGCGCCCCTCCTGCGCGGCGGCGAGCTGGAGCAGCCCGTCGATCAAGCGGAGCAGCATGCGCGACGCCGCTTCGATCGCGCGCAGCCGCCGCGCCGCCTCGTCGTCGAGGTGCGCGCCGAGCCGCTTGCGCAGGTCGTCGGCGGAAGCGAGCACCAGCTGCAGCGGCGTCCTGATCTCGTGGTTGATGTTGGCGAACAGCCGATCGCGCGTCTCCTGCGCCTCGATCATCCGCGCCACCGTCGCCTCCAGCGTGTCGTGCGCCTGCTTCAGCTCGAGCGTCCGCTGCTCGACCTTCCGCTCCAGGTTCTCGCGATAGTCGACCAGCTCGGTATAGGTAATCGCGTCCTCGATCGCCATCGCGATGGTCGGCAGGACGAACTGCAGCAACGTCCGCAACCGCGTCTGGTCGACGCTCCCCGGCCACAACGCCAGCTCCCCGACGATCCTCCCGCGCCCCTCGACGACAAACCGCAAGACCTCCCCGTCCTGCCTCCCGATCCGATGCGCCTCCGCCTTCTTCCCCGACACCTCGACGTCGAGCCTGATCTCGACCCCCGCCAGCCGCGCCTCGTCGATCAGCGCCAACCCAATCGCCGCCAGCGTCCGCTCGAGTCCGATCTCATTACGAATGATCTGGCTGATCTGATAGGCGGTCCCCTGCTGCGTCGCCTGCAGCTCGAGGACGAGCCGCGCCTGCTCCAACTCGTTGTGTCGCTCGACCAACGCTTCGTTCGCCGCTTTGAGCTCGCGCCCCGCCGCGCTCACCGTGAACGGCCACGTCAATACCCTCCACAATCGCGGCAATAACCCGCCGCCGAGCGGAAACGTGACCTGATATTGCATCCCGTTGGGGATCGCTGTCGTTGCCACCGATGCGGGAGGAAGCCCGAACAGTCGAGGAACCTGGGCCAACCCGCCGCGCGTGATGATGAAGAACTCGGGGCACGGCGGATAATCGGTTGGTATGGTGAGTTCGAGCGAGAATCGGTTCTCGGCCAGCTCGTGATAGTCGGAGTGGACGCACTTGAATATCTGCTTGGGGCCCGCCTCGCTATATCCCCAACGATAGAACTCCTTCGTCGAGAACAGGAGCCTTGCGACCACGGTGATGGCGCGGAATAGCGGGTTCTTGATGAAGTCGCCGCCCATCCGCTCCAAATCCTCGTCGGAGAAAACGCGATGCGCGTTGGCGGCGATGCGCGCGTGATCCTGCCAACTGACCCACTCGTGCGCGTCACGAAGGTGGTCGACGGTGTATTCGGTGCCGCTAGTGAGGAAGTCGGGAGGCAGTTTTTGCCGCCGGCATTCGCGGAAGAACGGAGCAAAGGCTCTGCACGAGACTTCCCTCAAGCACACCCGCCCCAGCGAATGACGATTCCCGACCACGTGACACCGGCGCCGCCGCTAAAAGTGGCGACGCAATCACCGTCGCGGAGGAGCCCTTCGCGCGTGCCGAGCGCCAGTTGCAGCGGAACGTTGCAACACATGACGTTTGCCATCCACGGGAAGGTATCGATGCCACGCGCGTTGTCGAGGCCGAGGTGGTCGCGCGTCAACTCGCGCAGCCAGCGGGTCGGCTGGTGGCTGGCGTAGAACGCCACTTCCTTTCGGTCGACCCTGGCGTCGGCGAGCGCGTCTTCGACGATCTGCTTCGACCAATCGGCGAGGCTCAGCACCATTCTTCGGCCCACCCGCGCATCCGGCGACCAGGGCATGACGCGACCTTCATCGTACCACGTGCCGCCGGGGACGCTGCACACCAACCCGCGGTGGAAGTCGCCGTCGGTGCCATGCGCGTAGCCGAGCACGCCGTATCCATCGGCGGCCGGGCCGATCACCAACGCCGTAGCGGCGTCGCCGACCAACGCAGACGTCAAATCGTCGTCGGTGGCGAGGCGGCTGTGTATCGATGCCTGGACCAGCAGGGCGTAGCGTACGCGGCCGCTCGCTACCATCTGCGCGGCGAGCGTCAGTTGCATGGCAAAGGCGTTACAAACCGCGTCGACGCTCGTCGAGATGCAGTTGCGGGGAAGGCCGAGCTCCCGGTGGAGAAGACCGAACTCCGGCGCGAGCGCATAGCGCGGCGTCGTTGAATAGGTGAGGAGCAGGCCGATCTCCTTCGCCTCCACCTGGGCGTCCGCCAATGCGTCGCGCGCCGCCAGGAGCTCCACGTCGGCGGAGCCCTGTCCCTGGTCGATGACTCGACGCTCTCGGCAGCCGAGGAATGGATCGTCACGCAAAGCCGCCATCGCCTCGAGCGTGCGGCGTTGTCCCTCGGTCGTGATCTCGTCGGGACTCTGCAGTCCCCGCATGACGGCCGCGGTCGCCTTCTGCCGCCATTTTTCGACGGTGGATTGCGGCCACCAGTCGTTGGTGCGGATGGTTTTGGGGAGGTGGATGCCGAGGCCGTGGATTCCGACGTTCATTGCAATGTTCCTAGTTGAAGACTTTGAGGGTCTTCTTGCGGTTGGCGTTGTCGGCGCCGATGTTGGCGAAGCGCGGGTTCTTCGGCATCTGCACCGTGCGGTCGATGCGGACGTCGATCACCGTCGGGAGATCGCGCGGGAGCGGGCGGACCAGGGCGTCCAGCAGCTCGTTCGGGTGTTCGACGACCAGGCTGCGGGCGCCGACCGATTCGGCCAGGCGCGAGATGTCCACCTCGATCGGATAGCGGGGGTTGCGGCCGTAGATGGCGTCGTGTCCCAGCTCCACCATGCCGAGTCGGCGGTCGTTGAGCACGACGAAGATGACGGGCAATCGCTCCTGCACCGCGGTCGAGATCTCGGTCCCTACCATCGTGAAGCCGCCGTCGCCGCAGATGGAGACCAC
>Ga0070734_10004194_pt1 | contig 13966 bp, 11 predicted proteins | sample Coa_R1_8_FD_66444 | JGI IMG/M metagenome (GOLD analysis project Ga0070734, IMG submission 66444) | Surface soil microbial communities from Centralia Pennsylvania, which are recovering from an underground coalmine fire - Coalmine... | ecosystem: Environmental > Terrestrial > Soil > Unclassified ...
CCGTAGGACCAGGCGCGGGGAGGTCAGGCGCGGGAACACATGGAAAGCGTCACGGAAAGGCATTGTGAGTAATCTCCAGGAGGAACTATATAACGTTAGCGCTTGCCCCTCTTTGGATTGGGCGTTCCGTTTGCATCGGGCAGGCTATAGGTGATCTTGCCCTTCTCATCCAGAAAGTCGAGCCGGGGCGCGCCCGCCGCGTCCACCACCATATTGATGCGCGCATTCCCCCTGGCATCGTAGAGCGTAACCTTGGCCTCGCGCTCCTTGTTCTTGCCGACAAAGATTCGCGTCGGTGAGAACTCCGCCTCCTGCAGGCGCTTTCGCTCCGCATCTTTCTCCGCGCCGTCAGGCATCTTGTCAAGGGCCTCATGCTGTTGTAATAGATCGGAAAGAGGCGTTTCCGGGCGATCCCATACGCTCAGTCCGACCTGCCGGCTGCCGTTGTGATCGTTGTATACGAGGCCGACAGCTTGCGACTGCCGGAACTGATCGAACGTAAACCCACCGTACGCTCCGTATTTGCCGCCGCCCTGAACCGCCCCAAAGATCAAGCCGCCGCACTCATCCCCAAGCCCATTGTAGAAGATCATACCCGGCACACGCTCGGTCTTGAATGCCTTCCCGTTCACGATCGGATCCGGCATGTGATCCGTGTTGGCGATCACGGCGCGCAGTTGCCCACTCCTCTCGACGACATTCAGCCGCTCGACCGTGATCTCCTCGAATTTCTGCGTAGCCGGCATAAACGCCGACAGCCCCAACATACAGAAAATTGCCAACGATACCATGGCGTACGCCTCAAGGAGGCGCACTCTCTTCTGAAGCTTTTCCATGATTGCTCCCTCTCTTTTCGCACAGGAATGAGGTTCCGTCAGGGCATTTTGAAGACGCGCGTGTAGATACGTGTTTCTCCAGGCCGCCGCCAGATTTTTCCCATCGGAGGTCAGCGTGATATAATCCCCAAATGTTCTCTGAATGGGCGCACGCTCCTTATCGCCGCGCACCTTCCGCAACTGCCCGGATTACTCAAACCGGGGTTTAGAAAAACGGGTGTCCGGGAGGGAGGGAGGGGGCGAGATCGTTTTGAGGATGGTCTGGCGATATTCACCGTCTGTGCCTACAAACTCCTGCACCTGCTGTATACTCTCCTTCCTCTTCATTCCGCTAGACTCCTCTACAAACAGCCAGCGTGTGATTTGAAATCCGCCATTGACAGGCGAGATGGAAAGAGGAGAGAAGTTTCCGGCCTGATAGGCTTTGTGCGTTAAAATCCCCATCCTTCCGGTGCCAAGAAGAGTGAAGTCGGGGGGATTAATGGTCTTGAGAACCTTATCCCTATCTTTCCCATTCTGGAAGGCATGACGGATCAATTGCATCTTATGGTTGCGTGGGTCGTACATCCATTCTGTACTTTGAAAACCCCCTTTGATGCTCTCCATTTTGCCCGGTGAAGTAAGAATTAGCGGCTCGCGATTCAAACCGAAATTGGGAAGCGTAGAGGCGGCACCGGCTTCCAGAATTTCCACGGCTAATTTTCCATTATTCCATAAGAACCAGGTTTCCGGGGAAGTGAGGAGACGGACGTAGCGCAGGGCGGTTGGGCCATCCGTGATATGGACATGATGACGCAGATCGTTGAGTTGCTGTAGTAGGGACGATTGACTGCCAGCGGTTAGTCGCAGGTGCTCCCAGCCTTCCATCGGATCGCCTGTCAGTCCTTTCGTCACCAGATCGAGATGCATACCGGGAGCTTCACATCCCAGCTTCATTGGGCTCACTACGTCAATGAAATTATCGATTTGTTGTTGCATGTTCTGTCCAGAAGGCTCTCTTCTCTCCTGCTTTTGTCCCAAAGCAAGCAGGGGACAGCTAACTATCCCAAGCATCGAGAACACCATTAAGAACCTTATTTGTCTGCACTTTGTCATGTTGCTCTCACCCTGTTTTTCTGGATTGGGCGTCAATTCGCCGCCTGAAAGGGATTTCCTCCTTCCGGGTGCGATTCTCGCGCCTGGCAATCTTTGCCTGGAGTGGTCCGAACGTTGAAAACCTTATCGTTACCCCTATCTTGTCGTGGATCACGGATGGCGCTCCCAAGGGAGTAAACTCCCTCGCTGGTGGCCTTCGGCCTAGTGTCTCCCTACGGGGACACGTGTAGTCCGTCAGGTGGTTCGTGTCGGCGCAGGCCGTAAAGGTCGCACCTACGGTGCAGTCCAAATTCGCTTATTACGCGAATTTGGCCGAAGGCCACCAGCGAAGGGCTTTAGCCCATTGCGCAAAGAGGTGAGTAAAGCGGAGATTTTCAATCCCCGGTGTGCGCAGGCGCACCGAGGCACAGAATTTCGGGTAACTTTATGAGGGAGTGGGACTATCAAGAAGAAACCGAAAGCGTACGGGAAAGGAGCCGCGGGTGAGAGGTACAGCAGGAAGAAGAGTAGGGGCTGGATTGGGAGCCGTGTTATTGCTGTCCGTGTTGGTCGGGATGGCCCAGGCGGATGAACGCTCGACCGCTCAACGATTCGAGAGCGCGAAGAAGGACGTGCCTTCGCTGATCGCCTTTTTGAAAGTCATGCCGAAAGGGGGTGATTTGCATGTCCATGTCGGCGGTGCGATCTATGCGGAGACCCTGCTCGACAATGCGCTTAAGAACAACCTGTTTTACGATCCGACCACCAACCAGTTCACCCGTGAGAATGCCACCGGGCGCGTTCCGGCGATAAAACTGTTGGAAGGCGAGGCGGGCGAGTATCTGAGCAAGTTTCTGGACGGGGCCAGTATGCGCGGCTATCGTCCCGGTATGGAGAGCGGTCATGACCACTTTTTTCGTACCTTCGATATTGCCGGCAGTGCAGAAGAGGGCATGAACGCGGACGATGAGAACGCCGAGGTCATTGCGCGGGCGAAGGCGCAGAACGAACAGTACCTGGAGTTGATGACCCGCGTCGGCCCGGATGAGGCCTACGCGCTGTTCGGCAATCCGCCTGTGGTGGATGATCCGGCAAAGGCTCTGGAGGAGATCCGGCCCAAGCTAAACCAGTTTGTTACCTTATGCCGCGCCTATCTGGACGCGAAGGATGCCGAGATGGCGATGCGGCTGGGCGTTACGCCTCCCCTCAGCGGGGCGCAAGGCCCGGTGACGGTACGCTATATAGTCACCGCCAGCCGGCTGGCGCCTGACCGGGACTTTTTTGCGCGCCTGGCAGCCGGCATGGCCCTGATGCAGGCAGATAAGCGCGTCGTAGGCGTGAATATCCTGGCGCCGGAAGATCATCCGTTCGCCCGCACCCACTTCGAGACCCAGATGCGCCTGATCGACTTCCTCTGGAAGAGTTTCGGCCATCCCAACATCACCCTGCACGCGGGAGAGTTGACCCTGGACATCTCCCCTCTGGAGGCAATGCAGTCCCGCATTCGCCGCTCCATCGAGGTGGGCCATGCCCGCCGGATCGGACATGGGGTTTCGATTGCCTGGGAGGACGACCTGCCGGGACTTTTCCTGGAGATGAAGCGGGAGGGGGTCGCGGTGGAAATCTGCCTGACAAGCAATGCCGGCATCCTGGGGGTGAGCGGCGATCAACACCCATTCAACCTCTACCGTCACGCCGGAATCCCGGTCAATCTCAATACGGACGATGAGGGCGTCAATCGCAGCAATCTGACGCTGGAGTTTGTGCGCGCCGTGCGGACCTATCAACTCTCGTATGCCGAAGTGAAGGAGTTGGTGCGCAACAGCCTCGAGTACGCCTTCCTCCCAGGCGACAGTCTCTTTCTGAATCATGACTACCGCCGTCTCCGCCCCGAATTCATCGGCGTACAGCGCCCCGGATGGAGACCGACCCCGGAGGCGCAGCGCCTGCTGGACGCTTCCGAAAAGAGCCGTGTGCAGGTCCGCCTCGAACAGGCATTCGCTGCCTTTGAAAACTGAGTGTCCCTCTCATAAAACAAAATTCCAGCTAAGGGTTTCTTCCTTCTCGCCTATCCTTTTCCTGTGCCGGCGTCTCTATAAAAGAAAAGCAGCCGGCAGAGCAACTATGTGCGCTTGTCTGCATACAATCAGCCACTACCCCGATTCGCGGGTTAAAATGTAGGAGAACGCGCCTTGGAGCCTAAACTCTCCCCCGGAACGTTTTACGGAAAAAAAGATAGGTCCCGAAACGTTTCCGGAATAAGACTGACGGAATGCCTCTACGCACCGGCTTTCAAGATACCCAGGCACTCGCATGAGACAGCCTACTTCGGCCTTGTCCTTGAGGGATCTTACACCGAGACCTATGAGACCAGAACACGCGACTGCCGTCCCACCACACTGCTCTTTCATCCGGCGGGCGAGGTCCATTCGGAACGGCATGACGCAGTGAAGGTACGGATCTTAAGCATCGAGTTTCCTGCCGCATGGCAGAACCGTCTTGTCGAACACTCCAAGGCCCTTGCTTATCCGGGATGCTTTCAATCGGGCTTGGCGATGCAACTGGCGCTACGGCTCTACCGGGAGTTTCACCACTTGGATGCTCCGGCCTCGCTGGCAATCGAAGGATTGACCCTGGAGATCCTGGCGGAGACATGCCGGCAAGGGAGCCCCATCGAAGAGCCCGATCCGCCGCGCTGGCTGCGCCAGGTGAAAGATCTGCTGCATGATCGGTTCATGGACAACCTCTCCCTGGAAACTCTCGCCGAAATGGCAGGAGTACACCCTGCGCATCTGTCCCGCGCCTTCCGGCGGCACTTCCGCTGCACCCTGGGAGATTATGTGCGCGATCTACGTATCGAACAGGCGCGCCACGCCCTCGCCAAGTCGAATACGCCTTTAAGCGAGATCGCTCTGGCAGCGGGCTATAGCGATCAGAGCCACTTTGCCACCGCCTTCAAACGCAGCACAGGTCTCACCCCCCTCCAATTTCGCAAACTTTTCCAGGCACGTTAATTCCGCGCAAAATGCAGCGCTGAGGCAAGACAACTCCGCCATTCTCCTGTACACTGATGGCGGAAGCACGCTCCTGCGTTTCAACGACAATCCGCGCGATGGCCTGCAAACCGCGAACGATGGGAAGGCCAGGCGTCTGGGAGAGGATAAAAGTAGAGTTATGATTCGTCTACCTGGGTTTTTGATGATGGTCTTCGCCATCCTTTTGCTCTGCCCTCGTAAGGCGCATGCCGACAAGGTAGATGACTACATTCGGCTGCGGATGCAGAAGGAACACATACCCGGTCTCTCGCTGGTGGTCGTCCGAGAAGGGAAGATCATCAAGGCAAAGGGGTATGGCTACGCCAGCCTGGAACTCCGCGCCCCTGCGATGCCGGACACAGTGTATCAAATAGGTTCCCTCACCAAGCAGTTTACGGCGGCTGCCATTCTGCTCCTGGTTCAAGAACACAAAGTCGGACTGGACGCTAAGATCAGCCAATATCTGGACGGCACCCCGGAAACCTGGAAAGACATTACGGTTCGCCACCTGCTGACACATACCTCCGGCTTGCCCAGCGATGGCATTCTAACAACAGCCAAAACCTTCTTTGCAGACTATACGGAAGAGGAGATGCTGCAATCGGCGACAGCGTTGCCTCTGCTTGCGTCCCCTGGAGAGCAATTCTCTTATAGCAACCTGGGCTACGATCTGCTCGCCATGATTATCGAAAAGGCCAGTGGAAAATCGTATGCCGATTTCGTTCGGGAGCGCTTCTTTCAACCTCTTGGAATGACCGCGACGAAAGTCAATGACAAGACGGTGATCACTCCCAATCGAGCGCAGGGCTATCTCTGGGAAAACGGCAACCTGCGCCTCTGCGAACAGATCAGCCCCACTCGATTTAGAGGATCGGGGTCGCTCCTCTCCACGGCGCTGGATCTAGCCAAGTGGGATGCAGCCCTCTCTACCGAGGCCCTCCTTACCGATGCAAGCCGCAAAGCGATGTGGACCCCCATGACGCTCAAGGACGGCAAGGCCACGGATTACGGTTTCGGCTGGTTCCTCTCTTCGGTCAAACAGCACACAAACATTCATCACAATGGGGCCATAAACGGTTTCCTGGCAAATATGTCGCGGTTTGTGGACGACAAACTAACGGTGATCGTCCTGGTAAACCAGAGCGGGCTTGCCGGCACCGAAAGGATCGCGACCGGCGTGGCGCGGCTCTACATTCCCGCGATCCGTCCCGTAGCGCCGCCGAAGCAACCCACTTCTGCGAAAATAGATCCCTCCGTGTTCGCAGCCTACACCGGTCGCTATGAGTACTATAACAACGTTCTTTTTACCCTAATGCCCGGCAAAGGCGTGCTGTTAGGACAGTTGCCCTGGGGGGCGGCAGAGGATTATTCACCTCTCTCCGCCACCTCTTTCTGGCAGGCGGAGGATGGCGTTCAACTGACGGCCATCCAGAATGAGGCGGGAGAAGTTACGGGCTTGCGCGTGCGGGAAGAGAGCGGTTGGGAGCACATCGCCCCACGGATCGGCCCCCTTTTCCATACCCTTACGCCCCAACCTGACCCCGCTCCCCTGCAAACCCGACGGATCGTAGCGGCTTTGAAGGCAATGGAGCAGGGAGACAAGACGGTCCTGGATGCACCCGACATTGCGCCGGGAGCGAAGCGGAATTTTGCGTCTTACACGACGGATTTCGGGGGCCTGAAATCTCTTGTCTTCCTGGCCGCTTACGAGGTATCCGACCGAGGCATCGAGCGACATGGCGGCAAGGTAAGCCGCATTCTCTACTACCAATTGCTGAATGACAGGGCTTCGCGTAATCTACTGGTCTATCTGACAGCCGATGGCCTGGTGACCGATGAGGATAAAGTAGACGATTAGACAGCCGTGTCAGTTATGACAGCCGTGTCAGTTATGTCCGGCTATTCCAGCCTTTCGCTTCTGCGGCGCAATGCACATTCCGGGTCGCCACGGCATCTTTTTAGGAGCGAGGATTCTTATTCTGCCAAGGTGACAGTACGTGCTCGATGTGAGCGACAACCAACAATCTCTTCCCAGCTTTCTCATTACGATTGATACCGAGGGCGATAATCTGTGGTCACAGCCGAAAGAGGTGACCACGGAGAACTCCCGCTATCTGCCCCGTTTTCAGCAACTGTGCGAAAAATACAGCCTCAAACCCACTTATCTCACCAACTACGAGATGGCACGCTGTCCCGTGTTTCAGGAGTTTGGCAGGGATGTCCTCGCCAGAGGAACGGCGGAGATCGGCATGCATCTGCACGCATGGGATATGCCTCCGAACCACCCTCTCACCGCCGCCGACCTCGCCGCCCAGCCCTACCTGATCGAGTATCCCGATGAGGTGATGTGCGCCAAGATCCAGGTGATGACGGAGACACTGGAGCAGACCTTCGGCGTGAAGATGGTGAGCCATCGGGCGGGGCGCTGGGCCTTCGATGAGCGGTATGCGCGCATACTGCGAGAGCAGGGCTACCTGCTCGACTGCTCCGTGACCCCCTATCTCTCCTGGCGCACCTCGATGGGCGATCCCTCCCGCTCCGGCGGGCAGGATTATAGCCAATTTCCTACGACGGCCTACTTTCTTAAGCCGGACGATATTCGCTCCCCCGGCGAATCCTCCCTGCTGGAGGTTCCTGTCACCACGCTTCCGAAGCCGGGGCCGTTTGCCAAGCCACTACGCCGCAACTACTACCGCCTGCCACGGGGCGTGCGCGGGGTGGTGAACCGGCTCATTCCCCTCTACTGGTTCCGGCCCAACGGGCACAATGTGGACCAGATGCTCGCGATCCTGGATGTGATCCGGGCCGAAAAGGGCGACTATGTGGAATTTATGCTCCACTCCTCGGAATTCATGCCGGGATGCAATCCCCGGTTTAAGACCGAGGCGGATATCGACCGGCTCTATGCCGATATGGAGCGCGTGTTCGCCGCCGCCAAAGATACCTTCTATGGCAGAACCATGCACGAGTATTACGATCACTTCTGCGCCCGTCCGGGGCGCACGAAGCCGGTAATATAATGAAGAGGCGGGTATGAAACTCCTCGAAGCTTTAGAAGTCCTCCGTAACGCCCCCATGGTGGAAGCAGAAGCGCTCCCGGTCTGCCTGGTGTGCGGGTTCACCCCGCTCCACCTTCAGACCCTGATCGCCGCGCACCTGCAGCAGCGCTTCCCCCACCGGCGCGTTCGGATAGAGACCGGCCTGTACGGCGACTGCCTGGCCGGCCTGAAGCGCGTTCCGGCGCTGCAGCGGGAGGCCAGTATCGTGGTGCTGGAGTGGGCGGATCTGGACCCGCGCCTGGGGCTGCGCCGCCTGTCCGGCTGGAGCCCCGCCGATCTGCCGGACATCTTGAACACGGTCGCGATGCGGGCGGCGCTGCTGGAGGAGGGGATCCGCTGCGCGGCGGAAGCCGCGCCGGTGGCGCTCACCCTGCCCACCCTGCCTTTGCCGCCGGTCTCGTACACGCCGGGCTGGCAGGCGGGCGCGTTTGAACTGAGCCTGCAGGAGATCCTGTTCAAGCTGGGCGCGACCCTGGCGCAGAGGCCGAGCGTGCGCGTTCTGGAGCACCAGGCGCTCGACGCCCGCTCCCCTTTGAGGGAGCGGCTGGATGTCAAGTCCACACTGAGCGCGGACTTTCCCTATACGCTGGCCCATACCGATGTGCTGGCGGAACTGCTGGCGCAGGCCGCCCTGCCTCCGATGCCCCTTAAGGGGATCATCACCGACCTGGACAATACCCTCTGGAGCGGGATCATCGGGGAGGTGGGCGCCGACGGCGTCTCCTGGGATCTCGACCATCGCAGCCAGATCCACGGCCTCTACCAGCAACTGCTGCGCTCCCTGGCGGATGCGGGCATCCTGATCGCCATCGCCAGCAAAAACGCTCCCGAATTCGCCACGGAGGGCCTGAAGCGCGCCGACATCCTCCTGCCGCTGGATAAGGTCTTCCCCATCGAGATCCAGTGGGGCCTCAAGTCGGAGGCGGTCACGCGTATCCTGAAGGCGTGGAATATCGGGGCCGACAGCGTGGTGTTCGTAGACGATAGCCCGACGGAACTGGCCGAGGTGCAGGCGACGCATCCGGGGATACACACGCTCCGCTTCCCCCACGGCAGCGACCAGCAGGCTTACGAACTGCTCGAACAGTTGCGCACGCGCTTCGGCAAGAGCGCGGTGAGCCAGGAGGATGCGTTGCGCCTGGAGAGCATCCGCTCGGCTTATCAACGCACTTCCGACAGCGGCGGCGAGAGCAACCCGGAGGACTTCCTGAAGCAGAGCGAGCCGGTCCTCACAGTCGCTTTCCACAAAGACCCGCCGGACCCCCGCGCGCTGGAACTGGTCAATAAGACGAACCAATTCAATCTGAACGGCAAGCGCTACACGGAGGGCCAGTGGCAGACCTATCTGAACCAGCCGGAGACCGAACTGATGGTGGCCTCCTATGAAGACAAGTACGGCGCGCTGGGGAAGATCGCCGTGCTGACCGGCAGGCGGGACGGGGCGCGCTTTGTGGTGGATAGCTGGGTGATGAGCTGCCGCGCGTTCTCCCGGCGCATCGAGTTCCGGTGCCTTCAGGCGCTCTTCGACACCTTCGGCCTGGAGGAGATCCGGTTCGATTACGCCGCAACGGAGCGCAACGGGCCGCTGCAAGACTGCATGCGAGAGATCCTTGGCGCTGTACCGGAGGCGAATAGCATCCTCACGCGGGAGGCTTTTCTCCGCAACTGCCCACCCCTATATTTTAGAGAGTAGAGAACAGGATATATGGCCGACATCCGAGAGCGACTGATACGCTGTTTCGCCGGGACTTTTCCGGAGGTGAGCGAAGCCGAGCTTCCCGCCGCCTCCATCGCAACGCTCGGTATCTGGGATTCGCTGCGCAGCATCACCCTCATGACGGTGATCGAGCAGGAGTTCGGGGTCGAGATCCCCGAGGAGGAGTTGGAGCAGTTCGTCTCTTTCGCGCTCATCGAGGACTATTTGGAGCGGGAAGCGGGCGGCGGCGCCTCCTGAGCAGGATAACGTATGGGAAAGATCGTCCAGTATACTCCCGACCAGTTCGCCCTCTTAAAGCGTGCAGCGGAGCGCATGGGGCCGAACTATAGTCTGTATCACCGGCCGTTTGTGGACTACTACTACACCGGGAATGCGTGGTGTAAGCTGTTCCTCTTTATGCAGGAGGATGCCGTCATCGGAAGCATCGGCGTGGATTCGATGCGCTTCGAGCTGAACGGCCAGCCGCTGATGACCACCTTCGCCACCAGCTACTACGCCCTCGAATCCGGCGCAGGCGGGCCGCTGTATATGAAATGGATGCGCAGCAATCCGGCGGCCATCATCTTCGGAGGCAGCGAGGACACCCATCGCATCGCGCGGGCGCAGCATTGGACCTATATCGAAGGGGTCAAGGTCTACGAACTCAATCGGCCCATCGTGGTCTATCCCCAGGACCCTCCGTGGCGCGCCCTCGGCAAGAGGGTGGCGCAACTGCTGCCCAAGGGAACCCCGGTTGCGCGCTGCCTGGAGCGGATGCCGAAGGAGGCGTACGCCCACATCACCTTAAGAGAGGAGACGCTCTTTACCGACGACCTGCTCCCTGCCTCTTCTCCCTTTGCCTTCCGCCTGGCGCCCACGGTGGATTACCTGAACTGGCGGTATCGCACTGACCTCTCCTTTGTGCGCTACCGCCTGTTTCGGATCTTGAAAGGGGGCGCTACCGCCGGCTATGTAGTCATCAACGACGGCCCCCGGCTCATGGTCGCGCAGAGCGACGCCGATGACAGCGCCACGCTCGCCTATGCGATCCTGCTGGCCCTGACCGAGGTCTGCCGAAACGACCGCAAGCCCCGCCCGGTGGCGCTGACGTCCAGCCACCGTGAAATGCAGCCGATTTTCGCGCAATTCGGATTTCAGCCCTCTCAAAAGGACAGGCCATTCGTATTCAACGGCCTTCCGCGCATGGCGGAAGGCGGATGGGATGCTTCCCGCTGGCTGGTCAATTTCGATTGGGGGGATAACGGCCTGCGCGCCCCCTTCCTTGACCAGAAGGAACCGATCTCATGAGATCCTCTCCCCTTGTCTCTACCGTTTCATGCTTGCACAATCGGGTCAAAAAAAGCATCTCCCTCCTTGGGGGAATACCTTCCCTGCCCGATTTTGGGATACGATTTTTGTACGGGAACGCCGAAAGGAATCGGGGTTCCGGTAGAATGGATAACCTTCTCTTATGTCCGCACAGGAGCCCACACTCGTAGCCGCCACCCCGAAGAAGCCGGCACGTGCTCAGAGTGAAGCTGGTACCCGAGTCCGGGTCATCGAGCCGGGAACCGTCTCCCTCATCCATCTGGTGAAGGATCTATGGAGATCGCGCGAGCTGCTCTTCTTTTTAACGTGGCGTGATATCAAGGTCCGATACAAGCAGACAGCGCTTGGGGTGCTATGGGCCATTCTCCAACCGGTCATCTCTATGGTCGTCCTCTCCATCGTCTTTGGCCGCCTGGCAGGCATCGGAAAGACGATCACGAGCCATGTTCCCTATCCCGTCTTCGTCTATTCGGGGTTGCTGCCCTGGACCTTTTTCGCGAGTACGCTTGGCAGCAGCAGCAATTCGGTTCTGGGTAACGCCGCGCTGATCAACAAGATCCGCTTTCCCCGTATCGCCCTCCCGATCGCCGCATCGGTCGGCGAAATGGTGGACTTTGGCCTCTCCTTTCTGGTATTGATCGGGTTGATGCTCTGGTATCATGTTCCGATCAGGGCTGGTATCCTGTTCATCCCGTTCCTGACGCTCGGCGTGTGTATGGTCGCACTGGGATTGGGTTCCATCTTCGCCTCGCTCACCGTAAAATATCGCGACTTTCGCTATATTGTCCCGTTCGTCACGCAGATCTGGATGTTTCTGACGCCTGTCATCTATCCGATAAATTTTGTGGTATCTAAAAAGCATGAGTGGCTGTTCAATCTCAACCCGCTCTCAGGCTGGGTGGGCGCGTTCCGGGCGGCCCTCCTGGGAGATCCGCTGAATTGGGGGCAGTTGGGCATCTCCGTGGGCGTCTCCGTGGTGGTTTTGTTGGCAGGCGTCTACTACTTCAGGAGGACGGAGCGGCGCTTCGCCGAGTTGATATAATTCCTGCGCGTCGTGCAGGACAGGGGAGGGTTATGTCTGCAGCAATCGAAGTTCGTGGCCTCGGCAAACAGTTTCGCATCGGGGTGAAACAGCGCGTCAAGAACGGCGCGACCATACGGGATCTGGTTACGGATGGGGTTGCCGGCCTGTTGCGGCGCGGGCGCCGGACAGAGGAGAACGATGCGAAGAACCTGTTCTGGGCGCTGAAAGATATCAATCTCTCCATCTCCCAAGGCGAGGTCGTCGGCGTTATCGGCAAGAACGGGAGCGGAAAGAGCACCTTCCTGAAAGTTCTGTCCGACATCGTCGAGCCCACCGAGGGCCGCGTGGTGATCCGGGGCCGTGTCGCCTCGCTGCTGGAGGTTGGCACCGGCTTTCATAACGAACTGACAGGGAGAGAGAACATCTTTTTGAACGGCGCGCTCCTCGGCATGACTCAGCAGGAGGTCCGGCGCAACTTCGACCGGATCGTGGATTTCTCCGGTGTGGGTAAGTTCCTGGACACCCCGGTAAAGCGCTATTCGAGCGGAATGTATGTGCGGCTGGCGTTCGCCGTGGCGGCGCATCTCGACCCCGAGGTGCTGATCGTGGACGAGGTGCTCGCGGTCGGCGACTTCGCATTTCAGCAGAAGTGCCTGGGCCGGATGAAAGAGGTGGCGCAGGATGGACGCACGGTACTGTTTGTCAGCCACAATATGGCCTCGGTAGAGATGCTCTGCTCCCGGTGCGTGCTGCTTGACGGCGGACATCTGATGGATGATGGCGACCCCTACGAGATTACCCGCGCCTATCGCCTGCGCATGTCGGAAATGGATAACCATATCCTGGCCAACCTGGATAACGTCGAGGGGGCGGCCCGCAAGGTGCGCATTCTCAGCAGCGTGTGTCTGGTGGATGAGGCGGGGGCATTGACAAGCTATATTCCGATTTCCAGGGCGTTCAACGTTCGGATCGGCGTCCGCATCCCTGCCGGCCTGCGGAATATCTCCTATGTCGTTCGCATCGAGAGCACGTTCGGCGTGCGGATGTTGACGTTATGCAGCCCTCCCAACGATACGGAGTTGAACGTTCCCGGCGCGCACGAGATCACCTGCCGCGTAAACGAATTCCCCCTTACGATGGGGGCTTATCGCATCGGTCTGGGGGTCTTTCAGGGCAGGGAGATGATCGATCAGGTGAATGACGCGCTCTCCTTTATCGTAACGGAGGGCGAGGTCTTCAAAGAGGGGCGCGCTCCCCTGGCCGGCATGTGTGTCGCACGTTCGGAATGGGGTATCGAAGGGCATCTGATTGCTGCGGACAGCGACGCCATTCCGAACTCCTCCCTGCTGGAACCGACGCTGGACGCCCCCGGTGAAGTCGAAGTGGCCGAGTTGGAGGGCTCCTCTTCGCTTTGCGCTTAAAGCCGCGCCCCCTACGAGCCTGCGCCCGCCACCGGTCTCTCACGCTCCGGCTTCCGGACCAAAAACCGGCGATGCGATAAGCATCGCCGGGTCGCCTCCTTCCCTCCTCAAAACGCCTACATCTAGGGATCGATCCCTATTTCCCCCCCTGTTGGTAGAGTAAATTTTACGCAAGCGAACCTCTCGGTACTACAGGTTAACAACGACGGCACTCCCCTTTCCGGAGAGATACGATTCGGGACCTCGTCTGTTAAAGCGGCCATTTTGGGTCTAAATGAGGAGGAAAAGAGCTTTTACGCGGTGAAATGAGCGGTCGCTGACCTGTCGAAGGAACAAGACACGTTTGCGCGTGACAGAAGTTTTTTTGGGAATTTTGAATAAAAACGCGATTCTTGTGAAATTTTACGATTCGCTTTACAATCGTTTTACGGTATTCGGCTACATTAGACACCGTGCTCCGAGCAGACAGTATAGAATAGATATTCCAATATC
>Ga0070734_10004195_pt1 | contig 13964 bp, 18 predicted proteins | sample Coa_R1_8_FD_66444 | JGI IMG/M metagenome (GOLD analysis project Ga0070734, IMG submission 66444) | Surface soil microbial communities from Centralia Pennsylvania, which are recovering from an underground coalmine fire - Coalmine... | ecosystem: Environmental > Terrestrial > Soil > Unclassified ...
CTGGATGACCTGCTCGAGCACCGGCAGGAGATCCTTGACCGCACCGATCTTCTGGTTGGCGACGAGGATGTACGGATCCTCGAGCACCGCCTCCATCCGCTCGGGGTCGGTGATCATGTACGGCGAGAGGTAGCCCTTGTCGAACTGCATGCCCTCGGTGAACTCGAGCTCGAGGCCGAGAGTCTGGCCCTCCTCGACGTTCACGACGCCGTCCTTGCCGACCTTCTCGATCGCGTCGGCGATGACGTCGCCGATCTCCCGCTCGCGCGAGGAGACGGTGGCGATGCGCGCTATGTCCTCGCGGCCGGAGACGTCCTTCGACTGTGTCTTGAGGTTCTCGACGACGGCCTCGACCGCGGTCTCGATGCCGCGCTTGAGGCCCATCGGGTTCGCACCGGCCGAGACGTTCTTCAAGCCCTCGCGGACGATGGCCTGCGCCAGGACGGTCGCCGTCGTCGTGCCGTCGCCGGCGACGTCGTTCGTCGCCGTCGCGACCTCGCGGACGAGCTGCGCGCCCTGGTTCTCGAAGACGTCCTCGAGCTCGATCTCGCGGGCGATCGTGACGCCGTCGTTCGTGATGGTGGGCGCGCCGAACTTCTTGTCGAGCACGACGTAGCGCCCTTTCGGGCCGAGGGTCACCTTGACCGCATCGGCGAGGACGTCGACGCCGCGCTGGAGCGAGCGGCGAGCGTCCTCGTTGAACTTCAGCTCCTTGTGAGCCATGGTTTCTTCAGACCTCCGTTTTTCTGCTTATGCGGTTGCGCCGGCCGGCTCGCGCGTGCCGACGACCTTCGCGAGGACGTCGGACTCGCGGAGGATGAGGTACTCCTCCGTGCCGACCTTGATCTCGGTCCCGCCGTACTTGGAGAAGACGATCTCGTCGCCCTCCTCCACGTCCATCGGGACGAACTGACCGTTGTCGTCCCGGGGGCCGGGACCGACTGCGAGGACGCGGCCGCGCTGCGGCTTCTCCTTCGCGGTATCCGGAAGCACGATGCCGCTCGTGGTCGTCTCTTCCTCATCGAGGACTTCGACGATCAGGCGGTCACTCAGCGGCTTCAGGTTCATGCCAAGCCTCCTGACTTGCTGGTTCCTGGGGAAATTCGGCACTCTCGGTTGGCGAGTGCCGGGCCATTCTACGTGTCGGCACTCTCGTCTTGCAAGTGCCAGGTGCTAAACCGTAACAATGCGGCGCGAGTTCTCGGCGGGAGGCGTGACGGTGCGGTCGATCCGCGGGCGTCTCCATGTCGCAGCGATCCGGCCGCAGGGCAAGCCCGGGATCTGGGCGCTGCCGAAGGGGAAGATCGACGAGGGCGAGTCGGCCGCGGAGGCGGCGATCCGCGAGGTGCGCGAGGAGACCGGCGTCGATGGGCGCGTCGTCGAGAAGCTCGGCGACATCCGCTACGTCTATACCGCCACGTGGGAAGGCGCGAAAGGCGAGAGAATCTTCAAAGTCGTGAGCTTCTTCCTCCTCCAAGCCGGGCGCGGCCGCATCGACGACATCGACGAGGCAATGCGCATCGAGGTCGACGAGGCGCGCTGGCTGCCGCTCGACGAGGCGCCGCGCCTGCTCACGCACAAGGGCGAGCGCCAGATGGTCGCGAAGGCGATCGAGAGGCTGGGCGCGTGATCAACATCGCCGACTACGCCGAGGCGGCGCGGAAGAAGGTCGTCCCGGAAGTCTGGTGCTACTTCGAGGGCGGCGCCGGCGACGAGGTCACGCTCCGCGGCAACGCCGCCGCGTACGAGCGCTGGCAGCTGCGGCCGCGGATGCTCGTCGACGTCGGCGGTGTGACGACGGCGACGTCGCTGCTCGGGACCGAGGTCGCGTCCCCTCTCGGGATCGCGCCGTTCGCGATGCAGGGACTGATCGACCCCGACGGCGAGCTCGCCACGGCGCGTGCCGCCGCGGCGGCGGGCGTGCTCCTGACGGTCTCGACGCTGACGACGCGCACGCACGCCGAGATCCGCGAGGCCGCCGGCGACGGGCCTCGCTGGTTCCAGCTCTACGTGCTCAAAGACCGGCAGCGAACGCTCGACCACATGCACGAGGCGCGGGAGGCCGGCTACTCGGCGCTCGTGCTCACGGTCGACGCGCCGTACGTCGGCAGGCGCGAGCGCGACCTGCGACTCGGCTTCCAGAACCCGCCCCCCGACCTCCACCTGCCGTACGTCGACCTCTTCGAGAACACGCCCGAGCTGACGTGGCGGGATCTCGAGTGGATCCGCGCGGAGATGCCGCTGCCGATCGTCCTCAAGGGGATCCTCACGCGCGAGGACGCGACGCTCGCGGTCGAGCACGGCGCCGACGCGGTCTGGGTGTCGAACCACGGCGGCCGCCAGCTCGACGGCGTCCCGGCCGGGCTCGAGGCGCTGCCCGATGTCGCCGAGGCCGTCGCCGGCCGCTGCGAGGTCTACGTCGACGGCGGGATCCGGCGCGGCACGGACGTCCTCAAGGCGCTCGCGCTCGGCGCCGACGCCGCGTTCGCGGCGCGCGCGTTCGCCTGCGCCCTCGCAGTCGACGGCGAGGCGGGCGTCGCGCACGCGCTGACGCTGCTCCAGGAAGAGATCCGGCTCGGCCTCGGTCTCCTCGGCTGCACGTCGCCGAAGGACGTGACGCGGGCGCACGTGCAGCCGACTTCGGCGTGAATTGGCAGACTGGCGAACTGTGTACGCGCTGAACTTCTACTCCCCGATGGTCTCCGAGCAGCTGCGGAGCGGCCGGAAGTCGGCCACCATCCGGCTCGGCGACAAGTCCGGCAAGTACAAGAAGGGGATGGTCGTGCGGGTGCTGTGCGGTGTGCGCTTCAGCCCGAGGGAGCACGTGTTCGACGCGGTGATCGACAAGGTCGAGGTCAAGCGCCTCGCCGACCTGTCGCCGCGCGAGATCGAGCACGACAACCCGGAGATCCGCCGCGCCGACGAGTTGGCGACCTTCCTCGGCCAGCTCTACAACCGCGAAGTCGGAGCCGACGACCTCGTCACCGTGATCCGCTTCTCGCAGATCATGAGCGGCCCGGTCGTGCCGGCGTTCGAAGGCGACCTCTTCTAGTCCTATCGCGGCGTTCTCGGCCACGCGCCCGCGAGGGCGAGCAAGATGAGGCGACTATGGTGCTAACCAACTGCGCATCATGTCGTCTATGCCTGAAACACGCGACTCCCCGGAGAGGTCAGTGAAGGCGAGTAGGGCGATAGCGAAGACGAGTCTGTGGCTCAGGGCAGGCGTTTGCCTGGTGGCCGGTGCGGTCGCGGCGGGGTTGGGGACGTCGACGGCGGCCGGCGGCGCTGCGCGCGCGACCATGAACCCAACGCTGAACGTTGCGGTGGACTGGAGCGACGTCGATCACAGCGATCCGGCGCTGTCGTACAGCGTGCTCGGTTGGCAGATCGAGCAGGAAACGTGCGACACGCTCGTCGGCTACTCCGACCACAGCGGGTCGGTCAGCAACTCAGTCGGGCCGCTCGCGGCGGGTCTTCCTGTGATCTCGAACGGTGGCAAGAGATACGTCTTCACGATCAAGAGCGGCTTGCACTTTTCGAACGGCGATCCGATCACGGCGGTGAACTTCAAGTACGCCTTCGATCGTGACGCCTTGAAGAACCTCGTCTCGCCAGTGTCCGCGTTCATGTCCGGGGTCGTCGGTTGGAACGCGGAGAACAAAAGTTCGACGATCCAGAGCGTCAGCGGTGTGAAGGCGAGCGGCCAGAAGCTGACGATCAACCTGACGCGGCCGGACGGCACGATGCTGCCGAAGCTCGCTCTTCCGTTCTTCTGCCCGCTCGACAAGAACTCCGGTCTCTGGACCGGCAGCAAGTGGCTCGACAGCGAGTACACCGGCGCGTTCCCCGGTTCGGGCCTGTACTACCTCTCCAGCCGCACCGTCAACTCGCAGATGGTGCTGAAGAAGAACACGCACTACAGCGGTCCGAAGCTCTCGAAGGCGAGCACGATCGTCATCACGATGGAGGTCAGCCCGAGCACCGCGTTCAACGGCATCGAGAATGGCACATACGCGTCCGACCTGAATGGCAACCCCGAGCCGCAGAACAACAAGACGCTCTACGACACGTACGGGAAGAACAAGAGCCGCTTCTGGGTCGAGCCGACGATGATCATCTCGTACCTCGTCATGAACGAGGCGCGCCCGACGTTCGCCCCGTCGCACGTGGCGCTCCGCCAAGCGGTCAACGACGTCATCGACCGCCCCGGCTGGGTCAAGATCGGCGGCTACCTCTCTGCTACTCCCCAGACGCAGGTTCTGCCGAAGGAGCTCGCCGGGAGCCACTGGAAGCCGAACTTCAAGTACCCGATCACCTCGCCGGACAACGCGCGCTTCGCCGCGGCAGCGAAGCTTGGGAATAACTGCGACAACCACGCGCAGATCAACTTCTGGCACAACACCAGCACCGCTGGCCTGCAGTGGGCGACGCTCGTCGAATACGACCTCGAGAAGATCGGTTGCAACGTCAACGATGTACCCCTATGCGGGTATTGCCGCTACGTCCCCGAAGGCGTCAAGGGCAACAGCATGGACATCATGACCGCGGGCTGGTCAGACGACTACCCGGACGGATACGACTGGTTCGGCATCCTCTTCAACGGGCGCACTATCGCTCCGTACAACAACACCGACCTCGCGTACATGAACAACAGCACGGTCAACAGGAAGACCGACGTGTGCAACAAGCTCATCGGGCCGGCCCGCACGAACTGTTGGGGCGCCCTCGATCAGTGGATGACCGCCAACGTCGCGCCCTGGGCGACGATCGCCTCGTACAACTTCGTCGACTACATCGCTCCGAACGCGCACAACTATCGCTACGACGGGCCGTTTGCCTCGGTCGACCTCGGCGTTCTGTACCAGTCGTAGCGTGGCCTAGCGGTTCCAGGGGAGGTCGTCCCACGACGCGGGACGTCCTTCTTCCCACTTCGGGAACGGCTCGTATGCCTCGCCCGGGGCGGCGGTTTCCTCGAGCGCGGCGGCGTCGTGGCGTATCGCCGTCTCGTCTCGGATGTACTGGATCTGACCGCCGCGAAGACCGAGCGTGACCATCACGCACGGGCCGTCGCCGGCGCCGATGAAGGCATGCACCACGCCAGGCCGGCAGTGGAAGTAGTCCCAGCGCCGAAGCGGCCGCTCCTCCCCTTCGACGATGAGCAAGCACTCGCCTTCCACGACGAGGAAGCCTTCCTGCCCCGTCTCGCGGTGGTAGAGACCGAGCGGCTTGCCCGGCTCGAGGACGTGGACGCGGACGCCGACCTGGATGTCGTCGGCGAACGGGACGAGGAAACCGCGCGCGCCGAACTTCTCGTTCACGAACCACGGGAACTCGGCGACGTTCTGGACGTACCAGTCAGCCACGGCGGATCTTTGCCCCGAACATCTCGTTCGGACGCACGGCCTCGCCGCACTTCTCGCAGTCCACGACCGCGATCGAGGAGAACGCCGCGCCGCACGACTTGCAGCGCCGCAGCAGCTCGCCGCCGCATTGCGGGCACGCGTCGGGCATCTCGGCTTCGAACTCCTCGAACCAGCGGCGCGCCGCGCCGCAACCGAGGCAGAACGCGACCCAGTCGCCGAGCACCTTCCGGCGCTCCTCGCGCAGCCAATCCGCCGCCTTCGCCATAGGCTGAGGGTAGTGGCAATCACCTTCGACACCACGACCGAGGGGGTCGACTGGGAACAGGCGAAGGCCGATCTCGCGGCGGACGATTTCGACAACGGCCGCTCTCCCGACGCGCTGCGCCGCTCGTTCGAGAACTCGCAGCACGTCGCATTCGCGCGAGACGGCTCGCGGGTCGTCGGGATGGCGCGGATGCTCTCCGACGGCGTCTGCAACGCGTACATCGTCGACGTCTGGACCCATTCGGGATACCGCCGCCGCGGGATCGCCTCGACTCTGATGCGCATGCTTGCCGACGAGGTTCCCGGCCAGCACATCGGGCTTCAGACCGACGACGCACAGGAGCTCTACCGCTCGCTCGGCTACCGCCCGCAGCCGGAGTTCTGGTCGACGGTCGCCGGCCGCTGGCTCGACAACGACGCGAACCGGTGAGCGCGTTCCCGAAGATCGAGCTCCACGTCCATCTCGAGGGGACGGTACGGGCCGACACGCTCCGCGCGATCGCGCGCCGCAACGACTACGCGCTGCCGGACGACCTCGAGTCGCTCTACACGTTCCGCGACTTCCGGCAGTTCATCGAGGTCTGGATCCTCACGACGAACGCGCTCCAGCGGCCGCTCGACTGGCGGCAGATGGTCGTCGACCACGCCGCCGAGGCCGCGTCGCACGGCTGCGTCTACATCGAGGGGATCTTCAGCCCGGCCGAGCGCGTGCGCCGCGGGTGCGACTGGCAGGAGATCTTCGAAGGCGTCTGCGACGGCGCCGACGAGGCGCGCGAGCTGCACGGCGTCGAGATCCGCCTGACGCCCGACATCCCGCGGGGCTTCACGCAGGAGGAGGCGCTCGCGACCGTCGAGTGGGCCGCGCGCTACCGCCACCGCGGCGTGGTCGGCGTCGGGCTCGGCGGGCTCGAGGCGGAGTTCCCGCCGGAGCCGTACGCCGACGTCTTCGCGGAGGCCCGCACGCTCGGGCTCGGTTCGGTCCCGCACGCCGGCGAGGTCGTCGGCCCGCCGTCGGTGCGCGGCGCGCTGGACGCGCTCGGGGCCGATCGCATCCGCCACGGGATTCGCGCCGTGGAGGACGCGAGCCTCGTCGACGAGCTCGCGGACCGCGCCATCGTCCTCGACGTCTGTCCGCTCTCCAACCTCCGCACGGGCGCGGTCGCATCACTCGCCGAGCACCCGCTGCCGCGGCTCGTCGCCGCCGGCGTCCGATGCTCGATCTCGACCGACGACCCGGCGATGTTCGACACCGACCTCTCGCGCGACTACGACGCCGCCGCGTCGCTCGGCGTCTCGCCGCGGGCCGCGTACGAGGCGGGACTCGCCGGTGCGCTCTGCGACGACGCGACGCGCGAGCGGCTCCGCTCGATCGGCGACGCGTATGACTGGGATCGCTAGATTTCCCCGGCGATGGCGATTGCGAGGGAAGCGGAGCCCGTCGGCTCCTTCAGCGAAGTTCGCGAGGCGGGTCTCGACCGCGAGGACCTGCTCGGCGTCTACCGCAACATGCTCATCACGCGCGGCGTCGAGGAGCGCGGCCACATCCTCTACCGGCAGGGCAAGATCCCCGGCTCGTTCTACACGGGGCGCGGGAACGAGGCCGCAGCCGTCGGCGTCGCGACCGCGATGGGGCCGGACGACGTAGGCACGCCGCTCCACCGCGACATGGGTGTCCACATCACCCGCGGCGTCGAGCCGTGGAGGATCTTCGCGAACTACATGGGCCGCGTCGACGGCCCGGCACGCGGCCGCGACGGCAACGTCCACATGGCCGACGAGCAGCTTGGGATGATCGCAATGGTCAGCCACCTCCCCGCGATGCTCCCGGTCGCCGTCGGCTGCGCGCTCGCCTTCCGCATCCGGGAGGAGCCGCACGTCGCGGTCGGCTGGTTCGGCGAGGGCGCCTCCGCGCGGGGCGACGCGCACGAGTCGATGACACTCGCCGGCACGCGCCGGCTCCCGATGGTCTTCGTCTGCGACAACAACCAGTTCGCCTACTCGACGCCGACGCAGTACGAGTACGCGACCGAGCACGTGGCCGATCGCGCGCAGGCGTACGGCTTCGAGGGGGTCGTCGTCGACGGCACCGACGTCCTCGCCGTCTACCGCGAGGCGAAGCGCGCGATCGAGAAGGCGCGCTCCGGCGGTGGGCCGACGCTCATCGAGTGTCTCACGCTCCGGATGGAGGGCCACGCTGTCCACGACGACGCGTTCTACGTCCCGAAGCAGATGTTCGAGAAGTGGGCCGAGTCCGACCCGATCGAGCGCTTCCGGACGTGGCTCCGCGACAACGCGCAGCTGACGGACGAGGAGGAGGACGACATCGCGGCAAGCGTCAAGAAGCTGCTGCTCACGGCGATGGAGCGCGCGGAGGAGTCGCCGCAGCCCGATCCGTCGACGCTCCTCGAGGGCGTTTACGCGACGCCGGAAGACCTCGACACTCCGCACCACAAGTAATGGCTGAACTCACCTATTTGCAGGCAATTTCCGACGGGCTGCGCACCGAGATGCGGCGCGACAAGCGCGTCTTCCTCATCGGCGAGGACGTCGGCGTCTACGGCGGCGCGTTCAAGGTCTCGCTCGGCTTCCAGGAGGAGTTCGGCCCGTGGCGCGTCATCGACGCCCCACTCGCCGAGACCGCGATCGTCGGCGGCGCGACCGGCGCGGCGATCATGGGCCTCCGCCCCGTCGCCGAGATGCAGTTCGCCGACTTCATCTCGTGCGCGTGGGACCACCTCGTCACGATCGCGGCGAAGCAACGGTGGCGCGCCGGCACGCCGGTGCCGATCGTGGTGCGCCTCCCGTCCGGCGGCGGCTTCTCGGGCGGGCCGTTCCACTCGCAGAACCCGGAGTCGTCGTTCGCGCACATCCCCGGCCTCAAGTGCGTGTGCCCGGCGACGCCGGAGGATGCGAAGGGCCTGCTCATCAGCGCGATCGAGGATCCGAACCCCGTCCTCTACTTCGAGCACAAGCACCTCTACCGGCGCATCAAGGCGGAGGTGCCGGAAGAGCGGTACACGACGCCGATCGGCAAGGCGCGGATCCACCAGGAGGGCTCCGACATCTCGGTGATCACGTGGGGCGCGATGGTCTACACCGCCGAGGAGGCCGCGCAGCAGCTCGACGCCGACGGCGTCTCGGTCGAGATCGTCGACCTGCGCACCGTCATGCCGTGGGACAAGGCCGCGGTGCTCGAGTCGGCGCGCAAGACGTCGAAGGTGCTCGTCCTCCACGAGGACACGCGCACCGGCGGCTTCGGCGCGGAGATCGCGGCGACGATCTCCGAGGAGGCGTTCGAGGATCTCGACGCGCCGGTGAAGCGCATCGCCGCTCCCGACACGCCCGTTCCGTTCTCGCCGGTGCTCGAGAAGGCATTCATCCCGCAGGTCGACGACGTCGTCGCCGGGCTGCGCGAACTCGCTGCGTACTAGGAAGGAGTCGCTGGCCATGGCCACGGAGACCGCTGTCGACGTCGTGATGCCGCAGATGGGCGTGTCCGTTTCGGAGGGCACGATCACGCGCTGGCTCAAGCAGGAGGGCGAGCAGATCGAGGCCGACGAGCCGCTGCTCGAGATCTCGACGGACAAGGTCGACACCGAGGTGCCGAGCCCGGCGTCCGGGACGTTGACGCAGATCCTCGTCCAGGAGGGCGAGACCGTGGCCGTCGGCACGAAGCTCGGCCAGATCGGCGGCGCCGCAGGCGCGCCCGCGCCCGAGCCGGCTGCTGCGCCCGAGGCTTCCGCCGAGGAAGCAGCTCCCGAGCCCGTCGCCGCTGCTGAGGAAGCTCCCGCTCCTCCAGCACCGGCTCCCGCGGCGCCCGCGCCGGCCCCCGTTGCGAGCGGCAACGGTAAGGCGTTCGTGTCGCCGGTCGTGGCGCGGATCGCGTCGGAGCACGGCGTCGATCCGAGTCAGGTTCCCGGCACGGGCCAGGGCGGCCGCGTGACGAAGAAGGACATCCTCGCGTTCGTCGAGGGCGGCGGCGCCGCCGCAGCCCCCGCGGCTCCGGCAGCTCCCGCACCGGCCGCTCCGGCTCCCGCGGCTCCCGCTCCGGCCGCCCCGGTGGCAGCTCCGGTCGCTCCGGGCGAGACGCTCCCGGGCGAGTCGCTCGAGCCGATCACGGCCATGCGCCGCGGCATCGCCGAGCACATGCGGCGTTCGCTCGATACGAGCGCGCACGTCACGAGCGCCATCGAGGTCGACTTCTCGCGCATCGTCGCGACCCGCGAGAAGCTGAAGAAGGAGTACCAATCGGCGTACGGCGTGAACCCGACGTACCTCGCGTTCATCGCGGCGGCCACGGTCGAGACGCTGCGCGACTACCCGTACGTAAACGCCGAGATGCGGGGCGACTCGATCGTCACGCGCAACTTCGTCAACCTCGGCATCGCGGTCGAGCTCGCGGAAGGGAAGGGGCTGATCGTCCCCGTCATCCGCAACGCCGAGGGTCTCAACCTCCTCGGCCTCGCGCGCGGCATCGCCGACATCGCGGCGAAGGCGCGAAACAAACAGCTCGTCCCGGACGACGTCCAGGGCGGCACGTTCACGATCACGAACCCGGGCGGCTACGGGACGTTCCACGGCACGCCGGTCATCTCGCAGCCACAGTCGGCGATCCTCGGCACGTACGCGCTCGTCAAGCGGCCGTGGGTCATCACCGACGAGAGCGGTAACGACGCGATCGCGATCAAGCCGATGATGAACATCACGCTGACGTACGACCACCGCCTCGTCGACGGCGCCTATGCCGGCCGCTTCCTCCGCGACCTGCGCGAGCGGCTCGAAGGCTGGGACGGCGACGGCGAGTAGCCGGCTCGTCCCGTTCCTCGGCTACGAGGATGCGGCAAGCGCGATCGACTGGCTCTGCGCGGCATTCGGCGCGGTCGAGAGTCCCGGAGCGCGCGCGACCGGAGACGACGGGACGATCTTGCACGCGGAGCTCGACCTCGAAGGCTCGACGATCTTCCTGTCGACGCCGGCGGGCTACGTCTCCTCCCGCCGGCACCGCGAGACGTGCGAGACCGAGCGGGCGATGCACGACAACGGCTGGGTGATCGACGGCCTGTTCGTCGAGGTGGCGGACGCCACGGCGCATCACACCCGTGCAGCGGAGCACGGCGCGACGATCGTCCGCGGCCTAGACGAGCCGGGAATGGGATTCCGCGTCTACACGGCGGAAGACCTCGAGGGCCACCGCTGGATGTTCGGGCAGCGCCTCGAGGGCTAGACCCCGTCGCCGCGCCGACCGCCTGAGAACCGTCCGCCGGTCACGCCGGTTCCGCCGACTCCCAGCTCCTCAACAAGAAGTGCGCCCGCGACGAAGGCGAGCCCGATCACGAGGAAGTTGAATGCGTTGTCGCCGTTGGTGATGGCGGAGACGATGAAGAGAATGATCGCGACCACCAAGAGGATCGCGCGTAGGCCAAGCTGCATCGACGGCTCCTTTCGTGCGAGGCTGAGGGCCTCTAGTGCCTCTGCAGGCAACTTCTAAACCGTGGCGGCCGTGAGCACACCGACGAGCGGTGCGGGAAGCTCCTCCGGCTGGAGCGCTGCGACGAGGAGCGGCGGATAGCGCAGATAGCGGCCCCCGTTCTGGAGCCATCGCCGCAGTTGCGCATCGACAGGCCGTTCGCGCCAGTAGAGCTGACCCTGGAAGCTGCGGAACGTCTCGAGCTCGCCCTCGGCTGCGACGACCGCCTCGACGCGCTCCACGCCCGCGGCGCGGATCAGCTCGTCCTCGATGTCCTTCACGCAGATGAACGTCTTGTCGCCGAGGACGCGCCGGAAGAAGCGCTCCTCCCCCGCGTCGCAAAGCCCGACGACACGCTCGTTCTCGTACTCGGCGGCCGCGCGCCGAATCGCCTGCGCGCCGCCGATGGGAACGATCTCGACGCCGGCGAGATCCATGCCGATGCGCGAGGCCACGGCCTCGAGCGCAAGCCGGTCGGTGATTCCTTCGACGAGCACCACAGCCACGCGCCGACGGTAGCCATGTTCCAATAGGACATGTCCGGTGCCAGGCACCGGACATGTCCGTTAGAGACACCGCGCTCGGCGGAGACTCATTTCAAGCCGTTCGGCAGTAAGGCAGCGCCAAAATGACCGTGTCTGGTGCCTGGCACCAGACGTGGCTCTGCCAGACGTGTCCCGCGGTAGCCTGGGTGGATGGCCTCCGGCGGCTATCTCCTCAATCTCGGCGAGACGCCGTACCTCGAGGCGTGGGACATCCAGCGTTCGCTGGCCGGCGCCGTCTCGCAGGGCGCGATCCCCGACACGGTCATCATGCTCGAGCATCCACCCGTCGTCACGCTCGGCCGGCGCACCGACGAAAAGGCCGAGCTCCACATCCCGGAGAACACCTCGGTCGAGATCGTCGAGACCGACCGCGGCGGCAAATCGACATTCCACGGGCCGGGCCAGCTCGTCTGTTACCCGATCCTCGACCTCAACCGGCACGGCCGCGACGTGAAGCGGTACGTCCGCGATCTCGAGGAAGCGCTGATCAAGACGCTCGCGCCGCTCGGGGTCGAGGGGACGCAGCTCGAAGGGCTCACCGGCGTGTGGCTACAGCGGCCGCCGCGGAAGATCGCCTCGATCGGCGTGCACGTCTCGCGCTGGGTGACGACGCACGGCTACGCGCTCAACGTCGACCTCGATCCGGCGCCGTTCACCGACTGGATCACGGCGTGTGGGCTCGAGGACGCGATGTTCACGACCATCGCGCGCGAGCTCGGCCGCGAGGTCACCGTCGACGAGGCGCGGCCGCACGCGGTTGCGGCGCTCGAAGAGGTGTTCGGGCTCGAGCTCGAGGAACTACCCGCGGAGGACGGCGCCGGCCTGTGGCCACAGCCCGTCCACGCGAAGCTCGCCGTCTAGCGCAGCCACTCCTCGCGGAACTCGACGCGCTCCTCCTGTGGGAACCGTGCGTACGCAACGGCCGGCTCCTCAGTCTCCTCCTCGGCCGAGGCGTCGTGCTTCATCGCGAGTTCGGAAACCGGATACGCGCCTTCGTCCGCGCCGCTCCGGAACCCGAGCGCGAAGATGGCCGCCGGGCCCGATCCGGCACCTACGATCGTGTGGGACACCCGAGGCGGGCAGTGGAAGTAGTCCCACTGCCGCAGCGGACGCTCGTCGCCGTCGACGATCAGCAGCGCCTCGCCCGAGAGGACGAGGAACCCCTCCTGGTCGCCCTCCCAGTGGTACATCGACATCGGCTGGCCGGGCCCGAGCACGAAGAGGTTGACGCCGACCTGCGCCCCGAGATCCTCGACGAAGCTCGCGACGTGCCCACCCGGCCGGTCGCGCCACCACTCGAAGTCGCGGGCGTTTCGGACGAACCACGCGCTCACGCGAGCCACTCCTCCCGGAATGCGCCCTCCGTCCGCGCCGGGAACCGCCCGTACGCCACCTTCGGATCCGTTGTCTCCTCCGGCGCCGACGCGTCGTGCCGCGCCGCGAGCTCGGACAGCGGGTACCCGCCCCAGCCCTCGCCGACGGAGTCGATGCGCGCGCCGAGGGCCAGGATCGCCGCGGGGCCGGAACCGGCGCCGACGATCGTGTGAGAGATCCGAGGCGGGCAGTGGAAGTAGTCCCACTGCCGCAGCGGGCGCTCCTCGTCCTCGACGATCAGCAGCGCCTCGCCCGAGAGGACGAGGAATCCCTCCTGGTCGGCCTCCCAGTGGTACATCGACATCGGCTGGCCCGGCTCCAGCACGAAGAGGTTGACGCCGACCTGCGCGTCGTCGTCACCGATGAGGTCCGCGACGAAGCCGCGCGGGCCGCGATCCCACCACTTCAGGTCGCGGACGTTTTTGACGAACCAGTCCGGCATGCCCCGATGCTACGCGCGCAGGCCGTCGAGGACGACGTCGAGGTAGCGCTGCCACTCGCCGGCCGGCGCGCTCGTGAGCGCAGAACGGACGAGCGCCTGCACGTCGGCCGGCTGGACGTCGCGCCGTACCGCGCCGGCCTTCTGCGCCCGCACCACGATTTGCGCGGCGAGTCTCTCGAGCTCCGCCGCGCCGGGCTTCTCGCCGCAGTGAACGACGCAGCCGTGCAGCCCCGGGGTGCGCATGTTGAGCTCGGTGATGCGGCGGATGAAGTCGAAGAACGCCGCTCCGGGATCCGCGGACGCGAGCGACTCCTCCGCGACCCGGCACATGTCCTCCACGTGCCTCTCGATGACGGCGTACATGAGGTCGTCCTTCGTCGGGAAGCGGCGGAACACCGTCGCGTGCCCGACCCCGGCGCGCTTCGCGATCTCGTCGACGCTCGCGGCGGGTCCCGACGCGGCGAACACCTCGGTCGCCGCGTCGAGCACCCGCTCGAGATTGCGTCGCG
>Ga0070734_10004196_pt1 | contig 13964 bp, 10 predicted proteins | sample Coa_R1_8_FD_66444 | JGI IMG/M metagenome (GOLD analysis project Ga0070734, IMG submission 66444) | Surface soil microbial communities from Centralia Pennsylvania, which are recovering from an underground coalmine fire - Coalmine... | ecosystem: Environmental > Terrestrial > Soil > Unclassified ...
CGAGAATCCGCGGCGCAAGCTGCAGGAATTTTATCGCCCGCATAATGACCGCCTCGCTGCAATGACCGGCCTTGCGCTGAGTTGGTGAGGGGAGATCGGATCGCGCAATGAGCATCCCTATCACCGGCGTCATCCTGATCCCGTTGGGACTTCTGCTGATATTTTTGCCGTGGCGCTATTGCCTCATCGGGCTGATGACATTCGGCATGATGTCGCCGGCCGCCGTCGTGAATGTGGGCAATTTCGGACTGGAGCCCGGCTATTATCTGGCGCTTCTCGTCATCGCACGCACCGCGCTATCGGTTATGACGCAACGTTTTGTCCTGAACGGGTTCGTGCTCGGGTCGATGCGGCATCTGTTCCACTTTTTGGCCATCGCTCTACTGGCGCTGTTCTTGGCGTTGTGCTTTTTCCAGGGCGTCGAAACGCTGCCGGGAACGGCAGGGTTCAAAAGCAATGCCGTGCAGCCGTTTCATCTGGGCCGCAACAACTATACCCAGCTTGCCTATCTCTTCATCAACCTGTTCCTCATCTACAGCCTGGCGCATCAGGGCGCCCGCCGCGGCTTTGACAAATTGCTGCGCGAATGGGACGTGGCGATCTCACTTGGACTCTGTTTCGCGGCCTTCGTGTGCGTTTGGCAATTCATATCGCTTTACGCCGGGCTGCCGTTTCCGGGCGATTTTTTCTATTCGAATGCCGGTTACAGCCGCGCCGACAGCCAAACCATGGTGGGTCTCTTCCGGATCAACGGGCCGTTCGAAGAGCCTTCGACGCTGGGCTATACCTTTGCGGGATATCTCCTGTTCGCCTGGTTCCGGTACCGGAATCGGGCCACCGCTCTTTCGGTCTTCATGATAGCCGCGTGCGTTTTCTGCATCCTGGTATCGACGTCGACCACGGCCTTGGTTGGGCTGTTTTTATTCGGCGCGATTGCCGGTCTCGACATAATCAGCGGCCGCGTCGCTGTGTTCGCGCGGCGCTTCACGCCCCCTCAGTTGATGGCGCTGGCGGCCGTGTTTGTGGGCTCGATCATCGGCATGATCTTGCTGGCCGAGAACTGGCAGGCGGTATCGATCATCCTAAACAATATTCTGTTCGACAAAGCCGAAACCACTTCGTTCCAGCAGCGCAGCTTCGCCGATTTCCTCGCCCTCGATATTTTCGTCAAGACCTACGGAATCGGATTGGGATTGGGCAGCCACAAGGCGAACAGCCTGGCGCTGACGCTGCTGTCGAATGTGGGAATCGCGGGTGTTATCGCCTTTGTCGCGTTTCTTGCCGTTCTCTTCCGGCCTGCTACGGCCGGGTTGGGGCGCGCCGCCGCGGCACTGGTGCGACGTGACTTTGCGCCGTTCCAGGCTGCATTGTTAGGACTCCTGGTGATCCACGTGTTTTCCAATCCGAATCTCAGCACGCTGACCCTGTGGCTGCAGGTGGGCGGTTTGCTGGCGCTCCAGGCAGCTTTGCGCAAGACGGCCTCCGCATGCGTGGCGACGGCGGTGCCGATCGATGCGATCCCCCTTGCGGGAAGGCTGGCGCTTCCACGCTCGGGTGCGCTCTAACTCTAACTCAGGCTGTAATAATTCTTCGCGTATTCGTAAGGCAGCGCGCCCTGGCCGAAAAACTTGTATTTGCGCGCGTCAACCTGAGTCATGACCGCTCCGACGAGCGGCACATTGGCGGCGCGGAGCTTCCGTGCCGCATCGAGCACAAGGTGCTGTGGTGTGGAATTCCACTTGACCGCCAGCACGGCCGCATCGATTCCGCCGCCGAGCTGCAGAGCATCGGCAACCACGGTCGACGGCGGCGTATCGACGACGACGAAGTCGTACTTGCCGCGGAGCTCGGAGAGCAGCGCGGACATTTTCGGCGAGCCAAGCAGCTCGCTGGCGAACTTGCTTCGGTCGCGCGCAGCGATGAAATGCACACCGCTGGAGGCATCCACGCCAATGATTTCATCCAGCGAGGCGCGGCCGAGCAGATATTCGGCAATGCCCTTTTGCGGCAGCGGTGTGAGCTCCTTTTCGAAGGTCGGCCTGCGCATTTCCGCTTCGACGGCGATGACGCGATTGCCCGCGAGCGCGCTCTGGCGCGCCACCATCAAGGCGAGTGTCGTCTTGCCCTCGGCTGGAACCGCCGATGTCACCATGATGATTTTGGGCTGATGATCGCTACGCGAATAGGTAATAGCGGTGCGCACCAGCCGCACGGACTCGGAAATGGCCGAAGTCGGTTCCGCGACGATCTTCTGCGATACGTGGTTGTGACGGCGAATTATCCTGAGCGGGCCGTCCTTCGCAAACAAGGTCAAACCAAGCACAGGCAGGCGCAATGCGCCTTCCAACTGATCGGCGCTGTGAAACGATTTGTCTGCCGCTTCCAGACCATAGACCAAGGCGAGGGCAATCATGCCGCTGGCGACGAAAATCACCGCCATCGCGATCTTGACATTGGGAAAAGTCGGCGCATCGACCGTGTCGGCAGATTGGATGATGCGGCCTTTCGGTGCCGGCACGCCGTCTTGCGATGAAGCGCGAAACAGGCCCTGCACGAAGGCGTCGTAAACCGACTTGGCCGCGGTCTGTGCCGATTCCAATTGGCGCAATTGCGGCAAAAGGCGGGTTTCGCTGTTGCGCACGGCCGTCAGCTCATTCATACGCGCCTGCAGCTGAGCCTCATTGGTTTGGGCTCCGCGCATCTGCACGTCGAGCTGCTTCAGCGCGCGCGCCGTTTCCTCGGTCAAACGCTGGCGCAAATTGTCCAGCGCGGCTTTCGCCGAGACCACCAGCGGGTGGCGCTCTCCGTAGGTTCCCGACAGGGAAGCAAGCTGGGCTGATGCCGCCACTTCCTGGGTGCGCAAATTCTCGACCAGAGGGGCCGCCGCGACAGCAGGCGCGGAAAGCGCGCGATCCGGGTCGTTGGGAAGACGCGCCACTTCCTGTTCCGCCGCTTCGAGCTGAGCGCGTGTCGTGCGGGCCGTGCTCAAACCTTGGGCGAGATTTTGGACTTCCTGCAGGGCCAGTGTGTTCTCTTCGCCCTGCGCGCTCGGCAGGTCGATAATGTGGTTGTTCTGCCGGAACTCCTCCACGGCACGGTCGGCTTGCTCGACCTTCTTGCTCAATTCGATGAGATGCGGATTGAGCCAGATCGCCGCTCGGTCGGAAGCCGCAACATGCTCGTCCACCTGCGAGGCCATGTACTGAGCGGCGAAGGCGTTGGTGACGTGGCTCGCCTTCGCCGCGTCTATGGAAGTGAACGCAATGGTAACGCTGTACGTCTTCGGGTCCGATGTCACGCTGTAGGCGTTCAACACCTGGGTGGCGACATTGTACTTGATCTGTTCGGGGCTCAGCATGCTCGCGTCGGGCGGCGTGAATTGCACCAAGGGCTGTAGAAATCCAGGCAGAAGCCGGGTAATGCCCCAGCGCGTCAGCAGCGTCGGCTCGTACGGGCGGATGAAGAGGTTGAACTCCGGATCCGCCATGAGTTTTTCGGTATCGATCACGCGGTCAACCAGGGTACGCGAGTGCAGCGCGTCGGCTTCGCTGCGGATCAGCGCATCCGACGGGGTCGCCTGCATGTAAGGCTGCTGCATGTCGACGACACTGTCTTGCCGCGCCGAGATCACGATGATCGCGGTGGACGTGTAGGTCGGAGTAAGCAGCTTCACGATGCCGTAGCCGAGCGCGGTTATGACCACGGTGGTCAGCAGGAACAGCATCCAGCGGCGGCCGAGCGCGCTGAAGATTTGCCCGATCGTGACGCCGTCATTTTCGGGTGGGGGCTGCACCATATCGAAACGTGCCCCGTGCAGGAAATCGGTCGGATGCGACATGCGAAACTCGTCCTGCACGCTGCGATAACTAATCCCCCTGCTGTTACAACACGAATGTGACAGTTCAGCGAAATACCGTTGTCCGGATTTTGGGGCAAAAATTTCCGTCAGCTGTCATCGACATGACGTCTTAACGACATATCCGCGCGGTAAAGCCTCCAATGACAAAGTCCGTTGGGGGGGTCTATGCGTATAAAGGCTTTTGCGCGTTCCGCTGTGAGCGGCCGAACCGTCGTCTCGATAGTATTGGTCTCCGCGGTGTTGACCGGCGCCCTGCCTGCATCCGCCGCGGCTCCGGCTAACTCCATCAAAAAGATCATCAACAGCAGGTACCCGGCCGGCGTCGACAATGGCTGGGTGGTTTTCCTGGATCAGCAGGGCGTTGTTGCCCCCGGCCTGCGCCGGTTCTCGCAGGACGCAAACGGAGTCTTTACGGCATCAGGGGGCGTGAAGCTCAGGACTGTCGGAGCTGGTCTTGCTGGGAATGGCGCCGTCTTCAATGTTGGCGGCATTACCTTTGCGCCATGCCCGACGGCCGCAGCGCCGATCCGCTGTGGCAACAGCGATTTCGGTTCGCAGGGTGTCGGACTGGCATTCGGGCAAACGACATTCGGCGGCGCAGGAGCTGCCGCTGCCGGCTGGGTTAACGATTACAAACTGGACGCGAATTTCACCGATACAGATTTCAACAACCCTGGGTCAGTCGATGCCGTCGCGGTCGATCAGACCAACGGCGCCTTTACGGCCGGCCGGACTTTGAACACATCGACCTTCCGCAATCACGCTGAGCTGATGAAGCTGGATTCGGCGGGCAAGACCTATCGCGTGGTGTCCCGCACCGATCTTGGCACTTTTGGCGGGTTTACCAGTCAGCTTTCGGCGATCAGCAAGAATGCTCTCTACGCAGTGGGGCAGGGCGATGATGCCGTCGCGAAAGCCCATGCGGCCTACACTCTGACCGGTGCCCCGGCCCTCATTGACATCACTGGCGGGTGGCCGGTGTCAGTTCTGAAAAGCCGCGCAATGGCCGTCAGCAATACCGGCTTTATTGCGGGTTCAGCGACCGAAGCGCGCTTGGTCAACGGGGTCTCGCACAATGTAGAGATCGGGTTCGTCTACAACACCGCCACGCAACAGGTGACATTCTTCGAAGTCCCTGGCGCCGACGTGATCCCATTCAAGGTCCTCGACGACGGACGGGTGGTCGGCAATCTCGGCGTCGTAAAGGCGCCCAAGGCTACAGGTCTGACCGAGTTCCACCCGTTCATGTATGACGGCACAGTGCACGATTTCGGCACCATGCAGTTGGCCGCTGCACCGGCTTTTTCCTGCCGCGTGAACGCCGCAAACAATCTGGGCGAAATGGCGGGCACCTGCATTCCTGATAATGCGACGCCCTTTGGCATTCAGGGCACGCCGTTCTTTATCGATGGTGCGGCTCCTCAGCCCGCTTTCATCAATGTCAACTCCATGCTTCACGCGAATGCCGATTCGACCAATAAATCCATCAAGCCTTACCGGTTTGGCAACGTCACCAGCATCGACGATCAGCACGAAATCACGCTGATTGCCGTCAACAACAAGACCGCAGCGCAAGCGGCCTTCATAGCGTCCAAACCCGCTTACAATCCATAGCCCGTGCTGACCGCGCGAGAATGACTCTTCGGGGGCGAGGAGTGGCACGTTTTTCTTTTTTGGCGGCAATGTTGCTGTTCGCGGCAAGCCTGCCCGCTCTTGCTCAGCCGGCAGGCGTCGCCGTTCAGGTCAGCGGCGGCAAAGCCATTCCCACAGTCGCTCAGCTACACACCGTTCTTAAGCCGGGCGACTTCGTGCGCGACATACTCGGTTGGCACCGCGCCGATACGGGATGCGATTTGCGCAACAATGCTGCCAAGCCGATCACTATTCCCACGACTATGGCTGCCCTCTACGCGAATGTGGCGGCGGCAGGCGGTGCCAATTTCGTCACCCTCGGTTTCAACAACAAGGCGTGCGGGCAACCGACCATTTCCGGCGTGCAGGCTTTCCCCAATACGCCCGAACTGCGCGCCGAGTTCGCGGCCTATGCGGTGGCCGTCGTGAAACAGGTTCCCGCGTTGGGTGGAATTTCCATCTGGAACGAGCTGAACGGGACCTGGAGCGGGGGCTACAAAAACCGCGCCCAGCAATTGACGGATTATTGCCTCCTCTCCAACGCGGTGGTCACCGAGGTGCGAAAGATCACGCCCAATTTGCCGATTACCATCGGCGCCACTGTCGGCCCCGATGTCGGGCAGTGGTTCGTGGATCTGTTCGAAACCTATGGCTGCATCGGCAAGAACGATCCCCTGATCTGGCTCGACGTCCACCCCTATTTGAGCGGCAAAATCTACACGCCGCTGCGTCAGGTCGATTGGCGCGTCTGGGACGACGCGGTGACAAGCATTCGCGCGCACCGCATCGCCAACGCCTTCATCGCCACCGAATGGGGCGCCAGGGCAGCCTATGTTTGGACGCAGGATCACTCGAACGGGAATTACCTGCACGTATTCCACAGCCGCATGCTGGCGACCGATCCGAATTGGGCCGGGTTTGTCTGGTACGAAATGCTCTACGACAAATCCGCGCCCCACGCCGGCTTGTTCGATGCCACCGGCGCGCTGACAAGCTTCGGCACCCAATATGTCAGGGAGTTCGAGCAATGAACTCCGCGCCAGCCGCAGCCCAAATTCGCCACCTGAAGATTTGCTTCGTTTCCGAGCCGCTTCACGCCGGCGTCGGACGCTATGTCGTGGATGCGGTTTCGGAGCTTGCCAACCGCGGGCACGAGATCCATCTGCTCTATTCGCCCATCCGGGTTGAGCCGGAATTTCTCGCCCAGCTTCATGGTCTGGCGAATGTGCATTGCGAAGCGGTGCTCATGCCGCGCGCCATCGGGGCAGCCGACATTTCCGCGTTCCACGCAATCCATTCATATGTCCGAGCCAAGGGGCCGTTCGACATCATCCATGGCTGCAGCTCCAAGGGCGGCGGCTATGCCCGCTTGCTGAAGCTCTTCGGCTGCGGGCCGGTGCTTTATTCGCCGCAGGCCTTCATTACCTTTTCTCCGCTCGTGCGCGGCCCCAAGCGGCTGTTCTACCGTGGGCTGGAGCGAATGCTCGCGCGCCTGACCGACCGCATCGTCTGCGCCTCTCAGGCCGAGGTGGAGCACGCGGAACAGCTGGGAATCCCGCGCCTGCGCTTGGCGCTGATTGCCAATGGCACGCCGGTCTCCGCTATGCCTTCCCGGAATCAGGTTCGGGCCGAACTTGGGCTCTCTGCCGATTCCGTCGTGATCGGTTTCGTCGGGCGCATGGAGGATCAGAAAGCGCCGGAAAGGCTGGTTGCCGCCGCCCATCGCCTTCTGCCCCAAATGCCGGACCTCGCCCTCTTGATGATCGGAGATGGCGCCAAGCGGCGCACGCTGGAAGCGGGTCTCGCGAACGCCGGATTGGGCAATCGCGCCATATGGCTGGGCGCCGTGGACGCGCGCCGCTATCTGCCGGCGATGGACATGTTCGTGCTGCCCTCGCTCTATGAAGGCTTTGCATATGTGTTGATCGAAGCGCTTCAGGCCGGCCTTCCGATCATCGCTACCCCGGTCGGCGGCGCGCATGAGAGCATCACGCCAGGCGTCAACGGCATGATCGTTCCGCACAATTCGCCGCTCGCACTCGCTGAAGCGATCAAGGCGTTGGCGGGCGATGCCGAACTCCGGCAGAGGATGAGCCGCGCCTCCCGCCTTCATGCCGAGAGCTTTTCGGCCGCCACAATGGTGGATGTCCTCGAAGCGCTATACGTCTCGTTGTTGCTTCAGCCGTCGGGAACGACGGAGCCTGGCATCACGTCGCTTGCCGGATCGGCTGCTAGCTGACCGCAATCGGCTTGTAGGAGGCATTGATCGTCCGCCGCACCAGCCGGTAGAGCGGCTGAAGATGCCGCTTGATCGGTTGCGCCGCCGACGTCTTTATATATCGCATGCGAGCCTCGGCTTCGGCCACCAGCGGATTGCGGCCGTGGGCGACGACAATCTTCTTCACCTCGTCAATGGTGCGCGCAAAGCTTCTGTTGGAGACGCCCTCATGGGTCATGTGGGCGCACAGGTCTGGGCAATACACGCCCTTTCCGCCGGCGCAGTGCAGCCGCAGCAGCCAATCGTAATCCATGGCGTTCCGATACGCCGGATCGAACAGGCCGATGCGCTCAAAGGCGCGGCGGGCGACAAGCATGGTTGGATGCGCGACCGAGGGCCAGCGGCGGTGGATCGCACGGGCATAGTGCGGATCGCCTGCATAATGAAAGGCCGGCTTGTCGTTCTCGTAAAAGATCAGATTGCCGAAAACAAATTCGGCCCGCGAGTGTTGCAAACTGCTCATGCCGCGTTCGATCTGATTGGGCGACAGCCAATCGTCCGCGTTGAGGATCTGTACGTATGTGCCGCGCGACAGCGCGATGCCTTTGTTGAAGGCATCGCTGATGCCCTTATCCGGTTCGCTAATCCAGTGATCCTGCCGCCGTGCCGAGCGCTTGATAATGGCAAGCGTGTCGTCGCTCGAACCTCCGTCGACAAAAATATGTTCAATCGAGGCGAAGCTTTGATCCTGGACGCTTCTGATCGTGCGCTCGATCGTTTTGGCGGCATCGAGGCTGACTGTGATGACGGAAACGAGCGGGGGGCTGGCGGTTAGGCCGGCCACGGTCAGGCGCTTCCGGGCGTATTGGGCATAGTCACTGAGGAAAGGAGCAGACATCGGCCGCACAACTGTAATACGGCCGTTATAAAAGCATCACACCATTGCAAGCCGATGACGCCATAACGGATTTTGCATGAAATTCGATGTGGTGGGCCGTGCAAATCGTCATTGTCAGCGATTTTGCCGAGACCAATGGCGGTGCCGCCAAGGTCGCCGTAACCAGCGCGCGAGGGCTGGCCGACGCGGGCGTGGCCGTAACCTATGTCTGCGCGGCCGCGCCGGTAAGCCAGCTTCTTAGCCATCCGCGCATCGCCGTGCATTGCCTCGACCTCACGGATGTGTGGAGGAAACGCAATCCGCTCGCGGCGGCGCAAGAAGCGATCTGGTACCGCCGCGCCCATACCGCTCTTGACGAGATCCTCACCGGGTTGCCCTCGGATGAAACCGTCGTGCACTTCCATCAATGGACCAAAGCCTTCAGCCCGAGCGTGTTGTCCGTGCCGGTGCGCCGGGGACTGCCTTCGGTCGTGTCGCTGCATGACTATTTTCTGGTGTGCCCGAACGGCGCCTATTACCGCTATGCGCATGCCGCGCCTTGCGACCGGCGGCCCATGTCGCTTTCCTGCGTTGCCTCGCGCTGTGACAGGATGAGCTACGCGCACAAGGCGGTGCGCGTGCTGCGCCAAGCCGCTACGGTAAGAGCCGTCCAGGGCGCCGGGGCAAGCATGAGCGTCCTGAATGTCACGCCCTTTGCGGCGGAGGTCGTCGACCCATTCATCGAGAAGAATCACGCGCGGTTTACCGTCCGCTCCCCCGTGGATGTCAAGCGTGGCGCCCCTGTTCGTGTCACCGAGAACACGCAGTTTGTCTTCGCGGGCCGCCTGACGGAGGAAAAGGGCGTGCGCCTGCTGGCCGAGGTCGCGCGCGATGCCGCACTGGAGCTGACGATCTGCGGCGATGGCCCGTTGCTTGAGGATCTACGCCGTCTTGGCCCGCCGATCGAATGCACCGGCTGGCTTGATGCAGCCGCGCTTTCCGCCGCCTTGCGCCGTGCTCGCACGCTCGTCTTCCCATCTACCTGGTATGAGACCGGCGGGCTCGTTGTCGCGGAAGCCCTGGCTCAGGGCGTCCCGGTCATTGCCAGCCGCAGCACAGGAGCGGCGGCCTGGATCGAAAACGGCGTCAACGGCTTTTTGATCGACCCCGGCGATGCGTGCGGTTTGCGCGCGGCCATGATGGCGCTCACCGACAACGATATCGCCCAGCGGATGAGCGAACGGGCTTATGAATTGTATTGGGCCAAGCCCTCGAACAAAGAGGCGCATACGGAGCAACTTTTGGCCGTGTATCGCGAGGTGCTGGCGCAGCACCGTTCCCGAAACGCCCAATTGCCGGCGCGTTCCGCATGAAATCGATTGCGCTTCTCGCACTTTTCGCCGCGCTTTGGCTCGTTCCTGCTCGCGCTGTGACGCTGGAGCAAGCAACGCTCGGAAACATCTTCAGCGAAGGCGAACGCGTGACCGTTCCGGTGCGCGGGGTAAGCGGAAACCTGCGCTGGAGCGTGAAAGATTTCTTCGGCAAGGAGATCGCATCGGGCGCGCTGCGCTCGAGTGCTACGAAGATCGAGCCGCAGATCGGCAGCCTCGGTTATTTCACATTGGAAATCACTCCGGAGCAGGGCGGAAAAGCGGCCGCGCAAACCACGCTCGCCATCGTTCCGAAGACGAATGCGGTGGAGAGCGTTTCGTCCTTCGGCGCAATGACCCATTTCGCGAAAGGCTGGCCGCCCGACATTATCCCGCTCATTGAAAAAGCGGGCATCCGTCACGTCCGGGACGAGCAGCCTTGGCGCTTGGTCGAGCGGCAGCGGGCGCAATACCAATTCCCGCCGCGCCTGAACGGTTTCATGTCCGAGCTTTTCGCCCATCACATCGATCCGCTGGTACTGCTCGCTTTTTCCAATCCGCTTTACGATTCCGATCAGACGCCGTTCAGCGACGCCGGTCGCGCCGGCTACGCGGCTTACGCGCGCGCCGTTGCCGAGCATTACGCGCCCAATGTTTCGGCTGTCGAAATCTGGAACGAATACAATGGCAGCTTCTGCACCGGACCCTGCCGCGGCAACCGCCCGCTTTATTACAGCTCCATGCTGAAGGAGTCGTACAAGGCGCTGAAGGCGGCCAATCCTTCGCTGACGGTCCTAGGGGGCGCCGCAGTGCCGATCCCACTCGATTACTACCGGCAATTGTTCGATCAGGGAGCGCTCGATGCGATGGATGCGCTCGTCATTCATCCCTATCGCAAATCCGACGGCGCGGATTTGCAGATCGAGGCTCTGCGCACATTGATGACGCGCTACGGCAAGCCAAAGCCGATCTGGGCAACGGAGTTCGCCGATTTGCCCGACATGCACAAGAGCCGCGACGAGGAAGCGCGCTATCTCGTGCGCATGTCGACGGTAATGCTGAGCGCCAAGGTCGAACGGATGTACTGGTATCTGATGCGCGATTATCAGGAATTCGCTGGTCTCGGACTCTTGCACGATGAAACCGATCCGCTCGGCCGCTATGCGCCGGCGCCGGCCTATGTTGCTTATTCGGTCCTGATTCATGAACTCGACGGCGCGAGTTTTGCGCGCCGCGAGGACAGCGATCCCAAAGCGCGCGCCTATCTGTTTTCAACACTGGACCGCGATGTTCGCGTTCTATGGGCGGCCGAACCAGGGGCGAATTATGAGGTGGCGAGCGCTGCACCGATGCGGCGCGTCAGCTTCATGGGTGATGAGCGGATTGTTTCTCCGCGCGACGGAAAGATTTCGCTCTCCCTCGATGAGAACCCGATCTACCTCATCGCGGATCGTGCGCACTAATTTCGTCCAATGCCTCGTAACGGCCGCGGCGTCACGGGCGGCGCGGGCTCTAATAACCGGTCTGTCCGCTCGATTTCCTCAGCCCGGTCGCGGATGATCGCTTCCCACTGCCTGAATTCGCGGCGCGTCGCGGGATCGGTCGCTTCGTTCCTGGCGCGCTGGCATTCGCGCTCGAGATTGCGGAGCCGCCACAGCGAAATTTCATGATCCAACATCTCGCCCCCCAAAGTGGCGTGGAAGCGGGAGCATGCGACAAGCAATGAAGCCGAGTCTTGGTCCGGATTGTCGCGGGCGCTTCGACATACTCCGTCACAGTTCTGTCACGAAGGCACTCGCGCTGGCGTTGAGCGCATTATTTTTCGCTACTCGATAGCCCATATGGGAAACATATGAGACCCATATGGGAAATGCGCGTTGAAGCATTTTGGCCCTTTCTTTAGGGTTGCACTAAGCCGAAACGGAGGGGGGACTCGTGTTGAGCAGATTGTTTATCGCTACGGCGTTATGCTTGTCGTTCGCGGCCGCGGCGCCGGCGCAAAACGCGCGGGTGCATGTCTATGGCACAATCACGAAGGTCGAAGGCCGCACGGTCACGGTTATGAACCAGGACGGTAAAACCGTGACGTTCGATCTCGCCGCGGATGGCCGGATCGTGTCGGACCAGCCGCTGGACGTGAAGACCATCAAGATTGGCGATTCCATTGCCTTCAGCGAAGTCATGGGCAAACCGGAGCAGGTGGATACGCAACCCTTTCCCCACGGAGCCGGCGCGCGAGGCAAGGCGCCGCTTCGCAACAATCCCGCCGGCATGCGTTATCTCGGCGTCGTGACGGCCGCGACCCCCACCGCCAAGGGCATCAAGCTCTCGGTTGATCTGCAGAAGGGCGCCGGCAAGGTCGAAACCGAGCTGACCAACGATATCGCCATCCGTTTCACCCACCAGCCGCAATCCCTGGGCGATGTGAAACCGGGACAGACAATCTTGGCGAACCCCAGCCCGAACGCCGAGGGCAAATTGTCGTCGGGGTTCAATCAGATCGAGATCGACAGCCACAAACCGATCGATCTCGACTGAACCGTTCAGCGCGGTACTGGCTTTCGCGGGAGGCTCAGTCGCCACGGAATTGTGGCGCTCCCGGCCCTGATCGCCGCTGTCTCGCTGTCGGTGTTCACACCAATCGCTCGTACTCTTGCCGCTGCAGTCGCGCCTCTCCGTGAAGCCATTCACGGAACAGGAGCAGAGCCGGATCGTGCTGCCGCACCGGCCTGTAAACCAAATACCAGCTCTCATATTTCTTGCGGACGATAGGAAATGGCGTCACCAGCCGTCCCGCCAGAAGCGCGTCGCTGACATAAGGGAGTTGCGCAACGGCTACGCCAACTCCATCCAGCACGGCTTTGATCGCCATCGGTGAGTTTTCAAACACCACTTCACCGGCAGGTTGAACCGGAGCGGACAGGCCGGCCGCTTCGAACCACCAGGTCCACTGCGCGCGCAGATGCGGCACAACGATCAATGTCGCCTTGCGGAGATCATTGGGGTGTTTCAAGCGCTTCGCGATCGCAGGGGTACAGACGGGCACGAGCGTTGCGGGGAATAGCTCCTCGCCAATATAACCTTGCCAATCGCTGTCGCCGCGCCGCACCGAACACGTCCAGTCGTCGCGCAGGGGACGTGTCGCGCCGCCTGTCGCGATACGGACCTCGACCTCGGGGTGGCTGCGATTGAAGCCGGGCAATCGCGGAATCAGCCATTGCATTCCAAACGCGGGCGCGACGCCGGCGGTGAGCACCGGACCGGATCGCATCGCTGTAACCTGGTCGGTCAGGCGCTCTATCGCGTCGAAGGCGTCGGTCAGACCGGGGTGGAATGCCCGGCCCTGGTCGGTCAGCTCGAGTTCATTGGCGCGCCGGCGGAAGAGAGCGAACCCGAGGCGTGTTTCAAGAAGTCTTACTTGCTGGCTGATCGCAGCCTGCGTGACACGCAGCTCCTTCGCCGCAAGCGTAAAGCTCCCCGTGCGCGCGGCGGCTTCAAAGGCACGCAGTCCGTTCAGGAGCATCGGTTTTCGCGCCACCGGGAACCCCAAGATTTTCTAATGCCTAGAATTAGAGCAAATCACTGGCCACGAACATCGGCTCGTGCGAACTTCATGTGGGAGTGAAACGGCAGACATCTTCCTCCGCAACGAGGACATATAGTTTGTCTAGGGCATCCTCCATTGCTGTTGGAATTGTAATCGTCTGCGGGCTCGGACTCGCGGCCTATTGGGGCCGTCCGCAAGTCTCCGGAGCCGCGCCATCCAGGCCCGCTAGCGCCGCGGTGCCGGTTACGGCCATTTCCGCGGCGCGAAGCGACGTGCCTGTCTACGCGACGGGGCTCGGCGCGGTTCAGGCCTCGCTGACTGTGGCCATCCACTCCCAAGTCGAAGGCCAATTGCAGGAGGTGCTGTTCACGGAAGGACAGCAAGTGAAAAAAGGGGACCCGCTCGCGCGAATCGATCCGCAGCTGTTCCAGGCCGCCCTCGATCAGGCTAAAGCGAAAAGA
>Ga0070734_10004197_pt1 | contig 13961 bp, 14 predicted proteins | sample Coa_R1_8_FD_66444 | JGI IMG/M metagenome (GOLD analysis project Ga0070734, IMG submission 66444) | Surface soil microbial communities from Centralia Pennsylvania, which are recovering from an underground coalmine fire - Coalmine... | ecosystem: Environmental > Terrestrial > Soil > Unclassified ...
TGGATGTGCGCGGCGCCGACGGTTCTCATCGGCCTCGCCAACGCGCCGGCAGAGGCACGCGGCGCCGTGCCGAAGGGCGTGCACGTCGTCACCGCCGGCGCGCCGCCGGCGGCGGCGACGATCGAGCGCGTCGAAGGCGACTTCGGGTGGACGATCACGCAGGTGTACGGGATGACCGAGACGGCGCCGTTCATCACCGTCTGCGAGCCGCGGCCGCACCACGACGCCGTGCCGCTGAGCGAGCGCGCGGTGATCAAGGCGCGGCAGGGCGTCGAGCTGATCACCTCGGGCGAGATCCGCGTCGTCGACGAGCAGATGCGCGACGTGCCCGCCGACGGTCAGACGCTCGGCGAGATCGTCGTGCGCGGCAACGTCGTCATGAAGGGCTACTACAACGATCCCGAGGCAACGGCGCAGGCGTTTCGCGGCGGCTACATGCACACCGGCGACGCCGCCGTGATGCATCCGGACCGGTACGTCGAGGTGCGCGATCGCATCAAGGACGTGATCATCAGCGGCGGCGAGAACATCTCGTCGGTGGAAGTCGAAGCCATGCTCCTGCGTCATCCCGCGGTGCAGGAAGCGGCGGTCGTCGGGCTGCCCGACACGAAGTGGGGCGAGGCGCCGCATGCGTTCGTCGTGCTGAAGGCGGGCGCCGCCGCGACCGCCGACGAGATCCGGCAGTTCACGCGCGACCGCCTGGCGCACTTCAAGTGCCCGCACTCGGTGACGTTCGTCGGCGAGTTGCCGAAGACCGCAACGGGCAAGATCCAGAAGTTCGTCCTGCGCGGCGGCAAGGCCGCGATCGCGGCGCAATGATGCGGGCGACGCGCCACGGCTCGGTTACGCCGCCGGAAACACCCGCGCGTTTCTCGTAAGTCGACCGTTCCGTAGCTCTCCTGCAAACCACGCGGCAATAGCGCGCGATCCTCGCCAGGCAACCTGCTTGCGACACCGCCTCCGCGAAAGGAGCGGTGGCTCATGTTCAAGCGACTCGTCGTTATCACCGGATTCCTGATCGCAAACGCGGCATGCGGTCAGAGCTCGACGCCGACAACGCCGTCACCTGTGACGATGAACGGGATGACGGTGTCGATCGTATCGGGCGCGAAGGATCTGACGTCGACGGCGTACAACCCGAATCCGATCACCGTGTCGACCGGCACGACCGTCACGTGGATGAACAACGACTCGATCACGCACACGTCGACGTCGAGTACGGGCACCTGGGACTCGGGGACGATGGCGCCCGGCGCCAGCTTCAGCCACACGTTCGCGTCGGCGGGCACGTTCACCTACCACTGCGCGATCCACCCGAACATGGTCGGGACGGTGACGGTGCAGTGATGCGCCTGCCGCTCGCGCTGCTCGGCGCGGTGCTCGCCGGCGCGGCGAACGTTCACGCGCAGACGATCGTCTCGCCGACCGAACATCTGGCGTTCGATCGGCCCGAAGCGTGGGCCCAGGCGTACTTCACGTCGGTGTCGTTCCTCACCGGACTCGACGTCACGTCGTCGGACGCGCCCGGTTCGGTGCGCGTCCAGCTCGAAGGCGGGTGGATCCCGTCGCTCAGCCCCGGCGAGGAGCAAGTGGGATTCGCCGGCACCGCGTCCGAGGATCTGAACAAGGCGCCGCTGTTCATCCGTCCGCGCGTGCAGGTCGGCCTCCCGGCGCGCTTCTCCGTCATCGTCGGCGGCGTGCCGCCGATCCGTGCGTTCGGCATTACGCCGCGTCTGATCGATCTCGCCGTGGAGTGGGCGATGATCGACACCGCGGCGTGGCGGCTCGCGTGGCGCGCGCACGGCCAGACGGGAACGGTCACCGGCGCGTTCACATGTCCTGCTGCCGTTGTGGCGCTGCCGCCCGGCGGCGCCGGCAACCCGACCGGCTGCGAGGCGCCGTCGGCGGACGAGGCGACGCTGCGCTACGGCGCGATCGAGTTCGACGTGGCGCGACGCATCGCGCGGCTGCAGTCGCTGACGCCGCACGCGGCGATCTCGCTGAACGACATCCACAGCCGCTTCCAGGTCGATGCGCACACGTTCGGCCGCATCGATCAGACGCTGCTCGAAACAGGAGGGGTGACATGGTCGATCTCGACCGGCGCCGCGCTGCCGATCGGCCGGCGCGTGGAGGTGGCCGTCGACGCGTTCTACACGCCGCTGGCCGTTCAGCGATCGACGCTGCTGCCGAGCGTGACGGACGGCCTGTTCAACGTTCGCGCGCTGGCCAGCTATCGGATCCGCTGATGCGCCTGCGGGCGGGGATCGCGTTGGCGGCGCTGCTGCTCTGGCCGTCGATGGCGCGTCCGGCGAACGACACGTACCGAGTCGATCCGAAGCGAAGCAGCGTCACGATCGAGGTGGGCAAGAGCGGCGCGTTGAGCTTCGTCGCCGGCCACTCGCACGAAGTCGCCGGGCCGATCGCGAGCGGCACCGTGGAGGTCGATCGCCAGCGCCTCGCGGACGCCCGCATCCGAATCGTCATCGCCGCGGCCGATCTGAAAGTCGCGCACACGCACGAATCGCCAGGCGACGTGCCGAAGATCCAGGAGACGATGGACGGCGAGCAGGTGCTGGCGATCGACCGGTACCGCGACCTGACGTTCGAGAGCACGGCGGTGAGCGCGAGCGGACGTGAGGCGGCGGCGTCGGATCTGATCGTCGAAGGCAAGCTGACGATCCGCGGCGTCGCGCAAAGCGTGCGCGTGCCCGTCCATGTGGCCATCGCCGGCGGCACGCTGACCGCGACGGGGCAGCTCTCCGTCAAGCAGAGCGCCTTCGGCATCAAGCCGGTCACCGTGGCGGGCGTTGTCGCCGTGAAGGACGCGCTCGAGATCCGCTTCTCGATTACCGCGATGCGGCCGACCTGATCGCGCGCGCCTCGCGCATCATCTGCAGGTTGTACGCGGTGAGGTACCCGCGGTAGGCCGCGGCGCCGTACAGCGCCACCTTCATCAGCCGCGGATGACGGCGCCCGAGGAACCGGTAGGCGGCCCACCCGGTGGCGGCGTCGATCGAGGCGCCGGCGGTGACGAGCCACGCCGGGTGCGTGTCGAGCCCGCGAATGAGCGGGTTCGTCTCGTGCAGCAAGTCCCGGTACTCCGTCGTGAAGTGGTACGTCGTCATCCAGTCGGCGGCGACGGCGGCCGTCCATGTCAACGTCGGCAGTTTCAGCTCGTCGGGCGGCGACAGCAGGGTCTGCGCCGCGGCTGCACGCGCGTGGAACAACACCGCCACAACGACACCCGTGAGGGCGAACGTCTTCTTGATAAATCGCATGGAAAGGAGCCAAGCGATCTTATCGGCAGAGTCGGTCGCGGATATTGATGAGCAGCATTGGCAGGGGCGTTGCGATGGCGAGCGTGGGGCGTCTGCCTCAGGAGGAGGAATTATGCACCGGCTCGCGATCGCCATGCTGCTGCTGCTGTTCGCGGCAGGTTGTGGTCAGAGCTCCTCGCCGGCGACGACGACCAGTCCGACACCTTCGTGCGCCTACTCGATCTCGGTCAACGACACGATCAACGGCTATCCGGACGGCGGCAACTTCACCGTCGGCGTGACGACCATGCCGTCGACCGGCTGCGCGTGGACCGCGGTCAGCAACGCGGCGTGGATTCACATCACGAGTGGCGCGTCGGGCACGGGCAACGGCACGTTCGCGTTCACGGTGGATGCGAACACCGGCCCCGCGCGCACCGGCACGATCACGGCCGCGGGCCGATTGATTACCGTCAACCAGACGACCACGGCGTCGATGCCGACGCCGAACTGCACCTTCACGCTGTCCATCGGGTCGACGATCAACGGCTACCCCGACGGCGGCAATTTCACCGTGGGCGTGACGAACACCGCGGGCAGCAACTGTCAGTGGACCGCTGTCAGCCACGCGGACTGGATTCACATCACGGCAGGCGCGTCCGGCCTTGCGTCCGGCACGGTGGTGTTCGCCGTCGACCCGAACCACGGCGACGATCGCACCGGCACGCTGACGATCGCGGCCGAGGTCGTCACGTTCCATCAGACGGGCGAGTAAGCACTCGCGTCTTCCTTATGCGTGGCGCGGTGGAACGCGATAGGATCCACCGCGCCAGCAATCGCAGGAGGACCCGTGCACGCGTTGCATCGATTCGGCACGACGTTCGCGATGATCGCGTGCGTGTGCGGCCCGCGCGCAGCGTCCGCGCAGTCCGAGCCCGTTGCGCTCGTCGTCGATGCGGGACGGCCGATCCGAGTGGCCCTCGATGCGCGTATCCGCCTGCAGCGCGTCGGGCAGCCGGTCACCGCGACGGTCGTCGAACCTGTGTACGCCCTCGATCGTGTCGTCATTCCCGCTGGCGCGAGGGTTCGCGGTCATGTCGAGCGCATCGATTCCGGATCGACGTTCGTCCGCGCACGCGCGTACGCAGGAGGGAACTTCTCCCCGCCCAAGCACGCGACGCTGATCTTCGATGCCCTCGTGCTCGACGATGGGCGCGAGCAGCCGATTGACACGGTGGTCAAGGGCGGCATTCCGCGTGTGACGCGGCGTGTGGCGCGCGGCGCGGCGGACGAGCCGCCGCCGGACGCGTCGCTGACGGTGCGCGCGCACAGCGAGATCAAGCAGAAAGCCGCGGACGAGATCACGCTCGCGAAGCAGAAGGCGCACGACGCCCTCGCATCGGTTCGCGCGCTCGGTCAGCCGGGCCAGTGGCAGCGGCTGAGGGATGCCGCTGTGCAGCAATTGCCGTATCACCCGCAGTACTTGACGCAAGGGACCGTGTACGACGCCGAGCTGTCGGCGCCGCTCTCGTTCGGGCGCGTCGAGCCGGCGGCCGCGGCGCCGGCCGGAACGGCGCCGGCGCCCGATAGAATCCTCACGGCGCGTCTGGCGATGACGCTCGACTCGGCGAAGACGCCGAAAGGGACGCCATTCGAAGCCGTGCTGACCGAGCCGGTGTTTTCGGCCGCGCACGAGCTGGTGCTGCCGGAGGGAACGAAGCTCACAGGCGAAGTGACGTTCGCGAAACCGGCGCGGCGCTTCCATCGCAACGGTCAGCTCCGGTTCCTGTTCGAGCGGATTCAGGTCCCGGGCCATGCGGCCGCGCCGCTGCTCGGCCAACTGCACGCCATCGATGCGGACGCGGACGCCCGAGTGGCGGTCGACGAAGAAGGCGGCACGACGATCGAGAACTCGAAGACGCGGTTCATCGCGCCGGCGCTTGCGCTGCTGGCGCTGCACGGGTCGATCGACCGCGACGGCGATCGTCATCCGGATCCGGACGGCGACGGCACGTACAAGACAAACGGCAACGGTGTCGGCGCGCGCGGCGTCGGCGGCTTCTTCGGGATGAGCGCGCTCGGCGCGGTCACCGGCATGGTGGCGCGGCCGTTCGGCATCGCGCTGAGCGCGTACGGCGCCGCGCGGACGGTCTACACCAACATCCTCGCGAAGGGGAACGAGGTGACGTTCGAAGCGGATACGCCGATCCAGGTGCGGCTCGCGCCCGGCGCTCCGCCGCAGTGAAGCTCGCGGCGGCGCTCGCGGCGTCGGCGCTCGCCGCGGTGTTGACCCCGGCGCTCGCGCAGCAGCCCGCCTTCCATGCCGACGCGCGGCTCGTCATCGTGCACGCCACGGTCAAGAACGCGCGCGGCGAGCTCGTCACGAGTCTCGACCAGCACGCGTTCACCGTGTACGAGAACGGCAAACGCCAGCCGATCGCGCTGTTCCGCCGCGACGATGTGCCGGTGTCGCTGGGCCTCCTCATCGACAACAGCGGCAGCATGCGCACGCTCCGTTCACGCGTCGAGGCGGCCGCGCTCGCGCTCGCGCACGCCTCCAATCCGGACGACGAAATCTTCGTCGTCAACTTCAACGACACGGTGAAGCTCGACGTGCCGTTCACGAGCGACTGGAACGTGCTCGCGCACGGGATCGCGCGAGTGGACGCGATCGGCGGCACGGCGATGCGCGATGCGATCGAGACCGCGCAAACCTATCTGACCGAACACGGCACGCGCGATCGCAAGGTGATCGTCGTGATCACCGACGGCATCGACAACGCGAGCACGGCGACGCGCGAGCGGATCGAGCGCGAAGCCGAAGCGCGCGACACCGTCATCTTCGCGATCGGCCTGTTCGGGCACGCCGACCGCGTCAGCGAGGGGCGTCACGAGCTGGATCGCCTGGCCGAGCGGACCGGCGGCCTCGCGTTCTACCCGGAATCGGTCGACGACATCGAATCGATCGCGTTGAACATCGCACGGCAGATTCGCAGTCAGTACACGATTGGCTATACGCCGCTGAACCAGAAGCTCGACGGATCCTACCGAACGATTCGCGTCGAGGTCGCGTCGCCCGAACGGCTGGCCGTCCATGCGCGCTCCGGCTATCGGGCCGTGCCTTAACGGTGACCGTCGGTCGTCGCTTTGGGATTCCAGCCGTGGCGGATGATGCTGACGCGCACTTTCTTCTGACCGAACCGCTGCGCGCGCGCGCAATCAGGGATGAAGATGTCGATCTTCCGGCCTTTCACCTCGGGCCCGGTGTCCATCACGGTGTAGACACCAGACGCCGCGCCGTCGACGATCCGCACGACCGACCCGACCGGCAGCACATGGGGGTCGGCGGCGACGATGCCGGTGCGCGCTTTGGTGCCGGACTGCGTCTTGCCGGCCTGACAGTAGGCCGTGGCGAGGTACCACGCCATGAACGCCGTGTACATCGCGCCGGACTAGTTCAATCAGCGTGCCGGGCGGCTGCTCAACCAGCGGAAGAATAGGATCACGAGCACGGCCGGGACGAACGGTCCCCACCACGCGTTGAGGCCGAACGCGTTCAGCGTCGACGATCCGCCTTTGACGAAGAGCATGATCGTGCCGGCCCACGCCAGCCCGCTGATGAGGTTCAGCGTCGAGAACTTGAGCGGCGCCACGCCGCCGTAGGCGCAGGCGATCGGAATCGCCGTGCGCAGGCCCGGCAGAAAACGGCTGACCAGCACCAGGCCGGTCTCGTTCGCGTGCACGTGTTTCATCACGCGGTCACGGTACTTCGCCAGCTTGGGGTAGCGATCGAGCCAGTGGATGCGGCCGCGCAGCAGGTAGAACCAGATCTGATCGCCGGTACATCCACCGAGCGCGCCGCACAGCCACACGCCGGGCCAGAACAAGCGGCCGGCGATCGCGTCCGCGCACACTTTGCTGTAGTAGATCTCGCCCTCGAGAATCGCCGCGATGTAAATCGAGAGGTAGATCAGCAATTACGCGTGACTGAGCACGTCGCGTACCACGTCGGCCACGCGCGCGAGCTGTTCATCGCTGAGACTCTGATACACCGGAATCTGGATCGCCTGTGACGCCTTGCGCGCGCCGTCGGCTTCCGCCGGCGATCCGGCGAAGAGCGCCATGTCGGGCGGCACATCGACGTGCAGCGTCTCGATGTCGATGCCGCGGCGCACGCATCGAACGACGAGGCCGTCGCGATCCACGCGGTCGGGACCGTAGACGCAGTACTGATAGTAAACGTGCGTGCAGCCGGGCGGCACGTACGGCACCTGCACGCCGGGAACCGCGCCGAGGATGCCGTTCATGCGCTCGGCGTGCGCGCATGTCTCGGCGGTCCAGGCGTCGAGGTGCTTCAGCGCCTCGAGACCGATCGCCGCCTGCACGTTCGGGAAGCGCTCGGTGTATTCCGGCGGCGGCGGATCGAGCGAGCGGATCGTTTCCCACAGGAACACATCGGGGTTCGCGTCGATGAGCGCCGACACCCACAGCACGGGGAACAGCGAGATCGAGAAGACCCACGGCTTGATGAAGATCCGCTGCAGACGTCCGGTGAAGAGCCGCTTGGTGACCCGCTCGTCGCTCGGCCACGGCAGCGCGTCGACGCGCGCGCGCACGTTCGAGGCGAGCGTCGGGTCCATCAGCAGCGCGGCGCCGCCGCCGTAGCAGTTCAGCGGCTTCAGCGTCTGGAAGCTGAAGAGCGCGCCGCTGCCGAACGTGCCGACGCCCCTGCCTTTGTACGTCGCGCCGAGCGCATGCGCGCAATCCTCGAGCACGATCAGATTGTGTCTGCCGGCGAGCGCGAGGATCGCGTCCATGTCGCACGCGAGCCCGTACAGGTGCGTGGGCACGATCGCGCGCGTCTTGTCCGTGATCATCCGCTCGGCCGACTTCGGATCGATCGTGAACGTCCTCGGATCGACGTCGGCGAAGACGACCGTCAGCCCCGCCGCTCTCGCGAGCTCGGGGACGACCCAGAACGTGAGCGACGGAAAGATGATCTCGGAGCCGGGCGGGAGGTCGAGCGCTTTCAGGATGTAGTAGAACGCCATCCGCCCGTACGCCGCGGTGACGGCCGTCCCGCCGCCGACGTAGCGCGCGAGCGCGTGCTCGAATTCCTGGATCTGGGGGCCCTGGATGAACTCGCCGCGGGCCTTGCAGCCCGCGACGATGTCCTCGGTTTCGTGGAAGACTCGCGCTCCGTAGCGCGAGATCGCTGCCTTCATCCGACGACTATATCAACAGGCGACCGGCCGCGAGACGTCCGCGATCTCTTCCCGCGAGTGGCGCTCGTTGACACGCTCGTCCATCCGGCTCACCCAGTCGCGGACCGCCTGATTCTGAATCTTCAGGAAGTTCGCCAGGTACGACGGCCGCATGTAGAAGCGCTTGTAGGCCGCGCCGAGCAGGTACTGCAGCTCGTGGGTCGTCAGGTTCGGATGCTTGAACGTGACCGTGTAGCCGTCGAACTTCTCCCAGTCGGTCTCGATCAGGAGCGGCTCGATCTGCTTGAACATCGGCGTGCCGGGGTACGGTGTCAGCATCTTGAACTGTGCGAACGTGGACCCCATGTCGGTGGCGTAGTCGATCGTCGCCGCGATCGAGTTCCAGTCGTCCTGCAGGAAGCCGAGGACGTAGAACGCCGCCGTCACGATTCCCAGCTTGCGGCAGTGCGCCATGATCTCGCGCTGATGCGCCTGCGGGATCGGCCGGCGTCCCGACTTCTTCAGCGTGGCCGGGTCGAGCGACTCGACGCCGAAGCTCATCGCGCGGAAGCCGGCGGCGTAGAGCTTGTCGAGCAGCTCGATGTCGAGCCGATCGAGCCGTGTTTCCGCCTCGAAGGTGATCGTCAGCCCCCGCGCCGCGATCGCGTCGCACAGCTCGACGACGCGTTCGCGCTGCTCGGTGAACAGCGGATCGCGGAAGATCACGTACGGCCGCCGCACCTGATCGCACAGCCGCTCGATCTCGTCGACGATGTTCGCGATCGACCGGGCGCGATAGCCGGCGAGAATGCGGTGCGGGCAGTACGTGCAGAACTCGGGGCAGCCGCGGCTCGCGAGCAGCGGGTAGCCGCCGCCGACAGGCCGCGACGACCACTGGATGCCGAACTTCTTGCCGCGGTCTTCGGTCACCAGATCCCAGCGCGGGAACGGCAGCGAATCGAGATCGTTGATCTGTTCGCTGACGACGATGCCCGATGGAATCTCGCCGGTCTGCGCCATGCGCATCACGCCGGCTTCGGGCTCGCCGTTCAGGATGAAGTCGCAGTGATCCTTGAACAGCTCCGGCATCTTCGACGCCGTGATGCCGATGAAGCCGACCTTGACGCCGCACGCGCGCATGCGATCGGCCCACGCGGTTTCGTTCTTGTAATCGACGAGCGACGAGAGCACGAGCGCGACGTCGCCATCGACCTCGGCGCCGCGCGTCCACTTCACCTCGTGGCCGGCGCGCGCGAGCACCGCGGCGATGTACGCCATGTGCACGCTCGGCACGTCGTGGAACTGTTTCTTGACGTACGAGATCACCGCCGTCACGCGCGAGAACGGATCGAGCCGCGACCCGTAGCCGCCGACAACGGTGTCCTTACTGACGAATCCTCGATCGCTTTTTAGATCTGCGAGCACCACTCGCATGCGTCACCTCAACATCGAAACCAGCTTCCGACCATGGAGCTTCTGAGGTCAGATGCCGATCGGCGGCCCTCGAGGTGATTTGGGCGAGTACGTGCCGGTGCGCAGCGCCGGATCCAGTGGATGGGCCAGCAGGCCGAGCGGGATGAGGACGGGAACGCCGCGTGTCTCGAAATCGAACTGCGCCGCCGGCGCATCGTTCTGAATGGCCGAGGCGTCGTCGTCGTCGTCCGTTTCGCTGGCGCGAGTGACGCGCGTCGTCGGATCGTTGAGGCCGACGAGCAGGCGTGCGGACGGGACAGCGACCGGACCGCCGAACGTGTGCGGCGTCCGCGTGAACTGCTTGAGCGTCGCGGCGCGCGCGAGGTTCGCACGGCGCGTCGCGCCCGCGTGGTGCGAGCGGTGCGCGGCCTCGGCGCTCGATGCTGCAAGCAGCATCAGCACGACGATCGCGCCGGATTTCACGTACATCCGGACAATCTGTGACAACAGTCGCATGTAAACGGCAAACTACTCGTGGGAAACGAGCAACACTATCCCACAGCCCAGCCGACCGCGCAACCCGACCGGACGATATAATCCCACCTTTTCACGGTTTGGCCGCGTGATCGCCTTTTCTTCTCCCCCATCTCCCATCCTGGTCGTGGGTGGCGGACCGGCCGGCGCCACGGCCGCCCGGACGCTCGCTGCGGCGGGCCTGCCGGTTCGCCTGCTGGAACGTGCCCGGACGTACCCCCGCAACAAACCCTGCGGCGGCGGGATCAGCATGCGGGCTATCGTTCGCTTTCCGTACCTCGCAAGCGCGTTGCCGCGCATTACGACGCACGAGCTGCGGCGGCTCTACCTCGAGGGGGCGGATGGGACGTCGACGGTCATCGAATCGGACGAGCCCGCGGCGTTCACGATCCGCCGCGTCGAGTTCGATGCGCTGCTCGTGTCGCTCGCGGCGGAGGCCGGCGCCGAAATCGTAACTGGCGTCGAGATCGTTCAGGCGGCGCAAGACGATCGAGAAGTAACCCTGGTCGCGCGCGACGGTCAAACCTTCCGTGCGCCGCTGGTCATCGCCGCGGACGGAGTACACAGCGTGATCGCGCGGCGCCTCGGGCTGAATCCCGGCTGGCCCGCGACGTCCGTGGCGCTCGACATGATGGAAGAGACGCCCCGCGATCGACTGCGCGACATCGACCCGTCGGCGCTCTGGGTGTCGTACGGGTACAAGGCTGACACGGCGGACAACGGAACGCGGAATGCGGAGGGGTACGCCTACATCTTCCCGAAGCGCGACCACGTGAACATCGGCATCGGCTACGTGCTCGATTACTTCCGGCGCCGCGTCGACGCGCCGCCTTACGATCTGCAGCACGCGTTCGTGGGCGACCTGCGCCGCCGCGGGATCGTCGCCGGCGAATCGTCGCGCGCGCATTTCACGCCGTTCATCATTCCGATCGGCGGTCCGCTGCGGCGTCCGGCCGGCGGACGCGTCCTGCTGACCGGCGACGCCGGCGGCTTCGTGAACGCGTTCACCGCGGAAGGGATCTACTACGCGATGGTGTCGGCCGATCTGGCGGCGAAGGCGGCGATCGCGTCGGCGTCGAATCCGCGGGCGGCGGCGGCGCGCTACCGCCGCGCGTGCGATCACGAAATTGGCAGCGAGCTGCGCGATTCGGTGTTGATCCAGCGCTACCTGTTCGCCAATCCGCGCCGGATCGGGCGCGCCATCGGCGGCGCGAATCGTGAACGCGCGCTCACGCGGCTGGCGCTCGACCTCGTGGTCGGCCGCCGGTCGTATCGCGACGTGCGGCGGCGAATGCTCGCGCGGTCGCCGGGCCTGCTGGCCCGCATGGTGATGCAGATGCTCGCGACGAACGAGTGATATGGCGAAAGGCGCACCGACCTATCAGATCGAACACCTGCTGCGCCGCGCCGGCTTCGGCGCGCGGGCCGACGAGCTCGACACATACGGCCAGCTGTCGGTCTCGCAGGCGATCGACACGCTGATCAACTACACCGAGGTCGTCGACGATGTGGATACGCACATCGGACAGCCGGGCTACCTGGGGATGTCGATCACCGGCGCGTTCTCGCCGCAGTCGAACATCAACCACGCGCGTCAGCGGTGGCTGTTCCGGATGGTGCACAGCGACCGGCCGCTCCAGGAGAAGATGACGCTCTTCTGGCACAACCACTTCGCGACCGGCTACACGAAGATCGCCGGCGCGCTCGGGGCGACCGAAGGCGCGCGCTACATGGCGGCGAAAGCGTCGGAGGATCCCGGCCAGGTGCGCGGGCAGCTCGAGATGCTGCGCGACAACGCGCTCGGCAACTTCCGCGACATCCTGCTCGCGATCGCGAAGGACACGGCGATGCTCGTATGGCTCGACGGCCGGACGAACACGAAAGCGATGCCGCAGGAAAACTTCGGCCGCGAGGTGATGGAGCTGTTCACGATGGGCGTCGGGAACTACACCGAGCCCGACGTGTACGCCGCGGCGCGCGTCTTCACCGGCTGGAACCTGCAGCATCCGGGATCGGCCGCGGACGGATCGCAGCACTACGAGTTCATCTACAACGCGAACCAGCACGAGACGAGCGCCAAGACGTTCAGCTTTCCGATTTACGCGGACGGCGGCAAGACGATTCCCGCGCGCGCGGCGTCGGCCGGGCAGCAGGACGGCATCGATCTGGTCAACGCGCTCGCCGCGAACCCGAACACCGGCCGCTATCTCGCCGGCAAGCTGTGGCGTTTCTTCGTCAACGAGTCGGAGGATCCGGATCCGGCGTTCGTCGACCACATCGCGTCGGTGTATCAGTCGACCAGTTACGACATGAGCGCCGTGATGCGCGAGGTGCTGCAGTCGACGCAGTTCTGGGACAACGCGACGTACTTCACCCGCTACTCCTGGCCCGTCGAGTTCATCGTCCGCGCGCTGAAGGACATCGGATGGCGCGGCTTTTCGGCGAACGACACGCTGACGCCGATGTTGAACATGGGGATGTCGCTGTACGATCCGCCGAACGTCAGCGGGTGGGCGGCCGGCGATACCTGGTTCTCGACCGGCGCGATGCTCGCGCGCATGAACTTCGCGTCGCAGTTGACGAGCAATCAGAAGGTCAACCTGCTGAACGCGGCGCGCCCGTACGGCAAGACATCGGATGCGTTGCTGGCGTACGCGCTCGATCAGCTGACGACCGCGCCGCTCGATCCGAGCGTCGCCGGCGAGCTGACGACCTATCTCGCGGCGACGGGGCCGTGGACCGGCAGCGACGCGCAGATCGAGGCGAAGATCGCCGGCCTGCTGCATCTCATCGCCGGCCTGCCGGAGTACCAGCTGATATGAAGGTGACGAGACGCCAGTTCGTCAAAGGCGGCGTCGCCGCGTTCACGGTGACGTTCGCCGCGCCCGAGTTCCTCTCCGATCTCGCGCGCGCGCAGGGCGCGCAGGTGCGCAACCTGGTCGTCCTTTACTTGAGCGGCGGCAACGACGCGCTCAGCATGCTCGTCCCGTACAACGATCCGTTCTACTACAGCCGCCGGCCGTCGATTGCCGTGCCCGCGGGCAACGTGCTGCAGATCGGCAGCGACGTGTCGAAGGTCGCACTCGGCCTGCATCCGCGGCTGACCGGCCTGAAGCAGATCTTCGACGCCGGACGCCTCGCGCTCGTCCAGCGCACCGGCTACTCGAACCAGTCGCGCTCGCATTTTCTCGGGACGGACATCTGGTCCACGGCCGATCCGAACAACTCCACCGGGCTCGGCTGGGTCGGCAAGTATCTCGACTCGCTGCCGTCGCCGGTCGATCCGCTCGTCGGATGGAACACGACGCCGACGCTGCCGCACGTGCTGGAGGCGGCGCATGTGCCCGTGCCGGCGATCAGCAGTCCCGCGGCGTACGCGTTCTCGAGCCCGAACTCCGGCAACGACGCGGTCGCGGAGCGCGACGCGGCGGTCCGGATCTCGTCGCACGTGCCGGTCAACCAGCCGCAGCTCGCGTTCGTGTACGGCAGCGCGCAGGCCGCGATGGCGACGCTCGATCGCGTCGCGACGGTCAGCCAGTACGCGCCGACG
>Ga0070734_10004198_pt1 | contig 13956 bp, 13 predicted proteins | sample Coa_R1_8_FD_66444 | JGI IMG/M metagenome (GOLD analysis project Ga0070734, IMG submission 66444) | Surface soil microbial communities from Centralia Pennsylvania, which are recovering from an underground coalmine fire - Coalmine... | ecosystem: Environmental > Terrestrial > Soil > Unclassified ...
CGAAGCGGTTCTTGGCGGCGCGCAGCAGGCGATAGGCATGGTAGCGGTCGCCCTCGAAGTAGAGGACCGTGTCCACGATATGCTCCAGCACTCGCGGCCCCGCCAGGTTCCCCTCCTTGGTCACGTGGCCGATCAACACCACCGGGACGCCGACGGTCTTGGCGAAGCGTGCCAGGTGGGTGGCGCAGGCGCGGACCTGGCTCACCGTGCCCGGCGCGGATTCCAGTTCGGAGTCGGACATGGTCTGAATACTGTCAATGACGGCGAGGCAAGGGCGCACGGACTGGAGGTGGTGCAGGATGATGCCGATCTCCGTCTCCACGCTGACCAGGAAGTCCGGCGTCTCCGCGCCCAACCGCCCGCTCCGGATCTTGATCTGCTGTGCGCTCTCCTCCCCGGAGATATAGAGCGCCGGCCCCGCCTGCTTCGCCACCGCATGGACCACCTGGGTTAGCAATGTGCTTTTCCCAATGCCTGGATCTCCCCCCACAAGCATCAATCCCCCCGGCACGATGCCGCCGCCCAGCACCCGGTCGAACTCCCCGATCCCGGTCACCAGGCGGTTGAGCGCGGTGGTCTCGACCTGCGTGATGGGGGTCGGCAGGCCCCCACCGCTCGGCACGATGGTCCGGCTGCTTCCGCCGCCCCCCGCACTCGCTTTGCCGAGGCTGCCCGGCTTCTCCTTGACGACCACCTCTTCGGTGAAGGTATCCCACGAGTCGCACTCCGGGCATTTGCCCAGCCACCGGGGTGACTCGTAACCGCAATTCTGACAGAGAAAGCGTGTTTGTAAGCGTGCCATACCGTACTACTCTCTAGCGCCCTCCGTTTACGGAAATGTCCTGAAAACCGCGATTCGTGGCGCACGCTATCTGGTTCGTGTTCTTCCAGCAGAATTCCTTCTACGGATCGCAGAGGCAGGAGGGGAAATATCGGCAAGCGGGAGAGCGAGTGGGGTGAGGTCCTAACGTCAAATCGGGCGGGAGTGTCCCGCTCCCGCCCGATCTCCATTATGAAGCGTGGTCCGTAGATGGTTGAGAGAAGGGAGTTGCCCTGGCGCGTCCTGTCCCAGTCGTGCCGGGCAAACCACACTTACGCCCCCAGGATAATCGGCTGGTCCGACAGAACTCCGACAAGGAGGGAAAAAGGAAGGATTTTTACGCAAAAAAGATCAATTTGGTAGGGAACGAACGGTGACTTGCCGGAAATTGGAGGCAGGCGTGGAACCTGGATGTCGTATTGAAATGCTGGGCACGCTGTGTCTGGTGGTAGCGGGACAGCGTATCGAGAGGTTTCGCACCCAAAAGACCGCGTCCTTACTCGCCTACCTGGCTTACTATCGCCGGCGCAGTCATCCGCGTGAGGAGTTGATCGAACACTTCTGGCCGGGCCTCCCTCTGCCCGCCGGTCGCGATAGTCTCAGCACCGCCCTCAGCGCGCTGCGTCGTCAGTTGGAACCGGCGGGCGTGCCGCAAGGCAGCGTGCTCCTCGCCGACCGTTGGAGTGTGCGGCTGGACTCCGAAAAGGTGACCACGGACGCCGAGGAGTTCGAGCGCCTGCTGGACGAGGCCCTGCCGCAAACGCCCGCCGAGGAGAGACGGTTCCCATTGCAACAGGCCCTGGCGCTTTACAAAGGGGATCTGTTGCCGGGATTTTACGAGGATTGGGTGGTTCGGGAGCAGGTTCGTCTGGGCGAGCGCTATACGGAGGCGCTTCAGCAATTGACTCTGATCCTGGAGGAGGCCGGGGACTGGGAGGCGGCGCTGGATACCGCCCATAGAGCGATTGCCACGGACCCCTATAACGAGGTGAGTTACCGGGCCAGAATGCGCCTCTGCGCGGCGCTCGGCCGTCCGACGGTCGCGCTGGAGGCCTTTCAGGAATTGGAACTCCGGCTAAAGACCGAACTGGGGGTCGCTCCTACCCTGGAAACGCGCCGCCTGGCCGATCTGCTGAGGCGCGACCCCACCGCCGTCACGGCCCGCAAATCCGTGGCGAACCCTCCGAAAGCGCCTCATGCGTTAGCGCGAAATCCAACGGCCAAAACAGGGACCCAGGCGCCCGCCTTCCCTCCGACCCTGCCGCTGCAACTGACCCGGTTCTTTGGCCGTGAGCAGGAGACGCGCCTGCTGGAGCGCTGGCTGCTTCCCTTAGACAACCCCCTGCCGAAACGTCTGATTACCCTGACCGGCCCAGGAGGCGCAGGGAAGACGCGCCTGGCCGTCGAGGCCGCCAGGCATCTCTCCGACGCGTATGGCGGGCGGGTCGTATTTGTCTCGCTGGCCGGCGTGACGGCTCCGTTTCTGCTCCCCTACACCGTCGCCCATGCGCTGCAATTGCCGCCCACCCCCCAGAACGAAGCCCTGGATCCGATTGTCGTGGCCCTCGATGCCGCTCCCAGCCTGCTGATTCTGGACAATTTCGAGCACCTCTTACAAGCGCCACCTGTCGCCGAGTACGACCCGCCCAAGACCGGCAGCGCCGCCCTCTTTGTACGCCTGCTGCTGGAGCGCATTCCCGGCCTGACCTGCCTGGTCACCTCTCGTGAAATCCTGCGGCTGAGCGGCGAACAGGAGTTGATGGTCACTCCCCTCCCGCTGCCGGCCTCTTCCGACGATCTGGAGAGCTTGCTGGCATGCGAAAGTGTGGCACTGTATGCGGATCGGGCGCAGGCGGTCCAGGCGGATTTCGCAGTAACGGCGCGCAATGCCGGAGAGGTAGCGGAGATCTGTCGGCGGCTGGAAGGGCTGCCCCTGGCGATTGAGATCGCGGCGGCCTGGGTTCGAATGCTGGCGCCCGCGCAGATGCTCCTGCGGCTGGATAATCGGCTGAACTTGCCGGCCAGCCACCTGCGCGACCTGCCTTCGCGCCACCGTAGCCTGAGAGCGACGATTGAGTGGAGTTACGACCTGCTGCCGCCGCACTTGCAGACCTTTTTCGCCCAGTTGAGCGTCTTTCGCGATGGCTGGACCCTGGAAGCGGCGGAGAGCGTGTGTCAGATCCTGACAACCGGGCGGGAGGGAGAACGACAGACCGCAAGCCTGTCCTGTCTGCAAGCCCTTTCGGAACTGCGGGAGCGCTCTCTGGTGGTGATGGAAGCGGGAGAGGACGACGCCCGGTTTCGCCTGCTGGAGACCCTGCGGGAGTTTGCTACGGAGAAGTTGGAAGAGACCGGGCAGCGAGAACCTACCCACCAGCGCCATGCTGTTTTCTATGCGGCCTTGGCGCGACAGGCCGACCTGGAAGCAAGGATGCCGGAAAACGTGAAAGCGCTGCAGCCATTGGAACGCGAACAGGAGAACCTGCGGGCCGCGCTCGACTGGTACTCCCTGCACCCGCACGAGGCCGATGCCTACCTGGCTTTCTGTATTGCACTGTACCCCTTCTGGAACTGGCATGGTCAGCTTGCAGAAGGCCGAAAGTACCTGAGCGAGGCGCTCTCTGCGGCTCGGGGCAGGGTCTCCGAACCCGCTCTGAGAGAGGGATTGTACGCAGCCGGGGCGCTGGCGGTGGACCAGAGCGATTATGATCGGGCACAGGCCCTCCTGGAAGAGAGCCTGGCCCTCTCCCGCAGCACGGAGGATCCGGCTGGGAGCGCCGCTGCTCTGCTGTACCTGGGTACTATTGCCCATCATCGCGGTGACTTGCCGCAGGCCGCTGAACTCCTGGAGGAGGGGTTGGCGCTCAGCCAGGGTTTGCAGAAACCCTGGCTCACCGCCTCGCTGCTGATCCGCCTGGGGATCCTTGCCAGAAATCAAAGGGATTTTGAACGGGCGCAGGCGCTGCTGGAGGAAGCGCTTGCTCTCAGCCGTCGCCTGGACGACAAGCGCAATATCGCTGTCGCGCTGACGAACCTGGGCCTGGTCCTCCGTGGGTTAAAAATGAGCGAACGTGCCGTGCCGCTGTTGGAAGAGAGCCTGACCCTGCTGCGGGTACAGGCAGACAAACCAGCCCTCTCCCTGGTGTTGGGGAACCTGGGTGTGTTGGCGCACGATCAAAACGACTTTGATCGTGCGGAGGGGTACTACCGCGAAGCGCTGGCCCTGGATTACGAACGGGGCAACCGGCGCTCGATAGCCCTCTCGCTTACCAATCTCGCCAACGCCGCCCACCAGAAACAACAGTGGGAGCGTTCCACCTATCTCTGTATGGCGTCCGAGGCGATGTTTGAGAGCATGGGAATCCCCCGCATTCCCGAAGACCTCCGGACGATGCAGAAGCGTCTGGCCGACCTGGAAACCAAGATGGGGAAGGACGCCTACGATACCGCCTGTGCCATGGGGCGCGCCCTCACCCTGGAGCAGGCCATCGCCCTCGCCCTCTCCGAAGATCCCACTACGCATCCCATTCAGGAACAAGAGGGAGCGTAGGGCGATGCGGTTTGAGGTATGGAAAAGTTTGTAATCTGTGGTAATCTGTGTTCATCTGTGGATAAATCTCTGCTTTTAGGCTGTATTTACCCTATCGGGTAGGGGGCGTGGCTTACCGCGTTGTGGAGGTGGGATGAAGGGACTGTTTGTCACGTTCGAGGGGGTGGATGGCGCGGGGAAGACGACGCAGCTTGCGCTGCTGCGGGAGGCGCTGGAGCACGAGGGGTATGCCGTCTGTGTTACGCGGGAGCCGGGCGGCGACGTGGTCGCGGAGACCGTGCGCCACCTGCTTCTGACGGCGGAGGTGACGCCCCGCGCCGAACTGCTGCTCTTTCTGGCCTCTCGCGCTCAGAATGTAGAGCAGGTGATCCGGCCCCATCTTGCGAACGGCGACATCGTGCTGTGCGACCGCTTTACCGACTCCAGTCTGGCCTATCAGGGCCACGCGCGTGGGCTGGGTCGGGAGTGGGTCGGGCAACTGAACGCCTTTGCAACCGACGGTCTTGTCCCGGATGTGACGATCCTGCTGGACCTGGACCCGGAGATCGGCCTGACGCGCCAGAGCGAACGCAACCGGATGGAGGCGGAAAAACTGGACTTCCATCAGCGGGTTCGGCAGGGATTCCTGTTCGAGGCGGCGAATGATGCGGCAAGGTTCTGCGTTCTGGATGCAACCCGGCCTCCCGAGGCGCTCCACGCCGAGATCCTGGCCCGCGTTCACGCTGCGCTCGCTGCCCGGCAGAACCCGGTATCGCTTTCATCCCCAGATCAGAATGGAGGCCCTATAACATGAAGCTCGTCATTACGGTCGTGCATGACCGGGATAAAAATAAGATCACCGAAGCCCTGCTCCGCAACGGGTTCAAGTTTACCAAGATCGGAAGTACGGGCGGCTTTCTGCGCGAGGGCAACGTGACCTTACTCATCGGTGTGGAGGGTAAGGAGGCCGACCGCGTGATCGAAGTCATCAGCGATAGCTGTAAGACCCGTGAGCAGTTCGTCAATGTCCTCCCACCGGACGCTGCGCCCGTCGGAACCTTTATGCCCAGCCCGGTCAAAGTGCTGGTTGGCGGGGCCGTCTGCTTCGTTCTGGATGTCGAGCGCTTCGAGCGCTTCTAAACGCCGCCTGTCGTTTTATGTCTCGATCTCTGCATACCCAAAAACTGGAACAGCGCGCCGAGCGGCGTCTGGCCCGCCCTCACTCCCGGAGACGGGATGAGGCGGCGCTGCTCGCCGGGCGGAATGGGCAGGAGGCGGAGGCTCCGATGCTGGAGAGGCGGTTGCCGATCCGCGTACAAAAACCCCTTCCCGGTACGCTGCACCCCCTGACCTCCCGCGATATTCGCGGCCTGATCGAGGCGCTGGGGCCGACCTCGATCTATGGGATCTCGTGCATTCGGCTCCGCCGCGAGTGCGGCGTCACGCCGCAGGGCATCGTCTTCGGCGAGTACCTGCCCTCCGGAGAGATCCACCTCTATGCCGTTCCCTCCCACACCTGGGTCCTGCCCTATCTGCTGCACGACGCCGACCTGGCGGCCTTTGCCCGGTACGGGTGTCGCTGGGAGCTCGACGTGACGCGAGAGCGCACCACGCTGGCATGGAAACCGACCGGCTTACGAGACTTTTATCTCTACGCGGTGCTGGCGCATGAGTTGGGCCACCACCTGCTGCAGTATCACAAGGGCAAACGGCAGACAGCCCTCTGCCGCCGCAGTGACCATGAGAAGCGAGCCGACCTGCATAGCCATCGGGTGCAGGTGCGCCTGAAAGGGGAGCCTTCCAATTGATGCCTCACGCATCGAACCCCCTCACTCTGATCGGTGAAGAGATCGCCGGGGAGTGGAATACCACTGCGCTGGCGAACATCGCGCAGGCTTTCGGCGGCGACTATCTGCCCTACAATGGGCAGGCGGAAGAGGGAGAGGATCTCGACACAGCCTCAGCGCAGGGCGACCTGCTCCGCTCCTTCGACTGCCTGATCGCCGCGGAGAACCGACCCGACGCCCGCAACATCTACGCATTTCGCCCGCAGGTAACGGGGCGACGGGCGCTGCTGGTCGGGAACGAGGCCAAGGGGCTGCGCCGCCGAACGCTGAAACAGGCGCACGCGGTGGCGGAGATCCCCCTCGTCTCCAAGAACATCAACTGCCTGAACGTGGCTGCAGCGGCGGCGATCATGCTCTACTATCTCCATCTGCCGGAGCCGTTGCCCCAGAAACGGCGCACGCTCGCGAGCCTTCAGAAGAGCCGCCCGGACATTCTGCTTATCGGTGGGTCGGATGCGATGGAATTGGGCAGCGCCATCCGCTCGACCTGCGCTTTCGGTTGGGAGCGCCTCTTTCTGCTGGATCGCGGCAACGCCTGGTACGAGTGCGACCGGATCATCAAGTCGGAGGGGCGTGGGGCGGCGCGGCGGGGCCGCAACCCCATCAAGATCCTCCCCTACCGGGACGGCCTGCTGACGTCCTATCGCAGGCGGATCGTCTTTACCACCGATCCACAGGCGCGGCGTCCGCAGTCTCTCTCCCTGGCGGAGAAGGACACGCTGATCGTCCTGGAAGACACGCCAGGCACGGCGGCAAGCTGGTTTGAGGCCAATGGCGACACGCAGGAAGTCGTCTATGCCGCCCTTCCTCCCGTCGCGCCCGACCGGTATCACTTCCGCCAGATGGCCTCCATCGCCCTCGCCGAGATCGCGCGCCAGTTAGGGCAGCCGGACGGCGAGGGGATCTATCTGCGCAGCCGCAAGCAGCGCTACCGCAAAGAGATCGAAGCCGAGAGCGTGACCGCCCTACTGGACCTCACGGATCTCGCCTGTTTTTGACACCGTTCCGACGAATAACTCGTCTATACTAACATGAGCGACTTTTTTAGTGGAATTGTAGAGCGGTGCGGAAAGGCCTGGGCTGTCATCGGCTGGGTGCTGTTTATCGGTCTGGCGGCGGTTCCCTTCGTCGCGCCTACCCTGGCCGCTTTTCTGCTGTTCGGTATCAGCATCGGTATCCTCTGGCTGGTCTGGTGGCTTGTAGATGCGGTAGACCAGCAGGTGGAGGGATGGCAGTATGCCGTTGGCATGCTGTTATTGGCTATCGGCTTCGTCAGTCTCTCTATCGGGGTTGCGAATGCGGCCTCCGGGAACCGTTATGGCAGCTTTTTGATCCTCGCCGCCTGGATCCTCTATTGGGCTAAGGTCCGCGAATAGGTAAGGAACCGCTACGCATGACACTGACAAGACGTACTTATGCCCTTCCTTCCGAAACGCTGAAACGGTTTGAGCGGGAAGTCAGCCCCAGCAAGCGGAGTGCCAAGGTAGCTGAACTCATAGAAAACTGGGTCCGCGAGCGAGAACGCGAGGTCTTGCGACAGAACATTATTGAGGGCTGTCGCGAAATGTGGGATGTGTATCTGGAAACCGCTCAGGAATGGGAACCCCTCGACGCACAATTGGTAAAATGGTCAGGTACGTCCTCGCCAAAAGAACGGGAAAAATCCGTCTTTTGGCGGATAACATTCCGGTTCGCTCGTACGATAATATAGATGTGCGATGTGATACAGGAAGTGAGGAAATATTATGGCTACTTTGAAAAATACCGCAACCACCGTGGAAACAAAACCTGAAACCCGGCCCGTTGAGACCATACCTGCCAATCCGAACGACCCGTTCGGCGTCCACCGCCAGATCATCGAAGAGATCGAGGAAGTTGGACGGAGATACACCGAGCCGCAAAAATAGTACGAGAGCTAACCTGCGCTTCGGCGCGTGTCATGCATAACGGGCCGCTGGAATCCTCCTGTTCCAGCGGCCCATTGCCTGAACCACGATGGATGCAACATTTGAAACCCGATGGCGAGCGCGCCGTCCTCCCTTTGATGCGGTACGGATATTTTGACATCACCTGCACCGCCGATCTAGGAGACGGAACTGGCTGTGGGCTGCATCATAATCCGTGGTTCTACATAGTTGTGGATTGAGGGGAGAGTTCCTTGCTGGTTTTGGCTCCTGCCTGGCGTAGCAAAGGAATGATTTGCCTCCTCTGGCTGATCCGATATTGGACTTGAAAAGGAGTGACTCGAAAAGGGGAAGCGTGGGGTCGCTTGCTTTTGCTACGCACATAATCAAGTGGCGTTTCCCCTTTTAGATCGCGAGCATTCACGTCAGGATGATATCGTAACAGGGTTTGGATACATCCTAGATTGACATTCCTACAGGCCATGTGCAGGGCCGTCGCTCTTACGTGATCACGCGCCGCGATGTCAGCCCCATGGTTCAGGAGAAGTTCTATTGTTTTGCGTAATTCCTCCTCCACAGCTTTGCAAACCAGCATGGGATCGTCGGGAGTACCGGGAGGAATAAGCACGCGATGGTAAAACTGTAAATCCTCGACACAATCCGTTCGCACGGACACGGCACTAAACAGTGCCGTGTCTAGATCTTCCTGGAGGTTGTCACCCGCTCCGGCTTCCAGGAGGATTTGAACTTGACTGCCAGGAGAATGGCTGGCTGCATAGATCAGCGCCGTTTGTCCGTACCCATCTCTTGCATTGACCTCGGCTCCCCAGTCCAGCAGCAAGGAAATCAGTTCCTTATCTTTATAAAAGGAGGCACCCATCAAGGGTGTCCGATTGTTTGTGCTATATATGTTGAACGTTGAACCGCCGCCATTGACGTTGGCTCCATGCTCCAACAACCGTTGTGCGATAGCCGCACTTTGCACATGCAAGAGGGCCGCTTCTCCATTGTAGGGAATCAGATTGACTTCCGCTCCGGCCTCCAGTAGAAGGATCACTGCCTCTGTATGGTCGCCCTGGACTGCCAGGATCAAGGGGGAATCTCCATGGATATTGGTGGCGTTGACATTCTCACCTCGCTCCAGCAACAGCCGCATCACGCCGGTACGCCCGTATTGGGCGGCTAACAGCAGCAGATACTCATTTCTGGTAGGGTAATCCCATGCCTTGCCCTGTGGGTCCGCCTCCAGTCCGTCCCGCACGACTTCGGTCTTCCCGAGCATGGCAGCCAGTTCCAGATCCATGGTTGCGCCCCTATCGAGCAGGAACTGTGCAATCTCATCCTGGTGATAGATAGCCGCATAATACAAAGCATTGTGCCCGTAGCGCATTCGATTGATGCCCCAGCCGCGTGCTACAAGAGATTGCAGTGTGTCCAGGTTCCCATGCTGCACTGCTTCCCAGAACATTTCGTCAGATTGAGACTGGTTCATGCGTTTTTCTTCTGCAGTTTCCGTTTTGCCGACATTATCAAAACCCGGTCTTCGGATACAACCCGACTATAAGCACACCGAGATTTCCATGATCCCGGATCATCGAGCGCAATCTGTTCACCTTTTTCGTCATGACTTCGCTCCGTATTGCCGCATGAGTAGATACATTCGGATTGGGGTTCTTATCCTAACCTTCCAACTGTGATTTCCCCTCCCTGAGAATAGGGGGAGGGCCGGTGGTGGGAGCGGATCGGCGCTAACTTCCCGAGGGCGGGAGGGCACGCTTCTGGGCCTCGATCAGCGTCTCGATGAGGCCGTCTATCCGGGTATCTACCACCTGCCGTGCCGGGTCGGCGTCGTACCAGGCGAGGATCTCCTTTGCACCCCAGGAGAGGGGGATACCGGCGGCGAAGTCCGGTACAAAGCGCTTGATCTTGGTGTTGTCGAAGACCATGCTGTGCGCCTTGTCGCCCAGCAGGCCGTCGCCCCAGCGGGAGTCGTAGGCGGCGATGACCTCCGAAGGGACATGCACCAGCGTGGGAGGCGGCGCTCCCGCCGCAGCGGCAAAGATACGATAGATCTGGTCCCAGGTGACGACCTCGTCCGAGGTGATATGGAACGCCTCCCCGACCGCGCGGGGATTGCCCAGCAGGCCGACGAACCCCTTCGCAAAGTCCTTATGGTGGGTCAGCGTCCAGAGCGATGTCCCATCGCCATGCACGACGACCGGCTTGCCCTGCCGCATCCGGTGGATCGCCGTGTACCCGCCGGTCAGAGGCAGCGTCGTCCGGTCGTAGGTGTGCGAGGGCCGGACGATGGTCGCCGGAAAGTTCTCCTCGCGATAGGCCCGGATCAGGCGCTCCTCGCAGGCGATCTTGTTGCGGGAGTAGGCCCAGAACGGATTGGCCAGGACCGTGGATTCCGTGATGGGGAGGCTGGTCGGCGGGGTCTGGTAGGCCGAGGCGGAGCTGATAAAGATATACTGGCCGGTCCGGCCCCGGAAGAGCTCCAGGTCGGTCTCCACCTGCTCCGGCGTGTACGCGATCCAGTCCACCAACACGTCAAACGTATGCCCCTCGATCGCGCTCCGGACGGAGGCGGGGTCCCGGATGTCGGCGTTCAGGACGGTGGCCCCGTCCGGAATAGGGCGCGACGCCGTCGTCCCGCGATTGAGCAGGTAGAGGTCGAGACCCTTCTCTACGGCCAGGGAGGAACAGGCCGAGCTGATGATGCCGGTTCCCCCGATAAACAATACTTTTACGCTCAATGCATTCTCCTTGACGCTCAGGGTTAGGCCCTGGCGGCGGCCATGTTCTCGCCGGGCCGTAAACGACCCGTCTGGCGGGCCTTCGGCCAATCGCCCTGCGGGCGGAAATCTCAATCGAATCTTATCCGTGGGGCTAAACCTTGGCTGCTGCTGCCATGCGTGCCTGTTCTTCTTCGAGCATCCTCTGTCTGCGCTTCACGCCCTCCGAAATCACCCGTTCGCGCGGTGCGGTCGGCTGGAAAGCGAACCGCTCTACGCCCAGACCGCGCAGGACCGCGCGTTCGACCGGCGAGAAGTCCGTCGGGTCCTCCCGGTCGAAGCGCATCGGCTCCTTGAGCGCGATAGGAGGGTTGGTAATAAAGCGAGCCTTGCCGGAGTGGTTCTGGCTGGAGGCGTGCAGCACAAACGGATGGATCAGAGCCACATCGCCGACCTGGCCCGTCAGTTCGATAAACTCTTTGCAGGCGTGGATGAGGGAGTTGAAGGGGGCTTCCGGAGGACCGCCGGGCAGTACGCCCTCGGGGTGCGCCGCCAGCAGGCGCGCCACCGGGCCGACCGAATCGCAGGCTACGAACGTGCCTCCGCCCTGCGGGGCGATGTCCGACCAGATCACGATGGTGAGCAGTCCCTGCTCCGGGCTGTCCAGGAAGTGGCGGAAGAAGTCCCCGTCCTTGTGCCAGCCGACGGCCTGGGGCGAAGGGGGCTCCCACGGTCGATCCGCGCCCTTATGGAAGTTGACGATCAGGCCGTTCCCCCAGAAGCAGGGCGCGACCCTCTCCTCTCCTCCCAGCAACTGGCATGCCGCCTCCCACGCTTTCGGCGCGATCTCCTGCATCGGCAAGCGATCCAGGGAGGGCATGTGGATGATCTCCTTCTCCCAGGTGGCGGGATCGTCCGGATCGTAGCCCAGCCGCCGGAAGGCGGTTGTGGTCCACTCTTCGGCGAACGCACGGGAAAAGCAGTCGTGCAGGACCACATGACCGCGCTGCATGAAGTGCTCTATCTGCTCCTCCGACAACGGCGGGAGCGGGGCATGGCTCATTCTCTTACTCTCCTTCTACAGCCGAGCTATTCCACGGTGAACCCTTCCGACGGGACCTTCCAGAGCTCGTCGTTATAGAGGAAACTCAGGTAGCGGTCGCCGGGAAGCCAGCGAAGGTCATACAATCGATAGGACTCTCCTTCCACGGCGCCTATAGTATGTCGCTCCGATCCATCGATGCGGCTTACGATGAGGTAGGTCCGCGAACCTCTTTCGTCTGGAAACGCCGAGAGATACCGACGGATGAACCTCGGAAGAGGTAGGGAGTACTCTTGGTGCACCAAAAAGGCGATTCGCTTGCCGTCGTTGGAGAATGGCATCTCCTGGATCCAACTGCCATGAGGGAAGCGGATCGGCGTCCGGCTGGTTACGGCTCCCTGTTGGGTCAGGTCCAGGTGATAGAGGTCCACCACCGTCTCCCCTGGCTTAGAATCATGGAAGCGGTTGTCGTCAAACACGCCATAACCGTAGAGGAGATTGTCTGCGGAAATCGCTTTTGTGGTGAATTCCACCCAGGGGGCTCCTGTAACATCTATCAGATTGGCACGATTGAGGCTGAGTGGGCTGGAGGGGGCAATCGGTAGCACGGCATGGGCAGTGGGGTTCTCCAGATCCCGCAGGTTTACATGGGTAACACCATAGGATGGAAATGTGTTCGCCGGGGGATTTTTCGGTGTCTCTTCCACGAGACCGATGAGGTGCAAATTGTCGTTGGTGAAATAGACATCATCGCGGTCTTCTTCCGGCAAGCTGACGCTGGATTTGCCGTCAACCGTGGCGGCGATATATTTATTTCCGGAGGCAGACCAAGCTACCCATTGACCATTGGGAGAGATCCGAAGTGGTGGGTAGAATTGGCTGCCAAAAAAACTGTCGTTGAAGCGTTTTTCCAGGGAGGTGAGATGGTCGGAGATGCCGGACTGCATGTCCCGGCGCAATATATCCCATCTGTTACCTGTCAGTGGGTCCCCGGTTTGGGTATGGGGTCGAAAGATGAGCAGGGTCTGATCTGTTTGCCAGAGATACGCGTACTCTTGTTCCGCGCCGAATTGCTGCATGGAGAGCAACTGGGTGCTTCTATCGAGCAGGGCGTGGTCGGAGAGATGCCCGAAGGAGAGGATGCCGGTAACGCAGGCGGCAAGTGCGGCGACAAAGATCACCCATCCGAGGGCTCTCTTCGCTTTCGGGCTGCAACCTTGTCGCTCCCAGATCCAGGCGAGCCTGAGGAGAGCGATGAGCACCCCGATCTGGTAGACGCGCACGAACCCGCCTGTGATGTGGAGTATGCCAGGCATGAAGTTCATCAGGAACAGCAGCAGAAAAATGAGCAACAGGCGCACGGCATAGGAAACGCGACGCTTCTTCATAAATCCAATCCTTCGCGCCATACAGCTTTGAGACGCAAATCATCTCAAAGCATTCCTCGCCATCGTTCTCTCGCATCCTTATGAAGCAGGCTGATTTCGTAGGTAGCTCTTCGGATGCTACTTCCATTTCATTCGCCACCGACTCTCAGACTCCTTCTCTATTTTGTGGCGGCTGAACGGCGTCCGTTCAGAAAGGAATCGGACCTCCCATGGAGAAATGAAGCCCGAACAAGAGGGCGCGTTTCAGTGGAGTAGGATGGGTGGGCAGGTCGCCAATAGCCCTCCGTGAGCAGGCGATGTGTCTTCAAGATGAGGGGGAAGACCGATGACACGTGAGAAACCGATTATTCCCGTGAAGTGGAAGCATCTTTCCAGCAAGACGGGCGAATTGCCCGTGCCGCCGGGCTCCGATCAGCAGACGTCCTGCTTGATCCTGGATGCCGATAAGGACGGCCTCAACGACTTCATTCTCACCTGCCGCAATAAGGGGCTGGCCATCGTCTGTATATATGTTCTGGCCTAAAATGGCTTGTTCACTCACCTTACGCAGGCGGGCTATTCCGGGTACAGAACGTACCCGTCTCCTCCACCCCCTCGGACCCGTGGCGGGGCGGAGACCACGGGCGTTCCGCCACCCAGGGTCCGGCCCTCTCTCCGCGATGGACGCGCTTCGCGCTATCGCTCCGTC
>Ga0070734_10004200_pt1 | contig 13954 bp, 12 predicted proteins | sample Coa_R1_8_FD_66444 | JGI IMG/M metagenome (GOLD analysis project Ga0070734, IMG submission 66444) | Surface soil microbial communities from Centralia Pennsylvania, which are recovering from an underground coalmine fire - Coalmine... | ecosystem: Environmental > Terrestrial > Soil > Unclassified ...
TATTCGACGCAGGCGAAGTCGAACCACTCCAGCTTGAGGTCGAAGCCATGCTTCCTGGCGGCCTGCTCCAGTGCGCGCACGCCCTCTGGCGCCACCTCCTTGCCGATGCCGTCGCCCGGAATGACAGCGATGCGATAGGTCTTCCTCATGTCGGTGTCCTTCGACCTGAGAGGCTGTGATATCAGACGTGGCGGCGCCACGGAATGGCCGAGCATGAGAGCAGGCGTTTCGCCGGCCCAGCAATAGCCGGCGGAAAGTCCGACGCGCTGCAAAATCCGGACTGGCAAATTAACCGGCGCTGTGCCAGGAAGCCTGCCCTGAGCCCGCATGGGGCGCTACCAAAGGAGCCGCACAACGGCTAGCATGCGGGATCGGCCCTGCTCGGTCGGTTAAATCGCCAGGAAACGCGCCACAATCGTCACAAGGAGGAGAACACATGATGTATCGTTGGTTGTTGGGTCTGTCGGCGGTTGCGCTCACGGCGCTGCCGGCATTCGCGCAGGACGCCGTCCCGCAAATCCCGTACGAATCCGTTCCGAATTTTTTGAAACTGCCGCCCGATGTACACCTCGGCGAAGCTGCGGGCGTCGCGGTCAATTCGAAAGGACACGTCTTCGTCTATTCGCGCAGCGGCTCAAGCCTTGGTCCGGCCTATGGCAACGCCGCTTCCCAACTGCTCGAATTCACGCCGGAAGGCACCTTCGTCCGCGAGATCGGCAAGAACCTCTACGCTTGGTCGTTCGCCCACACGGTGCGCATCGACAAGGACGACAACATCTGGGCCACCGACAAGGGCTCGGACATGATCATCAAGTTCAACAACGACGACGGCCGGGTCCTGATGGTGTTCGGCCGCAAATCGGAATCGTCCGACGAGGACGCCCATCCGCTCCATCACCCCAAGCCGCCGCTGCCCGCCGTCGATGGTCGTTTCCGTCAGCCGACCGACGTCGCCTGGGATCCGCAAGGCAATGCCTATATCGCCGACGGCTACATCAATTCGCGCGTTGCCAAGGTCGACAAGGACGGCAACTGGATCAAGCAGTGGGGCGGACCAGGCACCGAACCCGGTCAGTTTAATACGGTGCACACCATCGCGGCTGACGCCAAGGGCAACATCTATGTGGGCGACCGCGCCAACCGGCGCATCCAGGTCTTCGACGGCGACGGCAAGCTCCAGAATATCATCAAGATCGACGTCCCGTATGATCCGAATGCCCGGCCGGCGATCGGCAACAAGCCCGACCTCTCGAAGTGTTCGACCGAGGGCGGCACCTTCTGCCCAGGCGCGCCGTGGGCATTGTGCATCACCCCGCCGGGACCGAACGGGCAGCAGGTGCTCTACAGTGCGGATTCCCATCCGGGCCGCATCTACAAGCTTTCGCTCGACGGCAAGGTGCTCGGCGTGCTCGGCGAGTCCGGCAAGCAGCTCAAGCAGTTCGGCTGGGTGCACGAAATCGCCTGTCCGTCCGAGAACGTGCTGTATGTCGCGGAAATCCTGAACTGGCGTGTTCAGAAGCTGATCCTCAATCCGGGCCAGAGAGCGGCCAGCCGCTAACCGGCTTTTGCTTTCGCTTCGGACCGCCGGCGGCCAATCCGCCGGCGGTTTTCATTCTGCCGTTGTATTTCTGCGCCGACTTGCCGCGCTCCGCAGTTGTGGCCAGCGCGAAAAAAGAAATTGCGAAACATCGGCCCGCTTGCCATCTGTTATGAACCTGTCGATGTTGTCGCGCGACAGATGGGGCGTTGCGCGGGCGCTGATGAATACCCAATTACGGCAGTGAATTGCGTTGTTTGACACGGAGATTGGACGGAATCGGCATCTGCTGTTACCAACGAGGTCAACAATCAAGACGACGCGGGTCGCGTCAACGAATGCGGGGCACTTCTCATGCAATTTCAATCAATACCTTTGCCGGCCCAAATCGGCTGGGCAGCCAGGGCGGTCGCGTTGGCTGGATTGCTGCTTGTGGGCGCGGGCGAGGCGCGCAGCGAGCCCGGTCCGTTTGCGGCGCTGAGCGGCTCGTGGTCGGGCGGCGGGACAATCAAGAAATCCAATGGTGCGAGCGAGCGCATCCGCTGCCGTTCCGCGTTCGAGACCGCCGGCGCAGCAAATAATCTCTCGTTGCGGCTGCGGTGCGCGAGCGACAGCTATAACTTCGACCTTTCCGCAAACGTCGCCTATCAAGGCGGGGCAATATCCGGCTCATGGCAAGAATCAACCCGCAGCGTGGTCGGCGGAATTTCCGGCCATGCGAGCGGCGAAGGTCGACAAGTCCAGGCCGTCGCGCAGGCGCCCGGTGTTACCTCCAACATTACGTTGACGACGCGGGGCAACCATCAGTCGGTCCTGATCGTAACCCCCGGAGCTGAGGTGCCGGAAATCACCGTCAGTCTGGAGAAGAGGTAGATCGGCGCAATCGCGTGCACCTGGGGCCCGATCTCCATGGGTCGGCGGGCTTGTCCCGGCCAGATGCAGATGTTGGGGGCGACCCTTGTGGTCGCCCACCTTGCTGGCGGACGCAATCGACGATTTAAGATTTGGATGACCTTGATCGCGTCGCGTTGATGGCGTCGCTGCCATGGACGTGCGGCACGTCGTGGGGCGACCACAAGGTCGCCCCTACAGAGCTTACAATAGGTCTGGCCCAAGCAAGCGATTAGCTGCTCCCTCGTCGCGCGAGCGGTGAGAGGGAGCGCACCAGCCGGCGCAGGAACATGATTGTCGGCCGCAGGATCAGGAGATCGGCCACCAGCGCGGAGATCATCGCGAAAGCACTGAGCCAGCCGAACAACCGCAGCGACGGCAAGTCCGAAAGCACCGTGGCGATAAGACCGCAGGCGAGCACAATCGACGTGAGGATCAAGGCGGGGCCGACCAGAATGGTCGCCCGTTCGACCGCGCCACCCGGATCCTCTTCGGGTCTTTCCTCCAAGCGGAGCCGGTTAAGGAAGTGGATGGTGGCGCTCAAGGCGAGGCCGAACGACACCGTCAGCGCCACGATGCTGGCGAATTGCAGGCCGTCGCCCAGCGCCCACAGGATGTCGCCCGATACCAGGACCGGAAAAATCCCCGGCGGGATGACTGCGAGTGCGACGATCCATGACCGGAAGGCGAGGCCGATGAACGCCGCAACAAAGGCGATTTCGACCGTGAGGCCGTAGTTCAGCTTCTTGATCATGTCGGCGCTGTTGCGCGCTGCGATGGCTGACAGCCCTGTCACGGAAATGCGGTAGCCCGGGTACTTCGCCCGCACCGCAGCGAGCGACTTGTCGAGGCTCTCGACAACGGGCAGCAATTGGCTCGCATCCTTGTCGGGAATGCGCCCGGATACAACGACGGCGTCCTCCTCAGCAGACAGGAAGCGGCGCACCAGATAAGGCGGCAGGATCTCGATATATTGCTTGAGGGTCGCTGTGTCGGACTTGCCGGCCTTTTCGGCGAGCCAACGGCGCAGAGTCTCAATCGACCACACGTTGCCGACGCCGGCCTGCTTCTCCAGGATGGCGTGAACCTCCGCCATGCAGGAAAGGGTCGCCTGATCGTAAAGTGATGCGCCCGGCGGGAATTCGATCAAAATGTCGAGCGGATTGGCGCCGGTGAGCTTGGCATCGAGCCGTCCGCTCGCCTGTACCGCCTGCTCCTTGTCGGGCACGAGGTCGGCGAGGCGGTAGCGCGGCTGGAGGTTGGCGTAAAGCAAGCCGAGAGCCGTGATCAGAGCGACCGCAATGAGAGTGTAGAGCCCGGGTCGGCTCACCATGCGGTGGGCGATCCAGCCGCAGAACCGGCGCAGCGTGTCGACGGCCGAATCTGCCCCTCTGATCCGAGCCGAGAAGGTCGTTTCCCCGTATACCAGAAGCACTCCGAGCAGCGGGACGAGGGTAAGCACCGCCGCCAGCGCCACGACCGTGGCGATTATACCAGCCTCGCCGAAAGTGCGGATCAAGTCCGAGTTGGCGAACAGCAGCGAGAGGAAGGACAGACCCGCCGTCGCATGAGTAAGCACGCAGGCTGGCCCGGCGATCAGGATCGCCTCGCGGAAGGCTTGATATTTGGAGTAACCCGCTATCAAGCGGTCGCGCGCCAGGAAGGTCAGCTGCATGCTGTCGGAGAAGCTGATCACCATGATCAGCGGCGTCATCACGTTAAGGAAGATATTGAGGCGGAAGTCGAGCCAGCCGAGCGCGCCAAGTGCCAGCAGGATCGCGGTCAGCGGCGGACCTGCCGCAATCACCATGAACGATACCCGGCGGAAGAACGCGATGGCGATCAGGCAGCCGGCCACGAACCCGAGGGCGTTGTAAATCACCCGGTCCCGCTCCATGGCGTTGCGGATGTCGAGCTGCATCACCGGCACGCCGGAGAGTTCGCCCTTGAGGCCGGTGCCGGCGATGTTTTCCGCAACGGTCTTGCGGATCTCGGTGACGATCGACGACAGGCCGTTGCCAGTCGCCGCATTGGGGTCGAGCGCGAGCACCACCAGGGCAAGCTCGCCGTCCTCGGACAGGAGCTTGCCGCGGATGATCTCGTTCGACAGCACTTTCTGGACAAGCGCGTCGTAGTCTTTGCCCTCAGGCAGGGGCTCCGGGAACAGCGGTTCCGGCAAGTGATCGCCCTCGGGAGGCTGGCGCGCCGAGAACAGCGAGATGATCCCCCTCGTACCTTCAATGAGCTGCAACTCCGTCACGAGGTCGCGCAGCTTTTCAAGTGATTCCCGCTCCAGCAGGCTCTTGCCTTCGAGCACCACCAGAACGTCGTATTCGCTCGACGGGAAGCGCTTGGTCACCTCCTCGTATTGCTTGAACTCCGGCGTTTCGGAGCGAAACAGTTGACTGAGCGAGTCATCGGCCTGAATGCGCATGACGCCGACGGCGGCGAGCGCTGCCAGGATGACAAATGCTATCACCCCCAGGATGGGAAAGCGCAGCGAAAGGAGCCCGAACCGCTCGATACCGAGCGCGAGCCGAAACGGGCGCTTCTGCTCCGGCGTCGGCACGCTGGCCGCATTCGCCATGGCCTGATCGGGATGTTCGTGTCGCACCTTGCTATGCCTCCAGTAGGCTATGCGATTCCCCCTGGTCTTCCGGACGCATCTCTGCGCAGTCATGGCCGGGCGTGTCCCGGCCGTCTACGTGTTGCGGGACTGAAATGCCCCCTTCCTACCCTCCTCCGCAAGCGGGGGAGGGTAGGAAGGGCGCGATGCTCGCGAGAGGCGCGGGCATGACGATGGAGAACTGATTCGATCTCATCAGCACGCGCTACCCACGATAGACCGGCTCGGGCTGGGAAAAGAAGCTGAGCAGAATATGGAGGCACAGCTCGTAGTTCTTGCCCTGGAAGCTCGCATGAGAGACACCCGGCATGACGGCGAATTGCTTATCCGGGTTGGGGAGCAGCTTGAAAAATTCAATCAGGTCGTCAAGGCTTGCAATGCCGTCCCATTGCCCGCGCATGATGATGGTGGCAGATGTGATCTTGGTCGGGTCGACGACAGGCAGGTTCGCGCACATATCGACATAAGTGCCGGTCGGAACCGAGTCGTCGAGCGCCAGGATGGCGTCCGCGAAGGCATCCACCACTTTTTCGTCAGCTGAACCGGGATGGTCGCGATTGAAAATCGAGTGCACAAAGGCGCGGTCGATGGGCCGACGGTTCTTGGCGCGGAATTCCGGGAGCCGTTTCGAGCGCTCGGCAAGAGTCGGGCTGCCCTTTCCGGTCCACACCATGGCATCGAGCGCGAGCCGGGACACCATTTCGGGATGGTTTTGGGCAAACAGCGCGGCGCGCAGCGCGCCCGATGAAATCCCGTAGACGAGCAGCGGCCTGGGGCCACGCAGTTTGCGGATGTAAGTGGCCGCCGCGAAACAGTCCTCCGCGCCCAGAGCGATAGGCGCGTTGTTGTTGCGCGTCTTGGTGGAGCGGCCGTAGCCTTCCATATCGACACACCACGTATCGTAGCCATACCGGGCAAAGAACTCCATCGCGGAGGAATCGGGGCGCCCCGGCACGTGGAGATCGAACGTCGGCTGCGACGCCATCGAGGACCCGTGCACGAACAGGATCGAAGCTTTTGCTGCGGCGGGATCGACGGCGTACTTGTTCCACAGGAACAGCTTCACGTCGCCCTTGGTGGTCCAATGCTCGGCGCCGGCCAGGCGCGCGGTCGTTTCGTTCATGAACGGGCCTTTCTTGGCACTGTTTACACCGTCGAGACCGGACGGAGCCACCGAATCGAGCCGGGGCCAACCCGCTTTATACAAGCGCGGCGGCAATGGAAATACACAGTTTTTTGCGGAATCCGACACGCAGGAGCGCGCCGGCGAGCCTTTCATGCGACCGATCCGGGACCGATGTGGGGGCGTTGTGGGGCGAGCGCCAGCGCGATCCGCCACTCCACGGTCATGCGGCGGATTACGCCTTCCGCAAATGCGCGCTACGCATTTTCGTGGGGTTCGGTCTACGCACACCGCAGGCCCAAATGCTGCGAATAGCGGCTCTGCAACGCGGCCAACATCGACTTGCCACCCATGGTGCGCTGCGCTAAGCCTCCGATGTCCCTTGCCGTGGATCGAATCCAGGAGTGTCCAAGTCGTGTGGGCGGTGCCGGACCCCTGGGCCGGAACGGGAATGGTCATTGCGCATCCGTTGCGGCGGCGTACCGGGGCGCAGAAAGGTGCGGATGAACACGCTACTCCAGGAATACCTTCCTCTTGCCGTCTTTATCGGCATTGCCTCAGTGATCGGACTCGCACTCCTGGTGGCGCCTTTCATTGTCGCCTATCGACAGCCCGATCCGGAAAAGCTCTCAGCTTACGAGTGCGGGTTTAATGCTTTCGACGACGCGCGTATGAAGTTTGACGTGCGCTTTTATCTAGTCGCGATCCTGTTCATCATTTTCGATCTCGAAGTCTCATTTCTATTCCCTTGGGCAATTACTTTCGGCCAGCTCGGCGCCTTCGGGTTCTGGTCGATGATGGTATTCCTTGCGGTTTTGACCATCGGCTTTATCTATGAGTGGAAGAAGGGAGCGCTCGAATGGGATTGAGCGAGCGAACCGCTGCGCCTGCCGCGACGGGACTTCTCGACCCGCGCACCGGACGACCCCTAGGCTCCGATGACGCGTTTTATGCCGGCCTCAACAATGAGCTGTCCGACAAAGGGTTTCTCGTCACGGCCGCCGACGATCTGATCGCGTGGGCACGCACGGGCTCCTTGATGTGGATGACTTTCGGGCTTGCCTGCTGCGCGGTCGAGATGATGCAGATGTCGATGCCTCGCTACGATGCCGAGCGATTTGGCTTTGCGCCGCGTGCCTCTCCCCGCCAGTCCGACGTGATGATCGTGGCCGGCACCCTGACCAACAAGATGGCACCGGCGCTGCGCAAAGTTTACGACCAGATGCCGGAGCCGCGCTACGTGATATCCATGGGCTCGTGCGCCAATGGCGGCGGCTACTACCATTATTCCTACGCGGTGGTACGGGGGTGCGACCGCATCGTGCCGGTGGACATTTACGTTCCGGGTTGCCCGCCCACCGCCGAGGCGCTGCTGTATGGCGTGCTGCTCCTACAAAGGAAGATTCGGCGCATCGGGACCATAGAGCGGTGATGACATGACCAACGATGCGATGGAAAACCTCGGTCAGGCCATCGCCGGGGCGCTTCCCGGGGCGGTCACCAGCTATGCGGTGGCCAGAGGCGAATTGACGATCAACGTCGATGCCGCCGAGATCGTCCGCGTGGCGGCCTTTCTGCGCGACGATCCGCGCTGCGCGTTCTCCTGCTTCATCGATGTGACGGCGGTGGATTGGCCGCAGCGGGAGCGACGTTTCGATGTCGTTTATCACTTGCTGTCGCCCACCAGAAATCAGCGCGTCCGGGTCAAGATCGAGGTTGACGAGTCTACCCCCGTCGCCTCGCTCATCGACGTATTTCCGGGCGCCAACTGGTTCGAGCGCGAAGTCTACGATCTCTATGGCGTGGTGTTCACGGGCCATCCGGATATGCGCCGCCTGCTGACCGACTATGGCTTTGAAGGCCATCCGCTGCGCAAAGATTTCCCGCTCACCGGCTTTGTCGAAGTGCGTTGGGACGACGAACAGAAACGGGTCGTGTACGACAGGGTACAGTTGGCGCAGGAATTTCGAACTTTCGATTTCCTCTCGCCCTGGGAGGGGCCGGACTACCGGCTGCCGGGCGATGAAAAGGCGGGCAACGGCGGCGGGAAGGCCGGCACATGACCGAGGCTGCCCTCCGCAATTTCACCCTCAATTTCGGGCCGCAGCATCCTGCGGCCCACGGTGTGTTGCGCCTGGTGCTGGAACTTGACGGCGAGGTGGTGGACCGCGTCGATCCGCACATCGGTCTCCTGCATCGCGGCACCGAGAAGCTGATCGAACACAAGACCTACCAGCAGGCAATTCCGTACTTCGACCGGCTCGACTACGTCGCGCCGATGAATCAGGAGCACGCGTTCTGCCTCGCTGCCGAAAAGTTGCTCGGTCTCATGGTCCCGAAGCGGGCACAGCTTATCCGTGTGCTTTATGCCGAAATCGGCCGGCTGCTGTCGCACCTCCTCAATGTCACCACCCAGGCCATGGATGTGGGTGCGCTCACGCCACCGCTGTGGGGCTTTGAGGAGCGCGAAAAGCTGATGGTGTTCTATGAGCGCGCCTCGGGCAGCCGCATGCATGCGGCCTATTTCCGGGTCGGCGGCGTGCACCAGGACCTGCCCGCAAAGCTGATCGACGACATCGAGGCATTCTGCGATCCGTTCCTGAAGGTCTGCGACGATCTCGAGGACCTGCTCACCGACAATCGCATTTTCAAGCAGCGCAACGTCAATATCGGCGTCGTCAGGCTGGCGGACGCCTGGGCATGGGGCTTCTCGGGTGTGATGGTGCGCGGTTCCGGCGCCGCCTGGGATCTGCGCAAGGCGCAGCCGTATGAGTGCTACGCCGAGCTCGATTTCGACATCCCGGTCGGCCGCAACGGCGATTGCTATGACCGCTACTGCATCCGCATGGAAGAGATGCGCCAATCGGTCCGCATCATGCGCCAGTGCATCGACCGGTTGCGCGGACCAGAAGGGCAGGGGCCGGTCAGCGTCGCGGATAACAAGATCGTGCCGCCCAGGCGCGCCGAGATGAAGCGCTCCATGGAGGCGCTCATCCATCACTTCAAGCTTTACACCGAAGGTTTCCATGTGCCGGCCGGCGAGGCCTATGCTGCCGTCGAGGCGCCGAAAGGCGAGTTCGGCGTCTATCTCGTCGCCGACGGCACCAACAAGCCGTACAAGTGCAAAATCCGCGCCCCCGGTTTTGCGCACCTCCAGGCCATGGATTTCCTCTGCCGGAGCCATCTGCTCGCCGATGTGTCGGCCATTCTCGGCTCGCTCGACATCGTGTTCGGGGAGGTGGACCGATGAATGCGCCGGTCCTTCCTAAGGTTCGGATGAATGTCGACGAGTTTCTCGTCTGGTCCGAGCGACAGCCGGACGATCGCTATGAACTGGTCGACGGCGAGATCATCGCGATGACGCGAGATACCATCGGGCACAACCAAGCAAAGCTCGCAGCATGTTTAGCGCTTTACGAGGCGGTGCGGGTCGCCAAATTGCCCTGCCAAGTTTTCATCGACGGAGTAGGCGTCAGAATCAACAAGAACACCTTGAGAATACCTGACGTTGTGCTTCAGTGCGGAGTTGAATCGGATCCGAAGGCGATGATTGTCGAATCACCGTTAATCGCAGTCGAAGTGGTCTCTCCATCGAGCGAACGGGATGACGTAGATAGCAAGTTCATCGACTACTTCTCGGTTGCGAGCATCCGCCACTACTTGATTTTGTTTCCGGAAAGGCGCGCCATCGTTCACCATCAGCGAACATTGCAAGGGACGCTCGAAACACATATAGTGAACGACGGCGACATCGCCCTCGACCCGCCGGGCCTTTCCGTTTCGGTTGGCGCGTTACTCGGGCCTTAGAGGATCAGATGTCCGTCCGTCGCCTCGCGCCTCCCGAACTGCAACCTGCAAGCTTCAGCTTCACGGCGGAGAACCTCGCCTGGGCGAAGCGGGAGATTACCAAGTATCCAGAAGGCCGGCAGGCTTCGGCCGTGATTCCAATCCTGTGGCGTGCCCAGGAACAGGCCGGCGGTTGGCTCCCCCGCAAGGCGATCGAATATGTCGCGGATCTCCTCGGCATGGCACCGATCCGGGTGCTCGAGGTCGCGACCTTCTACACCATGTTCATGCTCGAGCCGGTCGGCCGCAAAGCCCATGTGCAGTGGTGCGGCACCACGCCCTGCCTGCTGCGTGGCGGCGAAGAGATCAAAAAGGTCTGCCAGCGGCGGATCCATCCCGAACCTTTTCACGTATCTGCCGATGGCGATTTCTCCTGGGAGGAGGTCGAGTGTCTAGGCGCCTGCGTCAACGCACCGATGGTGCTGATTGGCAAAGACACCTACGAGGACCTCACGGCGGAATCTTTCGAGAAGATACTTGATGCCCTTGCGCGCGGTGAAACCCCGAAACCGGGTCCGCAGAACGGGCGACAATTCTCGGCGCCGCTTGGCGGCGAAACCACTTTGACCTCCACCCTGTCCTCCCCCGCACGCCGGGAAGGGTAGGGTGGGGGCGGTCAGGCAAGACGTAAGCGATGCTCGACGACAAGGACCGCATCTTTCGCAATCTCTATGGCCGGGGCGACTGGGGCCTCGCCGGCGCCCGTGCGCGCGGCGCCTGGGACGGCACCAAGGCGATCCTCGAGAAGGGGCGCGAGGCGATCATCAACGAAGTCAAGAATTCAGGGCTGCGCGGACGCGGCGGCGCCGGGTTCCCGACTGGGCTCAAATGGTCGTTCATGCCCAAGCAGGTCGGCGACCGGCCCCACTATCTCGTCGTCAATGCCGATGAGTCCGAGCCAGGGACCTGCAAGGATCGCGACATCATGCGTCACGATCCGCATCTGCTCATCGAGGGGTGCCTGATCGCCAGCTTCGCGATGGGGGCGCATACCTGCTACATCTACGTCCGCGGCGAGTTCATCCGGGAACGCGAGCATTTGCAGGCCGCGGTCGATGAGGCTTACGAAGCGAGATTGATCGGCAAGAACAACATCCACGGCTTCGATTTCGATATCATCGTCCACCACGGCGCCGGCGCCTACATTTGCGGCGAGGAAACCGCGCTCTTGGAAAGCCTCGAAGGCAAGAAGGGCATGCCGCGGCTCAAGCCGCCGTTTCCCGCCAATGTCGGCCTCTATGGCTGCCCGACCACGGTCAACAACGTGGAATCGATCGCAGTCGTCCCAGACATCATGCGGCGCGGTGCAGCGTGGTTCGCCAGCATCGGCCGGCCGAACAATACCGGCACCAAGATCTTCTGCATTTCCGGCCACGTGAACCGGCCATGCAATGTCGAAGAGGCGATGGGCATTCCGCTCCGCGAACTGTTGGAAAAGCATGCCGGCGGCGTGCGCGGCGGCTGGGACAACCTGCTGGCCGTGATCCCGGGCGGTTCCTCGATGCCGCTCATCCCTGCTTCGCAGTGCGAGCCGCTGCCGATGGACTTCGACGGCACCAGAGAAGTGAAATCTGCGTTCGGCACTGCGGCCGTGATCGTGATGGACAAGTCCACCGACATCGTGCGCGCCATGGCCCGCATCTCGTACTTCTACAAGCATGAGAGCTGCGGCCAATGCACGCCGTGCCGCGAGGGCATGGGATGGATGTGGCGCGTGCTGATGCGGATGGCCGAGGGCCGCGCGCACAAGCGCGAGATCGACATGTTGATGGAAGTCACGCAGCAGATCGAAGGTCACACGATTTGTGCGTTCGGCGATGGCGCCGCGTGGCCGGTGCAGGGCCTGCTGCGTCATTTCCGCCACGAGATCGAACGGCGCATCGACGAGTACGCGGCGAGCCCGCATCCGGAGCCAGTCCGGATCGCGGCGGAGTAGTGATCGATGGCCACCGCCGCTCCTTCACCGACACGCAAGGCCAGCTGGCTGTCCAACGCCGGTCTCTCCATCATGGCACTGGCATTTGTCTGGTGGTTTCTCTTTTACGCGCAATGGACGGGCCCGCTTCGCTTGCTCGATCTCAAAGTGCCCTGCCTCGTCACTACGATTGACGAGTGCAGCTTCTTTCAATCCCGGCTCGAGGAGTTTCACGCCATGGGGCCGGCGTATCAGCCGGCGATCTGGTGGATCGGCATGGCAACATTCCTGGCCGGGCGCGTCTCCGGGAAATTGTTCCCGGCAAAGGTCTCCGATCGCGCGGGTTTAGGGCGCGACCGCAAAAACGGCGGAAGTCACGAATGACCAAGATCGTCGTCGATGGCATCGAGGTGGACGTTCCGCCGGAGTTCACGCTGCTCCAGGCCTGCGAGACCGCAGGCGCGGAGATCCCGCGCTTCTGCTACCACGAACGCCTCTCGATCGCCGGCAACTGCCGCATGTGCCTGGTGGAACTCGTCGGTTCGCCGAAACCGGTGGCGAGCTGCGCGTGGGCGGTGCGCGACTGCCGTCCCGGTCCGAAAGGCGAACCGCCGGAGGTCAAGACCAAGTCCCCCATGGTCCGCAAGGCTCGCGAAGGGGTGATGGAGTTCCTGCTCATCAACCACCCCCTTGATTGCCCGATCTGTGACCAGGGCGGCGAATGCGACCTGCAGGACCAGGCGATGGCCTACGGCGTCGATTCCTCGCGTTTCAAGGAGAACAAGCGCGCCGTCGAGGACAAGTATCTCGGAGCTCTCGTCAAGACGTCGATGAACCGCTGCATCCAGTGCACGCGCTGCGTCCGCTTTGCCACGGAGGTCGCGGGCGTGCCGGAGCTTGGCGCTATCGGTCGCGGCGAGGACATGGAAATCACGACCTATCTCGAGCAGGCGATGGTATCGGAGCTGCAGGGCAATGTTGTCGATCTTTGTCCGGTCGGCGCGCTGACCTCGAAGCCCTATGCGTTCGTGGCGCGCCCATGGGAACTCGGCAAAACCGAGTCAATCGACGTGACCGACGCGGTCGGCTGCGCCATCCGGGTCGATACCAGGGGCCGCGAAGTGATGCGCGTCCTGCCGCGCGTCAATGAGGATGTGAACGAGGAGTGGATCTCCGACAAAGCCCGGCACCAGGTGGACGGCTTGCGCGTGCAACGCCTCGACCAGCCCTATGTGCGTGAAGGCGGTCGATTGCGGCCGGCGACGTGGAGCGAGGCGTTCCGCGCCGTGGCGGCGAAACTCAAGACCACCGGGAGCGAACGGATCGGTGCGATTGCGGGCGATCTCGCGGCCGTCGAGGACATGTTCGCCCTCAAGGACCTGCTGGTGCGGCTCGGCTCGGCCAACTTCGACTGCCGGCAGGATGGCACGACGCTCGATCCCAAATGGGGGCGGGCCAGTTACCTCTTCAATGCCGGCATTCCGGGCATTGATGAAGCCGACGGGCTCATGATCATCGGGGCCAATCCGCGCAAGGAAGCGCCGGTGCTCAATGCGCGCATTCGCAAGCGTTGGCGCACCGCGGGGCTGAAGGTCGGGGTGATCGGCGAGCGCGTCGATCTGACCTACGAATATGCATATTTGGGGGCGGGACCGGAAACGCTCGCGCGGTTCACCGAGCATGGGCCGGCCGGTTTGACACGGCAGATCTGGCTCATTGGCCAGGGGGCGCTGGCGCGCCCGGACGGCGCCGCGGTGCTTTCGGCCGTTGCCAAGGCGGCCGTTTCGACCGGTGCGCTGATCGATGGCTGGAACGGCTTCTCGGTGCTTCACACAGCGGCGGCGCGGGTCGGCGGGCTTGACATCGGGTTCGTTCCGGGTGACGGCGGCAGATCGGCGGGCGAGATGGCGAACGGCGGCGTTGACGTGCTGTTCCTTCTCGGCGCGGACGAGATCGACGTGGAATCGCGGGCCTTCGTGATCTACATCGGCACTCACGGGGACCGCGGCGCCCAGC
>Ga0070734_10004201_pt1 | contig 13954 bp, 9 predicted proteins | sample Coa_R1_8_FD_66444 | JGI IMG/M metagenome (GOLD analysis project Ga0070734, IMG submission 66444) | Surface soil microbial communities from Centralia Pennsylvania, which are recovering from an underground coalmine fire - Coalmine... | ecosystem: Environmental > Terrestrial > Soil > Unclassified ...
CCTGCATCGCATCCCTGCCGGTACGCCAGGTCACCATCACCATGAACAGCAGCGCGGCGAACGTGAGGGGCAGCCAGCCGCCCTCGGCGATTTTCAGCAGATTTGCGCCGAAAAAGCTCACATCGACGAGCAGGAACATCCCCGCCACCCCCAGTGCAACACTCGCGCGCCAGCGCCATTGCCTGCGCATCGCTCGATACAGCAGCGCGGTCGTGAGCAGCATGGTGGTGGAGACTGCCGTGCCGTACGCGCCCGCAAGCCGATCGGAGCTGCCGAAGCCCACGGTCACGGCGACGGTGGCCACCATCAGCAGCCAGTTCACCACCGGCACGTAGATCTGCCCGTACACACGGTCCGAGGTTTGACGGATCGACACGCCCGGCAGCCACCCGAGCTGCATCGCCTGGCGAGTCATCGAGAAGGAGCCCGTGATGATGGCCTGACTGGCGATGATGGTCGCAACGGTCGCGAGCGCCACCAGTGGATAGATCGACCAGGCGGGAGCGATGAGAAAAAACGGGTTGCCCGTCACCGAGCCCTTCTCCATGACGTAGGCGGTCTGCCCCGCATAGCTCAGCAGAAGCGCGGGCAGCACGATCGTGTACCAGGCCCCGCGTATCGGCCGGCGGCCGAAGTGCCCCATGTCCGCATACAGCGCCTCTCCGCCGGTGATGCACAGGAACACGCCGCCCAGCACCAGCAGGCCATGGTTGCCCTTGTGCAGGACGAACTTGAGCGCGTGGCGCGGATCGAGCGCGATCATGACCTCCGGATGCGCGAAAATCGCGACCACCCCGAGCAGGGCAATCACGCCGAACCACAGCAGCATGATGGGCCCGAAGGCCCGGCCGATGCGCTCGGTGCCGAGGCGTTGACCGGCGAACAGAGCGATCAGGATGACGACCGCTGCCGGCATGACGAAGGGCTTGAATTGGTCGCTTGCCGCATTCACGCCCTCGAGCGCGCTCAAGACCGAGATCGCGGGCGTGATGACTCCATCGCCATAGAGAAGCGCCGCACCGAGCAACCCCATCACCGCATAGGCGCGCGCGTGCCCTTTGAGGCTGTTGGCCCGGATCAGCGACATGAGCGCGAGAATGCCGCCCTCGCCGTGATTGTCGGCTCGCATGACGAACAGGCAGTACTTGATCGAGATCGTGATCAGCAACGTCCAGATGACAAGCGAGAGGATGCCGAGAGCCTCTCCGGGCGTGAAATGGCCGCCCATCGATTGCACGATGGTTTGCAGGGTGTACAGCGGGCTTGTACCGAGATCGCCGAAGACGACGCCGAGCGCAGCGAGCCCCGCCCACTGGGCCGGTCGATGCGCAGCGGCCGAGACGGGAGAGGCTTTCTGCAGGGCGATCGATTCGCTGTTCAAGGAGGCTCGTTCAGACGAGAGTCGCTCAACCTTACTGGTTTCCGGCGATCCAGCGCAATCTCGGCCAGCACCTGCGCACAGTCTTCCGAGCGCCGACAGGGGCTCACGCTCGCCTCCTACAGGAGAGATCGAGCCGCGCAAGGATACTTAAAAGGCCCGGCCGCAACAGAGCGCCTCGGCTGTCTTCATGCCCGAGTTCTTCCGTACTCATCCCAAAACCCGGTGGACGACGATCACGCTCGGCGCCCTCCTGCTCGTGATCGTCCTGCTGCTTGCGTTCTTCGATTGGAATCTGCTGAGGCCCATGGTCGCGCACATGATATCCACTCGGACGGGCCGGCCGGTGACGATCACCGGTGATCTGCGCGTGCATCCATGGTCCTTCACACCGAGCGCCGAAGTGGACGGGCTCAGCGTTGGAAATCCCGACTGGGCAAAGCAGCCGGTCATGCTGGGCGCTCGCTCTCTGATGCTGAGCATCAGCCTCGGGCGGCTTCTGCGTGGGCAACTCGTGCTTCCGCGCATCGAAGTGCGTGAGCCGAGCATCGATCTCGAGCGCGATGCGCAGGGGCGTGCGAGCTGGGAATTCGGCAACCAGGGCGCTGCGCAAAACACGGGGCACGCACCGCCCAAGCTTCCCACCATACGTCGCCTGCTCATCGAGCAGGGGCACTTGCGCGTCACAGACGCGATCCGCAAGCTCGCGCTGGAAGGCACGCTCGAGGCCCATGATGAGGGCGCGCGCACCCAGGGCAGCGCGTTCTCTCTGGAGTGCACGGGCTCGCTCAACGCAAAGCCCTTTCGCGCGCACTTGCGCGGCGGTCCGCTCATCGATCTCGATCCCGATCATCCCTACGATCTGCAGGCCGACCTCAGGGCTTCGGACATCATGCTCGATGCGCACATCACCTTTCCGAAACCCTTCGACTTGGGCGCCGTGCGCGCGCGTTTCGACCTGGCCGGAGGCGATCTCGCCGATGTGTATTACCTCACGGGGCTCGCGTTGCCGAACACCCCGCCCTATCACCTGACCGGTAGCCTGCGCGCCGAGGGGACCGTCTATCGGATGGATGATCTCAAAGGGCGCTTGGGCTCGAGCGACCTCGAAGGGGAGATGCGCATCGAGACGTCGGCCGAGCGCCCCAAGCTCACCGCGCGCTTGCATTCGAGCACCCTCAACCTCGTCGACGTCGCTCCCACCCTGGGACATCCCGTGGCGGCGAGCGGCGAGCAGCGCTCGAGCGGCGCACCACCGGCGAGCGCAAGGCCGACGCCCCGCCGCTCCGCGGCGACTCACAAGACCGAACCTTCGCAGCCTGCGACCGGCGACAGCGGCCATCTTTTCCCCGACGCTCAGCTGCAGATCGAGCGGGTGCGGGGCATGGACGCCGACGTCGTCTACAACGCCGCCGCCGTCACAGCTCCCAAGCTGCCCATGAAGCAAGTGAGCTTTCACCTGCTGCTCGATGCGGGATTGCTCAAAATCGACCCGCTCTCCTTCACCTTGAGCATGGGCCGCTTCGCCGGGGGCGTGCGCATCGATGCACGCAAGGACACGCCGCAGACCACGCTCGCCATGAGCATCGATCAGATCGATCTCAGTCAGTTCAAGTCCGCTCAGCAGACGCAGGGTCCGCTGCAGGGCTCCCTGGTCGGGCGCGTGCAGGTTCATGGAACGGGCGGCTCGATTCACGATCTCGCCTCGACGGCGAGCGGTGGCATCAGCGTCGCTTTGCCCGCAGGGCAGCTCAACGAGGCGATCGCCGAGCTCGTCGGCATCGATGTCGCGAGGGGCCTGGGCCTGCTGCTCTCGAAACCGGAACAGAAGACCGCGATCCGCTGCGGCGTCGCGGATTTTCAGGCGACCGACGGTGTGCTCAACTCTCGCGCGGTCTTCGTCGACACGAGTGACGTCGTCGTGACCGGTCGCGGCCAGGTCAACCTCGGCAGCGAGCATCTTGACCTCGAGCTGCAAGGGCATCCGAAGAAATTCCGCATCCTGCGCCTGCACACGCCGATCACCCTCACCGGTACGCTGCTGCACCCGGTGATCGGGGTGAAACCGCAGCGCCTGCTCGCTCAAGCGGGCGTCGCGGCCGCCCTGAGCGCGCTGCTCACGCCGGTCGCCGCCGCGCTCGCCTTCATCGACCCGGGCCTCGCGAAGAACAAGGATTGCGCCGCCGTGCTCGCCGAGGCGCACACCGATCAAGCGCCCACGCCCTCCTCACCGCCGGCCGGCACGCCGCAGCCGGGGGTGGGCGCCTCCGAGCCGGCCAAGCATGGTCCCACCCCGAAATGAGGAACGGCGGTCCGAAGCGCGAGTGTTAGCCTAGCCCCACCCTCAAGGAGCTGGGCCTATCATGCATCGATCCTCTTGCGCCCGGCGCCGGCCCGGGCGCGCTGCGCGTACCCTCTGCGGGGGGAGTCTCTTTTTCCTGATCATGCTCTGCGCCCAGGCGGCGGACCGCGCGCACACGGTCAACGTCTACGCGTGGCCTGACTACTTCCCGCGTGTGGTCATTGCGCGTTTCGAGGCGGAGACCGGGTTGCACGTCAACTCCGCGGTGCTCACCGATCCGGAAACCGCAGAGACCCTCCTCTCGGTGGGACACTCCGATTACGACATCGTCACCATGAATGCATCGCCCGAGCTTGAGCGCGAGATTCCGGGTGGGTTCTGGCGGGTCCTCGATGCCACGAAGATCCCGAACGCGCGCAACGCCGATCCTCAGATCATGAAGATCCTGGACACCGTCGATCCGGGCAATCGGCACGCGGTGCCGTGGATGTGGGGCACCACCGGACTGATTTATGACAGCGAGCGCATTCACGCGCGGATGCCGGACGCGCCGACCGACAGCCTGCGCATGGTGTTCGACAAGGCGGTGGCCGCGCACTTCAAGACGTGCGGCATCGGCATGCTCGATTCCTGGGGCGACATCCTGCCGATGGTGTCGCGCTATCTCGGACAGCGCACCCTCTCGGCGCGGGGTCCCGATCTCGATGCCGTGGTCGCGAAGCTCGGGGAGATCCGCCCCTACCTCACCCGCATCTCGACCGCCGGTTACTACCAGCAGCTGGCCGAGGGCGATCTGTGTCTGGCGATCGGATACTCGGGCGATGCGCTCATCGCACGGCGCATGGTGAGCGAGGCGCACGGCCACATCCGGCTCGAGTATGCGTTCGCCCGCGAGGCGGTGCCGTTCTACATCGACAGTATGGCGATCCCCGCGGACTCGCCGAATCCGGCAGGCGCCCTCGCCTTCATCAATTTCATGATGCGGCCGGAGATTTCCGCCGGCGTCACCCGCTATATCGGTTTCGCGACCGCCAATGCCGCCGCGCTGCCCTTGCTCGAGCCCGCGGTGCGCGATAACACCATCATCTATCCGCCCGCCGCCGTGCGCGAGCGCTTCCAGCTGCAGAGAGCTTACTCGCCCCAGGAGGCGGGCGTGTTCTCGCGCATCTGGCTCAAGTTCAAGTCGCAGCAATAACGCGCACGGCGCGCGATTGCCGCGCTCGAGCGGCGCAGCTCATCGCCCTGCGGCGCGCCATGCGCCCTCCTCGGCCGCGGTACGCAAGCCGTACTCCGCCGGCAACGCCCCCGTGAGCAGACTCACCGATGCGATGAGGCGCGGGTCGAGCCTCTGCCCGAACGCTGATGCCCTCGGGCAGGATGATGCCGTTGATCCGGTACTGCAGCCCACGACGTTCTCGCCGGGCGCGGTGGTTGCCCCGAGCTTGCATGCGCCTGCCGGGCTGGTTTAGCGTGTCGGCTCGTCAGATCAACCCCGGCAAGAGGAAGCGCATGCAGCTCAGAACGCGAGTGGACGGCGGCGGCACACCGAGGCCTGCGCACTGGGGCGTCGACAGCGAGTACGGGCGCCTGCGCGACGTGCTGATCGGACCGATTGATCACTTCAGCTGGCAGGGGGGTAACGCGGTCGCGCAACGCTCCGAGCGCGTCGGCCTGCGCTTCGATCATCGAGCGGCCAAGGCGCAATACGAGCAGATGCTCGATGTCTACCGGCAGGCCGAGGTGCGCACGCACATCCTCAAGGCCGATCCGCACCTGCCCTATCAGATCTTCGCACGCGACTCGAGCGCAATGACGCCCTGGGGCGCGCTGATCCTGCAATGTCAGAAATCCTACCGGCGCGGCGAGTACGCCGCGTGCCTCGAGTTCTACCTCGAGCGGCAGATCCCGATTTACGACTGTATGACGGCCGGTCAAATCGAGGGCGGCGACATCATGGTGCTCAAACCCGGTGTGGCAATCTGCGGCTACTCGGGCGAGCGCTCGAGCGAGGCCGCCGTGCGTCAACTGCAGTCCTGGTTCCGGGCCGAAGGCTGGGAGATGCACACCTACGCTTTCGATCCGCATTTCCTGCACCTCGACGTGCAAATGGGCATGATCGCGGAGGGTCTTGCGGTCGTGTGTGTCGAGGCGGTCGAGCCCGAGCTCATCGAGTGGCTGCGCTCGCAGGGCATCAGGGCCATTCCGATCCCCTACAGCGATGCCATGCAACTCGGCACCAATGTGGTCGCCCTCGGCGATGGGCGGGTGCTTGTGCCCGCCTCGAGCCGCAATCTCGTGCAAGCCTGTCGCGCCGAGGGACTCACCGTGTACGACCCGGACGTCTCGATGATCGCGCACGGCGGAGGAGCCGTGCACTGCATGTGTCAGGCGCTGAGACGCGATCGTGTCTCGGGCGCATGATCCAAAGCGCCGCGCCGTGCTGGGCGCGGCGAGCGCGGCGGCCGCGCTGGCGGGGCTACGAGCGCACGGCGCATCGCTCTTCCACCGAGCCAGAGGCATGGATCTCACGACCTTGAGTGCCACCGAGGCAGTGCGTCGCATGCGCAGCGGCGAGATCTCCTGCGAGCGTTATGCGAGGGCGCTGCTCGATCGATGCCAGGCGGCGAAGGAGCTCAATGCATTCATCGCGCTCGAGCCCGAGGGGGTGCTCGCCGATGCGCGCGCCCGCGATCTCGAGCGGCGGCGCCGCGCTCCCCTCGGACCTCTGTTCGGCCTGCCCATTCCAGTCAAGGACAGCGTGAACACGCGCGACTATGCAACCACGGCGGGAACGCCGGCCTTGCGCCATTTCCATCCGGAGGAGGATGCGCCCATCGTTCAGGCGCTGCGGCGCGCGGGCGCCATCGTGCTCGGCAAGACGAACCTGCACGAGCTCTCATTTGGGTGGACCAGCAACAATCTCGCCTTCGGGCCGGTGCGCAACCCCTACGATCGCGAGCGCATCCCGGGCGGCTCGAGCGGCGGCACGGCCGCCATCATCGCCGCCCACGGTGCTCCGCTCGGCGTCGCGGAGGATACGCAGGGATCGATTCGCGTTCCGGCCGCGCTCTGCGGCGTCGCGGGCTTTCGTCCGACCACCGGTCGTTACTCGACCGAAGGCTGCGCGCCGATCACCCCGCTCTTCGATCAGGTGGGCCCGCACGCGCGCAGCGTCGCCGATCTCGCGCTGTTCGATGCGGCGGTCACGGGCGATGCGGCGCGCCTCGCCCCTCCGCCCCTGCGCGGCCTGCGCATCGGCATCGTGCGCGACTTCTGGTTCGAGGGCCTCGATCCCGAGGTCGAGCGCGTCACCGCACGCGCGCTCGAGGCACTGCGCGCCGCGGGCGTCGAGCTCATCGAGGCGCCGCTTCCGGGCGTGCAGGAGATCATCGATCGCAGCACCGATCAGGTGCAGAACCACGATGTGCGTCTCGCCCTGCCGCGCTACCTCGAGAGGTATCATGCGGGTGTCGATTTTGAGACCCTGATCGCGAGCGCGAGCCCCGACATCCAGGCGATCTTCAAGGACGATGTGCTCCCCGGTGGCAAGGACTTCGTCACCGAGGACGTGTACGCGCAGGCGACGCAGCACGAACTGCCGCGGCTGCGCGCACTCTATCGCGATTATTTCGCGCGCACCGGGGTGGCCGCCATGATCTTCCCGACGACGCGCGTACCCGCGCCGCGCATCGGCGAGGAGACGACCGTGGAGGTGCGCGGCGCATCCGTCCCCTTCGAGTCGGCGGTCGCGCGCAATATTTCTCCCGGCAGCACCGCCGGCATTCCCGGCCTGGTCCTGCCGGCCGGACTGACCGCAGGCGGCTTGCCGGTCTCCCTGGAGCTCGACGGGCCCGCGGGCAGCGACCGCGCGCTGCTTTCCGTGGGCGCCGCTCTCGAGCCGATCCTCGGTCCGATGCCCGCGCCACCGCCCGGCTATCGGCCCGCGAGCTCCCGCGGCAGCGGATAGACGGCGCGACCTTGATCCGGATCAACGAGCCCGGGCTTGCGGGCTGAGGAACGGCAATCGCCCCGATGCCGCTCATCGAATGCTTTGCGACGCGCATCTACTCGGCGCGGCTCATGCGCGCCGCGGCGCAATCATTCAATCGCGCCCTGCGCGATGAGTGCCTGCAGCTCGAGCGCGATGACGCGGCGGGGCGGCGCTGGTCCGCACGCAACTACCCCGGCGGCTACACCTCGTACGCCTCGGTGCATCGGCTGCAGAAGCTCTCGCCGACATTCGCGGCCCTCGAGCACAAGCTCGAGCGCCATGTTCGCGCCTTCGTCGCGGCGGCGCAGTGGGACCTCGCAGGACGTCCTCTGTCGATGACAGACTGCTGGGTGAACATCATGCGCAGCGGCGCCGCGCACGCGGCGCACCTGCATCCGCTGTCGAGCCTGAGCGGCACCTATTACGTGGCGATTCCGGCCGGTGCGCCAGGCATCAAATTCGAGGATCCGCGGCTCGAGCGCTTCATGGCGGCGCCGCCGCTGAAGGCGGGCGCGGCGGCCCGCAATCGCCCATGGCTCACGCTCGGTGCGCGTCCCGGCAGCCTCGTGCTGTTCGAGAGCTGGCTGCGCCACGAGGTGCCGCGGCTGCGGGACGGGCGCGGCGCGGAGCGCGTGAGCGTGAGCTTCAACTACAGCTGGTTCTAGAGCTCGAACGAGTACAATGATCCGCATGCCAACCACCACAGATGCCACCATGGCCGTGTTTCTCGATCTCGAGAACATGGCGCTGGGCGCGCGCGAGTCCGATTACCCAAGCTTCGACATCGAGAAAGTGCTCGAGCGGCTGCTGCTCAAAGGCCACATCGTCGTCAAGAAGGCGTACTGCGATTTCGACCGCTACAAGGAATTCAAGCGCGACCTGCACGAGTCCGCCTTCGAGCTGATCGAGATCCCGCATGTGCGCCAGTCGGGCAAGAATTCGGCCGACATCCGCATGGTGGTCGATGCGCTCGACCTCTGCTACACCAAGGGCCACGTCGATACCTTCGTCATCGTGAGCGGCGATTCGGACTTCTCGCCGCTCGTGAGCAAGCTGCGCGAGAACGCCAAGACGGTGATCGGGGTCGGAGTGAAGAACTCCACCTCGGATCTTTTCCTCAACAACTGCGATGAGTTCATCTATTACGACGATCTCGTGCGCAAGGAAGCCAAGCGGCGGCGCGCACCCGCGCCGCGCGACCGAGGATCCGCGGAGAAGAGCGACAAGAGCGAGAAGGCCGAGAACCGGGGTCCTCCAACCGGCCCGCCGCCGACCGATGCGCTCGAGCTCATGATGGAGACGCTCGAGGCACTCACCGAGGAGCGCGGCGAGAGCGAGGCGATCTGGGGCTCGATGATCAAGCAGGCGATCAAGCGCCGCCATCCCGGATTCAACGAGCGCGCGCATGGCTTTCGATCCTTCAACGACCTGCTGGCCGATGCGCAGCGGCGCGGTCTTCTGACGCTCAGGCCCGACGAGAAGTCGGGCGGCTACACGGTGCGAATCGCCGAAAAGGGCATCGCCGAGAAGCCGGGGGTCGAGCGCGGGGCGCTCGAGGCGCCCGAAGGCGAGCGCGGAGCGGCACCCCCCTAGCAAGACCCGCGCCCGCCCGCACACCTCACGTGCGCCCGCCGCGCCTCGCTACTCTCCGAGCGCTTGAACTGACCCCGGCCGCCCTCACAATGAGCGAGTACGGCGGCTCGGAGCGGAACACCCATGAATGTACGACGGAAATCCTGGATGTGGGCGGAGGCCTGCGCCCTTCTCGATGAGGCGGAGCGCCGGCACCGGCATTTCTTCGAGCTGCTCGCAGTGCCCTCGACCGTCCCCGTGTGGGAGCCGCCGGCGAACATCTTCGCCGACGGCCGCGAGGTGCACGTCATGCTGGCGCTGCCGGGTGCGCGTGCCGAGGACATCGTCACCGAATTGACGCCCACGGGGCTTTTGATCGAGACCACCGTCTCCGCGCCCGCGTTCGAGGCGGGGGTGGAGGTCGTGCGCCTCGAGATTCCTTATGGCCGTATGCGCCGGCGCATCGATCTGCCCGCCGGCACCTACAACCTGATCGAGCACCGGCTCGACCGCGGTTACCTCTTCTTGCGACTCAAGGGCCCAAGCACATGAGCACCCCCGAACCTGCAGCGCAGCGCAGCCTTCCGACGGAGGACGTGCTGATCATCCTTCCGGTGCACGATCTCGTGCTGTTTCCCGGTGTGGTATTGCCGATTGCGATCAGCGGCAAGCGCGCCCTCGCCGCCGCCCAGGAGGCCGTGCGCACGCAGCGGCGCGTCGGGCTTCTCCTACAGGAGCAGGCCGGCACCGAGACGACGCCCGAGACCCTGCACCGGGTCGGCACCGTCGCTTCGATCGTGCGCTTCGTGACCGCGGGCGACGGATCCCATCACCTCATCGCCCAGGGGGAGGAGCGCTTCACGGTGATCGATTACGTGAGCCGTGAGCCCTTTCTGGTCGCACGCATCGAGCCGCATCGCGAGCCGGTGGTGGAGGATCGGGAGGTGGAGGGGCGCGGCTTCACGCTGCGCGAGCGGGCGATCGAGGCGCTGCAGCTGCTGCCCCAGGCCCCGGCCGAGCTGACGAACGCCATTCGCAGCATCGAGTCGATTCCCGCGCTCGCCGACACGGTGGCGAGCTTCATGGATCTCAAGGCGAGCGAGAAGCAGCAGATCCTCGCCGCTTTCGATCTGCGCCGGCGGCTCGACCTCGTGCTCGAGTTCCTCAACCGGCGCATCGAGGTGCTGAAAGTCTCGCGGCAGATCGATGAGCGCACCCGCGAAGCGTTCGATGAGCGCCAGAAGGAGATGGTGCTGCGCGAGCGGCTGCGGCAGATCCAGAAGGAGCTGGGCGAGAGCGAGGGGGGCGGCGCGGAGATCGCCGAGCTCAAGAAGCAGATCGAGGCGGCGCAGATGCCGCCTGAGGCGCTCGAGCAGGCGCAGCGCGAGCTCGCGCGCCTCGAGCGCATGCCGGAGGGAGCCGCCGAGTACTCCATGATCCGCACCTACCTCGACTGGTTGATCGGCATGCCCTGGTCGAAGCTCGACCCCGAGCAACACGACATCGAGCGCGCCCGCGCCATCCTCGATGAGGATCACTACGGGCTCGACAAGGTAAAGAAGCGCATCCTCGAGTTTCTCGCGGTCCGCAAGCTCAACCCCGAGGGGCGCAGCCCCATCCTGTGCTTCGTCGGACCTCCCGGCGTCGGCAAGACCTCGCTCGGCCAGAGCATCGCCAAGGCCCTGGGGCTCACCTTCAGGCGCGTGAGCCTGGGGGGCGTGCACGATGAGGCGGAGATCCGCGGCCATCGGCGCACCTACATCGGCGCGCTTCCCGGGAACATCGTTCAGGCGCTGCACAAGGCGGGGCGCCGCAATCCGGTGCTCATGCTCGATGAGGTGGACAAGCTCTCCGCGAGCTATCAGGGCGACCCGTTTTCGGCATTGCTGGAGGTGCTCGATCCCGAGCAGAACAACACGTTCCGCGACAACTACCTCGGCGTGCCGTTCGACCTCTCCAAGGTGCTGTTCATCGGCACGGCCAACGTGCTCGACGCCATCCCGGCGCCGCTGCGCGATCGGATGGAAGTGATCGAGCTCACGGGCTACACCGAGGAGGAGAAGCTGCCGATCGCGCGACGCCACCTGCTCACGCGCCAGCTTCGCGCGAACGGCCTCAGCCCTTCGCAGATCGAGATCACGGACGCGGCACTCAAGCGGGTGATCGCCGACTACACCCGCGAATCGGGCGTGCGCAACCTGGAGCGTCAGATCGGCGCGCTGCTGCGCAGCGCGGCGGTCACGATCGCCTCGGGTGCAGCGTCGAGCGTCAAGATCGATGCCGACGATGTCGCGCGGATCCTCGGCGCGCCGCGCTTCGAGAACGATGTGGCGCTGCGCACGAGCGTCCCGGGTGTCGCAACCGGCCTCGCCTGGACACCGGTGGGCGGAGACATTCTGTTCATCGAGTCGAGCCGCACCAAGGGCACGGGCAAGCTCATCCTCACCGGGCAGCTCGGCGAGGTCATGAAGGAGAGCGCACAGGCCGCCGTCACGCTGATCAAGTCGCAGGCCGAGCGGCTCGGAATCGATCCGGCAGTGCTCGACAACGCGGACCTGCACATCCACGTGCCCGCCGGCGCGATCCCGAAGGATGGTCCGAGTGCCGGAGTCGCGATGGCGACCTCGATCGCCTCACTCCTCTCCGGACGCACCGTGCGCTCGGATGTGGCGATGACGGGAGAGATCTCGCTTCGCGGCGTCGTGCTGCCGGTGGGCGGCATCAAGGAGAAGTGCGTCGCGGCGGCCCGCGCCGGCATCAAGACCGTGATCCTGCCCGTGCGCAATCGCCGCGACCTCGAGGACATCCCGGAAAGCGCGCGCAACCGCCTCGAGTTCGTGTGGGCCGAGCGGATCGAGGATGTGCTGGCGCGTGCACTCGAGCCGGCGCCCAGACACCAGGATCGCGCCGCGGCCTGAGGGCAGGGCGAGGGGCTCCGCAACTCGCGGCTCAGGGACTCGCGGCGGCGGTGCTCGCCGGCTCCTCGGCGCGCAGCTCCCGGATTGACTCGAGCAGCGCCTGTGTGTCGACCGGTTTCGAGAGAAAGCGGCAGCGGCGCATCTCACCTTTCACGACTCGCAGCAGCGCCTGCAGATCCCCGGTGAGCAGGATGGCGGGCACGTCGCGGCGCTTGAGGGCGCGCACCTGCTCGAGTACCTGCAGGCCGGTGATGGCGCCATCCAGGTGGTAATCCGAGATCAGCAAGTCCTCGGGCCCGAGGTGCGCGAGCACCGGCTCGGCCTCGGCCACGCTTGCGACGCCGATGACCTCATGTCCCTCGAGCGACAAGAACAGCTCGGTCGCCATGCGCACCGAGTCGTTGTCCTCGAGGAGAATGATCCGGGGACGGGACACGTCGGCGGCGGCGCCCGCACCCGCCGTTTGCCCTGAGGCCCGTGCGCCCACCCCCGCCGGGCTCGGAGTCGAACGCGGCGCAGGGGCGGTCTCGATCAGCAGGCGCTGAGCAGGGATGCGCACGCGCGCGCAGGTCCCCTCGCCGAGACGCGAGACGATGCTGACCGAGTACCCGAGCAGGCGCGCGAGCTCGCGTACGATGGCGAGCCCGAGGCCGACACCGCTGCGCTGCCTGCCCTTGAGATCGACCTGGTAATACTCGTCGAAGATGCGCTCGAGCTTGTCCTCCGGGATGCCGACTCCCGAGTCCTCGACCGTGACTGTGAGGCCGTCCAGATCGTTGCTCGCCGTCACTCGCACGAAGCCGGTGTCGGTGTACTTGATCGCGTTGCCGAGGAGATTTTGCATCAGCTGCGAGAACAGGACCCGGTCGGTGCTCAACGTGATCGGCGCGGAGAGCGGAAACTCGAGCTTGAGCCTCTTCGCGCCCGCGAGTGATTCGAACTCGCGCGCAAGGTCCGCCCAGGTCGCAGCGAGGCTGACCGGCGCGAGCTGCGGCTCGATGGCGCCCGACTCGAGCCGCGTGATATCGAGCAGCGCATTCAGCATGCGGCTCGCGATGTCGATCGCGCGCTCCTGATGCTCGAGCAGATCGTGCACCTCGGCACTGCTCGCCGTGAGGTTGAGCAGCGAGGCATTCAACAGCCGGATGGTCTGCAGGGGCTGGCGCAGATCGTGGCTCGCCGTGGCGAGGAAGCGGGTCTTGGCGTGGTTGGCGCGCTCGGCATCCTCGCGTGCCGCGACCAGCGCATCGCTGATGGCGCGCCGCTCCGTCATGTCCCGGACCGCCGCGCCCACCAGCATTTGCCCATTCTCCTGAAACGGCGCGAGGCGAATGCCGGCGGGAAATTCCGAGCCGTCCGCGCGCCGGGCGAACAGATCGACGAGTCGGGCGCCCATCTCTCGATTGCTCGGCTGGGCGAGAAAACTGCTGAGATGAGCCCCATGGCGCAGCCGATACCGGTCGGGCACGAGGAGATCGAGCGGCTGCCCGATGAGCTGCTCGCCCGAGTAGCCGAAAAGCTGGTGGGCGGTGGGATTCGCATAAACGATGCGGCCGTTCGTGTCCACGACCAGGAGCGCATCGGGCGAGAATTGCAACAGATGGCTTGAAACCGAGCTGTACTCGTCCATTCCTCTACCCTGGAAGGCGCGCCGTCGGGCAACCGATGGAATTGGCCGAGCGGCTCCTCACGAAAGACTAGTATAGGGGGATAAGGGCTAGGCGCAGAGCACCCTCGGCAAGTCTCTCTGGCCGGCACGAGCCGACCGAGCGATGATCCGCCGCAGACCTGTG
>Ga0070734_10004202_pt1 | contig 13953 bp, 7 predicted proteins | sample Coa_R1_8_FD_66444 | JGI IMG/M metagenome (GOLD analysis project Ga0070734, IMG submission 66444) | Surface soil microbial communities from Centralia Pennsylvania, which are recovering from an underground coalmine fire - Coalmine... | ecosystem: Environmental > Terrestrial > Soil > Unclassified ...
GCTGCCGAATCGCAATCTCGACATTTATGCGGCCGACCTGAATCGCATCGAGGTGCTCGAGGGACCGCAGGGCACGTTGTTCGGTGCCGGTGCCGAAGCGGGCGCCATTCGCTACATCACGAATGAGCCCAAGCTCAACGTGACCGAGGGCAACGTCAAGGCGGGCTACGGGGTCACCGCGCACGGTGATCCGAACGCCGACGTGACCGCGGTGTTGAACCTGCCGTTGATTCCCGACACGCTCGCCGTGCGGGGCGTGGTCTACGACGACCACCGGGGCGGCTATATCGACAACGTGCCGGCGACCTTTCATCGCGCCAATACCGATATCGGCATTCACTACGCCGGTTATGCGGCGGTGGGCGGCAAATGCCCGGACGGTCTGCCGAACAACGGCTTTTGCGTGCCGCCGGGCAGCCCCTCGCTCACCAACTACAACCTCACTGGCCGCGCGATCAACCCTGTCACCTACACCGGGATCCGGGTCGAGGCGCTGTGGCAGATCAACGATGCCTGGAGCGCGCTGCTCAGCCAGTCGTATCAGAACATGAACTCGCAGGGCGTCTTCTACGAGCAGCCGAACGCTTCCGATGGAGCGCCGCTCGCGCCTCTCGAGGTGACGCTCTTCAATCCGGCTTACGACAAGGACCGCTTCGAGAGCACGGCCTTGACGGTGAACGGCAAGGTGGGGCCCCTGAAGGTGGTCTATACGGGCGGCTATCTCGTACGCAACGTCGATCAGACCGCTGACTATACGAACTATTCGCGCGGCGTCTATGCCGATTACTATCAGTGCTACGGTCCGGCATCGGCCACAAACCCCCTGCCGTCGACCTGCTTTTCGCCGAGCTCCGCTTGGCACGACACAGAGCGCAACACCCATCAGCAGCACGAGCTCCGCTTGAGCACGCCTGATGATTGGCGCTTTCGCGCGATTGGCGGCGTGTTTTGGGAAGACAACGAGATCGGCGAAGTGCTCAGATACAGTTACAAGAGTATTCCGGCGTGTACCTCAAATGGTCCGGCCGGCTCACCGGGCAATACCGGCTGCCTGTCGGACGTCGGTTCGATCCCCGGCACCACCGTAAGAGAGCCCGGCATTCAGAACAACAGCACCTCTTGGATGTCGGATGAGCAACGCGACGTGAAGCAGACGGCCTTTTTCGCCTCTTTCGATTTTGATTTGATTCCGAAGGTGTTGACGGTCACGGCGGGGACGCGCTATTTCCGCTTTCAGAACTCCCTCGTCGGGGACGTTCTATCCAGCTTTGGTTGCTTCGAAGGGGGCACGCCGCCGACGGGCTGCCACAACCCGGCCTATAGCTACAACGTCAACGCGGAGAACCTCTCAGGCAGTGAGTCAGGTCTGCGAAGCCGCGCCAATCTAACTTGGCACATCACGCCGGATGCGATGGTGTATTACACCTTCTCGCAGGGGTTCCGTCCGGGCGGCTTCAACCAAAATGGCGGTGCTTTGCATGCCTATGGTCCGGATGCCGTGGCCCAGTACGAGATTCCAAAGCCCTACGCATCGGACAAGCTGACGAACAATGAGCTCGGGTGGAAGACTGAATTTTTCGGCCATCACCTGCAATGGAATGGGGCCCTGTACCGAGAGGACTGGACGAACGTTCAGATCGAGTTCTTCAATCCGGGTGTGGTAGGGAACATTTTCTATAATACGAACGGGCAGAACTTTGTCGTGAAAGGCCTGGAGACATCGTTGTTGGCTCGTCCCGTGAATGGCCTGACGCTGCAGGGCTCCGCCGCTTGGAACCAGAGTCGGCAGACGAATTCGCCAGCACTGATTGCCAACAATCCCGCAAGCGCGAACTTCGGCAAGCCGATCACGCAGCTCTGCAACAGCTCGGGGCTTGATTGCACGCCGACCGGCAACCCATTTGGGCCGGTCGGTGCTCCGACTGCCGATGCGCCGCCCATGCAGTTCAGCTTGGTCGCCCGCTACGAGTGGAACATCTCCGACTATATTCCGTTTGTCCAAGTCGGCGCTTCTCATAACGGCCATGCCTTCACCCAGGCGGGAGCAAATCCAACGATTCAGTCAGGTGCGTCCATCTCGACCTCGAGGTTGCGGTTCGAGATTCCCGCTTACTCGACCTACTCCGCTTCGTTTGGCGTCGCAAAGGATGTCTGGTGGGCAAGTGTCCACGGCGAGAACTTGAGTAATTCAAGCGCCAGCACGTTTATCAGCACGGATCAATTCATCGTCGCACGGACGCCCCTGCGACCACGAGTCATCGGCGCTTCGTTCGGCTACAGATTTTGACGGAGCCGGCGAGCGTCGACCGGCGCCTTGGCCGTCGAGCCAAGTTCAGGTCATCGCGCTAGGCCCGAGTCGGCGTTCGCCTACTCTCGCGGACATGCCGATGAGCATTGCGGTGTGGGCGCTCGGAGCCCAGAGTTCTTCCTCTGAAGTGCCACGGGAGGCTCGCTTGTTCGCTGCGAAGAAATCGAATCAGAGGGCTGGGAAGAAGCGCCCGAAAAGCGTTTCGGCGCAGGCCGTTCGACCCCCCGTCGCGCCCATGCTCGCGAAGCTCGCGGAGAGTCTCCCCACGGGTGACTTCCTGTACGAGCCGAAGTGGGACGGCTTTCGCGCAATCGTGTTTCGCGCTGCTGATTCGATCTTCATCCAAAGCCGCGATGAGCGTCCGCTGGATCGGTATTTTCCCGATCTGCACGACGCGTTGCTCGAACATCTGCCGGAGAGCTGCGTCTTGGACGGGGAGATCGTGATGGCGACGGCGCAGGGTCTCGATTTCGATGCCCTGCAGCTGCGGTTGCACCCGGCCGCATCGCGGGTGGCGATGCTTGCGCGACAAACCCCCGCTTCCTTCGTGGCCTTCGATGTGCTCGGGATCGGCGCCCGAAACCTCATGGGCGAGCCGCAGGCGGTGCGCCGAAGAGCCCTCGAGAAGCTGCTCGCGCGCGTGATGGGCCCCGTGCGCCTGACGCCGATGACCCGCGATCGGAGCACGGCGCTCGATTGGCTGTCACGCTTCGAAGGTGCGGGTCTCGATGGGGTGGTGGCGAAGCTCGCAACGGCCACCTATCTGCCTGGTAAGCGCGCAATGATCAAGGTGAAGCACGTGCGCTCGGCCGACTGCGTGGTGGCGGGTTTTCGCTGGTACAAGAACCAAGAGGGGGCGGTCGGCTCGTTGCTGCTCGGTCTGTATGACGATCGTGGGATCCTGCAGCATGTCGGCGTGACCTCGTCGTTTTCGATGGCGGCGCGCCGCCAGCTGGCGAGGGAGCTCGCGCCGCTTCGCCGTCATGCAATGCGCGAGCACCCCTGGCGCGACTGGGCGGGCGTCAACCCCGAATCAACTCGCATGCCGGGTGCGCAGAGCCGCTGGAGCGCAGGGAAGAATCTGTCGTGGGAAGCGTTGAGGCCGGAGCGTGTCTGCGAGGTGAAGTACGACCATATGCAGGGGGATCGCTTCCGTCACGCCGCCATCTTTCTGCGATGGCGTCCGGACAAGCCGCCGCGCGAGTGCCGGTATGATCAGCTGGAGACCACCAAGCCCTACGAGCTGGAGAGCATCTTCTCGCCGGCCGATTGACCCTGCGTTCGGGTCCGCGCAAAACCTCAAAAATTCTCGAACCTTCCCGCCTTCTCTGTCGGTCCCTCATCTCGCTGCCGGGACAGTCCTGGTGCCGACGGGGTCGAGGGGAGCCGTATCTTGACCCGGCAACCTTGGCCGGGCCCCGAGTCGATGTCGACGGTGCCTCCTGCCGCGCGCACCCGGGCTCGTAGCTGCTCGAGCCCGAACCGCAGTCCGAGCAAGGGCACGGTGCGCCGCACGTCGAAACCGACGCCTTCATCGATCACCGTGAGATCGACCGAATTCGGAGAGACCTCGATCTGCACCTCGGCGTAGGGTCGCTGGGAGTGCTTGCAGGCGTTCATCAGCAGCTCCCGGATGCAGCGAAACACCAGATGCAGTTGGTGGCGTGGCAGCTCGGCAGTTCCAGCCACTCGATACCTCACCTGGAATCCGAAGCGGCTCTTGAACAGCTCGGCCAGCCACTGCAGCGTGACTTCGAGCGAGGCGTGCTCCAGCTCCGGGGGACTCAAGTTTTGAATCATGATCCGCAGGCCTTCCTGCGCTTCGCGAGCGGCCATCACAGCCTCATCGAGCAGCGCGATGAGCCGCGGTTGATGGACCTGCGTGCGCATGGCGGCGAGCGTCATGCTCTGCCCCGCCAGCACCTGGCCGACCCCATCGTGCAGGTCGGCTGCGGTCGCGCGACGCGCGGCGTCCTCGGCGAAGTCGAGCGCCTGCGCATAGTGACGCAGCTGATCATGCTCCCGCGCAAGCTCCTCGAGCAGCGCCCGCTGCTTGAGGGTCAACAGGTTGACCAGCAGGGCGCCCCCACAGCCGATGAGCAGAAATATATCGACCGATATCACGACATTCCACCAGCCTCCCAGGTCGGTGATCTGCTGATCACTGCCCGGACGATGCGTCGCGAGAAATGCAACTCCTGCGGCAACGAGCGCGACGGCCATGCTGGTCGCGCGCCGCGAAAACCGCAGGGCCAGCCAGATGAGCGGTGCGGCAAACAGCATCGGCTCCACGAGCCGATCGGCAAGCGACCAAGGCATCGCGGCGAACCAGGCGAACAGAGCGATCACGATTCCCGAGACTGCCCATCCTTCCCAGGGGCGCGCCAAGGGCCGCGCGGGCTCCGAGAAACCGAGCAGAATCCCGTAGAGCGCCGGCCCGAACGTGGCGATCGTGAGCACTGCGGCGAGTACCCATAGATAGATGTCCAAGGGCACGATCGAGGAGCCGGCCACGTGCGCGTGGGTTGCTGCCCCCAGCAGGGCACCGAAGAGCGTTCCGCCGAAGAGTGCCACCACCCACAGGGGTGAGATGATCAGCGCTGGAGAGCTTTCCTTGCGAAAGAGCTGCAGCTCACGCGCGAGGAATGCCGGACCCGCGGCCGTGAGAACGTTGGCGAAGGCGTATCCGAGGACGACTGACAACCCGTCTTGGGGGCGATTGATCACCCAATTCAACGCGCCGTTGCCCACCAGCTCCGAGGAGATCATGCCGAGTGCGATCAGCGGCCACAGCCGCAACGGCAGCAACAGATAGGCCACGAAACTCAGCGCGTGAGCGGGCCAGATCGCCGCGGCGGCAGTGGTAGGTTTCGATATCCACCCAGCGCCATACAGCACGAGGTAGCTCAGCCACAGGGCCGCCGCGGCGGGCCATCGAATGCGGATCCCGTCCGATGTCGATGACCCCTTCAGGGATGCTGTCCTCGAGTGGACCGCAATGCAGCAGTGGTCGGCAAAACGCCGGCGGTCTGCGGACAGGGGACGCTGCCCATCGCCATCCTTTGAATTCGTACGCGTCGAGTCATCGCGAAATACCCTCCGCGTTTCGATGCGCGCGACCGCGTCACGCCTCAATCCGTGATCATAGCATCGGGGGGTGGCGCACGATCCGCCCAAAGGCACTGGCGCCTATCTCGCGCTACCACCAAAATTCGAACATCTCCACGACGACGCGGGTCTGCGCGGTGAAATCGCGGCGTATCGGATGTGTCAGGAGTCTTCAATGAAGAGCGCCCGGGCTCGATGCTTGCTGGCCTCGGTCCTGGCGTGGTCGGCCGTCACCGCCTCATCGTCGCAGCCCGCAACGCCGGCGGCGGCGCCCCTCGAGCTCGTGCAAACCATCGAGATTCCAAAAGTGCCCTCGGGACCCTACGCCGATCATTTGGCGATCGATCGGCGCGGGCATCGTCTCTTCTCCACGCCGCAGGCCGCTCACGCGGTAGCGGTGCTCGATCTCGACACGGGGCACATCGCGCACTGGCTGCGCGGGATCGGCAATCCGCATGCGGTCTTCTATCTCGAGGACCGGCGCCGGCTCTTCGTCACGGATGGCGCCGGCGCCGTGCTCGTGTTCGACGGCGATTCGTACCGGCCGCTGCGGCGTATCGGACTCGCGGCGAACGCCGACGGGCTCGCCTACGACGAGCAGACAGGGCTTCTCTATGTGACGAGCGGCGGTGAGGATGCGGGACTCGCCGAGTCGCAGGTGAACCTCATCGACACGGTGCACGAGTCGATGGTGGGTGAGATCGCCCTCAAGACGCCGGCACTCGAGGCGATGGTCATCGATCCGGCCCGCCGCCGTCTCTATGTCAATGCACCCGATGAGAATGCCATATTCGTCATCGATCTGGCGCGGCGCGCGGTGAGTGCACGCTGGCCGCTGACCCTCGCGCGACGTAACGAGGCGTTCGCGCTGGATGCCGCACGCGAGCGGCTCTATGTCGGCTGCAACGAGGGCGACGTGCGCGGCGCGCTCATCGTCATCGATACCGCCACCGGGCGAGAGCTCGAGCGTCTGCCGCTCGGCAGCTGGGTGGACTCCATGTTCACGGACGAGAAGCGCGGGCGGATTTATGCCTCGACCGGGATCGGCAGCGTCTTCAGTTACGAGCACGGGGCGGACGGGCGGCTTCGGCTGCTGCCCACGGTCGACACGGCCGTCATGGCGCGAACGTCGCTCTTCGATTCCGAGCTGGACCGCCTCTTCGTCCTGGTGCCGCATCTCGGCTGGACGAGCGCGAAGGTGCTCGTCTTCAAGCCCCGCTGAGCACGTCTCGCACGGCAGCGCGCGCGAGCGAGTTCTCCTCCGGCAATCCAATCGAGATGCGCGCCCAGCGATCGTAAGGTTTGAACTCGCGCCCGATCTCGATGCCCTCGCGCGCGAGGCGACTCGCGAACTCTTCGTGCGCCAGGCCGGTTTCGAAGAAAACGAAGTTGGCGGCCGAGGGGGTGGAGCGGCGGCCGAGCGAGCGGAAGAGCTTCTCCCAGTCATGGCGCTCGGCGGCCACCGCCTGGCGCACGCGATCGATGTAGGCCGGATCCTCGAGACTTGCCGCGGCGGCGGCGACGGCGAGCCGGTTGAAGAGATGCGGATTGGTGAGACCCTGTCCTTTGAGCACCGCGGCGAGAGGTTTCGGCACGAGCCCGTAGCCGATCTCGAGACCTGCAAGCCCGTAGATCTTCGCGAACGTGCGAAACACGATGACATTGTCGCCCGCGCGCACGAGGTCGGCGAGTGTGCGTGACTCGAATCGATCGGCAAACTCCAGATAGGCCTCATCGACGATCACCAGCGTTCGCCGGGCAGCATCTCGAGCGAAGCGTCTGAGCTCCTCGGGATCGCTCACCGTGCCGGTCGGGTTGTGCGGGTTGACCAGATAGAGCGCGCGCGTCTGGGGACCGATCCGTGCCTCGAGTGCGCCGAGATCGTTTCCGAGAGCGGCGCTCAAGGGCACCGGGACCGCACGAGCACCCACGGCGACCGCCGCATCGATGAGCGCGGTGTAGCCGGGATCCGAATAGATGAACTCGCCGCCCGCGCCGCCCCGTTGAGCGAGGTGGGTACCGAGGGGCTCGAGAATCTCACCGAGGATGACCTGCGCCGCATCGATGCGCTCTTTGCGTGCGATCGCGGTGACGAGCGCATCGTATCCCGCCTCGGTGGTGTAGCGGCACAGCTCGCTCATCTCACGCTCGAGTGCGGCCCGCACCCCCGGCGCCGGTCCGAACGGATTCTCGTTGAGCGACAGTCGCGCGCGCGAGGATCCCGCACCCCGCGGCGGTGCGGCGGCATGGAGGGGCGCGGCGCCGCTGAGGAGCCCTCCACCGAGTGCCATGCTCAAAGCAGTGAGCCAGCGGCGACGATCGATCTGCATGTCGGGGCGGCGCGAGTGAACGCTACCAGCGATAGGTGGCGCGCGCGCCCATCGTGAGGGGTCGCAGCGTATAGGTGGGCCCGATGAACTGGCCGGTCTCGAGCGCGGTGTTGAACAGGAGCGGGTGACTGTTCAGCGTGTTGAGCGCGTAGATCGAGACGTCCCAGCCGCTCGCGCGCACCCCCGCATGAACATTGAGCACGTTGGTCGAGGGATTGGGGATGAAGTTGGTATCGAAGCTGACGTTGTCGGGAAAGCCCTGCGCGAACGGTCCCGGGTTCTTGCTGTGGAATTCGTCATCGAGCCTGAGGTAGGCCTGATAGCTCGCGATCGGATGTGCATACTCGATCGTGGGTACGACGGTCCAGGGCGTCGCGTACGGATTGACCTGCTGCCCGGTCGTCACGTACTGGATCACGCTCGGCGGCATGCCCGCCGACCCCGGTGTGGCGACCTCGATCGTCTTGGTATTCCTCGCCTTGACGTAGCCGACGGCGAGGTCGAACGAGAGCGCCCCGGCCTTGGCGTCGACCTCGAGCTCGAAGCCGTCGCTGTGGGCATTACCGAGATTTGCGGTGAAGCTCTCGGGACACTCGTTGGGCGGCAGGGAGACGGCCTGCTGCACGTTGGTCCAGTCGATGTGAAAGGCGCTCGCATCGATCTGCAGGTGGTTGTCGAAAAAGCGGCTCTTCGTGCCGATCTCGTAGCTCCACAGCGAATCTCCGCTGAAGGTGGGAGGAAACGCGCTGAGACCGATCTGGCCGAGCAAGGTGGTGCAGCTCGGCGTCAGAGGGAACGGGGCATTGACCCCGCCGACCCGGTCACCCTTTGCGGCACTCACATAGAGCAGAATGTTTTCGTCGAGCTGAAAGTCGAGACCCACCTTGGGATCTTTCACCGTCTCGCCCTGGCGGCCGGCAACGAAGCTCTCGCCCCCGGCGAACGGACCATTCTGAAAGATGCTGTAGTCATCCGTGTCGCGCGCGATGCGTGCACCGGCCATCAGGCTCCACTGCGCCGTGAAATGATAGGTGGCCTGACCGTAGAGCGCGATCTGCTTGTCGTTCGCGCGCTCGTCGCCGATATAGGAAACATCGCCCGGCAACAGCACCGATCCGGGGAACAAGATCGGAAAGTAGGGACTGACCTCGGGATTGTAGTTGCGCTCGCGCGAGTCGACGAACGAGAACCCCACCGTCCACTCGATCGTCTGTCCGCTCGGCGATTGCAGCCGCAGATCCTCGCTCAGCACATTCTGGTCCGTGTGGATCAGGTTGTAGTCGCCGGCGGCGGCCACCAGAGGCCAGGGCAACCCGAAGCCGCCGGGCGTGGCCGTGGTGAAGTCCTCGTGCGTGAGGTTGCTGCGGTGCAAGTATCCTGTGTTCGAGATGAGCGTGAGGCCCGAGAACTCGAACGAGGCACGCAGCGCAGGCACGTAGAACGTGTCGCTGCTCGGTGTCTGCTCGAGTTGCGGGTTCACGAACTTGCCGGCGCCGATGTCGGAAAAGGGCAGGTTGAGCGCGCCCCACTCGCTCACGTAGGCATCGTTCGAGGCCCGCGATTCGGCGGGCTCGAACCCCGAGGAGTCGTGGCTGTAATTGTGCTGGTAATAGAGCGAGGGGGTGAGCTTGATGGCCTCGCTCGGCTTGAGCGTGAGCGCGAGTCGCATCACGTCGCTGTCTTCCCAGTTGGAGTTGCGCTGATCGTAGCCACCCGGAATGGCGCTCTCGTGATCGACGTAGCCGCCGTCGCGCCGGTGCCAGGCGCTGACCCGAAAGCCGAGCACGTCCTGGATGATCGGGCCGCCGAAAGCGGCGCCGGCCTCGTAGCTCGGATCGCCATGATCGGTGTAGCCAACGTCGGCGCGCGAGTAGCCGCTGTACTCCCTGAGGCCGGGTTCGGGTGTGATGAAGCGAATCGCACCGCCCTCGGCGCTCGAGCCAAATAGGGTTCCCTGCGGGCCGCGCAGCACCTCGACCCGATCGAGATCGAACACGGCCGGAAGCGTTGCACCGATGAGGCCGACGATACCCACACGGATCTGCACCGGCACATCGTCGATGTAGATCGCCGTGGTGGAGGCGCCGCCGCCGGAGTAGATCCCGCGGATCGCGAACAGGTTCTTGGGACCCGTCGAATAGTAATCGATGCTCGGCACGTGACTCGCCACGTCGGCGAGATTCTCGATGCTGAGGCGGTCGAAGGCCGAATTGTCGAGCACCGAGATGCTGATCGGGACGTGCTGGACGTCCTCGGCACGCTTCTCCGCGGTCACGACGATCTCTTGCAAGACCCCTTCGTCCTCGCTCGACGCGGCGCGTGATGGGACGAGCGGCGCGCATGCGAGGCCGGCGGATAGTCCTAGAAGCAGTGCTGTACGCCCCATGGTGGTCATCCCCATCGTCTCGTATGCTAGCTCGCATCGGTCGAGACTGCCTAATCCCTCGAGGACCTCAGCTTATAAGTGAAGCTTGCCTCGCCGAGGGCCCCCTCGGGCCAAGGCGCCCCGAGGCGCCGCCGCTAGGACAGTCGAGAAGGCGCCAGGTCTGCCGCGAACGTTTCGGCGATCGCAAGCACCGCCGCATGCACGGGACCCGAGGGGATGCTCGGAATCACCGATGCATCGACGATGTAGCAATCCTGGAAGCCGCGCAGCGCGAGCTCGGGCGTCACCACGCTGCGTGCATCGCTTCCCATGCGGCAGGTGCCGACCGGATGATGGTGGGTGATGACGGCGCGCGCGATGAAGGCGTCGAGGTCGCCGGGGCTGCGACAGTCGGGGCCCGGGTAGAGCTCCTCGGCGCGCCACTCGCTCAACGCCGTCTGACCGCCGACGCTGCGCGCCCACTCGAGCGCTTGTCGCGCGAGCGTGCGATCGTGGGCCGTCGACAGGTAGGCAGGATCGATGCTCGGCGGATCCCCGATGCCGGGGCCGGTGAGGCTGAGGCGGCCTCGACTCGTGGGATGCGTCACCCCGGAGAGGATGGTGAATGCCGAGCCTGCCGCCGGCCGCTCGAAACGCTCACTGACCACGGGCAACGTCACGCACCCGAGCACGATGTCCGGCGTGCCGGTGGTCCGCGACGGATCCTCACTGTGCAGGTACGTCAGCGACTCCGAGTGCTGCAGTTGCGAGTCCGGCACGGGCCGGCGGGCACGATAGACATTTCCGGCGGTGAGCAGGTGATCGTGCAGATTCTCGCCCACCTCGGGATGGTCTGCGCGACAGCTGACGCGCGCCTGCTCGAGCTGCGTGGCGGGCCCTATGCCCGATCGCATGAGCAGGAGCGGCGTGCCCAGCGCGCCCGCACACAGGATCGTCATGCGGGCCGAGATCAGGCGCGGCTCGCCGCCGACCTCCGCCTCGATGCCGCAGATGCGCTCGCGCGACACAGCGAGCCGATGTGCGAGGGTTTGCGTGAGGACGGTGAGGCCGGGGCGCGCGCGCACCGGATCCAAGTACGCCGCCGCCGCGCTCAGGCGTCGCCCGGCGCGCAGGGTGAGTGAGTTCGGAGCGAGTCCGCAGAGCCGCCCGCCGTTGTGATCCCCCAGCCACGGGATGCCGATCTGCCGCCCAGCCGCCCAGTAGCTGCGCACCAGCGGGCTGATCTCGGCCTCGGGCAGCCGCACATCGAGCGGACCGGATACACCATGCTGCTCGCTCTCGCCTCCCGAGAAGCGCTCGAGGCGCCGGAAGGCGGGAAGCAGCCCCGCATAGCGCCATCGAGCCGACCCTGTGAGCGCTCCCCAGGACTCGAAGTCCTCGATCGATCCGCGCACGTGCGCCATCGCGTGCAGACAGCTCGAACCGCCGATCAGGCGACCGCGCGGCCACTCGTGCACGCGGTCCGCCGTGCCGTGCTGCGGGGTCGTGCGGTAGCACCAGTCGTACGAGCGTCCGGCGAGAAACGGCCATTTCTGCGGGATGAGGATGTCGGGATCGGTCGCCGGACCTCCGGCCTCCACGAGTGCGACGCGCAACCCTGGATCCTCGCTCAATCGCGCGGCGAGCACGCAGCCCGCGGAGCCCGCGCCGACGACGAGCACATCGAAGCGCGTCGTCGCATCGCTCACCGGCACCGCTCGCTCCCAAGCGGACGCGGGGAGGGAAGAGCGCTTGCAAGCGAACCAATCGGCTGGACATGCGACATGAGTCGAACCAATGGGCGAGAGCCGGTGGGGCGGGGACGAGAAACTGCGCCATGATGCCAGATTCTCGCGGATCCTCGCGAGCAGTGCGCGCCGATGACGAGCGGTTGACGGCCCTCGACCGTTGGCGTCAGACTCGGGACGCGATCAGACTCTCCGAACCACTTATCCAGGTGGTTCCGTCGCGGGGTCGAGCAACGTTCTGGATGCGGGGGATCGACGTGTTCTTGAGCTCACGGGAACCAGCTCGCGCCGTTGCGAGCGTCCGCCTCGAGTCCGCTCCCGATGCTCCCGCACGGCCGGTGCGGCGTGCGCCGTATCGAGGCGTTACGAGGCTGGCCTGGGCCCTGCTCGGAGCGCTCCTCGCTTCCACGGCGGCTTCGGCGGCGCAGCTCAAAGCGCTCGCGATCATGATGCCGGAGGAGCCGAACGATTACGGCTGGAACCGCCAGGGATATGCCGCTGCGCAGGCCGTCGCAGCGACCTACCATCTCAAGTTCATGCCGGCGACCGGCCTGGGCTACGGTGATCCGCATGCGGAGCTGCGAGAGCTGGCCGATGACGGCGCGAGCCTGATCATCGCGCATGCCGCCGGCTACAACACCGCCGCGCCCGAGATCGGTGCCGAGAAGCACGTGCCGGTCGCGATCACGGATCGTCCGCACGACTCGAAGCCCGGCGCAGTCGCCGACTACACGCTCTCCGGACACGAGGGCGCGTATCTCGCCGGGGTTCTCGCCGCGCGCACCTCGCGCACCCGCACCGTGGGCATCGTCGTCACCGGCGAGCCCCCCTCGTGGAATTCGCAATCCGCCGCGTTCGCTCAAGGCGTCCGTGCGACCGATCCCGCCGTGCACATCCTCTATGCGGTGATCGGGGCCGCCGCCTACGCCGATGCTGCCGGTGGGCGACGGGTGACCGAGCAGGTGATCGGCGCCGGTGCCGACGTCATTTTCGGTCAAGGCGATGGGGCGAGCTTCGGCATGCTGCAGGCGGTGGAGACGCATCCTGCGGTCGGTGGCGGCAAGGTCTGGTTCATCGACGTCATCGGCGACAAGTCCCCGATCGACAAGGGAAACCTCTTATCCTCGGTCGTCTGGAACCTGGTGCCCGTTTTCACGGCAATGGTCGAGGATCTGAAGGCCGATCGCTTCGGTACCCATCCCTATCCGCTGAAGCTCGTCGATGGCTCGGTGTATCTGTTGCATTCGAAGCACATCGCGCCGCAGGTGTGGGCGGACGTCGAGGCGGTGCGTCAGCAGATCGTGAGCGGCCGGCTCGCCGTCGAACCGATCTTCGATGCAGCCCGCGTGCGCACACTCGTGACCTCGCAGCTCAAACCCGCGCATTGAGAGGACATACCCATGGGATCGAACACTTCAACCGTCCCGGCCTCGATCGAGGAGGGCGCGCCCTTCACGCTCACCACGGGACCCGTGGATGCCTACTCGCAGGTGCTGCGGGGTCTCGCAAAGCCGGTCCTCTATGATTACGACCCGGCATTTCTCGCCTGCTATGAGCGCGTCACCGAGAAGCTCAAGATCGCGTTTCGAACCGCCCACACGCCTCTGATCCTGCACGGCGAGCCGGTGCTCGCGCTCGAGGCGGCTGCGGCTTCGCTGATCGCGCGCGAGGACGTCGTGCTCAATCTCGTCTCGGGCGTGTACGGCGCGGGCTTCGGCTACTGGGCGAAGCGCTACTGCCGCGAGCTTCTCGAGATCCGCGTGCCGTACGACGAGGTCATCGACCCCGCGCAAGTGGCGGCCCTGCTCAAGTCCCGTCCCGACATCACCGTGGTGTCCGTGTGCCACCACGACACGCCCTCGGGCACGATCAATCCGCTGGCCGAGATCGGGCGGATCGTCGCCGCGCATGGGGCGTACCTGCTGGTCGATGCGGTGTCCTCCTTCGGCGGCATGGACGTGCATCCGGATCCTTGCCACGCGGACCTCTTCATCACCGGCCCGAACAAGTGTCTCGGTGCTCCGCCGGGGCTCTCGCTGCTCGGTGTGACGCCGCGGGCCTGGCAGAAGATGAAGAGCAATGCGCTCGCGCCGC
>Ga0070734_10004203_pt1 | contig 13953 bp, 6 predicted proteins | sample Coa_R1_8_FD_66444 | JGI IMG/M metagenome (GOLD analysis project Ga0070734, IMG submission 66444) | Surface soil microbial communities from Centralia Pennsylvania, which are recovering from an underground coalmine fire - Coalmine... | ecosystem: Environmental > Terrestrial > Soil > Unclassified ...
AGGACCGTATACACGTTTCGGCCGGTCTTGGCCGTGGTAAAGGCAATGGGCACGAAATCGAGATTGGGAAATATACGCCGCAAGTAGTCGCCGAATTCGCCGGTCGCCAGCGGCACCAGCAAGTCCCACTTGTTGACGACGAAGATCGCCGGCTTGTACTGCTGGAGAATGTAATCGGCGAGCTGCTTATCGACCTTGCTGATGCGTTGGGTCGCATCGAGGAAGAGCAGTACCACGTCGGCACGCCGGATCGAACGCTGAGCCCGCGTCAGGCTGTAAAACTCGATATCGGAAGCGACACTTTTCTTGCGGCGCACACCTGCGGTATCGATGGCAATGAAGACCTTGCCGTCCCGCTCAATACGCACATCGACGCTGTCCCGGGTGGTGCCGGGAACTTCGCTGACGATCATGCGTTCGGATTGGGCCAGGCTGTTGATGAAGGTGCTTTTCCCGGTATTGCGCCGGCCGACAATGGCCAGCTTCATGGCCACGTCCACTGTGGGGCTTTCGCCCGCCTCGGGCAGCCGTTCGAGGACGAGGTCGAGCAGCTCGGTTTTTCCGCGCTTGTGCTGAGCGCTGACGCAGATCAGCGGATTGAATCCGAGCTGATAAAACTCCGCGGCCTGGGGATCCAGGGACGGCGTATCGCATTTGTTGGCCACACACACGACAGGCTTGCCGGCATGGCGAAGCCGCTCGGCCACTTGCTCATCCAGGGGCGCGAGCCCGGCCCGGACATCGACGACGAACAAAATCACCGCGGCCTGGTCGATAGCGGTTTCGATCTGTTGGTCAATCTCGGCTGTGAGTTGATCGACATCCTGGATCCCTATGCCGCCGGTATCCACCAGCTCGAAGTAGCGGTTATCGGCCGCAATCAGGGTGGAGACACGATCGCGCGTCACTCCAGCCGTGGGATCTACAATGGCGATGCGCCGGCCGGCCAGGGCATTGAACAGCGAAGACTTGCCCACATTGGGGCGGCCCACGATGGCAACTACAGGTATCGTCACGATGCGGTCCTCGCTTCGGCTCGGGGATGGGCCAGGTGGCATTCCGGTGCACTGTGCACGAGCACCATTATAACAGGGTCCCCAACTCTGAGTCGCCGGCGGATGCGCGAGGATCAGCTTTTGGCGAGGATGGCATCCTTGGCCGCCTTGGCCACGCGGAAACGCAGGACTTTCTTCTCCGGAACTTGCACGGTCTGGCCCGCTCTGGGTCCAAAGCGCATCACCATTTGCCGTGCCGGACGCTGGGTCAGCACAAGCTTGCCGATGCCGGGAATGGCGAACGTATTCTTGGCCTGCTGGTAGGCGAGCTCTGCTTGGGCTTCCAAGAATTGGCTGGCCTGCTTTTTGCTGATCCCCACCTTTTCTGCCAAGGTCGCGACGATTTCGGATTTGCTCATGGCTCTTGGGCGACCGGCATCTGGTCCCTCGGCCATAGGTCATCACTCCTTCCGCGGGACACGCTGTGCCGCCGCGATGCGAGGATCGAAAGCACCACCGGAAGCGCGTGCACCCGAGAAGGTGCTTTCCTTCAGAATGGGGAAGCGTTCGGGGCTGGGCCCAAAGCTTCTATTTTCGGAACAGCTTATCGGGTTGGCCGATCCAGAACAACCCCCCCGACAAAATTCGGCCTTTTTTGCGATCGCCAGGGGCGATGGGCCTGCCCTCTTGAGCCAACGGGGTAAAATGATAACAAGGGAGACCCGGGATTCGTCCTTGAGCGCTCGAGGTGGGATACCATGTCCTCGTTTGCGGGTAGGTTCCTGGTAGCTAAAACCAGCTTGCAAGATGCCTCCTTCCGTCAGTCGGTGGTCTTGCTCCTCCAGCACGGTGACGCCGGAGCGTTTGGCCTGGTCGTGAACCGAGCCGTCACCATCGAGGGGTTGCCGTTTCCCGTCTTTGCCGGCGGACCGTGCGAGTCGCAAGGTTTGCTGATGCTCCACGGTCACGCCGAGTGGACGGAAGCGTCTTCCGAGCCGCCGCCCAAAGAGGTGGCTCCTGGAATCTACCTTGGCGATGCGTCCTGCCTCAGCCGGCTCAACGATGCCTCCGCCGAGCCGGGGCTGCGCTACCGGATCTTCAGCGGCTACGCCGGCTGGGGACCTGGGCAATTGGAGAGCGAGGTAGCGGCCGGCGCCTGGTCCATCGTGCCGGCCAACGGACAACTTCTGTTCGATGTACCGGCCATCGACCTCTGGTACCGCTTGGCACCGCCGACTATTCCTGAACCGAGCATGAATTGAAGGATCATGACCGTACACGATCGTGCAGCAGAGCCGTTCACTGAATCAGGTCTCCGAACTCTTTTTTCAGCCGGCGAAGGACGCGTGACTTGGCCATCCGGACGGCCGCGGAGCTTACCCCCATTTCGGCAGCGATGGCGACGGGAGAACGGCCTTCGACGACGGTGAGCCAGAATGCTTGCCAGGTTCGCTCCTCGAATTCCCCACGCACCAGCTCCAGCGCTCGCCGGCGAAGCCCGTCCAGCTCCTCGGCCGGATCCTCATCGTCAGCCGCGTCGCGGGGAGTCCCGTCTTCTACCTCCTTGAGCCGAAGCAGGGCGTCTGTCCCGCCCATCGCTTTGGGATGGCGTGCGCTGCGGCGAAAATGTTGGAGCACCATGTGGCGGGTGATGCCGCGTAACCAAGCCCGAAAGGAGTGCCCGGGCTGATCACGGCGGAAATTCTCGAGGTGGGTAGCCGCCGCATGGAACACTTCCTGAGCCACATCCTCTGCATCTGCGCCTCGTACGCCTCCGCGGGCACACCAGTGCGCGACTAGATTGCTGTACAACTGTACCATTGTGCGCCAGGCTTCGTCGTCGTTGGCGCGGAGGCGTTGCAGCAACGTCAACGACGTGGGACGCGCGCCCGAGGTCGGGCTGTCCGAGGATTGCGAGTCGGGTACAGCCATTGTTATCGTGGCCTCGGCTAGTGTTACACGGCCAGCAATACGTTAATGACAGCTCTGCTGCGATTCGCCTTCGTGCCGGATAACGTGTCCGGAACGGTGAGTTTTGCGTTCGAGACACCTTGTCCAGTGGTGGAACGGGTTGGAACGGTTCTGCTCTTGCTGGGTTATACTATGACGCACCTAGAGCGGAATCCAGCCTTTAGACCTCTCAGGGAAGGAGCGATATGTCGCGCACCGAGTGTTTGACGCCGGACGAATTGACCGGCTTCCACCTGGGCGATCTGCCGGAAAATGTCCTAGAAGAGCTGGCCGGGCATCTGGAAAACTGTCCTCGGTGTGAGGAAGCGGTCCGGTCCCTGGAGGGCCTGTCCGATCCCGTCATCGACGCCTACCGGCGATCAGTGCAGAATGGTCCAATGACGGTTCCGGGGGCCCCGCCGGCGCGGGTGGGGGAGTACGAGATCTTGGACGAAGTGGGCCGGGGCGGCATGGGGGTCGTCTATCGGGGGCGTCATCTCAAGCTCCAGCGCACGGTGGCCCTGAAAATGCTACTCGGCGGGCCGTATGCGCACCACGATGAGCGTGCCCGTTTCCGCGCAGAAGCAGAAGCCGTGGCCCGCCTACAGCATCCTGGTATCGTGCAGATCTATGAGGTCGGCGAGCATGTGGTCGAGGCCGACGTTGCCCGGCCGTACTTCACGCTGGAGTTCGTGGAAGGAGGCAATCTGTCCACCCTGATGGCCGGCCGTCCGCAGCCGCCGCGCCAGGCTGCCGCCTTGCTCGAGGCCCTGGCCCGCGCCGCCCATTACGCCCACCAACACGGGATCGTCCACCGCGACCTCAAGCCAAGTAATGTGCTCTTGACCGCAGACGGACAGCCCAAGATCTGTGATTTCGGCGTCGCCAAGTTCCTGACCGGGTCGGATATCAAGACCCTCAGCGGTACCCTCGTCGGCACGGCGGAATACATGGCCCCCGAGCAAGCGTCGGGGCGTGATACCGTCGGACCGGCGGCCGATATCTACGCCCTGGGAGCCATCCTCTACACGGCGCTCACGGGCCGGCCCCCGTTCCAAGGGACCAGTGCCTTGCACACCCTCGAGCAGGTGCGTCAGCAAGAACCCGTGCCGCCGCGCCGCCTCCAGCCCCACGTGCCTCGTGACCTGGATACGATTTGTCTGAAGTGCCTGGAAAAGGAGCCTGGGAAACGCTACCCCAGCGCGCTGGCGTTGGCCGATGACCTCCAGCGATTGCTTGCAGATGAGCCAATCAAGGCCCGGCCGGCGTCGCTGGGCGAGCGGTGCGCCCGCTGGATTCGCCACAACAAAGCGGTGGCGTTCGCGCTGACGGCGGTGACCGGAATCCTGGCGGTAGCGACGACCATTTCCACGACCGCCGCCGTCCAGAAGGAGGCCGAGCGCCAAAAAGCCACGAAGGCAGAGGCCGTGGCGTTGGCGGCCCAGGGGCGAGCCGAGAGCGCCCAGCAATTGGCCGAGCAACGCCGCGAGCTTGCCATCCGAAACCTGTACCTTGCCAAAACCAACCTCACTGGCATGACGCTGGATGTGCCGGGCAGCATTAGCCAGGTGACACAATTGCTGCACGACTGGCGGGGCCTCAAGGCACAGGACGACCCGCGTGGCTGGGAATGGTTCTATTGCCAAACCCTGGCCAGCCGCGCCCAGTTGACCCTTCGGGGTCACGCCGCGGACGCTTCGGCACTGGCGTGGAGTCCAGACGGTAGACGCCTGGCATCTGCCGGTTTCGATGATACCATCCGGTTCTGGGACGCGACGACCGGGCAACAGATCCTCTGCTCGGCGGCACCGTGGGGGATCCTTAGCTTATCCTGGAGTCCGGATGGCCGCTGTGTGGCGAGCGCCAACTGGTCGGACAAGTCGGTAGGGCTCTGGGACCCGGCCACGGGAAAGGAGGTCCGGTCCCGCTTGCAGCATCCCAATTTCCTGCAAAGCGTGGCCTACAGTCCCGATGGTCTGCGGTTAGCCGCGGCCGAACGTGGGGAGCGGATTATCATCTGGGACCTGCGCGCGGGCAAACCGGTGTTTGCTCTGCCAGGCAATTGTGTCGAGTTCACCTCGGCATGCTGGAGTCCTGACGGCCGGCGTTTGGCCACGAGTGTTCCCGGCAACATGGTAAAAATCTGGGACACCGACAGCGGCAAAGAAGTGGGCAAGCTGGAAGGAGTGCGTGGCGAAGTGAGCTCCGTGCGCTGGAGCCCTGATGGACGCAAGCTTGCCACGGCGACTTGGAGCAAGAACCTCCAAATCTGGGACGCCGCCACGTACACCGCCATCCGCGCGATTCCGGATTCTTTGGTAGAGGGATTTGAGGGGGCAATCTGTTGGAGCCCGGACAGTTCGCGTGTGGCTGCGGCCTGCCACGACCTGGCCGTCCGGATTTGGGATGCAGATTCGGGTGAGCTGCTGCTCACCCTCTGGGGACACACCGGCTCTCACCTTGCCGTCGTGAGTTGGAGCCCCGATGGCACGCGCCTGGCATCTGCGGAACGCGGCTGGAACGGCGAAATCAAGGTGTGGCAACTCGACGCCAAGCCCGAGCTGCACACCCTCGTCGTCAGCGATCACAGCGAACCCTATCTGAGGGTATGTTGGAGCCCCGATGGCCGGAAACTCGCCACCGGGCACGTAGACGGCATGGTTCAGACGTGGGACGTGGCCACCGGCGGCCTCCTCGCTCAGATGTGCGACCACACGGCCTACATCAATGAAGTGAGCTGGAGTCCGGACGGCCGCATATTGGCCAGTGGAAGCAGCGACACGACGGTCAAGCTTTGGGACGGGGAAGACGGCCGCCTTTTGGCCAACCTCCCCGGCGACAACCATGCGATCGCCTCCGTTTCCTGGAGCCCCGATGGGAAGTGGCTGGCCTGGGACACCGAGGACGGCACGGTCCGGTTGCGCGAAATGTCAGCGGGCACCGTGAGCCGCGTTTCCTTCCGAGGCCATGGGGCGGCTTGGAGTCCGCGCGGCGACCGCATGGCCGTGGGCGAACGGCCGTACAAGATCCGCATCCATGATGCCCAGACGGGTGCCCTGGTCAGCTCCTGGCCCACTTCGGTGGATAGCAACAACTTGCCCTTCTGGAGTCCGGATGGCGTTCACATCGCCTCGCTTTCGGACTATGCCGTAGAGGTGCGGGAAGCGGCCACGGGGCATGCTCCGTTTCCTCCTCTCCGGCACACCCAGCGCGTCGAGGTCCTGGCCTGGAGTCCAGACAGCAAGGAGCTGGCTACCGCCACGGAGGATGACCGCGTGCATCTATGGGATGCGGTCACCGGTAACCCCATCCTGACTTTGCGCGCACAGGCCGGTCCGATTCTCTGGATGGCCTGGAGCCCCGACGGCATGCGGCTCGCTTACGCCAGTTCCAAGGGTACGATCCATATCTGGGATGCCACACGTGGCTATGACAACGAACGGGCGCCCACGCTGCTGCCGCTGCTCAACGCACGCATTGCGGCAGACGCCACGGACCGGAAAGCGCTCCGTCTCCGCGCCGGAGTCTACGCCCGTATGGAGGATTGGGACCGGGCCGCGGCCGACGCGGATCGGCTGGCGAAGCTTGCCCGGCCGCCCGAGCCGACGTTGTTCCAGGCCGGATGGTGGATCGCAGATACCTGGGAACCAGGCTCTCCCTTTGAGCCAGGGCCGAAAGCACCCCGTTGGTACCTTTCGCCGGACGATCCCAACGGCTACGTGCCCGTCGCCAACGGCCAACCGTATTACTTGACCCGTGTCTATGCGCCGCAGCCGCAACAGGCGGTAGTGGAGCTGGTGAAACCGAACAAGGTCAACGCGCGGCTGTGGGTCAACGGAGCCCCGACGACCGACCTTGGACCCACGCTGGTGCCGTTGACGCAGGGATGGAATATGCTGGCCGTGCGGATCGAGGACACTTCCCTCTCTTCCAACATTCTTTTCCACCCCCGCGCTGGGTTCTATCTGCGTCCGCGGACTCAGGCGGAAGCCACGAAGCGGCCGGAACAATGATTGGGCGCAGCTTCCGCGTGCGTACTTCGGCAAACCACAAGCCGGACGCGTCAGCGCAGAATACTGCGGTCCTCCGCTGGCGCGTCCGGCTTGCAGGCTCCAGTCCATTCGGCATTTTCTCGGCAGCGCGAAGCCGCAAGTGGCCATCAGAAAAATCGTGTTACACCCTGAGCAATACCTAAGACAGAGACGCAGGGGTGAACCACTGGCCAGACTCCCCTGGCGACTCTGCCTCACCGCCTTGGCCCACCCTATTCGCCCTGTCGCCATCCAGCACTGGAGTACAGCGCGGTAACCGATGCCGCACGCGCGGTATCTGTCCACATAGTGAGACCCTTATCCAAGAGGAGTTGATTCATGAGCAACCGTATCAAGTACTGGATCGCCAACGCCCTTCGCCGAGACCAGAGAAGTTCTCGGAACGGCCGTCCCTGCCGGGCCCGTCTGGGAATGGAGCATCTGGAAGACCGTCTTGCTCCAGCAGTGTTTAACGTCAATAGCTTGGCCGATGTCCTCAATCCGGGACCGGGCGTTGTCACGCTGCGTTCGGCCATCAATGCAGCCAACTTCACGCCCGGAGGGAACACCATCAATCTGACGGTTCCCGGCACCTACCGGATCACCCTCCTGTCGCAGAGCCCGTCGGCAACCAATCCGTCGAATGATTTTGATATTGTTCCCTGGGGCGGAAACTTGACCATTGCCAATACGAGTGGCAGTTTCGTTGCCGTCGATGGAGGCTTCAATAGCCGCGTCTTCGATATCAATCCCGACAATTTCAACGTGCCGTTCACGGTCACCTTCCAGGGCTTTGTCATCCAGCACGGCAGCGCATCCCCCAGCGACGGTGTCGCCGGCAGCGGCGGCGGGATCCGATCCATCGGCCCGGCCAGTGTTGTCCTGGATAACATGATCCTTACCGATAACTTCGCGACTGCCGACGGTGGCGGCATCTCGATGGAGAACCTGAGCAACACGCCTTGGACCCTCACGATAAAAAATAAATCGTTTATCTCCAACAATTTCGCTGGCGACGCTGGCGGCGGCGTCGAGACGGACGGCCAGGGCCAAGTTTTCATCAACGGCTTGTCCCAGATTACGAACAATACCTGCGTGAACCAGGGCGCCGGCATTTGGCTCGATGCAATCGGCCCAGTGAGCGCCAACCTGACTCTCGACAGCGCGATCGTCGCTAACAACGTGGCCTTCAATGGTCCGACCGGTGGCATCGGCAACGCCGGCAACGGCAGCGTCAGCCTGAACTTCTGCACCGTTGCGATGAATTACTCGGGCACAACCGGCGGCGGCTTTGGCGATGAGAACATGCTCGGTAACTTGAAGGTCAACAGCTGCCTTTTCACTAACAATTTCGCGGGCACCAATGGCGGCGCCATCCAGGCGGGGGGCGACGGCACGACGACCACGATCAGCAACAGCGATATCACAACCAACGTGGCCCAGGGGAACCAGTCGGAGGGCACCCTCGGAGGGGGCGGCATCTTCTTCACTGGCGGTACGGCAACGGTGATCAACACGCGCATCAGTAACAACGTCGCTCCGAACGGCGGCGGCATCGAGGACGCTGCCACGGTTCTGGCCCTGACGCAAGATACCCTCGACAACAACCATGCGGTCGGCACCAACGGCGGCGACCCGGCCGTGGCCGGACCCGGGGGCAAAGGTGGCGGCATCGATGCTCCCAGCGGCATTGTGAGCGTGAGTGTCAACAATTGCCTGTTCCTCAACAACACGGCGGTCAACGGCATCAACGGCGACGGCGGCGCCATCGACCAGGGAACCGGCCTCCTCACCGTCACGAACTCGCAGTTCACGGGCAACGTGGCCAGCCACGTTGGCGGCGGCATGTTCTTCAACGGCACTCAACTCGTGATTTCCAATACCACGCTCAATCAAGACCAAGCGGTAAACGGCGGGGGCGCAATTCTGTTTGCGGGCTCCGGCACCTTCGCCAGCGGGTCAGGCTCCACGCTGGTCAACGATACCCTGTTCGCCAACTCGACCCTTCTCGACGGCGGCGGCCTCGGGCTGGCTCCCTCCTTGAGCGGAGCCTCCGGGGACGTCCTGATCCTCAACGACACAATCAACGGCAACACAGCCGGGCGAAGCGGCGGCGGGATCGCCAATGGCAGCGCGGGCGTCATCCGCATTCAGAACACCCTCGTCTCCGGGAATACCGCGCCCACTTCGCCGGACCTCTTTACCCCGGTTCCGTTGACCGACGGAGGTGGCAACCTCCTCGGTACGCACAGCATCCCCGGCCTGACCTCGTCCACCGACAAGTTCGGCCCCCCCAACTTGTTCCCGCTCAATGGAACGGTCAACACTGGACCGACGGCCGGCTCCACATTTATTCAGCAGATTGTCCAAACCGAATTCCCGATGCCCAACAGCCTGGCAATCGGCAATGGCGTGAGCACCGGTGCCCCCGCAACCGATGCGCGCGGCTTCCCCCGGCCAGCATTGTTCGTGACGAATGTCTCCATCGGCGCGGTTGAACCCCCCTTCATCGGTCAGCCGTCGGTAACGTTCGTCCTGGGGCCCGACCATCAGGTCTACGGGCGGCAGCTCGATGCGGGCGGCAATCCCACGGGAGGTTACTTCTTGACTGCGCCGGGCCAATTCTCGGCGATCGCCGTGGCCCGACTGGAAGGCACGGGATTTGAGGTGTTCGGCATCAGCCTCAGCGACCACCAAGTATACGCCGAAACGTTCGATGCCGCCGGGAATCAAAATGGCTTCTTCCTCGTCCAGCCCGGGGCGGTGCAGGCGATCACGGTCGGTAACGATGCTTCCGGCCTCCCCCTGCTCTTCGCTGTTGGCCTGAATAACCAGGTCTCGGTGGCCCAGTTCGACAACGCGGGCAATCCCATGGGCAGCTACAGCCCGATTGCGGGTGGGGCGGTGCGGTCCATTACGCTGGGTGCCGATGCCAGCCACAATCCTGAGCTGTTTGCCATCGGCACCGATAGCCAGGTTTACTACGCTAAGTTTGACGCGGCCGGCAATCCGCTCACGGGCTTGGTCTTGGCCCATTCAGGCCAAGTAACACAGATCTCGGTGGGCGCCGATGCTGCCGGCGATCCGGAGCTGTTCGCGATCATGCTGTCGGACAGTCAGGTCTATTCACTGAAGTTCGATGCGACCGGCAACCCGTTGAGCGGCTACACACTCGTCGGCGCGGGTGCGGTAAAGCAGATTGCCGTGGGGGCCTACGGCAACGGCTCCCCGGAGCTGTTCGCCATCATGCTGTCGGACAGCCAGGTCTATTCGCTCAAGTTTGACGCGGCCGGCAATTCGCTGGGCGGCTATATCCTGACCCAACCAGGGCAGGCCCAGTCGATTGCCGTCGGGTTTGACAGCCTGGATCGGGAGGAACTGTTCGCGGTCATGGCAGACAATCAGGTTTACGAACAGCTCTTCGACGCCAACGGGAATTCCACCGGGGCTTGGATGCTCACCGCCTCCGGTCAAGCTTTGGCCTTGGCTGTGCCATTCGGGCACTAATACACGGTCCGGTTCATGCTGTCCGTTGAGCGGCGGTTCGCAGAACCGCGCGGTGTCCCGCCCCGTGCGGTTCTGCGAACCGCCGCCAAGCGGATATAAGAACCACCAACCACAAGGTGTCTGGAATTCTCAAGTTCAAAGTTCCAGACACCTTTTTTCGTGTTTCTGAAAAGTCCCGGCAACGAATTCGGGTAGCCTTGTACTAACGATCGACTCGCCCGGACCGTCCGGGCGAGTCAGCCATCGCTTTCACATCCATCGCAAATGTGGTACCGGCAGCGGGGACAACGCCAGAAGCCACGCAACTCGATGCAGGTTCCCCCACAGTATGGGCAAGCCGGCGGCTGAGTCAACTCCTGGGTTTCCGACGACGACTCGACAGAAGGTGCGGCAAGATTCGGTTCCATGTTCGATTCCCTCTTGCAAGCACCGCTGGGAAGTGCGTGCGCACAGTATATACGGATGTATAGGTTAGTCAGTCCGAGAAAGAAAGTCAATCCCATCGTTGTCACTCGGCAGCGTAACGTGTATCTGCTGGTGTCCAGACCGAGGGTTCCATAAAATAAAATCTCCTTGTGCGAGTTCGCTTGGTCAGCGCCGACCGGATTACACCGTTCTCCGCTTTTGTCGATGACTGCGGGCGCCGGGACGAGACTGAATATGCCCGAAACGATTCACCCATCGACAATTTCCCTAGATGGGGCCTCGGACACGAAGGTCAACGTCCTTCTTGTAGACGACCAGCCGGCCAACTTGCTCTCGTTAGAGGTGATCCTGCAAGACCTGGGATTGAACCTCGTGAAGGTCCTCTCGGGGGAGCAAGCCTTGCGGCGCTTGCTGATGGAAGACTTCGCAGTTGTCCTGCTCGACGTTCAGATGCATGGCCTCGATGGGTTCGAGACGGCCAAGCTGATTCGAGGCCGTGAGAAGTCGCGGCATACGCCGATCATTTTCCTCACGGCCTACGAAGATAATCGGCTGCCCGTGGAGGAAGCGTATGCCTTGGGGGCGGTGGATTATCTCGTCAAACCGCTCGTTCCGGTAATCCTGAAGGCCAAGGTCGCGGGGTTTGTCGAACTGTTTTTGAAAACGGAGCAGGTTCGACGGCAAGCAGAACAACTGCGGCAAATGGAGCATCGGGAGTTCGAGCGCCGGCTGGCGGAGGAAAATGCACGCCTGCAGGAACAGCAAAAGGCCTTGCAAGAATCGGAACAACGCTTTCGGCAACTGGCGGAGAGCATCAACGAAGTCTTCTGGATGATCGATGTCCAGACCGGCCAAACCCTGTACATCAGCCCGGCCTATGAAGTGGTTTGGGGCCGGCCGCGCCAGAACGTTTACCAGCAGCCGCACGTTTTCTTGGAGGCTGTGCATCCCGCAGACCGCGATCGAGTGCTGGCCGCTGTGGAGCGACAACGCCGCGGAGATGCTGCCGCCGAGGAGTACCGGATCGTGCGGCCGGACGGATCCATCCGCTGGATCCGGGACCGCGCCTTTCCCATCCCCGATGAACTGGGGCGCGTCCATCGGGTGGCTGGCGTTGCGGAAGACATCACCGAGCAACGCCGCGCTGAAAAAGCTCTACGGGACAGCGAGCAGCGCCTGAACGCCATCATTGATAATTCCCCCGCGATCATTTTTTTGAAAGACACCGAAGGTCGTTACTTGTTGATCAATCGGGCATTCGAAAAGTATTGTGGATTAGACCGCAAGAAGATCGAAGGGTGGCGCGATCACGATCTCTTTCCCAAGGAGATGGCCGACGCATTCGCAGCGAACGACCAGCAGGTCCTGCGCGAAGGAACGGCCCGGCAGTACGAAGAGTTGGTTATCCTTGGCGGCAGCACCCATGCTCTCATCACCATCAAGTTTCCGCTGGTGGATGCGGCGGGGATCCCTACTGCTATCTGCGGCATCGCCACCGATATCACGGACCGAAAACAGGCGGAAGATGCTCTCCGGGAAGCCGATCGCCGCAAGGATGAATTCCTCGCCATGCTCGCCCATGAACTGCGTAACCCGCTGGCTCCCATCCGCAACGCCGTCCAGATCATGCGTATGGTGGGCGCGACCGATCCCGAGCTCCAACGCACGCGGGACATGATCGACCGTCAAGTGGAGCATATGACCCGCCTTGTGGATGATTTGCTGGAAGTTTCTCGGATCACGGGTGGCAAAATCAAGCTTCAGAAAGAGACAGTAGACCTGGTCGCGGTGGCCAACCGCGCCGTGGAAACGAGTCGCCCGCTGATCGATGCCCGGCAGCACGAATTGATCATCGACTTTCCGCCGCGACCGATTGTCCTGGAAGCTGATCCGACCCGATTGGCGCAGATCATTTCCAATCTCCTGAACAATGCCGCCAAGTACACGGAGAATGGCGGACAGATCTGGTTGATGGTGGGTCAGGAAGGAAGCCTGGCGGAAGTGCGGGTTCGAGACAACGGCATTGGCATGCCCGCCGACTTGCTGCCAAAGGTCTTCGATCTTTTTACCCAGGCCGATCGCTCCCTGGATCGGTCGCAAGGCGGGCTGGGGATTGGCCTGACGCTGGTCAAGAGTTTGGTGACGTTGCATGGCGGCCAAGTGACCGCCCACAGCGGAGGGCCTGGCCAAGGGAGCGAGTTTGTCGTCCAGCTACCTGTGTCGGCCAATGCGACAGAGGATAGGAACCGCGCAGATAGGGACAACGTACAACGGCCGATCACCGTTGCCGCTTGCCGGCGCATCCTGGTCGTGGACGATAACAAGGATTCCGCCGAGAGTATCGCCATGCTGCTGCGATTCTGGGGCCATGACGTTCGGACGGCGCTCGATGGAAGAACAGCCCTCGAAACGGCCCAGGCGTATCGACCGGAAGCAGTTCTCCTGGACATTGGGCTGCCGAACGTGAATGGATACGATGTGGCCCGGCAGCTGCGCCAAGTGTTTGGCCGCGATCATCTTTTCTTGGTCGCCATCACTGGGTACGGCCGAAGCGAGGATCGCCAGCGATCGGCCGAGGCCGGCTTTGACCGGCACTTGGTGAAGCCCGTCAACCCGATGGATCTGGAAGTGCTGTTCGGCCCCGGGGGAGAGGGGATGAAGGACGAAGGATGAAGGATGAAAGCCTAATTCCAGTCTTTTTCATCCCTCCTCCCTTCTTCTCGAGGAGTGGACCATGCGGTTCGTGGAGGCACTGTACTACGTGCTCGCCGCGGTTCATGTGGTGGCCGTCGTCGTGACCGGCATTCTCTGGACCATCATCGATCTGGTGCCTCAGTCGGAGTTACGGCCACACTTCCGTGACATCCGCGCTGTGCATTTCGGCTCGCTCTACCTGGTGCCCTGGTTCTTGAGCTTGGCCTACGCCTTCGCCAAGCTGGGCGTGCCGGATTGGCACTGGATCTTCTTTCCCGCAGGGCTTGGAGCGTTGGTTTTTTTCTCCGGAGTGGCCTACGTGTTTCCTCGGCCGCCCGGTCTGGACCCTT
>Ga0070734_10004204_pt1 | contig 13951 bp, 14 predicted proteins | sample Coa_R1_8_FD_66444 | JGI IMG/M metagenome (GOLD analysis project Ga0070734, IMG submission 66444) | Surface soil microbial communities from Centralia Pennsylvania, which are recovering from an underground coalmine fire - Coalmine... | ecosystem: Environmental > Terrestrial > Soil > Unclassified ...
GGCAGTAGCCGGGTGGTGAACGAGGTATGAATCGTGGCCGGTTGATTTTGCTTGTCTGGATGGGCGTGGTGCTGGCACTGGGTGCGGCGAGCCGACTGTGCGCGGCCGGCCCGCACGAAGCCGGTAAAACCCCCAATCCGATCGAGCACGTCCTCGATGAAGAAATTCTGACGGTCTCCGGCTACAAGATCATGACGAAGTACATGGCCTTGGAGCTTATCGCCGCCTTGTTGATCCTGGTGATCTTCATCCCCGTGGCCCGTCGAGCCCGGAGTGGTGAGCCGCCGCGCGGAGCCTGGCACAATGCCTTTGAAGTGTTGCTGACGTTCATCCGTGACGAGGTGGCCAAACCGAACCTGGGCGAACATGATGCCGATCGGCATGTGCCGTTTCTGTGGACGATTTTTCTGTTCGTTTTGTTCTGCAACTTGCTGGGCATGTTCCCCTACGGCGGCTCACCGACCGCGAACATCTGGGTCACCGGAGGGTTGGCGGTGTGCAGTTTTATCGCCATCCATGCCGCGGCGGTTGCCAAGATGGGGCCGGCTCACTATTTGAAGTCCTTGTGGCCGCACATGGATATCCCCATTCCCGTCGCGGGATTTATCATCAAATGTATGATTTTCGTGATTGAAATCGTAAGCAGTTTCATCAAGGGCGGCGTGTTGGCCGTGCGTTTGTTCGCCAATATGTTGGCCGGCCACTCGGTGCTGGCCATGATTCTGCTGTTCATCCTTATGGCGAGCACCGCCAAATTTCCCTTGTGGGCCACGATTACGGTCGGCAGCGTGCTGGGCGTGGTGGCGTTGAGTTTGCTGGAGCTCTTTGTCGCCTTTCTGCAGGCGTACATTTTTGTCTTTTTGACCGCGCTGTTCATGGGTATGGCGGTCCATCCGCAACATTAACGCCGGGAGGCGCTCCGGCGCTCCGGGCGAGTGATTAGGACGTGGGCGGTGGCTTGAGCCACCAGGTACATATACCTTGGACACGGAGTATCGGATCCTCATGAAAGCGTTGCAGTTGGCATACGTCGCCGTCGCCATCCTGTTGTTGACCGCCGCGCCGGCATGGGCGCAGGTGCCCACTAATTCCACCCTCTCGGGAGGGGCCATCGGCGCCGGGATCGGTGCCGCGATCACGATCCTCGGAGCGGGGATTGGTTTCGGACGGATCGGAGCTTCCGCGCTGGAAAGCATGGCCCGGCAGCCGGAAATCGCCGGTCGTATTCAGACGGCCATGTTGATCATCGCCGCCTTGCTGGAAGGGGCCACCTTCTTCAGCCTGATTGTCTGTATTCTGATCAATGGTAGTGCCAAGTGGTAAGTTGTTGCTGTGGTGGACGGACGCCCCCGAGGCTGCTGGCCCACCTGAAAGGGGTGTCATGAGACACAAGGGGTTGCCCGGCGCGGCCTGGGTTTTCGCCGTTGCGATAAATCTTTGGGCCGTCTGCCTGGCACACGCTGCGGAGCCACACGCCGAAGAGACTTCCGGGGTCAATATCTTCAACCTGCAAGAATGGCCCCTCGGTCTGTGGACCGTGGTCGTTTTTCTAATCTTACTGTTTATCCTCCGCAAGTATGCGTGGGGACCGATGCTCGAAGGCTTGCAGCGGCGCGAGCAGAATATCCGCGCCACTGTCGACGAAGCTCAGCAGGCCAAGCAAGAAGCCCAGCGCTTGCGGTCCGAGCTTCAGGCGGAAATGGACCGGGCCGCGGAAATGGTTCGCCAGCTCATGGACGAAGCCCGTGGCAAAGCCCGGCAGCTCACGGAAGAAGAGCTCAGTAAAGCCCGGATGGAAACGCAGAGGGAGCGCGAGCGCCTGCACCGTGAAATCGGCATGGCACGCGACCAGGCGCTCCAAGAAATTTGGAACCGCACCGCGCAGCTGGCGACGCTGGTTGCGGCCAAGGCCATCCACCGCGAACTCAACGTGGATGATCATCGCCGCCTGGTCGATGAAGCGATCGCCGAATTGCAGCGGGCGGGCAACCAACGACGGCGCGAAGTAGCAAGTGTACAATCATGAATTCTCGGGATGCTCACCTTCCAGATGCACGGGCAGATCGGGCGCCACTTCATCCGACAGTCCTCGATGTCGGCACCCAGCGCGTGGCCAAGGTTTACGCCGAGGCCATCCTCCGCGCTGCTCAGGCGAGCAACCAAGGGGATGAAATCCTCGAAGAATTCGAGTCCCTGGTCAAGGATGTCTTGCCGGCCGATCCGCGGTGGGAAGCGTTTCTGAGCAGCGGCGTGATCGGCCAGCATGCCAAGGCCCAGGCCCTGCGTTCCGTTTTCTCCAGCCGGGCCAGTCCGCTCTTCGTCCAGGCGCTGTTGGTCCTGAATGATCATGGGCGGCTGAACCTGCTCCGGCCGATTGTGGCGGCCTGCCGGGAGCTGCGCGATCAGCAGGCCGGGCGGATGCGTGTTCAGGTGCGGAGTGCCATACCATTGCCAGACGATCAGCATGCCCAGCTGCTCCAGCAGTTACGGCAGACCTTCCACAAGGAACCCTTACTCGAAGTCCAAGTCGATCACGATTTGCTCGGCGGCATGGTCGTGCAGGTTGGGGACTGGTTATACGATCATTCGGTGCGTACCCAGCTCGAGAGCCTCCGCGATCAAATCATTGCGAGAAGCAGTTATGAGATTCAAAGCGGACGAGATCGTTTCTGTACTACAGACGGAAATTAGCCAATACGGGGCCCAGCTCGAGGCCCGCGAAGTGGGCCGGGTGCTGGAGGTCGGCGACGGCATTGCCCGCATCTACGGCCTCTCCGGCGTGATGGCCGGCGAGATGGTGGAGTTCACCCGCACCAAGGTTCGTGGCCTTGCCTTCAATCTGGAGGAGAATTCCGTCGGCCTCATCATCCTGGGCGATTACCTGGAAATCGCCGAGGGGGACGAGGTCCGGGCCACCGGCGAGCTGCTGCGTGTACCGGTCGGGGATGCGGTCATTGGCCGGGCTGTGGATCCCCTCGGCAACCCGCGCGACGGCAAAGGCGCCATCCTCACGTCGGCAACCCGGCCGGTTGAATCCATTGCCCCGGGCGTGGCCGGGCGCCAGCCCGTCAACGTGCCGCTCCAGACCGGCATCAAGGCGATCGATTCGATGACCCCCATCGGCCGCGGTCAGCGCGAGCTGATCATCGGCGACCGCAAGACCGGCAAGACAGCCATCGCCATCGATACGATCATCAATCAGCGGGACGAGAACGTCATCTGCGTCTACGTCGCCATCGGACAAAAGGAATCGACCGTGGCTGGGGTGATTGAAAGCCTGCGTGCCCACGGAGCTATGGATTACACAGTTGTCGTGGTCGCTTCCGCCGCCGACCCGGCACCGCTTCAGTACATCGCCCCGTATGCCGGCTGCGCCATGGCGGAATATTACATGTACGAACAGGGCCGCGACACCCTCTGCGTCTATGACGACCTGACCAAGCAGGCCGCGGCCTATCGCCAGCTGTCGCTGCTCATGCGGCGGCCACCTGGACGAGAAGCGTATCCCGGCGACATCTTCTACGCCCACTCTCGCTTGCTGGAGCGCTCGGCCAAGATAGCGGAACGGTGGGTCATCGTCCCGACCGACGCTGATGCGAGCAAGGTCGGGGCGGATTGGGGTGTCAATCGTAAGCCGGACGGTACCGGCGTGGTTTATGTCGGCCCCTTGGACAAGGAGCACGCCGAGAAGCACGACCTGCCCAAGTATCCCGGCCACAAGCTGGCCAAGGTCGTTGGTTCGGGCGGTTCCTTGACGGCCCTGCCCATCATCGAGACCCTCGAAGGCGAAGTCTCGGCGTACATTCCGACGAACGTGATTTCGATCACCGACGGCCAGATTTACTTGCAGCCGGACCTCTTCTTCGCAGGGGTTCGGCCCGCGATCGACGTGGGGATCAGCGTCTCCCGCGTCGGTGGCAAGGCCCAGATCCCGGCCATGAAGCAGATTGCCGGCGGCCTGCGGCTGGACCTGGCCGCGTTTCGTGAGCTGGAAGCATTCGCTCAGCTGGGCACCGAGCTCGACAAGGCGACCCAGTCGCAGCTCGACCGGGGCTACCGCATGGTCGAGATTCTCAAGCAGCCGCAATTCAAGCCGATGAACGTGGTGGACCAGGTCATGGTCATCTATGCCGGGACCAAGGGCTATCTCGACAAGGTCCCGATCAAGCAAGTGGCGGCGTGGGAGGAGCAGTTTCTCCGGTACATGCGTGAGCAGAAGTCGGACGTGCGCACGACCTTGCTGAAGGAACGCAAATTGACGAAGGAGATCGAGCAACAGTTGGTGGCGGCGATCCAGGGCTTCCAGGCACAATTCAAGCCGGCGACGGGTGAGCGGGTGTAATCATGGCAAAGACACGGGCCATCGTGAAACGCCGCAAGGCGATTCGCAACATCCGCAAGATCACGCGGACCATGGAGCTGATCGCGACAGCCCGGTTCAAGAAGGCGCTCGACCGGGCCGTGGAGGCGGAAGCCTACACCCGCAAAATCGGTGAGCTCGCCGCCGACCTGAGCGCTTCGGCCACCAACGTGACCCATCCGCTGCTACAGCAGCGCGAAGTGATCAAGCAGAGTCTCTTGCTCGTGATCTGTTCGAACCGTGGTCTGTGTGGCGGATACAACGCCAGCATCCTGCGGGAGGCGATGGCCCGGATTCGGCAGCTGCGGGGCGAAAACGTAACGCTGCACCTGGAGCTATCGGGAAAACGGGCAATTGCGTATTTTCGCTTCCAGGGAATCGCCGCCGAAAACACGTTCACGCACTTCGAGGACAAGCCCCGCTTCGAGGAGGTGGAAGAGCTGGCCAATCGCTACATTAGCGGATATGTCAGCGGCCGGCTCGACCGCGTGGAAGTGTGCTACATGAAGTTCTGGAACGCCGCCCGGCAATCCCCGGTTGTCGATACTCTGTTGCCGTTGGCGACGCCGACTTCTCAGGGGGCCACTCCTTCCGCTGCGAAGGTGGAATACGAATTTATCCCGAACCCCCGTGATATTTTGGAAGAGATTTTGCCGGTATCGTTCAAGGTGCGGCTCTTCAAATGTTTCCTGGATGCGGCGGTGAGCGAACAGATTGCCCGCCGTGTAGCCATGAAGGCAGCGACTGAAAACGCCGGCGACATGATCAAGACATTGACACGGCAGTATAACCGAGCCCGGCAGGCACAGATTACGAAGGAAATTGCGGAGGTGATTGGAGGGGCGGAGGCACTCAAATAATAACGACCGACATCACCGAACGAGCAGGGCTTCAGGAAGTGGCCTGTACAGCCTGATTCGGACGGGAAGATGACGATGAAGACAGAATGGTGGTATGATGATGCCACCTACCATTATTCAGGAAATGCAGAACTAGTTTCGGCACGGCTGACAACGCGCGATGACGGAACAGTTCAACTCCTGATCGGAGGCGAAGGTTTGGAGTTTGAGAACGAGGACGAAGCCTCTCGTTGGCTCGCGGATGGAAGAATACGAAGTGCTGGAGAATCTTATCGAAGATTTCGCGGAACACGGCAGGCCTTTGGACCCGCGAATCAAACCGCCAACAGCCACAACGCCGGAAGATCTCAGCGACAGATGGTTATCACCTTGGAACCGGGAAACGGTTCAGTCTCAGAGACCTGATTCATAGACGGAGTTCCCATGGCCATTGCCACTGACGGACAAGCAACTGCTAAGGGGCATCGCGTTGGACAAATTGTCCAGGTGATCGGCTCGACCTTCGATGCAGAGTTTGATGAGGGCCACCTGCCCGAGATTTACAACGCTCTCAAGATTGAGGCCGAATATAAGGGCATCCCGATCCATCTGACCGGCGAGGTGCAGCAGCACCTGGGCGGCAACCGGGTGCGGTGCGTGGCCCTCGGTTCGACGGATGGGCTGGTGCGTGGCATGAATGTCGCCGACACCGGCGCGCCGGTCACGGTGCCCGTCGGCAAGGAAACCTTGGGCCGCGTGTTTAATTTGCTCGGCGAACCGATTGACGGCCGAGGTCCGGTCCATGCCCCGGAGTCGCGTCCTATCCACCGACCGCCGCCCCCCTTGGCCGAGCTCTCTCCCAAGACAGAAGTTTTCGAAACCGGGATCAAGGTCATTGATTTGCTTACACCCTTGGTTCGTGGCGGTAAGGCCGGGCTCTTTGGCGGCGCCGGGCTCGGCAAGACGGTCATTCTCACCGAGCTGATCGCCCGCATTGCCAGCCAGCACGGCGGGTACTCCGTGTTTGCCGGCGTCGGGGAACGAACCCGCGAAGGGAACGACCTCTGGTTGGAAATGCAGGAGACCAAAGTCGGCAAGACCGACCGCTCGGTCATCACGCAGACAGCCATGGTGTTCGGCCAGATGAACGAGCCGCCGGGGGCCCGCTTGCGGGTGGCGTTGACCGCTCTGACCATGTGCGAATGGTTCCGCGATTCGACCGGGGCGGATACCCTACTATTCATCGACAATATTTTCCGCTTTTCACAAGCCGGCTCAGAAGTGTCGGCGTTGCTGGGACGGATGCCGAGCGCCGTGGGGTATCAGCCGACCTTGGCAACGGAGATGGGCGAGCTGCAAGAACGCATCACCAGTACGGCACGCGGTGCCATCACTAGCGTGCAGGCGGTGTACGTACCGGCGGATGACCCGACCGACCCAGCACCGGCCAATGCCTTTCAGCACCTCGATGCGTTCATTTATCTCGAGCGGAGCATTTCCGAAAAGGGCATCTACCCCGCGATCGACCCGTTGGCTTCCAATAGCCGCATCCTCGATCCCCAATATGTCGGTGCGGAACATTATGCCGTGGCCCGGCGCGTCCAGCAAATCTTGCAGCGTTACCGCGAGCTACAGGACATCATCGCGATCCTGGGCGTCGAGGAGCTGAGCGAAGAAGATAAGCAAGTCGTGGCCCGCGCCCGTCGAATTGAGCGATTCTTGTCGCAGCCGTTCATCGTGGCCGAGGCGTTCACCAACCGGCCCGGCAAAGTGACGTCCCTGGCCGATTCCATCCGCAGCTTCAAAGAGTTGTGCGACGGCAAGTGGGATCACCTGCCCGAGAGTGCGTTCATGTACGTCGGGGCGATCGAAGAGGCTGCCGAACAGGCCAAGCGGATGGCGGCCTAAACCTTGCGTGAAATGAGGCAACGGTCATGGATCCCATGCCTGATTCGCTCCAGTGCGTCGTGGTCACCCCCGAGCGGGCGGTCCTGGATGAGCCCGTTGATTTCGTTGCGTTGCCCATGTATGACGGCGAGCTGGGCGTTCTCCGCGGGAGGGCGCCGTTGATCGGCCGGCTGGGCTACGGCGAGCTACGGCTCCGTCACGGAACGACGACGCGGCGGTTCTTCGTGGATGGCGGCTTCGCTCAGGTACGGAGAAATGTCGTGACCGTGCTGACGCCGCGGGCTATCCGCGGCGAAGACATCGACACGCAAGCGGCCACGCAAACGCTGGAGACTGCGCCGATGGTCACCCTGCCGGCGGAGGCGCAGGAAGCTCAGCAGAAAAATCGGGAACGGGCCCGGGCACAATTGCGCGTGGCGGAACGGGCACGCGGCCACGGATAGGATATCGATTCGAAAGCAGATTCACAGATGGTGATCCTGCCGCAATTGGCGAAGGTCGCCTTCAAGTTCTGCCGCCATCTGTTGGGTATAAATGCGGCTGATTTTCCCTTCGTTTTGAAGAGCAACCAATTTGCGAAGGTCGCTGACACGGGCCCGCCAGGTAATCCCATCGGTGACAAGTAATAAATGCGTATCGTGGCGTTTTTCCGCGACGATTCGAGAAATTTCGCCCAGGATGTCGGTTTGTTTGCTGCCAGTCGCCCCGTAAGCCTTGGTTTCAATAAGGATGGCAGGGTCCGTTTTCGAGGGAATGGCAAAGTCTGCTTTCTCGGTGCTTTCGCCACTCGAGCCGACAAATCGACAACGCACGGCATAGCCCACATCGTGAAACACGCGGGAAACGATCGCTTCCGTGAAGTCCTCCAATTGCCGGCCCCGTACTTGGCCTTTGATCGCAGTTCCGCGCCCCAGCTTGAGTCGCTCGACTAGGATGTCCCGCCAGGTAACGGGCTTGGCGGTAAGCCTCCGGAAGCTTTTCAAGATCCCCATTTCCACCAGAGCATCCATGTAGGTATCTGGGGCTGACTGAAACCGTTTGACGCCGGCACTGCCACCTCCGAGCATCCCGCGCATCTGCAACTCGAATTCGTCCTTTGACAAATCCAGGGCCAAGCGGATAATTGTGAGGCCAACAGTGTAGTCCGCTTCCAAGAGTTGGTGGATAGCTTCGCGCGAGTAGATATGCCGCTCAGGCAGAGTATCCAAAGTGCGAAGCACTGCTCGGGAGTGCTCATCTTGCCAAGAAACATCCATAGCAGAGAGCATGTATAGCAGGTCGTCAACAGACTGACGATACCGCTTCACGATTCCCCCACGATGAGGTATTCAGTCGTGCGAGTCCTTCGTGCCGCCCCATGAGTGCCGAAGTGGTAGCGGTGGTCCCGTTCATGCACAGTGACGCTCGGCTTGTAACGCTGTAAAAGAGCAATAATTTGTTCCAAATCGGGATATCCATTGGAGGAATAGGAAAGGGCAATGATGCTGGAAGAGAATCGCTCGAACATACGCTCAAAGGCGGGAAGAGCGGTGCGACGATAGGAGAACGGCGTGAAAGGTTTGCGAATCTTTTTTACGCGGGTGTCCTCGAGGATGTGCATCCCCTCCCAATAAGTGACCAGGCCTTCCAGGAAATGATACCTTTTGATGTAACAATTATCGTCGGAGCGTGGCACATAAGGAGGATCGATATAGACCAAATCGAATTCGCCAGGTGTGAGTTCGAAAAGATCGCCGAGCAAAGCTCGATGGCGCCGCCCAGTGTCGAACACACAAGCATTGAAAGCGGCTACTTGCTCTTCAAAATGCTGGCGGAGCGACAAAAGAAGATCTCGTCGTCCGTCTTTGTAGCGGGATGGATCGCCTGCGACGGTAAAAACTCCGCGGGGCTGTCGCTTGACGCACGAGCGTACCAAAGCAGCTCGTGCCAGGGCCCGCTCCAATGGATTGTGCAACTTGCGTATGTTCCAAGAGATTAAATCCAAAAACCTCAGGTCTTCGGTGGTAAAAAAAATTCCCGCAAAGGTGTTCTCGATGAAATGTCGATGGCGTGGATCGTACTCCAGGAGAAGTTTCACGATTTCCCGATCCAAGGTCACGCTTGAGTTCTCAATGAGCGCCTGGGCCAAGGTGAAGCTCATGTGCAGAAAATCGTTCGCCGTTACTTGCTTGCCCATGGCTTTAAATAAGTAAGCGACGCATCCAGATCCGCTACAGGTATCCAAGACCGTATCGAATTCGATTTGAGAAAAGACTCGGTGCATCCAAGGGAGCAGACGGTACTTCGAACCCATGTACCGAGTCTTGGGAAATCGTTGCAGCCGCTCTGGGAATTGGCCAACTGGGAAGAGTAGAGGTTGCACGGGCAGTTCCTCCTGCCATGGCGAAATCTGAACGCAAGTATACGGGCGGGATTTCTTGAAGTCTAGAGCACCTTCGTCTTTTTGCTATGCTAAGTCGTCGTTGGGATCGGACAAGAAGGATCGTAGCGAGATTCCTTTCCCGAACGGTGTTGGAAGTGGCTCTGAACAGGGCCCCACCGAGGATCAAAAGTTCGGGTTGGCCCACCGCTCAAAGTAAATCCAGAACACGCGCGAATAGCGGAACACGAACGGCATAAACGGAATGTAAGCGAGTGCCGCCAATCCGATGATGGCTTCGATCGCCCAGTCCGGCAGCAAGAGATGCCCGGCAAGAATCAGCAAGCCGAGGATGGGGATCGAAAGGGCGTAGCTGAAGTACATGTCGAAACGGAGTCCACATTGTGGGCAATACTCGTTCATGCGGAACTGCCCGCTGAAAACCGAGCCTTGATGGCACTTCGGGCACCGCTGCCGCAGGGCCGCGGCGAAGGAGGAGCCAAACGACTTTACTTGACTCATGAAGCCCTCTCCTTCCCCGCCGAAGGAAGTCGGCAAGGCGGTGAAGACGGCGGCCGGATGGCCTCATCGACTTGCAAGCCCAATGCCACCAGCACAGCAGAAGGAAAATGCAAATGCGATGCCTGCTCCGGTCCGTGTAAACGATACCGAACACGCACAACCGAATCCGGTATTCGATGCATCCAATCAGCCCGGGCTGGCATAGTCGCCGCGCATAAATCCGGAATCCTCCGGCGCATCGTAGGCGATTCTCAGATCCGGCGTCTCCACGCGCTTGTGCCCTTGGAACCGAGAATCCAAGGCGTAGTCCAGCACACCTCCCGTCAGTAACGTCCGCTCGACCGGATACGGGGGCCGGCCGGTTGCGAGAAAAGCTTCGATCTTCACGGTCAGCGCCTGCAAGAATCCGGCCCCCGGCGGCGGCGGTAAATAAAAGAGCGTCGAGACCGGCTTTTTCTCCCCTTTGACCCGGGCAGCGAAGCTCGTGTCATCCTGATGGCCGTTCAATAGCAGAACGGTTGCGCGCAGGCCATCGCGATATTCCAGCACAAATGCCACCGGACCCTTGAGAAACGTTGGCCTGCCCGGCGGCGGTACGAAATGGCGACAATTCTCGCGGATATCGCCGACATTGAGTGAAGGGCTTCGGCCCAGGGCATGCTCCAATAATTCCCAGGACCAGAGCCCCTGGTCGCCGGCTTTCCAGACCGCGTCGCCTTCCAGACAAGTCACGGCCCGAACGCCTTGCTGGCCCTTGTGGCGTCGTTCGACCATGCACTGGAGGGCTTCGAGAGCATGAATACCGTAGATTTCCAGCTCGCCGCGCGAGGCAACCAAGGCATCCTCGATCGCGGCACCGAGCGGCAGCTCCAGCTCCGGCCGCCGCCACGTCACCGGCAAACTCGAGCCGGCATAGAGCGGGAAACGCAGCCGCTGCGCCGTCTCCACCATCTGCTGGGCTTGCTTGTGATCATAGGACAGGTGCTTATCACAAAAGACCGGCACCGTGCGGTCGAACTTGCGGAAGACTTCGATGATTTTTTGGAAGAATTCGTAGCGGGGATAGAGTTTTTGGCCCTTGGCGTTGTAAGGGTAATCGCCGTGTTCCGCGATAAGGAGGATGCCATCGACGGCCAAGTCCTTACCACCCAACGTGAGAGCGGCGGCAATATCCGGAAATAGAGTGAACCCATGCTGGCGAGCCAATTCGCGGCTAAGGTCTCCTTCTTTGGTCTGTTCCACGTACATGCCGGCGATGGCGAAGTCAGGGTAGTGCATCCGGCCGTCGTGCAGATACCCGTTCAGAAAACGGCCGCAGATGTGGTAAGCGTGGGACAGGTAGTAATAGGCTGTGGTGATCACGGCCAATTTCTTGCCTGGCTTATCGGTGCGCGGGGGCGGTTGGCTGTGTGGCCGGTCGGCGGCGAAGCCAATCCCTGGAAATGCCATTCCCGTGGTCAGACCGGCGATCGTGGAAAGGAATTCTCGACGAGAGGAACCGCTAATCTCGTTTGGCCTATCTCGCATGTCCAACCTCTTTGGAGTACAATCGCAATGCTTTTCGATTCGCGGCGGCTCGCAGAACTGCCGCGAAACAGACGGTCGCATTCGGAGCGCTTCTGGGAGCCGAGTTTACCTCACGATGGAACGGCACACAATCAAAACCCTACGAACCATCCGAACGAGCCAATAAACACGCCCAAACGCCATGAATTCTTCCGCGGGAGAGTTTGCCTACATCGACTGGGTTCGGCAGCAAACGCCGGCCGACGATCGTCTTTTGATCGGCCCGGGCGATGATTGTGCGGCGCTGCGCTGGAACCCGGCCGCTCCGGCATTGGTCACCACCGACATGTTGATGGACGGCACCTGTTTTCGCTTGTCGGAAGCCGGGCCGCGCGCGGTGGGCCGCAAGGCCATGGCCGTCAACCTCAGTGACATCGCCGCCATGGCCGGCAAGCCGGTCGCCGCGGTCGTCAGTGTCGCTTTGCCGCGGCGGGAAGGTCGGACCCTGGCCGAAGAGCTTTACCGCGGCCTGCGTGATGTGGCCGATGCGTTCAATACGGCCATCGCAGGCGGGGACACCAACAGCTGGGATGGTCCACTCGTGATTTGCGTCACGCTGCTCGGCGAGGCGACGCCGCGCGGACCGGTTCGCCGCTCCGGTGCAAAACCGGGGGATTGGCTGCTGGTTACCGGACCGCTGGGCGGCAGCATCCTGGGCAAACATCTGGCGTTTACGCCGCGTATCCGGGAGGCCCTCCAGCTTCATGAGCAGGCGGATCTCCATGCGATGATCGATATCAGCGATGGCCTGGCGGCCGACGTCCATCACCTCTGCGAAGAAAGCCACTGTGGTGCCCTGCTCCGCGCGGAAGCGATTCCGATCAGCAACGCGGCCCGAACGATCCAGGACGGCCGATCGCCGCTGGATCACGCCCTGTCCGATGGCGAAGATTTCGAGCTGGTATTTGCCGTACCGGCCACGGATGCCCAACGCCTTCTCCAGGCACAGCCGATACGGGGAATTACCTGCGTGCACATCGGCGAATGCGTTGACCAAGGATTCTGGTTGGAAGAAGACGGCAAGCGGAGTGCTCTGGAGCCGCGCGGCTACGTGCATTCTTTCCAATAGTTCCTCTCAAAGCAACCGTGATGCACGGCCGGTTTGGCACAAAATTCGCACTTCCATTATCCCATTCGGATGGCTCTCTTCGATTGGATGGAAGCCTCAGGGTCTCGAACCAGCAGGCCTCTTTTCTTGGCTGATTTGTGCAAGGCAATGCCATGACAAAAACAAGCCGAGCCCACCACAAATTCAACAAACGGTTCATCATCCGGCACGAGAATTACGACATCTACTCCGTCAACGCCCTTGCGGTCCGCGATGCGACGCGATCCGATGAGGAGTTCGGCAACTTTGCCACATATGAACAATTCCCCCGCCTGATTCCCAAAGGGCAGATCTGGATCGCCGACAAGAGCATCGAGAAGGAAGGCCTCTTTTACATTGCGAATGTCCTTGCGCGGATGAAAGAGCAGGATAAGGGCAAGCCGGAAGACCAAGCATACACGGCCGGTCTCAACGTCGAACGATTGCTGCGCGAAAAGCTGCTGGGCCTGAAATTTCGAGCGGGACGGCCGCACAAACGCATTCCGTCACAGCTGTATATCGAGCACTATCTGACGCTTCCCGACGCTGAGTTCCCGATCGACGTCTGGCTCGTGGATGGGAACCTGGTTCGCACGTGGTACAAGACCGACTATGTGGAAGGTGGCCACGGTTACGTCTACCGATGGTGTCCGAAGGACGAAATCTGGATCGAAGAGGATGTCGCGCGCGGGGAGATTCCCTTCCTCATCAGCCACGAATATCTGGAGCTACGGCTGATGCGGGATAAGAAGCTGGAATACGACAAAGCCCACGAAATTTGCTCCCGCGTGGAATTCAAGTTGCGGCTCAACCAGGGCATCAAACGGTTCCTGGCACCGGGGCGGCGCAAGCTCACCAAGGCCGATTTGCGGAAGCTCACTTCCGACGAGGTGTTCGAGTACGTCGTGAAGCACTGTGTAAGAAAGTAGACCATCCACAGCCATTCCGAGAGATACCCGCCCGGAGCGCCAGCGACGGGTTGGCACGCCGGAACCCATCGCTGGCGCTCCGGGCAGGTACCGGCTGCGGAAGCCACTCCGATCAGAAATCAAACCGATCGATGTTGTCCTTGGTAAAGGTGAACGGCGTACCGAGCAGGATATTGTCCCCCTGAATTTCGACCTTGCCCAGCCGGCCGGCCTGCAAGGATGTGTCTCTCGGCTTGAGCGTTCCCTTTTTCAGCGCAGACGCCGCCTGCACCGTCAAGTATCCCAAGTCCATCGTGTTCCAGAGCACGACACAGTCCGTGATGCCCTCATGGACATAGCGCTTGTTGTCGTTGGGCAGACCTAGGCCGATCACTTTCACAT
>Ga0070734_10004205_pt1 | contig 13950 bp, 13 predicted proteins | sample Coa_R1_8_FD_66444 | JGI IMG/M metagenome (GOLD analysis project Ga0070734, IMG submission 66444) | Surface soil microbial communities from Centralia Pennsylvania, which are recovering from an underground coalmine fire - Coalmine... | ecosystem: Environmental > Terrestrial > Soil > Unclassified ...
CATGTTCCTGCTGTTTCTTCGCTTCATGCCGATGATTTCGATGTCCGAAATGCGCGGCTTGCTGCCGGGCTCCCACGGGCATGAGGAGGGACGCTGATGCCGAACACTCCCCTTCATGGTCTGATGGCCGAGTTCACGACGCCGGAGGAGATCCTGGTGGCAACGCGGCGAGCCCAGGAACGGGGCTACCGCCATGTGGAAGCGTACACCCCCTACGCTGTCGAGGGACTGGCGGAAGCTTTGGGAATGCGGCGCTCGCGCGTTCCCTTCGTGGTTCTGGTGGCGGGGCTGGTCGGAGCCGGCGTTGGGTTCTTCATGCAGTACTGGAGTATGGCCGTAGACTATCCGTTCGATGTGGGCGGCCGGCCGCCGAACAGCTGGCCAGTCTTTATCCCGATCACGTTCGAAGTCATGGTGTTGGTTGCTTCCTTTGCGGCGTTGTTCGGAATGCTGTTCCTCAATGGTCTACCCAAGCTCTATCGACCAGTCTTCAACGTACCGGGTTTTGCGCGCGCGACCCAGGATCGGTTCTTCCTGTGTATCGAGACCACGGATCCGCGCTTCGCCTTGGAGACGACGCGCCAGTTCCTGGAGGAACTGCACCCCGTCGATATCGTTGCCGTGCCGCAATGACGGTGTGCAGCGCGTTCCCCTGGGAAACGGGCAGGAAAGGAGTGGGGCGGAATGAAAAGCCAACGTCGATTCGCCTTGCGACTCCTGCCGTGCTTTGCCCTCGCCGTGTTGATCGGCTGCCAACAGAAGATGGCGAAGCAACCGAGCTACAAGCCCCTGGAGTCTACGTCATTCTTCGCCGATGGCCAATCGGCCCGGCCGCTCGTCCCTGGGACGGTGCCACGCGGTCATCTGCGGATCGATTGGCCTCTCTTCACGGGCAAAAACACTCCGGAGAGTCGCGACTGGACATTTGCCCCGGCCGTCCTTGGCGCGGCCGATTTGAGTGGCCTGAGCGCGACGGCAGTTGCTCTTGCCGAGCAGGCCAATACCGTCCGGGTCTTCCCCTTCCCTGTTACACGGAACGTCCTGCAACATGGCCAAAACCGCTTCCTGATTTATTGTGCGGTCTGCCACGATCCACTCGGCACCGGCCGGGGGAAAATTGTGGAGCGCGGTTACACGGCGCCGCCGTCGTATCACATCGAACGCCTTCGCCAGGTCCCGGTCGGCCATTTTTTTGAGGTGATGACGCATGGATACGGCTCGATGCCTTCCTACAGCGAGCAGGTGCCACCACGTGATCGGTGGGCCATTGCTGCCTATATCCGGGCGTTGCAACTCAGCCAGCACTTCCCCGCCAGCCAGCTGACAGACGAGATGCGGCGCGAGTGGAACCACGCGCGCGGATCCCAACCCCGGGAGGAGCAGCGCCCATGAGCACACGCGCTATGGACGATCGGTTCGAGCCGAACCGGGTAAGGACTTGGTGCCTGAGCGGCGGCGCCATCGCTCTGATTGTCTGCATTGTCGGTGCATTCTTCGACCCGGCTCAATTCTTCCGTTCCTACCTGGCTGCGTACCTCTTCTACCAGGGAATCGGCCTGGGTTGCCTGGTGATCCTGATGATCTACTATCTGACGGGCGGGGCCTGGGGCTTTCTGATCCGGCGCTTTCTCGAAGCCGGCACACGGACCCTGCCGCTCTTGGCTCTGCTTCTGATCCCGGTTGGTTGCGGCCTGAGTTACCTGTTCGCCTGGGCCCGGCCGGCGGAAGTGGCTGCGGACCCTAATCTACAATGGAAGCAGGTCTACCTGAATGTCCCGTTTTGGTGGGGACGGGCGGTTCTGTTCTTTGCTGTTTGGCTCGGCCTGGCGTATTTCCTCAATTCCTGGTCGCGGAAACAAGAGCAATCCGGTGAGCTTCGGTATGCGCGGCGGCTGGAGAACCTGAGCGGCCCAGGGTTGGTGGCGTACGGCATCTGCATTCACTTCGCGGCCGTGGACTGGATCATGTCGCTACAGACGACCTTCAAGTCGAGCATTTTCGGCCCACTGATGGCAACGGGACAAATTCTGACGGGGATGGGACTCGTGCTGGCGATGCTGGCCTGGATGGCCCCGCGGCCGGCGCTGGGATCCGCCACCTCGGTCAAGGCGCTAACCGATTTAGGGAACCTCCTGCTGGCCGTCTTGATCATCTGGGCCTACATGGTTTTCTTCCAGTTCATGCTCATCTGGATCGCGAACCTTCCCCACGAGGTGATCTGGTACCTGGACCGTTCGCGCGGCGGCTGGCAGTGGGTCGCCTGGGGCCTGTTCCTTCTCCACTTTGCCGTGCCGTTTTTCCTGCTGCTGCTCCGCGCGCTCAAGGGCAATGCTGTCTTGCTGGCTTATGTGGCCGGCACACTGCTGTTCATGCACCTGGTGTTCCTCGATTGGCAGATCCTGCCGGCCTTTTTCACGGAGAACTTGGCCGAGCACTGGATGGATTTCCTCATGCCCGTCGGTCTCGGCGGGATCTGGTTTGGCTATTACCTGTGGCAGCTGCAGAGGTACCCGTTGCTGCCGATGCACGACGAAAATCGGACGCATGCGCTCCGTCTCCGCTGGGAAGACCTCGCGGAGGCAGAGCAGGAGGCCGCGATGAGCCATGGTTGAAGTAAACCGCCATCCCGACGACCAGCCCACACCGTCTTGGTGGGGCCGTTTGCTGCGCCTTGGCCTGGTGCTGGCCGCCGCTTGCCGAGTGTGGACAGGCCGACCCGCGACCTCCACACATTCACCGACCGTGGCGGCTCATCCCGCGGAGGGCGATGGCCAACCGCCGGGCGGGTTGCTGCATGCCGAGGTACGCCATGAGCATTCCGACGCCAGTTTTCGCTGGATCCTCGGCATTATCATTGGAGCCATGGTCTTCGCCGCGATCGTCCACGCGGTGGTCCTGCGCTTTTTCTACAGCTATCAGGATTACCAGGACGTGATCAAGCGTTCCAATTATCCATTGGCTTCCACCCATGCGGAATCTTTGCCGCCCGAACCCCGGCTCGAACAGGTCAACCGCATGGCGGGGATTGAGAAAGGCAACGTCTACCTCCGGGAGGAAGGGAAGGAAGCCCGGCTGCACAGCTACGGTTCCACCGAAGAAGACTACGTTCATATCCCCATCGATCGGGCGATGGATTTCCTGGCCGGCAAGCTGCCGGCTCGCACCAATCAGCCGACAACTGATCAAGCACGGCGGCAGAACGGCCTTGTCGACGCCGGGGAGTCCAACTCCGGGCGCATGTTCAGAGGGATGAAGCATGATTAGCGGTTTCGTGAAACGATGGGTTCTGCCTCTGCCGCTCCTGGCAGCCTTTGCCGGACCGGGCTTGGCGCAGTTGCCATCGTCGCTGCAGGGTGTGCGCTTTGATCAACGGCTGAATGAGCAGGTTCCTCTGGACGCCGAGTTCCGGGACGAAGCCGGGCGGACCAAGAAGCTGGGAGAATACTTCGGCAACAAGCCAGTCATTCTTGTCCTGGCTTACTACCGTTGCCCGATGCTGTGTACGCAGGTGTTGAATGGGTTGGTCCGCGCTCTGCTCGATGTGCCGTTGGAAATGGGCAAGGACTTCAACGTCGTCACCGTGAGTTTTGATGCGCGAGAAACACCGGCCATGGCAGCCGCCAAGCGGAAGACGTACCTGGAGCGCTATGGAAGGCCCGGTGCGGAGACGGGATGGCACTTCCTTACCGGGGAGCAGGCGTCGATCGATCGGCTGACCGACGCAGTCGGCTTCCATTACCGCTATGACGCGCGCAACGATCAGTTTGCCCATGCAAGCGGCATCATGGTGCTCACGCCCTCCGGAAAGATTGCCCGTTACTTTTACGACATTAGTTATTCCCCCCGTGATGTGCGCCTGGGACTGGTCGAGGCGGCGCACGGAACGATCGGTTCGCCCGTGGACCAGGTCTTGCTGTTCTGCTTCCATTATGACCCGACCGAGGGGAAATACGGCGCGGCCGTAATGAACTTCATCCGCGCGGGGGGTGTGTTGACGGTTCTGGCCATCGGAATTCTTCTTGCTGTGCTATGGCGGCAGGAGCACCGCAAAGCGCTGCAAGGCGGCGCTGCGAGTGGATGAACCATGTTTGCTGACAACATTATCTGGTTCCCGCAGGAAGCGTCGACGACCGCCCGGGATGTCGATATCTTCTTGTACTTCCTTATCTCGGTGTGCGGCTCGGTTGGCCTGCTCGTTGCCTTCCTGCTCATCTACTTCTCGATTCGCTACCGCCGCCGGCCCGGCCACTTGCCCCTGCCATCGGTGCGCACCAACGTTCCGCTGGAACTTTTTTGGACGCTCACTCCTGTGGGGATCTTCATGGTCTTTTTTGTCTGGGGAGCGACCATTTATTTCGGTGCCTACCGTGCCCCTGATGATGCCACGGTGATTTACGGCCAGGGAAAGCAGTGGATGTGGAAATTCCAGCACCCCGAGGGACAGCGTGAAATCAATGAGCTGCACGTCCCCATCGGTCGTCCGATCAAGGTGCTGCTGACCTCGGAAGATGTGATCCATAGCTTTTTTGTGCCCGATTTCCGGGTTCATATGGACGTCCTTCCTGACCGGTACACGTCGACCTGGTTTCAGCCGACGGTGGCGGGCACTTACCATTTGTTCTGCTCCCAGTACTGTGGCACCAACCACGCCGGCATGGTCGGCACGGTCTATGTCCTGAAGCCGGCCGATTACCAGGAATGGCTCAATAGCCATTCCGAAGGCTCCTTGGCGCTGGAAGGGCGGAAGGTCTTCCTCAAGTACCGCTGCATCAGTTGTCACAGCGCCGACGAACATGCCCGCGCCCCCGTGCTGGAAAACCTCTACGGCAGCCGGGTCCGGCTGAACAACGCGGAGTCCGTGATTGCGGACGAGGGGTATATCCGCGAATCGATTCTCTATCCCGGCGCCAAAATTGTCGCGGGTTGGCAGAACCTCATGCCCAGCTTCAAGGGACAAGTGAGCGAAGAGGAAATCATTGAGCTCATCGCCTTCATCAAGGCGTTGGGACGAGGCCAAACGCCGCCGCGTGTCGAAAGTTATCCACCGCCCGTCACGACGCCGCCGATTAACCCCACGAAGGAGAAGCCGTGAGCACCGCCACGTTAGAGCCCAGCAGTCTGCCCCTGCCGCTCGAAGAACCCAAGGAAACGTACCTTAATGCCAGCCGCGGCGTAATGTCCTGGCTACTGACCAAGGACCATAAACGGATCGCTCTCTTGTACCTGATCACCGTGACCGTGATGTTCTTTATCGGCGGCGTGGCCATCACGATCGTTCGCCTGAACTTGATGACACCGCGTGGCGGCCTGGTCGAACCGGATACGTACAACAAGCTGTTCACGGCACACGGCGTGATCATGGTCTTCTTCTTCTTGGTACCCGTTGTGCCGACGGTTCTCGGCAATTTTTGTCTGCCGCTCATGATCGGCGCCAAGGACCTTGCCTTCCCGCGCATCAACCTGGCGAGCTGGTACTTGTTTGTCCTGGGTGCAGCCTGGACGTTGTTCGCTGTCCTTGCCGGGGGCGTCGACACCGGCTGGACATTCTACACCCCCTACAGCAGCAAATCCTCGCACTACAACGTCATCCCGACCATGATCGGCGTCGTCATTTCCGGATTCTCGTCCATCTTTACCGGGCTGAACTTCATCGTCACAACACACAAGCTCCGGGCTCCCGGGCTCTATTGGTGGCGGCTGCCGTTGTTTGTCTGGACGATTTACGCCACCAGCTTTATCTTCCTGCTGGCGGTTCCGGTCTTGGCGATGGCTCTGATCCTGGTCATTCTGGAGCGCTGGCTGCACATCGGTGTCTTCGACCCGGCCTACGGCGGCGACCCGCTGCTGTTTCAGCACCTGTTCTGGTTCTATTCGCACCCAGCGGTGTACATCATGATCCTGCCCGGCATGGGGATCATCAGCGAGGTCATTCCTTGTTTTGCACGCAAACCCCTGTTCGGCTATACCGCGGTAGCACTATCCAGCTTCGGCATCGCCACGCTCAGCTTCATCGTCTGGGCGCACCATATGTTCGTCGCGGGCATCTCGATCTACGCGGCCATGATTTTTTCGATCCTGAGCTACATGGTCGCGGTTCCGTCGGCGATCAAGGTTTTCAACTGGACGGCCACCCTTTACAAGGGATGTATTTCCTTCGAGGCGCCGATGCTGTTTTCTCTGGGATTTGTGGCCCTGTTTACCGCGGGGGGACTCACCGGGCTCTTTCTCGCTTCGCTCGGCATGGATATGCACGTCCATGACACCTATTTCGTCATCGCCCACTTCCATTTCATCATGGTGGGCGGCATGGTCATGGGCTACATGGCCGGCCTGCACTACTGGTGGCCAAAAATCTCCGGGCGCATGTACTCCGACTGGTGGTCGAAGATGGCGGCCCTCATCATTTTTGTCGGCTTCTTCCTGACCTTTTTGCCGCAGTTCCTCTTGGGCTATGCCGGCATGCCGCGGCGTTATCATCGCTATCCGGAGGAGTACCATGTTTGGAACGTCATGTCCTCGGCCGGGGCCTCCATCCTCGCCGTCGGCTACGCGCTGCCGCTCTTTTATTTCCTTTACTCCCTGAAGTACGGACCGCGTGCGGAACCGAATCCCTGGCACGCGACCGGATTGGAGTGGCAAACGTCCTCCCCGCCGCCCAAGGACAACTTTGCGGAAACTCCCGTCGTGGTCCGCGGGCCATACGAGTACGAAGCGGAGAAAGCACAGAATGAGCCCTGAATCAGCCATCCTGACGCCGGAGGAGCGGGCGGTCCTCGATCAATCGGTCCTGGTCCGCCACCGGCTTGAAGAACAGTTTCGCGATCTCGATCAGCAGCACGAGGCCGCCTCTCTGGGAATGTGGATCTTCCTGGCCACCGAAGTCATGTTCTTCGGCAGCCTGTTCCTGGGGCTTGGGGCTTACCGCTACCTCTACGAGGAGGCCTTTGAAAAGGCGAGCATCAAGCTGAACTGGATCATTGGCGGCACGAATACGGTGGTGCTCTTGGTCAGCAGCCTGTTCATGGTGCTTGCGGTGCATTACGTCAAGCTGGCGCGCCGCAAGGAGCTGCTTGTTTGTCTCGGCTTGACCGCGCTCCTGGGCCTCTTGTTCTTGGCCTTGAAGGGATTGGAGTACTACCTGGATTACCGGGATAACCTGATCCCGGGTTGGCGTTTTGACCCGGAGGAATGGATTGAGAAGGAGGGCCTGCGCGCGGAGCAGGTACCCCAGGTCGAATTGTTCCTGATGTTTTACTGGATCATGACGGGACTCCACGGCCTCCACGTAACCTTGGGCATCGCGGCGGTGCTGACGATGCTCATTCTGGCCTGGCGCGGCCACTTCTCGCCCGCCTATTATTCGCCGGTGGATGTAACGGCACTCTACTGGCACTTCGTCGATACGGTGTGGATTTTTCTGTTGCCCATGCTTTACCTGCTCGGCAGCCATACTTTTCCGTGAGGCACGCCGAGCGGTTCCTGAGAGCGAGGCAGGCATGGCGGAACCATTGATTCGTGTGCAAACCTATGTGGTCGTGTGTGTGCTCCTGGTCCTGTTGACGGTTCTGACCGTGGGCCTATCTTTCTGGCATGTGCCGCCAGTCTGGCACATCGTTCTTGGCCTGTGCATTGCTGTGTGCAAGGCCAGCCTGGTCGTGCTGTTTTTCATGCATGCACTGATCAGCACGCGCCTGACCTGGATCGTAATCTTGGTGAGTTGCTTTTGGTTGGGAATTTTGCTCGTGTTGACCCTGGGCGATTACTTCTCACGCGGCATGGTCCCGGCCGCGCCCGGCCATTGAGCGGAGGTATCCATGAGTTCATTGCCCACGGTCCATAACCCGCCGGCTGCCCCGGGGATGCTTTCCCTCGTTCTGGGGGTGATCGGCTTGCTTCTATTTTTCCTTCCCATCCTGGGGATCCCGATCAGCGTCTTCGGCCTATTGTTCGGTTTAATCGGAGTCTTGGCGGCCGTCCGGCCCGGCGGCATGCGGCTTCGTTGGAGCCTCTTGGGCTGTGCGGCTTCCGCGCTGGCATTGGCGATTAACTTCGGCATTGCCTACGCGCCCAGTGGCTACCTTCCGCCGCCCGCCGTACCGCAACCGTGGCAACCAATCCCCGGTCGACCGACGATCCCGCCGCCCGCAGCCGGCGAGATCAACGGCTAAATGTGAGCGGCGGCCCTGAAACGCTGTGCAGCATCGTGTCGTCTGCCAGCCGGACACGCCGGCGAAGAACCACCAGCCCCTGAGCGGACGCGTCCGGTCAAGCAGCGCGGCTCACTCTTCCGTTGTGACCTCCAACGTCCCGTCTGTCCGGAGCACCTTCACGCTCACCTTTCCCTGCTGCGCCAACGCAAAACGCACATCGACCGATGCTTGGCCGACCCGCAGTCTTCGCAGTTCCACGTATTCGCAATCGTCGGGGAGGTGGGGCCTGAGCACGCGCAGCCGGCCGGCGAACCCATCGGGCGTCAGGCCGAGCATTGCTGTCAACATGTATGGCACAGCCCCTGCGGCCCAGGCTTGGGGATGGCAGGCTACCGGGTAATGCACGGGCAGACCGAACTCCTGTTTCGGAAAGCCACAAAACAGCTCCGGCAACCGATACATTGGATACTTGGCTGCTGCTTCGACGATGCCGCTGAAGATCTTTGCGGCCGGCCGATCAAAGCGATAACGGCGGAAACCTGCCAAGATCAGAGCATTATCGTGCGGCCAGACTGTGCCCAGGTGGTACGAGATTGCGTTGTAACGCTTCTCGTTCTGCGATAACGTGCGAATCCCCCAGCCACTGAACATGTCGTCGGCCATCAGCCGCTCCATCGTCCGCCGTGCCTTGTCTTCGTCCGCTATCCCGGACCAAAGGACTTGCCCGGCGTTGGAGGCGATGGCATCCGCGCATCGGCTTCCAGCTTGCAGGGCGAGGGCGTAGGTGCCCTTGTCTTCCATCCAGAAAGATTGGTTGAACCGCGCGCGCAGGGCCTTCGCGTCTTTGGCCAATGTGTCGGCCCAGTCGTTCTCCCCGGCGCGGCGATAGAGATCGGCCAGGAGGGACTTGGCCAGGTAGACATAGCCTTGGACCTCCGGCAGGGCGATCGGCGGCTTCGCCAGGCTGCCATCACTATTGACGATGGCGTCGCCGGAGTCCTTCCAGCCCTGGTTCGACAGCCCCTTGCTCGATTTGTTATCGTAAGCCAGGAAGCCATTGTGCTGAGTGCCTTGCTGGTCAATCCACTGTAGTGCCCGCTCCACATTGCCGCGCAGGTCCTTAAAAAGTTCCAGGTTACCGACCCACTGGGCATGCAAGCCGATGAGGATCAGGAACAGGGGCGTGGCATCCACGGTGCCGTAGTAGGGCGTTTGCGGGATTTCATCGTCGTGGGCCAGCTCGCCGACCCGCAGCTCATGCATGATCTTGCCCGGCTGTTCATCCCGCCAGTCATCGACCTTCGTTCCTTGGTAGTGAGCCAGGAGGCGAAGCGTCTGCTCGGCAACCCCAGGCTCGTACGCCAGACTTTCCAGTGCCGTGATCAAACCATCGCGTCCAAACAGGGTGACGTACCACGGTACGCCGGCGGAGAAGTACTCCAAGTCGTCCAAGCGGGTGCGCAGGACATGGAGATCGAGCAGTGCCCGCTCCAGCACGCGATTGAGGATGAGATTGCCCGTGTGGCATTGCGTTTGTCGATCCAGCCATTGCCGCGACTTCTCGTGGAGGTGTTGTTCTGCGTGCTGGATTCCGTCGTGCGGGCCCATTACGGGGGACTTCTCTTCGCGTTCCTTCGATTCGGTAAGGGCAATCGTGACCACCAGCTTGATTTCCCCGTGCGCCGGCAAATCTATCTGGAAGTGCGCTGTCGCGTCCTCCTGACGAATTGGGGCCGGATCAAAGGCGAGCGTGACTGCGCGGCGGATGCCGTCGCTTCCGTCGTAGGCGAAGACAAGCTTGCCATCCTGCCAGCGCGGTGGGTGCAGGGTGCCATGCACGTGGGGATGTTGGCCACGGACTACGAACACATCCTCGAAGTGAGCCGCAAACCTGAGCGACATCGGAACGGTGCATCCTTCCATGCCGTAGTTGTGGAAGGTGAATTGATCGTGCAACGCCAGGTGCGAGGCATCGAGAAGCCGTTCCCAGCGCACCGCGAGGTCTTCCTTCGACAGGATCCGTCCGTCGCCGAGACGCGTATCGAGGTTGGTCAGCTCCAGCTCGGCCTTGAAGCCTGCCCCGGCGCTGGAGATCAGGCGGCTCAGCGGGAGTCCTGCCAGCCGCATTTCATAACCATCGAGAAATCGACAATCGTGGTAATACAGGCCGTAACCATGCCGGCCCTGAAGCGGCAAATCCCCATTGTCCGCGCAGAGGAAGAAGATGTCCTCGTCTTTGATTACGAGGGCACCGGCGATGCTCTCGACCAACGCCGCCCGGCTCTTTGCCGGCGTTCTGGTTTTGCCTTGCTTCGTTTCCGCTGAGCCTTTCTTTCGCTTGACGGACGGCTCACGGGTGCTTGACGGTTTGGCCATGATGACGTTCTCTTTCAGTACTAAACCACGCGCCCACAAGCCTCGAGCGCGAGCGAGGGCTCTTCGCTGGCGTGTCGGGCTTGTGGATTGCGGAATCGTGCGGGTTCACTTGAATTCATCCATCCAGGCCACGTCGGCGAACGGTTCACGCCACCGGCGCGGTCCGTTCCCGGTGCAGTTGTTCCCGGGAAGCGGTGGGCGGGTGATGCGGATGCAATGGCTCCGGAACACGCGGCGCGCCGGCCAATCCTCCCCGCGTCAATCTGCCCAGGCCCACAATGGCTAGCCCGCCCAGTGCCAGGCCCAGCAGGCCGCCGCGCCAGGCATGCTGCATTCCGTTGCACATGCCTTTGGAGACTGCGCCTGCCAGACCAGCGGCAAGAATCCAGTTGCGGTGCTGATCGAGCCAGAGCTGCAAACTGAAGTTCGCAGCCCGGTCATCGAAATCCCCGTGGGCGCCGTAGTCGTGCGCGTCATCGACCGCAGTGAAGACATTGTTGGGCCGGTCGGGCGCCACGGGACCATCGTATTGCTGCGCGCCATAGCCTTGCCGGCCCAGGTACCAATCGCCAAGGCCAGGGGCGATCTTGTTACCGATGATCGCCATGGCGGTAGATCCTCCCACGTACCATTCTCGGCGATAGTGATGAGCCGCCCAGTAAACCGCCTCGGCAGCGATTTCCGGCTGGTAGATCGGCGGTACGGGCTGTGGCTTGCGCGGTAGACGACTCTTGACCCAATCAAATTGCGGCGTATTCAAGGCCGGCATTTGGACCATGGTGATCTTCACGTTGCTGTGGTCGTGGATGAGCTCGCACCGCACCGACTCGGTGAAACCCTGGATCGCGTGCTTGGCTCCACAGTAAGCCGATTGCAGGGGAATGCCCCGGTAGGCCAGCGCCGAACCCACCTGAACGATCATGCCTCGGTCTCGCGGCAGCATCCGCTTGAGCGCAGCCAAGGTGCCGTAGACATAGCCCAAGTAAGTGACATTGGTAACGCGCTGGTAATCCTCGGGGGCCATACTCTTGGCCGGTGAAAAGACCGAGCACATGGCCACATTCACCCAGACATCGATTGGTCCAAACTGATGCTCGACCATGTCAGCTGCGCGCTCCACGGCGGCGGGGTCGGACACGTCCGTCGGCAACGCCAACGCCTTGCCGCCAAGCTCTTCCACGTCCCGCCTGGCACCATCCAGGCCTGCATGGCCACGCGCCAGCAGACCGATATCAGCGCCTCGGCGAGCAAATGCCCGGACCGTGGCACGGCCGACTCCAGCGGATGCGCCCGTGACAACAACGACTTCATGCTTGCGCGCTGTGGACATGATAGCTCCTACAAGGCCAATTCGGTTTGGCAGGTAACAAAGGAATGAAGGGACTTCGGAGGCTTGTTGTAGCTGCTCCTAGCAGCAAAAGATTGCAAAGCCCATGCCTCTTTTTCGGCCGACGGGTAGTAGCCCGGTTACGGTGTGGCGATTCGGCTTCCGTGGAATGGGCTGTGCCCGGTTGTTGCGCGATGAGGTGGATCTCGTGTCCCCGCCTGGGCATAGGGCTGCGCATAATCAGGCAGATTCCGGGTTGTGGCCTTGTCTCTGGGTAAGCTCAACCGGGGACGACCGCTCGTCGGATGAATTCTCCTTGCTCGACTGAGTGGGCAGAATCCACCAGCTGACGAGCGAGATCACTACTCTTCCCAGAATCACCACCACCGACCAGGTGAGGCCAAATTGCAACACAACGGCACGCTGGTCATCCTGCACGTGCAGCAAGTACACGAGAGCCGTCTCACGCTCGCCGAGCCCCGCGGTGCCCGGCAGGGATTCTGCTAGAAGGACGAATGGAATTACGCCGGCCACTGTGCGCGCGTCCACGGGAATCCGGCAGATGGTCAGGCCAACCCCGGCGTAGATTAGCACGAGCAGGAACAGAATCACGCGCTGACCCCAAAGCAGGAGAGAATGACGCCAGCTCCACCAATCCAGCCAGCGAGCCCAGTCTTGCCTGGTGAGCCACCGACGCCACGATGTGGGCAAGAAGCGCAGAGTGAGAATCGCCACCAGCAATCCAGCGATCGCTGCCACGCAGATCCAGCGAAGCGAGCGAATGAACGGATCGGGCTTGAGAAAGGAGCCTACCAGTGCCAAGCTCATCAACGTGCCAAAGTCGAAGAGAGCCAGCACCAAGCAACGGCCCAAGGCGGCCTGGACCGAACTGGCAGTAATCTGAGCAAGCTTCCAGGCGAACACGCCTTGTCCAATCTCCAGGTTGACGGCACTCCAGACGATCGTATCGGCCCGTGCTCGGAAGACCATGCCGAACGGCAACGACTGGTGCGGCTGGGAAAACAGCCACCATAAAGACACCGTGTCCCATGTGAAGAGGACGACCACCTGGATGGCAGTAGCGAGCACTAGCCAAAGCGACGTTCTGGTAGAGAATGTGGCCGCCAGCTTCTCCGGCGTGATGCTCCAGATCAGCCAGCTCACCAGGCCGATGCTGATGATCGGGGGCGCAACTCGTTTTCCATAGGAGAAAAGTTGGGAACCAAACTTGCGCCTGATTTTGGTCAAGCCCAATTCACCTGTGCTCGGTCTTCGTGGCGAGAGGTTCGTTTCAGATCTTGTACCCAGTCCAGCTGAATGTATCCGTTCAGCGGCGGTGGGCAGAACCGCGTGCGGAGGCGTCCCGCGCGGTTCTGCGCACCGCCCCTAAACGGACACAACCAACCGGACCATGCATTAGGCTCGCCAGTTCCCTCAAAGAGTACGAGCAAACGATATGCCGAGGTCATCCCGACCGGCACGATCCTCCGAAATCCAGGACAATCGGGGATTCAGCCGGCCAGCCAGGTGGGGCTTGCCAGAAGGACACCGTGGTTGCAGTCCGGGCAAAACCGGCTCTGCCTGGTATTCTCTCGAGGAGTAGACAAATCGTAGTCGATGAAAGCGGCATCCTGTGCCCGCGTCTTGTCACGGACACAGGATGCTTTGGGAAAAACTTGGCTGGCTTGGCGTCCAGAGATTTGTGGATGGGGGTGAACTTTTCCAATGCCTCCACCAGCCGTCAGCCAGCCAGGCTGCGTGGACGCAGTCTTACAACCCCGAGTTCCCACCGCCGTCCTGGAAGACACCGTCCGGACCCAGGTCCAGCGAGCTGAACAGGCACGTGACATTCGTGGCAGATAGGACGCTGCTCCCGCCAGAACTCAGCACCACCTGGATGCCATCTGCGACCTGCACATTCTGCATGGTGACTTGATCCATCCCACCGGAGCCACCGACGTCGGCGAGGCGGAAGGCAAACGTGGCCGGCGCTGTATCGGTGACCGTGACATTGGTCAGGTTGACATCAGCGATGTCGCCGGCATTGCTGCGCAGACCGATCGACAGATCGGCACTGGTGACATCCTGCAGCGTGAG
>Ga0070734_10004208_pt1 | contig 13935 bp, 15 predicted proteins | sample Coa_R1_8_FD_66444 | JGI IMG/M metagenome (GOLD analysis project Ga0070734, IMG submission 66444) | Surface soil microbial communities from Centralia Pennsylvania, which are recovering from an underground coalmine fire - Coalmine... | ecosystem: Environmental > Terrestrial > Soil > Unclassified ...
TGCTACAATCGTGTGTTTTGTGTTCACACGGGTTTTTGGCATCAAATCATAGGTGGCAATTATGGCTGGAACGATGCTGGCGGTAGTGAAGCCAGAGGCTGCGCCGGGTGCGGATGTTCGGGAAGTCAAGATTCCCGCGTTCGGACGATCCGATGTCCTTGTAAAGGTCAAGGTCGCTTCCATCTGCGGCACCGACCTTCACATCTACAACTGGGATCGCTGGGCGCAGAACCGGATTCATCCACCGCTCATTCCCGGACACGAATTCTGCGGCGAGGTTGCCGCTTTTGGCGATGAAGTGACGAGCGTGAAAGAAGGCGATTTCGTCTCTGCCGAAATGCATGTCGCGTGCGGCAAGTGTCTGCAGTGCCGTACAGGCGAAGCGCACATCTGTCAGAACGTAAAGATCATTGGCGTTGATGCCAACGGTGCATTCGCCGAATACGTTGTCATTCCGGAATCGAATATCTGGAAACTCGATCCGGCCATACCGCAGGAATACGCTTCCATCCTCGATCCGCTCGGGAATGCCGTCCACACCGTTCTTGCCGGAGAGATTGCTGCAAAGACGGTGGCTGTCACCGGATGCGGTCCTATCGGGCTGTTCTCCATAGCCGTCGCGAAAGCGGTGGGTGCAACTTCTGTCTTCGCCATCGAGGTGAATGAGCACCGCGCCCGCATTGCACGCGAGATGCAGGCGGACTACGTCTTGAATCCGGCGAAAGAAGATGTAAACGCGATCGTCCACGAAAAAACGGGTGGCCTGGGCGTCGATGTGGTGCTCGAAATGGCCGGGCATCCAGATTCGATTCGAACTGCTTTCGACATCGTGCGCCGTGGCGGACGCATCTCTCTCTTGGGCCTGACCTCGAAGCCAATCCAACTAAACTTTTCCGAAGACATCATTTTCAAAGGCATCACGATTCAAGGCATCAACGGCCGCCGCATGTATCAGACCTGGTATCAGATGACGGCGCTTCTGAAGAGCGGCAAGCTCAATTTGCATCCCGTCATTACCGATCGTATTTCCATGAAAGATTTCGGAAAAGCGATGGAGCGCCTGAAGACCGGCGAGGCCAGCAAGATCCTCGTCTACCCAAATGGAGTGAGATAGCTAGTTTGGCGATCGGCGCTCGCCTCGAGTCTTGAGAGATAAATTAGCTTAGCGAAAGCCCGAAACCCGAAGCCGAAAGCCCCGCACATGAGTCTCGACGGCTACGTACGCTGCAGCTGTATCCGTGAGGGAAAGGCGAAACCTCACCCCTTTCCTGATCGTTTGACCTGGGACGAATCGAGCGCGCCGTCTCTCAGCGGCGATCCCACTGATGAAGAATGGGAAGTGCATGACGAATGGATTCAGAACTCGTGCGAGCACCAGGGCTTTCTGGCGTCGGAATTCCTCGGCAATATCACACGTGTGAAGAACGTCCGCGATTTCGTGAAAGGTCTGCAAGGGAATCCGGGACCGAAGTTTCCGATCCTGCTGAAGCATGTCATCTACGATGGCACGCACACCGGCGACTGGCTACCGGCAAAGCAAACGGCAGCGTTGATGAAGGAAGTCGACCTGGTGCTCGGCTCCCGCGACATACTCACTCCGGGCGAAAAGGAATTCTTCGAGAGCATGAAGCGGCTGTGTGAAGCGAGCATTGCCACCGGGAATCCGATTGGCTTTTGATCTAAATCGTTTGCCACGGATTTGCACGGATCTTCACGGATTTTTCATGGGGACAGCCGAAGGCGCCTGTGCCCACCTAAACAGTATTAGACTTGACGTTGTGTTTTTGATCCGTGTAAATCCGTGTTGATCCGTGGCGAGGCTTTTTCATGACGACAGCGACCCGCACTAATCCACTTTCTTATCTCACCGACCAACTGAGCGAACTCAAAGCCAAGGGCACGCATTTCAAGCTGCGCGTGCTTGAGGACGAGCAGGCGCCGGTGTGCACGTTCGACGGCAAGAAGGTCATCAACCTGGCGTCGAACAATTATCTCGGGCTGACAACTCATCCTAAGCTGCGCGAAGCTGCGCTCGAAGCAACGCGCAAGTTCGGCGTGGGATCGGGCGCTGTGCGGACGATTGCCGGCACGATGAAGATCCACATGGAGCTAGAGGAGAAGATCGCGCGATTCAAGAATGTGGAAGCCTGCGTGGTTTTTCAGTCCGGATTCGCGGCTAACGCCGGGACCGTCTCAGCAGTTCTTGGCAAAGACGATTTCATCATCTCTGACGCGCTCAATCATGCGTCGATCATTGATGGCGCGCGGCTCTCGAAGGCGAAGATCCTGGTCTTCCGCCACAAAGACATGGCGCATGCGGAAGAGCAATTAGCCAGCATAAAGAATGAACCGGGCAAAAAGCTGCTCATTACTGACGGCGTCTTTTCCATGGACGGCGATATCGGACCGCTGCCTGCACTCTGTGACCTGGCGGAAAAGTATGGCGCCATCATGATGGTCGACGATGCGCATGCTTCCGGGGTGCTCGGCCGCAATGGCCGCGGCACGATCGATCACTTCAAGATGCATGGGCGTGTGGACATTCAGGTCGGGACGCTGTCCAAGGCAATCGGGGCGCTTGGTGGATACGTCTGCGGCACGCGGGATCTGATCGACTTTCTCTACCATCGCGCACGGCCGTTTCTTTTTTCGACTTCCCATCCGCCGTCTGTCGCGGCCACATGCATCGCTGCTTTCGACGTCCTTGAACAAGAACCCGAGCGCATGGAGAAGCTCTGGGAGAACACGCACTTTTGGAAGAAAGAGCTTGGACTGCTTGGCTTCGATATCGGTGGCAAGAGCACACCGGCCAGCGAGACGCCGATTACGCCGATCATCATTGGCGACGGCAAGTTGACGATGGATTTCTCGCGTGAGCTATTTAAAGAAGGGGTGCTTGGTACCGGGATCGCGTTTCCGACTGTGCCCGAAGGCAAAGCGCGTGTTCGCACGATCATGACGGCTACGCATACGCAGGATGAGCTGCAGAGGGCGCTGGAGGTGCTGAAGACGGTGGGGAAGCGGATGGGAATTCTGTCGTAGGCTATCGCGCCGCGGGGCTAGGACTCCCTCGGACATACTGGTTCCGTCGTTGTGGTAGGGATCCTTCGACTTCGCAAGCGCTTCACTTCGTTTCGCGCTTGCTGCGCTCAGGATGACATGTACTTCTATAGGTGGATTGCAGGGATGACCGGACAGCTGGCGCGTGTCCCGCATCATCGTATTTTTCTATCTCGACACTAGCTATCCGTTCGTGCGGTACACGACCTTCCCACCCACGATTGTGGCTATTGTCTTTCCTGTGAAGTGCCAGCCGTCGAATGGAGTGTTGCGCGACAGCGAGTGCGATTTGGAAGCGTCGAACGTCCAGCGCTTCTTGGGATCGAAGATGGTGACATCGGCGAAGCTGCCACGGGCTAAAGTACCGTGGCCGGTCAGATCAAAGACTCGCGCCGGACCGCTGGTGAACAGCTCTACGATTCGTGTCAACGGAATTTTGTGCTTTACATAGAGTTGCGTGATCGCTAACGGCAGAGCGGTCTCGAGGCCTGTGATGCCAAACGAGGCGCGCTCAAATTCCACTTCTTTCTCGTGCCGCGCGTGGGGCGCATGGTCGGTGGCAATCGCGTCGACGGTGCCATCGGCGAGAGCTACCACGATGGCCTCGATATCTGCAGCGGTGCGCAGCGGTGGGTTCATCTTGAAATTCGTGTTGTACTCGCCGACGCTCTCGTCAATGAGAGTGAAGTGATGCGGCGTTACCTCGCAGGTAACTCTCGCCTTGGCGCGCTTGCCGCGACGTACGGCTTTCAACGCATCGGATGTTGAAAGATGCGCAACGTGTAGCCGTGCCTCGTGGATCTGCTGGGCGAGTGCAACATCACGGTCCACGATCGATGCCTCGGCCGATGCGGGCATGCCACGCAGCCCCAGGCGAAAACTCGTGGGACCGGCATGCATCGAGCAGTTCTCAGTCATTCTTGTGTCTTCCGCATGCTGCACAACGGGAAGGTTCAGGTCGGCACTGAGACGTAGGGCCATGCGCATGGTTTCGTCTTCGAGTATGGGTTTTCCATCGTCGGTGACGGCAATGGCGCCGGCACGCTGCAGGGCGGTGAAATCGGTCAATGTTGCGCCGCGGCTGCTCTTCGTGGCGGCGGCGATTGGAAACACATTGACGGCTGCTCCGCGATCTGGGCTGCGCAGCCAAGTGACCCAATCCGGAGTATCCACAACCGGTGCCGTATTCGGCATCGTGCAAACTGAGGTGAAACCGCCTGCGGCCGCTGCGGCGGTGCCAGTTGCGATTGTTTCTTTATAGTTCTGACCAGGCTCGCGAAGGTGGACGTGCAGGTCGATGAATCCCGGTGCAACGACGAGGCCACGGGCATCGAGTTTCTCGTCGGCAGAACCGCGGATCTTATTCGGAGGCGCGACCTCGGCGACGTGGCCATCGCGCAGCAGAATATCCATGGGCGCGTTGATTTTCGCTGCGGGATCGATCAGGTGTCCGCCTTTGATCAGCAGGCTCGGATTTTTCTTAGCATTCAGCATTCAGCATTCAGCACTCGGCAGTCAGACATACAATCCAACTCGCGGTGTTTAGAGTTAGCGCGAGAACCTGTCTCGTAGCGTTTCTTTCGCTCCTTCGGAGCTCAGCGCTCTCCCACCTAAACTCTCCCACGGCTTGCGCCGTGGGCTGCATTCTTTCGCCGCTTCGCGGCTGTGTTCTCACGGCATTAACGCCATTAGCGACGTTAACGGTTGCCGGCAAAGTTTGGCTTTTACGCACACATGTTAATCCTCGTGTTCAGTTTGCCTTTCCCAGAGCGCGGGCCAGGATTGCCATGCGCGTTGGAAGGCCGTTATGGACTTCATTCACGATGACCGACTGAGGGCTATCGGCAACCTCTGCGGTCAACTCTAGTCCGCGGATGATCGGGCCGGGATGCATCACGATTGCGTCGGGCTTTGCTAATTTCAGTCTGTTAGCGGTCATCTGATAGCGGGCGATGTAATCCGGCAACGCGATTTTCTGGCCTGCCAGACGCTCGGTTTGCACCCGCAACAGCATGACAACATCGGTCCCACGTATCGCGTCCTCGATATGGCGCGTTATTCGTAGTCCAGGCACGAGTGTTGCTGCAACGTCGGGCACGAACTCCGGAGGGCCGCAGAGCGTAAGCTTCACGCCAAGCCGCGTCAGCAAGTAGCAGGCACTGCGCGCTACCCGGCTATGGAAGATATCTCCAATGATCGTGGCCTGGAGCCCTTTGAGCGACTTCTTGTGCTTCAGGATCGTCACTGCGTCGAGCAGGGCTTGCGATGGATGCTCATGCATTCCATCTCCTGCGTTGATGATCGGGATATCGAGGTGAGTCGCCATCAGATAAGGCGCTCCCGCTGAGGGGTGGCGCATTACGATGCAATCGGCGCCGACCGCGCGGAGAGTGTAGCCGGTGTCAATGATGGACTCCCCCTTCTCGATGCTCGAACCGCTGGACTGCACGAGCACCGTGGTGGCGCCGAGCGCCTTCGCCGCGAATTCGAATGAGGAACGTGTTCGGGTGGAAGGTTCGTAGAACAGCAGTACAACCCGCTTGCCGCGCAGCAGCGGACGCGGTTTCTGCGGGTTCATGCGGCGGGCAAGATTCAGCAGGCCGACGATTTCTTTGGTGTCGAGATGTTCGATCCCGAGCAGGGACCCACGCGCAGGTTGATTCATCGAGAAGCGTTCACTGAAAAATTACAAACCGTGCATCATACGCGGCTAACGAGCGTGGGTGCAAGCGCTGATCATGGCTTGTTTCGTCGGCCCATAATTGTCCCACTCAGAGCTCCGCCGGCAGCTCCCAAAACGATTGCGCTAAGAAAACCGAAGATCAGGATGAACACCATCAAGAATTCGAGCCCATCGGGAGACTTGAATCGATCGAGGATTGCAATGGCCTGCGGATCGTTGGCGCGTGAGGCTGTTTGATCGATCACCTGGAGCAGTGCTTTCCGGATTTCGGGTCCCTCGTGCATCAGTAACACTCTCAAGGCCCCGAGCACCGCCGAAGTTGCAAACCAGAGCAACCCGCTCAAGGCACCGAGCCGTGCTCCGGCACCAACCTTGATCTCCGAACCCGGATGACCTTGGCGATAGAAAACAACGGCCAGAAATCCGACGCTGAACATCGCCACGAGCGGGTGCAGTCCTAGAAGCATCAGGACCGACGCCACTAACGCGGCGAGCGCGCAGGGCTTGATTGCCTGCGACCAATGCATTGGAAGGGCGAGTACGGGCACCGTCTCCGCGGCCGGCAATGGCGGCTCGGTTTGCGGAAGGCCTGCAGCTTCGGAAAGGGGAAGTGTGGCTGCCGCTGGTTCGGCCACCACCACGCGGATCTGGGGAGCCATGCAGTGCGGGCAAAAGACTCTGCCTTCGTCCACGAGCTGACCGCATTTGTAACAGGGTTGTTCCATCGTCACTGTACTGCGCGAGACCGGGGAAGGCTTGATTTGAAGTTACAGCACGTCAGAGCATGGAAGCAAGGTGCGAAGGCCCTGACCGCGTTATTCGCTCAGACGCTGAAAGTGTGCGTGATCATGACTGACCCCATCCTCCACCACCGGGTGTCTCGATCCTGATCCGCTCGCCCTTGCGGAGGCGGGTGCTGAACTTTCCTGGCATTGGTTCGAGCGCGCCATCGCGGTGCACAATCGTCGCCTTTCCCGGCGCACCCTCTGACCCGCCTGAGAGTCCCCAAGGACCGCGCGAGCGGCGATCGGCAAGCAGGGTCACTTGGCAATCGGTAAGGACTTCGATCTCACGGACGATGCCGTCGCCTCCATGGAATCCGCCAGTTCCGCCGCTTGCAGGTCGAAGCGAGTAGGAACGGATGCGCAGCGGATATGCATATTCCAAAGCCTCTGCGGGAGTGTTCAGCGAGTTAGTCATGTGAGTGTGCACGCCGGGGACACCGTCCTTTGTTGGGCGCGCGCCCATGCCTCCAGCGATCGTTTCGTAATAGGTGAAGGGCTCGCCTGTGAGAGCATCGATGCCGCCAATGGTCAAATTGTTCATGGTTCCTGACGCGGCCGCTGGGATCTGGCCGGGAATCGCGTGCGCCAGAGCTCGCAGCAGAACATCGACAATCCTCTGGGAGGTCTCAACATTGCCGCCAGCGACGGCAGCTGGCGGACGGGCATTTACGATGGTTCCCTGTGGGGCAATTACATTGATCGGCCGCATGAGCCCGGCTGTTGCTGGAACATCTTCTGCTAACAAGCAGCGAAACACGTAGAAGCAAGCCGAATAGGTAATCGCCGCCACCGCATTCACGCTGCCGGCGACTTGTGGATCGCTTCCGGTGAAGTCAACGGTGACTATGTTGCGGGAAGGTACCTGTCTGCGTCTCGAGTTGTTCTTCAGCCTTGGATTGACGCGATGAATCTGTATTGTGACTGCGATCTTCACTGGTTCCTCGGTGATGCCATCGTTGTCTAGAAAATCTTCGGCGCCATACTCTCCGGGAGGGACGGTTTGCAGGAATGCCCGCATCAGTTCTTCTGAATAAGCGAGCAGATCGGCAGCAGCTCGTTTCGAGCGCTCTACGCCATATCGCGAGCAGACCTCTCGAATCCGTTCGGCACCAGTGTGGCAGGCAGCGAGCTGGGCACCAAGGTCGCCCTCACGCTCTTCTGGGGTGCGCACGTTGTTGAGCAGCATCATCAGGACGTCTCGATCGGTTACGCCTCGGCGCATCAACTTCACCGGGGGGATGCGGACGCCTTCCTGGTAGATCTCCCGGCAGAGTCCCATGGAACCGGCATAGGCTCCGCCAACGTCGGCGTGATGTGCTCGCGAAGCTACGTAAAAGTCGGGTAGTGTTGGCCGCCTGTGTTTTCGGCGGCCACCCTCGATGTACACAGGAGCCACGAGCGTGATGTCAGGCAGGTGCGTTCCGCCACGAAAGGGATCGTTCAACATCACAACGTCGCCGGGTTCCATTGGACCGGCATCAATCGCGGCCTGAACGGACATTGGCATCGAGCCGAGGTGCACGGGCATGTGATCGCCCATGGCGATGACTTGTCCGCTGGCGTCGAATACCGCGCAGGAGTAGTCGCGCCGTTCTTTGATGTTCGGAGAAAACGCCGTGCGGCGTAGTGCTGCGCCCATTTCTTCGGCGATCGAGTGATAGAGGTTCTTGAAGATCTCAGTTTCGATGGGATCGCGGTGCATGCGGCTGATAGTACCAGTTGGTGGCCCGGCGACGTTAAGCAGTGCTTTGGGTCTCCGCGAACTCGGCAACCTTTCTTGGTGAACTCTGCGGTAAGAGCTTTTGACCGCCGAGTACGCTGAGAACGTCCGCAGAGAACGCTAAGAAATGCTCAGGTTGTGCGCGTCGGGTGGCGATCGACTGTTCGGAGAAGGTGCCCGATGCGATCAATCGCAACAAATTCGCGCTGAAAATGCAAAATTCTATTGACACTTTATTCATCGTGCCGCAATATCTTGGGTTATAGGACTTTCCCATACCACGAGTAGGGTTAGTCTTTCAGGATTAGGGCCCAAAGTGGTTACCCCTTGCAAGGGAAAATCGTTCACGGAGGCACCTTCAATGGCAACGAAGAAGAAGGCAAAAAAGAAGAAACACTAACCGTTGGCGAGACGATACTCGCATACGCTCAGATTTTTCACTGGCCTCTTGAGAGAAGCACCTCTTAAGAGGCTTCACCGTTTGGTGCAAGAAACGGAACTTCTGGTCGCGGGAACCACGAAAAACTGCATCCGACGCTTCGCAGCTATGTCACAATGAAAAAGAGCCGGACCTGCGGAGCCTATCGATGGCCAGGAAGAAGAACAGTGAGAAGCACAAGAACAGCGAAGTTCTGATCCCCGACAAACTTTACTTCCGCATCGGAGAGGTCGCCACACTCTGCCGCCTACCCGCGTATGTGCTGCGTTTCTGGGAGTCCGAATTCCCGCAGTTGAAACCAGTGAAGAGCAGCACCGGCCAGCGCATGTACCGCAAGCGCGATGTCGAGAGCGTGCTGCGCATCAAGCAGTTGCTCTACGAGCAGGGGTTCACGATTTCCGGAGCCCGGCAGCAGCTGCGGGCAGAGACGAAGTCCGACAAAGGGCAGGCTGCGATCCCATTTCCGGCTCAGTCCGCGCCGGAACTGCAACATATTCGGCAAGGACTTCGCGAGATTCTGGAACTGCTCTCAACTCGCAGGACGGGCTAGTGCAGTTCCAACCGCTGGCCTTCTAGCACTAAGAATCAGGCTCCCACCCAATTTCTGCGTTCTAGAATTGTCGGAGGCTCATATGTCTTTCCTAGGGCCAGACGCCGTTCTTCGCGCTGCGTCGTCCATAGCAGCACTGGGCCAAGTATCGCCGGTATGGCTCGCGAGATGACGCCCGATTCCTGCTTGAACTCGGCACGCAGAACGCGAATCTGCTCGCTGACGTCGCGGTTAACCTTCCGGAACTGGTGTTCCATCGCCCACAGCGCTGAGCTGTAGATGCCGCTTAGGCGATGCATCTCGCGCGCAAACCGTTCGCGCACACGCGCGTCGGGCCAGTCTTTGTAGCGCTTCCAGCCGGTCAGCAACGTACGAGAGATACGGTAAAGGCTTGGTCCGTTCATCTCGAAATCACGCCAAAACGCCCAATCGAGGAAGCGCTTCGAATCGTCCCTCGAAAGAGCCGCGTGTTTGAAATTGAATTTGAACTGACCATGAATGTCGGCATAGTCGATATCGCGCAACATGCGCCCCTCTTCGGTCATCTGCTGATAGAGTGGGGTTCCTGGCACCGGCGTGTAGAGCATGAATTGGTGAAAGTCGGTGTTGTGAGAGACCGCGTGCTCAATCTCGGAGATCATGTTGTCTGGCGTGTGATGTTCCAGGCCAATGATGGTTGATCCCTGTACGCGAATGCCGTGCTCTCGCAGCTCGCGGGTCAGTTGCCTGGTATCGGTGCCGTTCAGCTTGGTGTATCCCGCGCGAGGAGACTCCAGGCCCATCCAGAGCCACGACACACCCAGTTCCACCAGTTCTTGCATGGTGTACTTGCGGATCGCATTTGCAGAGGCAAACACCGACATGGTCCAGCTTTTCTGCGCTGCCTTCATGCGCTCCAGCAGGCGCATCGCACGATCCCGGTGGAGCAGGAAGTTTTCGTCCATCACGAAAAACGAATGCACCTTCAATTCGTTCTCCATCTGCTGCATGACCTCGAACAGCTCGTCGCCACTCTCGAAGAAGTTGACGAACTTGCCTTTGCCTCCAAAGAAAGCGGAAGTTGTGCAGAAGTTGCATCCCATGGGACATCCGACGGAAGGAATGATGGTTGCTGCGGTTGCGCCCTTCCGCTCCGGAAGGCGAATGCCCATGATCCGCGTGTGCAGTCCTGAGACGATTGCTGGATGTCGAATCGGCGCGCCTTCATCCTCGCCGAGGTAGCGCCGCATCCACGAGACGCCCTCGCCGCGCACAATGTGATCGGCATCAATCAGCTTTTCAATTCCTGGGATGGCTGCTACATGTCCTCCCACTACGATTGCGGAATGAGGCGACAACTTTCGAACCATGCGACACATCTCTCGCACCTTGCCCACGTTGATGATGATCGAGGAAATTCCTACGATGTCGTACTGATGGCTGGTCAGTTCGTGGGCAAAATCTTTGCGGGTCGGGAAGTCGAGGACCGTGCAGGGGGCCGAGATGTTCGCCTGGATCAGCATGATTCCCCATGAGCGGTGAAACATTCTCAGCGAGAAACTGCCTTGTGCGCGGGTAACCTGATTGTGATAAAGCTCCATCGGGTTGATGGAGCGGCTGCCGAACTCGTCGTCTTGCGCGTACGGTCCGAAGACCGAGCTCAGCAGAACGTGGGCTTGATTTCCCTTAGGATGCTTTTCAGCACAACGAGGTGTCTTCGTGGGACCAGGGGCTTGGCTTTCCAATTCGCGTTCATCCGTTTCCCCCCACGAGCCGTTGACCTAATGGTAGTCCCGCACCAACGCGGAAGGACCTTCTCAGCGCGAGATAACACAAAAAGATTACAAACATTGGAAATATGTCTCTCCACGCCAAAATTAATCGGTTGAAGCTTGAACCGTGCTCACTCTCTAACCTAGAATCGCTGCGCTATGGCATCGGAGCCGTTGGAAGTCGCGCGTCTGGAACGTGGGATTCTAAGCTTGCGGGGTCCTCTTACCATGGAGAACGTCACGCCGTTCATGAATGCAGTGCGGCGAGAGAGTGCTCCCACCATGATTCTGGATTTCTCGGGCGTTCCTTACCTGGATTCTTCCGGGCTGGGATCTTTAGTCAGCGCGTGCACCTCGTGCGCTAAAGCGGGACGGCGCATGGCTCTGACTGGTGTGAACAAGCGGGTTTTGAAAGTCTTCGAGATAACAAAAGTCGAGCAGATCTTCCTTATGTTCCCGACTCTCTCCGACGCGATCGAGGCCTTTACCAACGCGGGATCGGCGTAGGGCGCGCTGGCATTCTAAGCGGCGCGATTCGAGTTCCGCTTCTTTACGTGGCCGGCGTTGACGGCATCGAGCCGGATTCGCGTCACCCTGGCGGTTTCCTGTAGGAGATCGCTTGAGAACTTGCCGCTTTCGCCCGCCATCACTGAACCCGCGGCTAGGGCAAAGCGCAGGGCGTCTGATTGATCTTCGAAGTAAAGAACCACTTGTCCCGACATATACACTTCCCCCTGGGATGTCCAGCCGAGCGAGCGTAGGGCTGGAAAGATCGTTTTGCTTTGCTGCGACGAAGTGGGCTGAACGCTTTCCCCTGATTCTGGAAGCCCAGGGAGTCAGAACAAAGTGATTCTCTTGGTTCCGAAGGACACAGTAGGTCATAAACCGCGGGGTGCAGTATGATTCGGGCTGAGAATCTCGATGCGACGCTCCCTTGCGATTATGGTGTTTTTGTGCCTCATGGCGTTGGCCGCCTCCGCCTCCGATAAGGCCGTACTCGGCTCCTGGGAGGGAGATTCGAAGTGCGCTGTCCCCAGTTCGCCTTGCCAGGATGAACACGTGTTTTTTCAGATTTCCATGGATAGGAAGGACCCGTTCCATCTCAATCTTGACACCTACAAGGTCATCGAGGGATCGCCAGAATTCATGGGCACTCTGAGCTGTCACTACGAATCGAAGGCAGGCGCGCTCAGTTGCACCTCCAGCAGCAAAGAGAAAGACGATTGGGAGTTTCACGTGATAGGCGACACCATGGCGGGCCGGCTGCTCGTCGACGACGGCAAGACCCTCTATCGCCGCATTACATTGCACAGGAGCCCGAAGTAGTCCGATGGCCGTATTGATCTCAATGCTGCGGGGCGTGAACCTTGGTCCGCATAACCGGATGAAGATGGATGCCCTGCGATCGGTCTACGAATCGCTCAAGCTCGAAGGGCCGCGTACATACGTCCAGAGCGGCAATGTTATTTTTCGCACGAAAGAGAAGGATCTTGGCAAGCTTGGGGTCAAGATACAGGATGCGATTGAGAAGAAATTCAAATGCCGTCCTGACGTGATCCTTCGGACAACTGACGAGTTGAAGAAGGCGATCGCTGCCACTCCGTTCGCGGGCAGGCCCGATCTGGAGCCAGGGAAGATTCTTGTGACTTTTCTTGCGGCCGAACCCCCGCGTGAGGCCGAGGCTAATCTTGCGAAATTCAAAGATTATCCCGAAGAACAGCACCTGAAAGGGCGTGAGATGTACATTTATTTTCCCAATGGCGCCGGGAAATCGAAGCTGCCGTGGTCGTCCGTGGAAAAGCTGCTGAAAGTAACCGGAACCGCGCGCAATTGGAATAGTGTGACCAAGATGTTGGAGATGGCCGAGGAAATGGAAAAGCTCTAGCTTCTTCTAGACTGGCGTTCCAGGCGTGCATGAACGAAACACTTCCACCGTCAACATTTTCATCCTCGTCTTCAACGTCTGCGCCTTTTACTCAGTGGTGTAGTTCACTTCGAGTCGTCGCACCTGAAGGCTTGAGACGTAAAGGGCTATGACTGCTACGAGCAAAACACCAAAGATAGCCAACGGTGCGGATATCGGTTCTGCGTTGGAAATGAGTAAGGCGAAAAATGGCGGGGTACCTGGAGCGACGGGAATTTCTACCGGGCAAAGTGATTTCAGATAGTAGATGATGCTGACTTGTTTCAGAACATTGGGCAGAAATGGATTGATTGCTTCCCAGATGAGTGCGACGGCCGCGGGGACGATCGGGTTGCGAAACAGCATTCCGGCAACGAGGAAGAAGGCCCCGTATCCGATGCAGGCCAGGACGGTGACTCCCGCGTAGATCGCGGCGTACTGCAATCCGTGATTGTGGTAGAGATACAAATCCTGCTCGCTCGCTGTGAAGTGCCAGAGAAACGCACAGGTTTGAAGAATCTCGCTGGTGAGGAAGATCGTGCAAGTGGCAAGCAGTCCCGCCAAGAATTTACCTGCCATCAGGACGTCGCGACGAATTGGAGAGAGGAAGTAGAAATGCAGACTACGATCCAGAATCTCGCCGCGGAAGAGATTCATGAAGATTCCCAGGCAGCCAAAAAAGATGGCTAGACGCAGGAAGAAGAATTGGAATACGCCCGCGAACATGAAGGAATCCTGACCGAGATCATTGCTGCTGTGCAGGTTGACGTAGTCGACTTTGCCGTCGGTGACGCCCACGTAGAGATCGGCTCTGCCGTCGGAATAACGGCCGGATTCACGAGCTACCGTTACTTTTGATCCGTTTTCAGTTGGGCGCTGTTCCGTCCAGTGAGCAGTCACCGGAGGCTTGCCGAGAATCGCAATTACGTCATCTTTCTTCATCCCCAAGTGAATTGCGCTGAGATCTTGATAGGTAACCGCCTTCTCGCCGCTGCGGGCAATCTTCTCGGATCGACTCTGGCGGTTCCCTGCCGTAAATGCGAG
>Ga0070734_10004209_pt1 | contig 13935 bp, 11 predicted proteins | sample Coa_R1_8_FD_66444 | JGI IMG/M metagenome (GOLD analysis project Ga0070734, IMG submission 66444) | Surface soil microbial communities from Centralia Pennsylvania, which are recovering from an underground coalmine fire - Coalmine... | ecosystem: Environmental > Terrestrial > Soil > Unclassified ...
AGCTTCGAGGTCCTGAATCTGCATAACGGCCGTCAGCGGCCGTTACCAGCAGTTCGGTATCCAAGCGCAGACTACTTGCCGAGCGCCTGCGTGATCTCTTTTTCCACTTCCGCGCGCGGCGCAAGACCCACATGATGCGCGCTGACGCGGCCTTCGCGATCCAGCACGAACGTTTCGGGAAGCGCGTCCAGTCCGCCATAGAGTTTCGCCACCGCTTCGCCGCCTAGCGCGATCCGGTAGTTGATCTTTTTCTCGGCCACGTACGGACGCACCGCGTCCCAATCTTCATCCATCGAAATCCCGACTACCGCGAAGCCTTTGTCGCGATAGGTCTTGTCGAATTCAATGAACCAGGGAATCTCGGTCCGGCAAGGCACACAATACGTTGCCCAGAAATTCAGCAGCACCACTTTGCCCTTGTAGCTGGACAACTTGAACTCGGCGCCTGCCGAATCTTTCACCGCGAAATCGGGAGCCAGCGGCTTCACCGTCTTCTTCTGCAGCAGAATCGGAAACGCAAACACACAAAATCCGCAAGCCACCACCGCGGTCGCAATCCAAGACCAGCGCAGCAACCCAATTCGATTCTGAATCATGACTCTATTGTCTCCCGATTCGCGTTCATTCGTCTCCAATACATACTCCGTTTCAAGGCAGCGCCGGACACACGTTCGTTTGAAAATAATCCCGGCACTCGGCAGGCGTCAGCAGCCGCGTGATTCGGCGCTTCGCCACTGCAAACAATTCCGGAATGTCGAGCACGTAAATGCGCGCCGTACCGTCGAAACTCGACGTCGCCAGCAGTTTTCCATCCGGACTAAAAGCCACGCCAGTGACGGCGTCCTGGTGCCCGCCCAGTGTGATCAAATCCTGACCCGTCGCGGCATCCCACACTTTTGCGGTCCTGTCCCAACTCACCGTGGCCACGCGCCGGCCATCCGGACTGAATGCCACGCCCAGAACGTGCATCTGGTGTCCGCGCAAAACCAGCAATTCCCGGCCGCTCGCGGCGTCCCAAATTCTTGCCGTCTTGTCTTGTCCGGCGGTTGCGATGCGCGTTCCATCCGAACTGAACACGGCGCTGCTTACGTCGTCCTCATGACCGCGAAAAGTCCGAAGCTCCCGGCCGCTCTGCGCGTCCCACAGTTTCGCAGTTTGATCGGCGCTCGCACTGACCAACCGTTCGCCGTCGCGGCTGAAATCCACGCTCAGGACACGCTCTTGATGTCCCTTCAAAGTCTTGATCTCGTCTCCGTTGCCCGCGTCCCAAATCCGGACCGTCTTGTCGATGCTGCTGGTCGCCAACCGTCGTCCATCGGGACTGAACACGATGCTCGTCACACCGCCCTCGTGACCATCCAGGACGAACAACTCTTCCCCCGTGGCAGCATTCCAAACGCGCGCGGTGGTCCCCGCACTGGCCGTCGCGAGACGTTTGCCATCCGGGCTGAAGACCACGTCGGTAACATTGTTTTGGTGACCTCGCAGCGTCACCACTTCGTGTCCGCTCGCGACGTCCCACACCTTAGCCGTATGGTCGTTGCTCGACGTGACCAGCCGCCTGCCATCCGAACTGAACGCCACGCTATTCACTTTGTCCGAATGCCCACGCAACGTCGCGAGTTCACCAGGCAGTTCTAAATCCCACAGCTTCGCGCTCGCGTCTAGACTTGCCGTCGCAAGATGTCTGCCGTCTGGACTGAAAGCTGCCGCATAAACTCCACCTTGATGCCCGGCAAGCGTCGACAACTCCTCGCCCGTATTCGCGTCCCAAATCTTCGCCATCTTGTCCAGGCTCGACGTAGCTACGCGCTTTCCCTCCGGATCGAAGGCAACGCTGAGAACGGAGTATCGGTGGCCGCGCAGGATCACAAGTTGTCGCCCAGTCGCCGCATCCCAAATCGCCGCCGTCTTATCGTGATTGGCCGTGGCCAAACGCCGCCCATCCGGACTGAACGCCACGCTCCATACCTGATCCGGAAAGCCGCGCAGAGTGAGAATCTCTCGGCCGGTGCCGGCATCCCAAACTTTCACGGTCTTGTCGAGACTAGCGGTCGCAAGTTTTTTTCCATCCGGACTGAACACCACACCCGAAAGCCCATCCGCATGGCCGTGCAACGTCATCAGCTCGCGGCCGCTCGCCGCATCCCAAACCCGAGCTGTTTTATCATCACCGGATGTCGCGATCCGTTTGCCATCGGGACTAAACGCAACCCCCGACAACGTGCCCTCATGCCCACGCAGCGTCAGCAATTCTCGGCCGCTTGCCACATCCCACACCCGCGCGGTTTTATCCAAACTCGCGGTCGCCACTTGCTTGCTATCCGGACTGAACGCCGCGCCCCACACCTGATCTTCATGGCCGGCCAACGTTCGAATCTCGCGGCCAGACGCCGCATCCCACAGCCTCGCGGTTTTGTCGTCGCTCACTGTCGCCAGAATCTTGCCATCGGGACTGAAAGCCAATCCGAACACCGGCCCCTTGTGATGTACGGTAAACAGTTCGTGATCTGCCAGAATCGCCGAATGCAGCGCGGTCTCCGCTTCAGGGATCACCGCCTCTCCAAAATCGCGCGTTGCCGCGATGGCGTGCATCGCCAGGATCACGCTCCGTTCCGGGTCCACGGAAAGATTTTCCACTGCGTACGCCGCAAGCTTGCGCGCGTTCGCTACCCGCTCGGCGCGCCTGGCGCGAACCGCCTGCCATCCGCTGACGGCGATGCCCGCCATCAACAAAAGCACGAACGCCCCGGCGATGGTCATCGTGGCCCAATGCTTGCGCGCGAACTTCGCCGCGCGATACGTTTTGGACGGCGGCGCCGCCTCCACCGGCTCATGCCGCAAGTAGCGCCCTAAATCAGCCGCGAGATCGGCCGGCGAACCATAGCGCCGATCGCGATCCTTTTCCAACGCTTTCAGCGTGATCCAATCCAGATCCGCCGCGAGCTGCTTTGACAGCTTGCTTGGACGCTCCGGATCTTCCTCGCGAACCTTGCGCAGTAACTCCTCGAACGAAACATCCTCGCTGAACGGCGGCTTGCCCACCAGCAGCTCATACAGAATAATGCCGAGCGAATAGACATCTGTGCGCGTATCCACGTCCGCGCCGCTGTAATCCGTCTGTTCCGGACTCATGTAGCGCGGCGTTCCCACAATCACGCCCACGCGCGTTCGCATGGTCAGCTCTTCCGTGCTCGATTCCATGGCTTTCGCCAAACCGAAGTCGATGATCTTGGGCACCGGCTTGCCGTCCTGCTCGGTGACCAGCACGTTCGACGGTTTCAAATCGCGATGTAGAATCGATTTCTGATGCGCGTGCTGCACGCCATCGCAAACCAGCATGAACAATTCCACGCGCTGCCGGATGCCGAACTGATGCGCGTCGCAATACTCGGTGATCGGCACGCCTTCGACGTATTCCATCGCGAAGTACGGCCGCCCCTCGGGAGTGGAGCCGGCATCATAGACGCGCGCGATCGCGGGATGTTCCATGAGCGCCAGCGCCTGCCGCTCGGATGAAAACCGCGCCACCACCTCTTCGGTATCCATGCCAGGCTTGATCAGTTTAAGCGCAACTTTTCGGCGAACCGGCTGCGTTTGCTCGGCCAGCCAAACCGACCCCATGCCGCCCTGTCCGAGCCGCTTCACCAATCGATAGGGACCGATGGCTTGGCCGAGATCCCAAGCGGAAGATTCCAAGCCGGCAGCGCCGCGGTCGAAAGCAGCACCATCGAAGGCGACCGTGGCGCTCTCACTCGCGGGGATGCTCAGCGTTTCAGCGTCCGGCGGAATGGGCTGGTCCGGCTTTTCCATTTTCGATGCCACAGTATACACCGAGGCACGGATCTTATCGCGACTCCGCCGCGATCAGCCAGTGCGAGCTTTCCGAATCCGGATTGTCGATAAAGCCGTCCTGCCGATCGAGAATATGGAAACCGGCCGCTTCCAGCTCGGCGGCGGCAAGATCCGGCGAGAGCACGTGATTGTCGGTCTGCTTTTCGCGCGGCCGCTGCCCGGTTCGATGCGGCATGTTATCCAGGATCGCCAGCCGGCCGCCCGGTTTGAGCGACTCGCGGATGTGCCGCAACATCGCCTGGTATTTAGGCATTTCATGATAAGCGTTCACGATCAGGACCGCGTCGAGCGACCCTGGCGGAAGCTTCGGATCGTCGTCGGCGCCACGAATCACCGCCGCATTTTTCACGTGCTGCTTCTTGAGATTTCGCTTGGCGTGGCTCAGACCCCAATCCTTTTCGTCCACGATGTCTTCGCAATAAACGCGGCCGCGCGCTCCCACCACATGCGACAAAATCACCGAGAATTCGCCTCCGCCGCATCCGACATCCGCCACGCGGCTGCCCTCATGTATGCCGAGCTCCCGCACAACTTCGCCCATCCGGATTTCTTTGAGCCGCGTGTTCTCTGGATACAGCTTTTCAACGAGCGCTTGCACCGAATCCTGCGCAAGCAGTGGAAGAACGATGGAAGTGAAGAGGAAAATCCGGCGCATGCTTGAGCTTAGACGAAATTCGCCCGGCGTTTCTTCCCGGTTAGTGGGCTACTTCGGAAATCCCGCGCTCGCCTTGATCTCGGCGATCTGCTGGTTGTGCCGCAGATTGTGCAGCGGGATGTAAATCGTCCACTGGTACGCGTTCAACGTTCCGAAAATCGGAAAAGGATGATCGGCGGTGTGTTCCTTCAACGGTGCATCGGTCTCTTCAATAAATTGGATGACCTTCTCGCGATCTTCCTTGTAGCGCGCGATAATTTCATCGCGGCTGATGTTGGCATGCGGCTGAATCGGCTCCGGCGCCTGCGCTTTGTGACTCCGATCCAGCAGCGCCTTTTCCAGGAACTCGCTCTTGCCGCGCGTTTTGCTTTCCCATTCCGGATTCGCCGGCGACGCAAGCGCCCGCTGCACTCCGCCGAAAAGCCGCGCGTCGGCCAGCATAATGTGTTCGGCCGTTTCTCCCACAGACCATCGGTCGGGCGACGATTTGTACGTCCACTGCGCATCGCTGAGCCCGTCGATCAAAGAAAGAAATTCCTTTTCCGAATCCTTCAACAATTGAATCGCATGCGCCCGCTCGGCTGGAGTGATGGTGGCGTCCCCAGCGCAAGCCGCCCAGCTGAATATAAGAGAAACGGCCAGTGGTCTCATGGTTTTCACCCATTCTATCGCTCTGTTGCATCACGCCTGCGCAGCCCGCGCCAGCCGATCCAGGAGCAGCCGCCGCTCGGGCTCTGTACAAACGCAATCCAGCGCCGAGCGATAATAAGCCGCTGCCTGATCGTGCCGGCCCAATTCACTCGACAATTCTCCCAGCGCCGCGGGCAGCAAATGATAGTGCGATAGAGCCGGATGCTGTTCCACTTCCCGCAGCGCCTCTAACCCGGCCTCAGCGCCCTTCCACCTGGACAATGCGATCGCGCGATTCAACGCCACAACCGGATTCGGCTCGAGTTCATAAAGCTGATCGTACTGCTCGCTGATTTCCCGCCAATCGGTCGCGTCATAACTGGACGCCAAAGCGTGCTGCGCCGCGATGCCGGCCTGCAGATGATACGCCGTCAACTCATCGCCCTCGGCGCTCCGATCCAGCTCGCGCAATCCTTCCGCGATCAATTCGGGATCCCACAGCGTCCGATCCTGATCGCGCAGCAGAAACAGATCGCCATCCGCATTAACACGCGCAGGTAAGCGGGACGCCTGCAGCAAAAGCAAAGCCAGCAAAGCGTGCGTCTTCGGCAGGTCCGCAGCCGGATGGGAGCCCATGAGCCGCGCCAGCCGAATCGCTTCCTGGCAAAGATCGGCTCGCAACAACGACTCACCTTCATGCGCCGCGTAACCTTCGTTGAAGAGTAAATACAGTACTTCGAGCACCGAATCCAGCCGCGTCTGCAACTCTGCCGCGATCGGCATCTCGAATTCAATCTGCTGATCCCGAATCTGCCGCTTACCGCGAACCAATCGCTGAGCGATCGTCGCTTCTTCCGCCAGAAACGCCCGGGCAATCTCTCGGACACTGAATCCCGCCACGGTCTTGAGCGTCAGCGCGACGCGCAAATCGCGCCCCAGCGCCGGATGACAGCATAGAAACATCATCGCGAGCTGATCGTCGTCGAATTCAGGACGAGTATCCGGCATGCTGTGATCGGGGAATGCGCGGGCGAGATCCGGAAGTTTTCCCGCAAGAGAAACTTCGCGGCGGATCACATCCAGCGCGCGGTTTTTCGCCACCTGAATTAGCCACGCGGAAGGATTGCCCGGGATGCCCTCGTAAGGCCATAGTTCAAGAGCCTTCAGCAGCGCATCCTGCACCACTTCTTCTGCCAGATCCAGGCGGCGAGGCCCGAAAATCCGCGTGAGCGTAGCCACCAGCCTTCCGGATTGATGCCGGAACAGATGGTCGACGGCTAACGCGGAATCGTTCAAGTTTTCTGGATCTGGCGCACTTCGATGGTGCCGAAATCCACGTGCGGGCAGGTTTTCGCGGCCTCCACGGCTTCGTTGAAGTCGGCGGCTTCAATCACGAAGAATCCGCCCATCACTTCTTTGGCTTCGGCGTACGGCCCGTCCGTCACCGACGGCTTTCCGTTTTGTTTTCGCAGAACGCGCCCTTCGCCGTCGGTCAGTTTCTGACCGCTGACAGCCTTGGTGCGGCGCCAATCCTGATAGCGGTGCATGACTTGTTGCCCCTCTTCAGGGCTAAGGTTGGCGAACGCTTTCTGATCGTCCCGGAGGAGAAGAATAAATTGTGGCATTGGTTTTTCCTTTCACCGGCTAGACGACGAAGGGCCGGTGAAATCGACACCGGCCCGGAAAAATTCTTGCCCGACTTGTGGAGGAGAGAACTACTTCGCCTTCTTCTGCTTCTGTTGGCCGACGCGGATCTTAAAGGTTTGCTGCTTCGCTTCCTGAAACGCTTTATGATCGTGCCGCGACACGGCATCGGATAAATAACCATCCACGTCGGCGCCCTTGGGAAGGACCACCATTACCGTGAAGTTTTCCTTGCACTCGGGACAAAAGGGGCGGAACCGCTTGACGTTGGGAATTGCCATACAACCTCAGGATATCACGGAATCCGGGCTAACTGATTGAACCGAGAATGGTCCAATAAGACATGTCCCCCATCCTCCAGGACCTGCGCTACGCCCTCCGGATGCTGCGCAAGAACTTCGCGCTGACAGCCGTCATCGTGCTGTCCCTCGCCCTTGGAATCGGCGCCAACACCGCCATATTCAGCGTCGTGAACGCGCTCATGCTGAAACCTCTGCCCTACCCGCAGCCGGACCGCCTGGCCATCCTCTGGCTGCGCTCGCCCGGCATCGGCATTCCGCAGGATTGGCCCTCGCCCGGCCAATACATGGACATCAAGAACGAGAACCACTCCTTCGACGAGCTTTCTATTTCCATCGGCGGCAGCATGAATCTCACAGGGCAAGACCGGCCGGAGCGCATGCAGGTAATCAAAACTTCTTCCACCCTTCTGGACATGCTTGGCGCGAAGCCTCTGCTCGGCCGGACCTTTCTGCCTGAAGAAGACAAGCCTGGAAAGGCGCCCGTTGCGCTTCTCACGCATGGCGCATGGAAACGGCTGTTCGGCGGGGATCCACAGATTGTCGGACGGAGTCTCACGCTCAACGGCAATCAGATTACCGTGGCCGGAGTCTTAAGCCCGGATTTTTTGCTCAATAACGAAGTGCTGCCCACGGTGGCCGGACTCGAAAGAGTAGATCTCCTGCTTCCGCTCCCCTTTGGCGCGGACGCCGTCAATCGCAGAGGCGATGAGAATTACAACATTGTGGCGCGCTTGAAACCGGGCGTGACCATGCGATCCGCTCAAGAAGATGTAGCAGCCATCGCCGCCAGAATCCGCGTGAAAGACAAGCGCGACCGCACATTCACCATCAGCGTCGTCCCGCTGCTGGATCAGGTAGTCGGAAACGTCCGCCGCTCCGTGCTGGTGATGCTTGGCGCAGTGACGCTGGTCCTGCTGATCGCTTGCGCGAATGTGGCGAATCTCTTGCTCTCGCGCGCCACCGGACGCGAAAAAGAAGTCGCCATCCGCGCTGCTTTAGGCGCAGGACGCATTCGCCTGATGCGGCAACTGCTCACTGAAAGCGTGTTGTTGGGCTTACTCGGCGGAGCCGCTGGTCTTCTGGTCGCCGGACTCACGCTCTTCATAGTTCGCGACATTAATCCGGGAAATATTCCGCGTTTGGAAGCAATCCGCATCGACGGAAGCGTGCTGGCATTTACCTTCGGCGTCGGCATCCTGACCGGCATCCTTTTCGGAATGGCGCCCGCCATCCGCGTCGCGCGCGTGGATCTGAACACATCGCTCAAATCCGGCGGACGCAGCTCGCAAACCGCCGGCGGATTCAACGTCGCGCGGCAAGGATTGCGCAGCGTGCTGGTGGTCGCCGAACTCGCACTCTCGATGGTCCTGCTGATCGGCGCCGGACTTTTAATGCGCAGCTTCGCCCAGTTGGCCAGCGTTCCTCCTGGCTTCAATCCCGATCATGTCATCTCGCTGCGCTCAGCTGAGAATGGCCCCAAGTATAGTCAAGACAAAGCTCGCGTGCAATACTATCGCGACATCGGCGAGCGAATCTCGCACTTGCCAGGGGTGGTGTCGCAAGGAGCGATTTCGGCGCTTCCGCTCACCGCTTCGGTTGGATGGGGTGGCATCACGATTGAAGGTTACACGCCGCCACCCAGCGAGCCGGAATTGCAGGTGGATCTGCGCACCGCCACCAACGACTATTTCCGCACCATGGAAATCCCGCTGAAGCAAGGGCGCTTCTTCAACGATCACGACACCGCCGACGTTCCCCCGGTTGTAGCGATCGATGAAAAAATGGCCAGGCGTTTCTGGCCCAACGAAAGCGCTATCGGCAAACGCATGCGCAACGGACCCAAAAGCCCATGGCTCACGGTGGTGGGAGTGGTCGGCACCGTCAAGCAGTACGGCCTCGATATCGACGGACGCATGGTGGTCTACTATCCCGAGCAACAAGCCGCCGACGGCGCTCTCTACATAGTGGCGCGGACCACGGGCGATCCCGCAAGCGTCGCAAGCGCGATGATCCGCGAAATCCATTCGGTCGATCCCGGCATTCCGGTGATCGAAGTCCGCACCATGCAGGAGCGCCTGCACGATTCCCTGGCCCGCCAGCGTTTCTCTATGGTTGTGTTGGGAGGATTCGCCGGATTCGCGCTGCTGCTCGCCGCCGTGGGAATCTATGGCGTGATTTCGTACATGGTCACACAAGGCATGCACGATCTCGGTCTCCGCATGGCGCTGGGCGCGCAACGGCAGGACATTCTCGGCCTGGTCGTCCGCCAGGGATTAACCTTGACGGGCGCCGGCATTTTCGCAGGCTTGATCGGCGCGTTCACTCTGACTCGCGTAATGGCGTCGCTGCTGTTCAACGTCAGCGCCACGGATGTGGCCACTTTCTCGAGCGTCACCGTTTTTCTGGTCGTGATCGCGCTCCTAGCCAGCTATGTTCCGGCGCTGCGCGCAACCCGCGTGGACCCGGTGATCGCCCTGCACTATGAGTGAGACGTAAGCTCGGCCAACATCTCACCCGCAGTCTGATGCGTCACCGGATGGCGCAATTCCGGCGCGATTTCCGCGAGCGGATCCAAAACAAAACGCCGCTGTGCAATGCGCGGATGCGGTATCTCGAGCTCTGCTGTCGTCATGACAATATCGCCGTAGAAAAGAATGTCCAGATCAATCGTGCGCGGACCCTTCGGAATCGTACGCTGCCGGCCAAGCGCGCTCTCGATTGACTGAATCAGCGCCAGCAATTCCCGAGGAGCGAGATCGGTCTCCACTTCCACCGCCATGTTCAAGAAACGCGGCTGATCCAAATAATCCTGCGGCTCCGTTTCGTAAACGGCGGATCGCCGTACCACTCGCGCGCCTCCCGCTTCCAGCCGCGCTATCGCTTGTTCTAGATACGATTCCCGATCGCCCAGATTTGAGCCAAGCGAAAGATACGAGGTTTTCAAAATAATTGGCTCTGGATGCTGCTGCGCATCCGGCGCGGAATTTTGAAATATTCGAAGGCGCGCTCGGTCCCGATGCGTCCGCGCGGCGTCCGGTCGATGAATCCGAGCTGCATCAAATACGGCTCGTACACTTCTTCGATGGTGTCCGCTTCTTCGTCAATCGATGCCGCGATCGTATTCACGCCCACCGGCCCGCCGCCGTATTTCTCGAGCAGCGTCAGCATGATCTTCTGATCGATTTCGTCCAGCCCGAAGCGATCCACTTCCAGCAAATCGAGGGCCAGCGTGGCATTGTTGAGGTCAATATGCCCGGCCGCGCGCACCTGCGCGTAATCGCGGACTCGCCGGAGCAGCCGGTTGGCAATACGCGGAGTCCCGCGGCTCCTGCGCGCGATTTCTTCCGCACCCTCACGATCCACCGTGACACCCAGCAACTTCGCCGACCGCAGCACGATCGCAGTCAGCTCCTCCACGCCATAATGATTCAGCCGCAGCACCAGCCCGAAGCGTCCACGCAGCGGAGCGCTCACCAATCCCTGTCGCGTCGTCGCCCCGATCGCCGTGAAGTGCGGTATCGCGATCGAGTGCGTGCGCGCGCCCGGTCCCGTCCCGATCAGAATGTCCATGCGGAAATCTTCCAGCGCGGAATAAAGGATCTCCTCCACATCCGGAAGCAGCCGGTGCACTTCGTCAATAAAGAAAACTTGCCGCGGCCGGATATTGGTCAGCACGCCGGTCAGATCCAGCTTCTTCTGCAGAATGGGCCCCGAAGTCTGCTCGAATCCAACACCGAGCTCGGATGCAATGATCGTCGCAAGCGTCGTCTTGCCCAATCCCGGCGGACCGTAAAGCAACACGTGATCCATCGCCTCTTCGCGCTGCTTGGCCGCCTCAATTGCAATGCTGAGATTTTCCTTTAGCTTGGGTTGGCCGGTGAAATCGGCCAGCCTGGTCGGCCGGAGTGCGGTTTCAAACTGGCGCTCGCCCTCTAAAGCCGCGGGCGAAGCGATTCCGTGCTCACGCATTCCTTCTAGGTTAGCGAACGAGCGCGAGCGATTTCCGGAACAGCGGTTCAAACTCAGCCGGAGCGCCATCGGCTTTCGCTTTTCGCACTGCCGCCTCCGCCGCCGCGCGTTGGCATCCCAGATTCAACAGCGCCGAAAGAACATCCTGATCCAGCGTGCTCAGCGCCGACGCCGGCTTTTCCGCCGGACCCGATGGCGCACCCGTCCCAATGCCTTCCAGCTTGTCTTTTAACTCCAGCACCATTCGCTCCGCCGTCTTTCTCCCCACACCCGGAATGCGGACTAACTGTTCCACCGACCCATTGCGAATCGCCGGAATCAAATCGCCCGTTCCCATTCCCGACAGAACCTTCACCGCGAGCGACGGACCAATCCCGCTCACCGAAATCAATTTTTCGAAAATGCTTTTTTCTTCGGCGGTGAAAAAACCGAACAGCGAAAGCGCATCCTCCCGGACATGCGTATAGATGCGCAGCCGGACTTCCGCGCCCGAATCCGGCAAAGCCGAAAAAGTGGAGATCGGAATCAGGACGTCGTAGCCCACGCCGCCCGCCTCCACAATCACCTGGTTCGGATGTTTCTCAAGCAGCGTGCCGCGCAAGTGAGCGATCATCACTCGTCATTATGGCGTTACTCCCAGCGAAGCGCACGGATTGGATCGATTCGAGACGCCCGATAAGCCGGCAAGTAGCACGCGGCCATCGTCACCGCCAACAGCCCGATGGGCACAATCGCGAGAACCAATGGACTCAGCGTTCCCAAGCCGATGAGTCCCTGTACGAGAGCGCCCCTCACTGCGACGCTGGCGGCAAATCCGATCGCCACGCCGATAATCGCCAGCAGAAATCCCTGCCGCAATACAAGACCCGCGACATTCGAGCGCTGCGCACCCAACGCCATCCGGATACCGATCTCCTGCGTCCGCCGGCTCACCGAATAGGCGATCAATCCGTACAAACCCACGACGGCCAGCACCAGGCCAATGATTCCCATGGCGGAAACCGTTTCGAGGATCATCAGGAAAATCGCGGTGCCGCGCTGTTCGTAGAACGTTGCGAGCGTTCGTGCGTTGTAGATGGGTTGATCCGGATTGATCGATCGAACCACGTCGCGCACGGGCGCCGTGATCTCCGCCGGATCGCCATAAGTCTCGACCACCAGGCTCAAGCGCGTTTGCGGCCGCTGCGTCCATGGAAGATAGATAAACGCCATGGGCGGTTCTCCGATAAAAATATACTTCGCCGTTTTCGCCACTCCAACCACTTGCACCACCGGACCCTTCGGCCCATCCATCCGGATGGTCTTGCCGATCGGCTCCTGATTGGCCCAATATTTTTTCGCGAACTCCTCGTTCACGATCGCTACGCGCGTAGAATCCGCTTTGTCGGCCAGGGTGAAAGCTCTGCCGCGAACAATCGGTGTGTGCATCACGTCGAAATAGCGATCGTCGACAACGTTCCCGAGCTCCTGCGTGGACTCCTGTCCCTTAGGAAACTGAAATCCCTCGGGGATGACGGTTTGGCCCGACTGCGCGGGCGCCAGGGGAATAACGGCGGATAACGCCGCCGACTTCACTCCCGGAAGCAAGCGCGTCCGGTCGATCAGATTGCGATAAAAATCCTTGGTGCGTTCGGATGCGGGCACCAGCGACGTATCGAAATCCATGGTCAAAATATGATCCGTCCGAAACCCCGGACTGATAACCAGAACTTTTCGAAATCCCTCAAGCAGCATCCCGGCTGCAACCAAGAGAACCAGCGAAAGAGCCACCTGGCTCACCACCAATGCGTTGCGGCCGATGGTCCGCCGCCGGGCACTCGCGCTCAATCCCGCGGACCGCAGCGCGGGCACTAAATCCGTCTTCAGCGCTTGCCACGCGGGAGCCAGTCCGAACACAAGAGCGCTTAGCAAACCGGCAACCAGGGTGAAGAACAAAACACGCCGATCCAGCTGCACCGAAAGAACCACGGGAATATCTGTCGGCACCTTGATTCCTTGCATGAAGACAATACCCAGGTAAGCGACGCCCAATCCCAGCGCGCATCCCAAGAGAGCCAGCGCCAGACTCTCGATGAGGAGCTGCCGCAGCAGCCGCATCCGTCCGGCACCGATGGCGAGACGAATCGCGATTTCCCGCGAGCGCGCCTGCGATCGTGCCAGCAGCAAATTGGCCACGTTCGCGCACGCGATAATGAGCACCAAACCCACCAACGCCATCAGCAGGATCGCCAAAGAACTATCGTAAGGGTCCCGCTTCACGCGTTGTTCAAATTCCGTGCGCAAAACCAGGCTGCGATTGCGATTGGTCTCCGGGTAAGCCTTTTCCAGATTCGCGGCAATCGCCGACATCTCGGCCTGCGCCGAGGCCTGCGAAACGCCCTCCTTCAGCCGGGCTTTGACTTCGAACATGCGATTCGCGCGGTCTTCGAGAACGTTGGAATCGCTTCCGATCAGAAGACGCGGCGCCATCGAGATTGGCACGTAGAAGTAGGGGCGAATCCACTGGTCCGCGCCGGTAAATTCCTTGGAAGCGACGCCGACCACGGTGAACTCAATCCCATTCATGCGGACTTTCCGGCCGATCACGGAGCGGTCACTCCCGAATTCGGTTTCCCAGAAGTGATAACTCAAAACGGTAATGGCATCGCGTCCTGGAACTTTTCCTTCATCCGGCAAAAATGCCCGGCCCAGCGACGGCTGCACCTCCAGGGCGCGGAAAAAATTGTCGGACACCATTTGTCCCATTCGCATCTGCGGAAGCGCCTTGGCGGATGCCGCGAAGCCCACCGTTGTGAACTGGCAGGCAATCAACCCGGATATGGACTGGTTCTTGTCCCGGATGTCCCGGTACTCGGGAAAGGAAATAAACGAGGTTGGATT
>Ga0070734_10004210_pt1 | contig 13934 bp, 12 predicted proteins | sample Coa_R1_8_FD_66444 | JGI IMG/M metagenome (GOLD analysis project Ga0070734, IMG submission 66444) | Surface soil microbial communities from Centralia Pennsylvania, which are recovering from an underground coalmine fire - Coalmine... | ecosystem: Environmental > Terrestrial > Soil > Unclassified ...
CGCGGTACCGGGAGAGCAGCCGGATCAGCAGGAAGCTCACCGCGTATACGACCACGCCGACGGCCGCCACCGCCAGAAAGACCAGCCCAGCGTTGCCGTTGTTGTTGCCGCCGCGACCGCGGCCGCCGCCACCGAACAGCTCGCCGTAGAACGCGAACCTGACCAGCAGGGCGGCGATGATCCCGAGGAACGAGGCGATCGTCATCACCACGACGTCCTTGTGCGCGACGTGGGACATCTCGTGCGCGAGCACGCCCTCGAGTTCCTTGTCGTCCAGCCGCCGCAGCAGCCCCGTGGTCACGCAAACGACCGCGTTCTTGCTGTTACGGCCGGTGGCGAACGCGTTGGGCATGTCGCTCTGCGCGATCGCGACCCGCGGCTTGGGCATGTCGGCCAGCGCACACAGCCGGTCGATGATGCCGTGCAACTGCGGTGCCTCCTGCGGGCTGACCTCCTGCGCGCCGGACGCCCGCAGGGCGATCTTGTCCGACCAGAACAGTGACCCGAACGCCATGCCGCCGCCGAGGACCACGGCGAAGAAGATGATCGCGCCGCTGCCCACGCCGAACGCCTGCAAGATGAACACAAGTGCGACAACGAGAGCCACGAAGACGAGCCCGAGCACGAACATCGTCAGGCCCATCCGCGCTTGCAGCCCTCTGTCGACCGCATAACGGGTTCGCACCATCGCGGCGCCTCCGTTCTGCCTGAACCGGCCATCCGGTCAGGCACTACTGCCATCCAGTATCACGTACAAGGGGCACTGAAAATTCCAACGCCCCACCCGGACTATCTGAGTATCGGAGACGACCCTGAGAACAAGCTGAACGCTGCCACTACGGCAGCCGAGCGTGAGGCACCCCCGATCCCACCCGTGCCGCGCCTGCCCGGTTCAGCCAGGGATGTAGCCCTCGTCGGTCAGCATGCTCCGCACCTCGTCGAGGTCGGCGTCCGCGCGCGGCAGGATCGAGTCCGATGGCTCCAGAGTCTCGGCGGCCAGCGGGGTCCCCAGCGCCCGGACCCGGTCGAGCAAGGCCACCAGCGCGGACCGGAACGCGGCCTCGTCACCGGAGTTCACCGTTCTTTCCAGGGCGGCGTCGAGCGAGTTGAGCTCGGCGGACGCCGAGTCGTCCACCTGGAGCTGCCCCTCGCCCAGGATCCGGACGATCATGCTCCGTCACCGGCCTGCGGCTGTTCCGCCGCGGCAGGCTGCGCCGCGCCGTCCGACCCGGCCGCGCCGCCCTCGATCGCCTGCTTGGACCCGGTTCCCAGCTCGCCCTTGAGGCGCTCCAATTCCATTTCGATGCCCGGCCCGCTCCGCATCGAGTCCAGCTCGGCCTGGATGTCGTCGCGCGGGGTGCCGGTGATGTCGTCAAGCGCACCGGAGGCCATCAGCTCGTCGATCGCGCCGGCCCGGGCCTGCATCTGCGCGGTCTTGTCCTGCGCGCGCTGCACCGCCATGCCCACGTCGCCCATCTCCTCGGAGATGCCCGACACCGCCTCGCCGATCCTGCTCTGTGCCTCGGCCGCGGTGTAGGTGGCCTTGATGGTCTCCTTCTGCATGCGGAAGGCCTCGACCTTGGCCTGCAGCCGCTGCGAGGCAACCGTCAGCTTTTCCTCGTCGGCCTGCAGCGAGTGGTACTGGTTCTCCAGGTCGGTGAGCTGGCTCTGCAGCGCGGCCCTGCGGCTCAGCGCCTCCCTGGCCAGATCCTCCCGGCCGGCCCCGAGAGCCTGCTTCGCCTGCCCCTCCAGCCTGTTCTGGTTCTGCCGCAGGCTGTTCATCTGAAGCTCGACGCGCTTGCGGGAGGTGGCCACGTCGGCTACGCCACGGCGCACCTGGGTGAGCATCTCAAGCTGGCGCTGGTAGGAGTAATCCAGGGTCTCGCGGGGATCCTCCATGCGGTCCAGGGCCTTGTTGGCCTTGGACTTGAAGATCAGCGAGACCCTTTTCATCACGCTCATGGGCGCGACCTTCCCCTTCATCGTGTACAACCGCCGTCGCTAGCCCCACGGCGCCGCCAGCCGCGCCAATCCTCGGCAGCGGCCTCCCTGCGAGCTTGGTTATGTCAGCCTACGCGGTCCCCGCGTGCCCGTCATCACGACCGCCGACGCGCCGGGCGGGCCGCCGGCGAGTTTCCGGGACGGCGTCCGCAAGCTGGGCATCCGCGCGATTGCTCCCGGTAAGCTGAGCACGTGTTCCGACGAAGCCGCACCGGCACGGACGAGGGGTCAGGCCAGGACGCCGTCAACGGCGCCGCTGACACGTCCGACGCCGACGCCTCCCCCGGCAGGCCGGGCGCCGTAACGGCGGGCAAAGGCAGGCCAACCCCCAAGCGCAACGAGGCCGAGCGGCGGCGCCGCCAGCCCTACACCGCCCCCAAGGACCGCAAGGAGGCCGCCCGCGTCTCCCGTGACCGCCAGCGGACGGACCGTACCCGCAGGATGGAAGCGGTGCGCCGGGGCGAGGAGTGGGCGCTGCCGGCCAGGGACCGCGGCCCGGTCAAGACGCTCGCCCGCGACTACGTCGACTCCAAGCGGCGGATCAGCGAGTACTACATGTACGGGCTGCTGGTCCTGCTGGTGCTGCTGTTCATCCGCGCGCCCATCGTGCAGACGATCGTGCCGCTGCTCGTCCTGGGGGCCGTCCTGGTCATGGCCATCGAAGGCATCCTCATCGGGCGCAGGGTGAAGCGCATCGCCGCCGAGCGGCTGCCCGGGCAGAGCACCCGCGGCCTGGCCCTGTACTCCGCGATGCGCGCCCTGCAGATCCGCAGGCTCCGGGTGCCCAAGCCGCGGGTCAAGCCCGGCGACAGCTTCTAAGCCCGCTCCCCCGGCGGGACCGGGCCGGTGCGCTCGTTAGGGTCGCTCTCATGGAGCATCGTCACCTGGGCCGCAGTGGCCTCAAAGTCAGCGAGATCGCCTACGGTAACTGGATCACCCACGGGTCGCAGGTAGAAGAGGAAGCCGCCACCGCGTGCGTCGCGGCTGCGCTGGACGAGGGCATCACCACATTCGACACGGCCGACGTGTACGCCGGGACCCGCGCCGAGTCGGTCATGGGCCGGGCGCTGAAGGGGGTGCGGCGCGAGTCGGTCGAGATCTGCACCAAGGTGTTCTGGCCGACCGGATCCGGGCCCAACGACCGCGGCCTGTCCCGCAAGCACATCATGGAGTCCGCGCACGCCTCGCTGCGCCGGCTGCAGACCGACTACGTGGACCTCTACCAGGCCCACCGCTACGACCACGAGACCCCGCTCGAGGAGACCCTGCGTGCCTTCGACGATCTGATCCGCCAGGGCAAGGTGCTCTATATCGGCGTGTCCGAATGGCGTGCGGAGGAGATCTCCGCCGCGCTGGCCATCGCGGGCCAGATGGGCCTGGACCGCATCGTGTCCAACCAGCCGCAGTACAACATGCTGTGGCGGGTGATCGAGTCCGAGGTGCTCCCGCTGTGCATGAAGGAGGGCATCGGCCAGATCGTCTGGTCACCCATTGCGCAGGGCGTTCTCACCGGCAAGTACCAGCCGGGTCAGGGCGTGCCCGCCGGGTCCCGTGCCACCGACGAAAGCGGCTCTGGCTTCATCAGGGGCTACCTCAACGACACGATCTTGAGCCGGGTGGCGGCACTGGGCCCTATCGCCGAGGAGGCGGGGCTGAGCATGGCCCAGCTCGCCATCGCCTGGGTGCTGCAGAACCCGGGCGTGTCCGCCGCGATCATCGGCGCCACCAGGCCCGAGCAGGTCACGGAGAACGTGAAGGCCTCGGGTGTCCAGCTTGATGCCGAGATCATGCGCAAGATCGACGACGCGCTCGGCCCGGTGATCGAGCGTGACCCGGCGCGGACGGTCAGCCCGCCGGCCCGCCCCTGACGGCCGCCCCAAGCCACCGCCGCCCACGCCCGGCCGCCCTGCCGCGGCCGGGCGGGCGGCACTCATCGCGGCGTGAGATCAGTCCGCGGGATGCAGGCTCATCGGCCCGTACTCGACCCGGCTCTCCTCCAGGAGGGACACCTGGTCCACGCCGGAGTCAAGCAGCGCGCGCCAGTTCTCCCCGAGCCAGCTTTCCGCATCGCCCTGGCTGCCGAAGGCCTCCTTCGGCACATCACCTGAGCTTGCCGCGGTACCGTCCGCCTTCTCGAACCGCCAGGACCACACCATGTCCCGTCCACCTCCCCGGCCGAGCCTAGCCGAGCCGTTCGGGGTCGCCCTGCTGACCCGGGGGAACGACCCCCCGAAGCCCCCCGCTGGCCCGCCCGCGCTCGGGCGCGGGGCATTGTGACATAACCGGAATGTCCTACGCAGCGGGATTCACGGCCGAACGCCCCGACCGGCAGGCTCCCACCTGTTAGGTTTTGTATCCGCTAGCCGTGCGCTTTGGGCCGCTGCGGGGCGTGTCAGCGGCCTGGTCCCGTGATCGAGGTGGTGACGACATGACACGCATTGTCGTCGTTGGTGACCTGATGACCGACACGGTCGCCCGTGCAGCGCTTCCCCTGGCTAAAGGCAGCGACACACCGGCGGCGGTCACCACCTGCGGTGGTGGCTCGGGTGCGAACATCGCCGCCTGGCTGGCGGTGGACGGGGCCGAGGTGGCGTTCGTCGGCCGTCGCGGGGCGGATATCGCCGGGCGCAACCGGGATATGGAGCTGATGGGCTACGGCGTGGACGCCCGGCTCGTCATGGACCCGGAGCGGCCCACCGGCAACTGCGTGGTGATGATCACCCACAAGGGCGACAACACCATGCTGTCGGATCCGGGCGCCAACGCCGCGCTCTCCCCCGACGACCTGCCCAAGGACCTGTTCGCGCCGGGCACGCACCTGCACATGTCGGGCTACACGCTGCTGAACGAGGGATCCCGGCCGGCCGCCATCACCGCGATGAACTACGCCAGGCGGGCGGACATGACCATCTCGGTGGACGGGGCCTCGGTCGCGCCGCTGGAGCGGGCCGGCGCGGAGCCGTATCTGGAAATGACCAACGGCGCCACCCTGCTGTTCGTGAACGAGGCGCAGGCCGCCGTGCTCACGGGGCGCGACGACCCGGCACAGGCCGCGCGGGTGCTGACCGCCTGGTATCCGCAGGTCGTGGTGAAGCTCGGGGCCGAAGGCGCCCTGTTCGCGAACGGCCGCCCCGAGGCCATACGGGCCCCGTCCCAGGTGACCGAGCACATCGTCGACGGCACCGGCAGCGGTGACTCCTTCTGCGCCGGATTCCTCATCCCCTGGCTGGACAAGAAGCCGCCGCTTGAGGCGCTGGTGAGCGGCTGCCGCCTCGCCGCTCGCGCCCGGTCGCTCGTTGGCGCCCGGCCCGCGCTCTGATCAGGGCTTCCTGCTCTCGCTGTTCTCGCTGGAGGGCAGGGTTGCCCTGGTCACCGGCGGAAGTTCAGGCATCGGTCATGCGATCGCACGTGCCCTGGCGCTGGCCGGCGCCAAGGTAGTGCTCCTGGCCCGGCGCGAGGAACCGCTCGACCGGGCGGTGCACGCGCTGCAGGCCGCGGGCTGCGATGCGGCCCGGGTGAGCGCCGACCTCGCCGACCGGGCGGCTGTGCTGCGCGGTGCGGCGGCTGCGGCCGAGCCCTTCGGCGAGCCCGACATCGTGGTCAACGCGGCGGGCGTCAACCTCCGCCCACCGCTGGGAGAGCTGAGCACGGCCGACTGGGACACGCTGATGGCCGTCAACCTCACCGCGCCGTTCCTGCTCGGGCAGCGGTTCGGCCCGGCGATGGCCGCCCGCGGCTGGGGGCGGATCCTCAACATCGCTTCCCAGCAGGCGGTCCGTGCCTTCGGCAACAGCGGCGGCTACGGTGCCGCCAAGGCCGGGCTGGCCGGGCTCACCAGATCCCAGTCCGAGGCCTGGGCACCCCGGGGGGTGCGCTGCAACACGATCGTCCCCGGCTTCGTGGCCACCCCGCTGACGGCCGAGGTCGCCGCGGACCCGGTCCGCTCGGCGGCGCTGGCGGCGCGCACCATGATCGGCCGCAACGGGGAAGCGGCCGACTTCGAGGGCGTGGCCGTCTTCCTGGCCAGCCGGGCCAGCGAGTACGTCACCGGGCAGATGATCTTCGTGGACGGCGGCCTGTCCGCCACCTGACCCCTGGTCAGTGCGGATGGGTGAACAACATCGGCCGGACCAGCCGGCCGGCCCAGTCCATCACTCGCGGGCCCGGCGGAAGGGTACCCAGGTCCGGGTGGTAATGCAGGAACGCGTATCCAATACGCCGGGCCAGGGCCCCGTCGGTCGCGAGCTGATCGCCGATCACCACGCCGGGCCGGGGAAAGTCCCGGTAGTACCCGGTCCGCAGCGGCTTGCCCGCCGTAGCCAGGTAAACCACACGCACCCCGTCCCCGGGCAGCGGCGCCGAAGGGCGCCGGAACGAGTTCGTAGAGAAGCACACGAGTTCCACCCCAGGAACCGCCCGCGACCGCGCCAAGACGGCCTCAAGCCCCTGGTCCAGCGCTTCCTGGCCGCTGTCCCAGTCGGCCACCAGCGGCTCCACGTCGAAAACCAGCGTCTTCGCCGACAGCTGCCCGGCCCGGCGCAGCACCTCATCCAGGGTCGCCAGGCGATCGTAGGCGGGTCGCATGCCCCTACTCCAGCATGGCCGCCCGCGCGCGCCGTCACCCGCGACGGAGGATGTCCCAGCAGGATCAGGGCGCCACGGCCGTCGTAGCGCATGGAATGACGGCCACAGGCGGCCCACCGGCACCGGATCACCGCGCCACGGCCGTCGTAGCGCATGGAATGACACCCGCAGGCGGCACAATGGCGGGCATGGCCAGACGTTCCACGACCACAACCCCCCGGAGCCATGGCGCGGGGGGAGCGCCGCCCGAGGACTTCGAAGAGAACATCATCGACATCGACGTCGCCGAGGAGATGCGCGGCAGCTACCTCGAGTACGCCTACTCCGTCATCTATCAGCGCGCGATACCCGATGCCAGGGACGGCCTCAAGCCGGTACAGCGCCGGATCCTGTACCAGATGAACGAGATGGGCCTGCGGCCCGACCGCGGCCACGTCAAGTGCGCACGCGTGGTCGGGGACGTGATGGGCCGGCTCCACCCGCACGGTGACGCCGCCATCTACGACGCTCTGGTCCGGATGGCGCAGCCGTGGGTGATGCGGCTGCCCCTGGTGGACGGGCACGGCAACTTCGGGTCGCTCGGCGGCGACGACGCACCCGCCGCCTACCGGTACACCGAGGCCCGGCTGACCGCCGCGGCGATGGAGATGGTCGCCTCGATCGACGAGGACACCGTCGACTTCCAGCCGAACTACGACGGCACCGAGGTCCAGCCCGAGGTGCTCCCGGCCGGCCTGCCCAACCTTCTGGTCAACGGCGCGTCCGGGATCGCCGTGGGCATGGCGACCAACATGGCGCCGCACAACCTCGGCGAGGTGGTCACGGCGGCGCGGCACCTGATCGCCAACCCCGACGCCGGCCTGGACGAGCTGATGCGTTTCGTACCAGGACCTGACCTGCCCACCGGCGGCAAGATCGTCGGATTGGACGGGATCAGGGAGGCCTACGAGTCCGGCCGCGGCATCTTCCGGACCCGAGCGGCCGCCAGGGTCGAGAAGCTCACCCCGCGCCGCACCGGGATCGTGGTCACCGAACTGCCCTACAACGTCGGCCCGGAGAAGGTCATCTCCCGGATCAAGGACCTGGTCGGGGCGAAGAAGCTCGCCGGGATCGCCGACGTGAAGGACCTCACCGACCGGCGGCGCGGCCTACACCTGGTCATCGAGATCCGCTCCGGCTTCCACCCCGAGGCGGTGCTCGACGAGCTGTACCGGCTGACGCCGATGGAGGAGACCTTCGGCATCAACAACGTGGCGCTGGTGGATGGCCAGCCGCGCCTGCTTGGCCTGCGCGAACTCCTGCAGATCTATGTCGATCACCGTATCGAGGTGGTCCGCAGGCGCAGCGAGTTCCGGCGGCGCAAGCGCCAGGACCGGCTGCATCTGGTCGACGGCCTGATGATCGCCCTGCTCAACATCGACGAGGTGATCCAGGTCATCCGGAGCAGCGACGACGCGTCGTCGGCCAAGGACCGGCTGATGACGGTGTTCGACCTGTCCGAGATCCAGGCCCAGTACATCCTCGACACGCCGCTGCGCAGGCTGACCCGTTACGACCGGCTCGAGCTTGAGCGTGAGCGGGAGAAGCTGCAGGACGAGATCGCGGAGCTGACCGCGATCCTGGAGTCTGAGCCCCGGCTGCGGGGGCTGGTCTCGGAGGAACTGGCCAGCGTCGCGGAGCGGTTCGCCGACCCGCGCCGCACGGTCCTGCTCGAGGGGAGCGGCGCGCCACGCACCGCCGCGGTCCCGCTGGAGGTCGCCGACGACCCGTGCCTGGTGCTGCTCTCGTCCACCGGCCTGGTCGCCCGCACCCCCATTTCCACGGCCGAACGAGACTCCGGGGACCTGTTCTCCGCCGCCGCACCGGCCAGCCAGGGCGGGCCCGTGGCGGTGCCGCGCAGCGCGCACGACGTGGTGGTGTCCAGCGTGGCCGCCACCGCCCGGGGTTCCATCGCCGTGGTCACGTCCGCGGGCAGGCTGATCCGGGTCGGTGCACTGGAGATCCCGGCGTTGCCGCCGAGTGCGCACTCCCCCAGCCTGGCGGGCGGCGCCCCGGTGTCGGAGTTCGTGGCGCTGGAGTCCGGCGAAACCGTGGTCGGCCTGGCCGCGCCGGATGCGGCGGGCGCCGGGCTGGCCCTGGGCACCGCGGCCGGCGTGGTCAAGCGCGTCGCGCCCGACTACCCGGGCAGTTCGTCGGAGTTCGAGGTGATCTCGCTCAAGCCCGGTGACCGCGTGGTGGGCGCCGTCCAGCTCACCACCGAGGACTGTGACCTGGTGTTCATCAGCACCGATGCACAGTTGCTGAGGTTCCCCGCGACCTCGGTGCGCCCACAGGGCCGCGCGGCGGGCGGGATGGCCGGCATCCGGCTGTCTGCGCGTGCCAGCGTGGCCTGGTTCGGCGTGATCGGGGCTGGCCCGGCTGGTTCCGGGGCCGCGGAGCCGGTGGTGGTCACCGTGGCGGGGAGCACCGGCGCGCTGCCGGGAACCGGCGCCGAGACCGCGAAGGTGACCCCGTACCGGGAGTACCCGGGCAAGGGCCGTGCTACCGGCGGGGTGCGCTGCCACCGGTTCCTCAAAGGCGAGGACATCTTGGTGCTGGCCTGGGCCGGGCCGGGCCCGGCGCGGGGAGCCACGACCGCGGGCGTGCCCGTGGACCTGCCTGAGCCCGACGGCCGCCGGGACGGCTCTGGTGCCCGGATCCGCCAGCCCGTGGGCTCCCTGGGCGGCCTGGCGCCTCCCACCTGACCGCGCCCACGCCTCCTGCCGCTCACCCGCTCGCGTCTCCCGTTCACGCGGCAGGAGGGTGGGGCGGGCGCGCGTCGGATCCCTGCACCCAGGACGGGCCGAGGGCTTGTACCGACGGGCAGCCGGTCAACGCCAGCGCGGTACGTAGCTCGTCACGGAGAATCTCGACAGCGCGGTTCGCCCCGGCCTCACCGGCCGCGCCCAGCCCGTAGGCGAGCGCGCGCCCGGCCAAGCAGGCCCGCGCGCCGAGCGCGATTGCCCTGACGATGTCGACGCCACGCCTGATCCCGCTGTCGAAGTAGACCTCGGCCTCGCCTGCGATCGCCTGGGCGACCGCGGGCAGCGCGCGGATCGCCGCCGGGGCACCGTCGAGCTGGCGACCGCCGTGATTGGAGACGATGATCGCCTCCGCGCCGAGGCGCGCGGCCTGGCGGGCGTCCTCCGGGCGCAAGATGCCCTTCACCACCAGCTGCCCATCCCACCGCTCCCGGAACCAGGTGACGTCATCCCAGGTAGCCGCCGGGTCGAACTGCCGGTTGGTCTGCGCGCTGAACGCCGCCGCGGCCACACCGTCGTCGGGCAGGTTGCCCCAGCGGAGCCGCGGCTCCCGGAGGAACCCGGCCGACCAACGCGGGTGCACGGCCCCGCCGGCCAGGGCCCGGAGGGTGACGCGGGGGGGCATTGTGAAGCCGTTGCGGCGGTCCCGGTCCCGGTACCCGGCGCGGGGCACGTCGACGGTCAGCACCAGGACGGATATGCCCGCACCGCGGGCACGGCGCAGCAACTCCTGGACCAGCCCGCGGTCGCGCCAGAAGTACATCTGGAACCACAGCGGGCCGCCGGACGCGCCAGCCACCTCCTCCAGCGGGCAGGACGCCATGGCCGCGAGCACGTAGATCGACCCGGCCGCGTGCAGCGCGCGGGCCAGCGCGACCTCCCCGGATGGATGCATCAGCCCGGTCAGCCCCATCGGCGCACCGAGCAGTGGCAACGCGATCGGCGAGCCCAGCACGCTGGTGGCCGTCACCACCTTGGACACATCGACCATGACCCGCGGCCGGAGCTCGACGGCGCGCAACTCGGCGAGGTTGCGTGCGGCGGTCACCTCGTCGCCTGCCGCACCGTCCACGTAGTCGAAGACAACCGCCGGCACCCGGCGGCGGGCAGCCTCCCGCAGCTGGCCAATGGTGCCGGCCCGGGCGGCCTGCCCCTCGGCCGAAAGCCGGGTCCGGACCCGTTGCGGCAGCGTCCGAAGGTCCGCGCCGAGCTGCCCGGCCAGCAGCTTCGCGAAGTCATTCATACCGGACAGTATTCCGCCCGCCAGCGGAGGCAAGCTCACCAGCAAGCCCAGGCCCCCGAGCCGCTGGACAAGCCATCGGCGGCACGCAGCCGCACCGGGGCGTGGGGGTCCGGGGGGCTCGGCCCCCCGGGATAGCACTGCGGGCAACGGCGAAGCCGACCGAAGGGCGGCAAGCAGCATTCGCCGCCCCGCCTCGGGTCAGGCGTCGATGCGGGACGCGTCGAGCTCGGCTGCGCCACTCACGATGAAGTCGCGGCGCGGGCCCACCTCGGAGCCCATGAGCAGGTCGAAGATGGAGCTGGCCGCGGCGCCGTCCTCGACCCGGATCCGGCGCAGCATCCGGTGCCGCGGGTCCATGGTGGTCTCCGCGAGCTGGCTGGCGTCCATCTCACCGAGGCCCTTGTACCGCTGCACCGGCTCCTTCCAGCGCTGCCCCTTGCGCTCCAGCTCCAGCAGGGTGCGCCGCAGTTCGCTGTCGGAGTAGGTGTAGTTGTACTTCTGCTGCCCCTTCCTGGGGTTGGGCAGCTCGATCCGGTGCAGCGGCGGCACCGCGGCGAACACCCGGCCCGCCTCCAGCATCGGGTACAGGTACCGGTGGAACAGGGTCAGCAGCAGGGTCCTGATGTGCGCACCGTCGACGTCCGCGTCCGTCATCAGGATCACGCGCTGGTACCTGGCGTCGTCCAGAGCGAACGACGCGCCGGAGCCCGCGCCGATGACCTGGATGATGGCCGCACACTCGGTGTTCTTGAGCATGTCGGACAGCGACGCCTTCTGCACGTTGAGGATCTTGCCGCGGATCGGCAGCAGGGCCTGGAACTCCGAGTCCCTGGCCAGCTTGGCGGTGCCGAGCGCGGAGTCCCCCTCGACGATGAACAGTTCGCTCCGGTCGTCGGCGGACCGGCAGTCCACCAGCTTGGCCGGCAGCGTGGAGGCGGCCAGCGCGGACTTGCGCCGCTGGTTGTCCCTGTGCTCGCGAGCGGCGATCCGGGTCTTGGCCGCGGCGGCCACCTTTTCGAGCACCGCCCGCGCCTGCTGCTTGGTCTTCCCGCGCCCGGAGAAGTACGCCCGTAGCTGCTCGCCGACCACCTGGGCGACGATGCGGGAGGCGGCCGGTGTGCCGAGCACCTCCTTGGTCTGCCCCTCGAACTGGGGCTCGGGCAGCCGGACCGCCACGACGGCGGCCAGCCCCTCAAGGACGTCGTCCTTGGTGACCGGCTCGTCGCCGTTCTTGAGCAGCCGCACCCCGCGCAGCTGCTCGTTCAGCGTCCGCACCATGGCCCGCTCGAACCCGGTGACATGGGTGCCGCCCTTGGGCGTGGCGATCACGTTCACGAACGAGCGGCTCACCGTGTCGTATCCGGAGGTCCAGCGCAGCGCCACGTCGACCAGCAACTCGCGCTCCACCTCGGTGGGCAGCATGTGGCCCTGCCCGTCGAGCACGGGCACCGTCTCGGTGAAGCTGCCGGACCCGCCGAGCCTGATCACATCGGTAACCGGCTCCCCGGAGGCCAGCTCCGTGCAGAACTCGCCGATGCCCCCGGTGAACTGGAACACCTCCTCGCGCGGCTCGGGGTCACGCTCGTCCACGATCCGGATGGCCAGCCCGGGCACCAGGTAGGCGGTCTGCCGGGCCCGCTGCACGAGGGCCTCCAGGCTCCACTGGGCGTCGCGGACGAACACCTGCGGGTCCGGCCAGAACCGGATATGGGTCCCGGTGACCTTCTTCGCCACCCTGCGGACCTGGGTCAGGCCCTTACGCTGCTTGAAGGCCGCCGTGGGGCCGGGCCCGGCGAACTCCCCGGGCACCCCCCGGCGGAAGCTGGCGGCCCACTCGTGGCCCTCGCGCTCCACGTTCACGTCCAGGCGCACCGCCAGCGCGTTCACCACGGACGCCCCGACGCCGTGCAGCCCGCCCGAGGCGGTGTAGGAACCGCCGCCGAACTTGCCGCCCGCGTGCAGCCGGGTCATCACCAGTTCCACGCCGGTCAGGCCGGTCTTCGGCTCCACGTCGACGGGGATGCCGCGCCCGTTGTCGCGGACCTCCGCGGACCCGTCGGGGTGCAGCACCACGTCCAGTTTGGTGCAGTGGCCGCCGAGCGCCTCGTCCACGCCGTTGTCGATGATCTCCCAGAGGCAGTGCATCATGCCGCGGCCATCGGTGGAGCCGATGTACATGCCGGGCCGCTTGCGCACGGCTTCCAGGCCCTCGAGCACCGACAGATGGCGGGCCGTGTACCCGTCGGGGGCGGCTCCCCCGGCCCGGGACCGGATCACGGCAGGTTCGGCAGTCACGGATTCTCCTCGTATGGCGGCCGGAGCACCCGGAACCGTCCCACGGAATGCTAGCCCGCTCCGCCGACAAGACACGCCAGCCACGCCGCCGGACACAGAGGGTAATCATGAACAAAGAGAGCGATACCGTGAGTAGCGAGACACCTGAGGCGGGAAAGACGGGCGTTCGCTGTTGGCGTAGTTGGGCCGTAGCTGGGAACGTGATGGTTCTACCCCTTGTTTGGGGTAGTAGATGGACACGAGGGATGACGGCGCGGGAGACGCGCCAGTGGTACGACGCGAGGGAGGCGACATGACCGGAGCTATGGCCCCAACGAAGCCGCTCACTGCGCTGGACCTGTGCGACCGTTGTGGCGCCCAGGCATACGTGCGCGTCGTGCTCCCTGGAGGGGGAGAACTGCTGTTCTGCGCGCACCACGGGCGGCAGCACAGCGAGGCGCTAGCGCGTATCGCCACGGAGATCCAGGACGAGACCGACCGGCTGGACCCGGGCAAGGCCGAGGCCCCCAGCCGCTAAGCGGCAGAGGGCCCGGTTGAGATCGGCCCGCGCTAGGTTCGCGCGGCCTTGATCGTCTTAGTTTTAACTTAAATAGTCCCTGAGCGTTTGCCTTAATCCAGGTAGTCCCTGAGCACCTGGGAACGGGACGGGTGGCGCAGCTTCGACATGGTCTTGGACTCGATCTGGCGGATCCGCTCCCTGGTGACGCCGTAGACCTTGCCGATCTCGTCCAGCGTCTTGGGCTGGCCGTCGGTAAGCCCGAACCGCATCGAGACGACGCCCGCCTCACGCTCTGAGAGGGTGTCCAGCACCGAGTGCAGTTGCTCCTGGAGCAGTGTGAAGCTCACTGCCTCACCGGGCTGGATGGCCTCGGAGTCCTCGATCAGGTCACCGAACTCGCTGTCGCCGTCCTCACCGAGCGGGGTGTGCAGTGAGATCGGCTCGCGGCCGTACTTCTGCACCTCGATGACCTTCTCCGGGGTCATGTCGAGTTCCGCGGCGAGTTCCTCCG
>Ga0070734_10004211_pt1 | contig 13930 bp, 16 predicted proteins | sample Coa_R1_8_FD_66444 | JGI IMG/M metagenome (GOLD analysis project Ga0070734, IMG submission 66444) | Surface soil microbial communities from Centralia Pennsylvania, which are recovering from an underground coalmine fire - Coalmine... | ecosystem: Environmental > Terrestrial > Soil > Unclassified ...
CCATCGCGTCGTTCACCCAGACGTCGATCCCGCCCCAGGCGAAGGCGACCCGGTCGGCGGCCGCCATCATCGCCGTCGACTGCGAGACGTCGAGCGGCAGCACCATCGCCTGGCCGCCGGTGCTGCGGATCTCCGAGGCTGCGTCCTCGAGCCCGATGAGATCGCGCGCGATGAGCGCCACCTTCGCCCCCTCGGCGCCGAACCGGCGCGCGATCGCCCGCCCGACGCCGCTCGACGCCCCCGTGACGACGACGACCTTGTTTTCCAGCTTTTTCTTCGACACCCCGCCCCCCTCTTTTCAAGCTAGGTGGCGGGCGCCCGGCGTCCAGGGCCGGCGTGCGCGGCGGTCAGTGCCGCTTGAAGAACTGAACGGCACGCTCGTGCTTCTCGGCGGCCGCCCGCGTCCTGAACGTCCCCAGGTTCCGCCGCCGGCCCGTCCGGGGGTCGGACTTGCGCGAGTAGAGACGGTACTGCCCCGACGGAAGCTTTCGGATCATGCTGGGCCTCCGCCCTCAAGGTGAACGCGCACCGGCGCGCGGCAAGTCCGGACGTCACGCCGGCTCGTCGGGCTCGACCATCGATCCGATGCCGCCACCGTCGAGGATCTGCGGCTGTCCAGAGATCGCCCGGCCCAGCTGCAGGATCTGCCGGTAGAGCACCTGCCAGTCGTCCCAGCTCACCTGCAAGGTGGGGAGCTCGCGCGCGATCCGGTCGAGCTCGGCGACCAGGGTGCGATCGCCGGCGCGGCCGCGCGGATCGAGATCGTAGCTCCTCCACAGCGGGCGCAGCCGGCGCTCGAGCACCTGGGCCCTCGAATCGGTGGTCTGCAATCCCTGGGTGTGAACGACCGTCTCCGCGATGAGCCCGTGCGCCCAGGTCAACCGCCGCGCCTTGCCGCGCAGGATGAGCCCGCTCGGGTAGAGCGACATCGACAGGTCACCGGTCACGAAGTGCGCCGTCCGCCGCGGCACGTGCGACCGCAGGAGGTCTCCGCCCAGCCAGACGAGGAGGCGCGTGGGGGCGGCGACCCACCAGTCGGGCGGCGCCGCCCGGAACGAGAACCCCTGCCGGTTGAGCACCTCGCAGAGCTTGACCGCCACCTCGTGGTAGGCGGCCGCGTTCATGATGAGCGGGATGTCGGCGCTCTTCTGCCGCCGGATCGACGCCCAGAGCCGCATGGCGGGGACGGAGACGAAGATGATGGCAAACGCCGCGGACAGGCCGACGGTGATCGGGAATCCGCGCCAGATCCGCGCCAGCCGGCGCCCGCCGGGGGTTCGGATCGCGACCGCGATCCCGACGGCGAGCGGGATCAGGAGGGCCAGCGCGATCCAGGCGAGCCGCACGGTCCCGGGAGAGACGCTGGCCGGCAACGGCACCGTGGCGACCATCTGGACCGCCAGCTTGGGGGCCAGGATGGCCGCCAGCAGGATCGGCCAGGCGGCCGCCGCCCCGATCAGGATGGAGAACAGGACCTGTTCGGCCGCCGTCGTCCGACCGAAGAGCGCGTCGATCGCCCACCCGCGCCAGAACCGCTTGAGGATCGCCATCGACGGCCATCAGGCCTGCGTTCACTCTTAGTCACCGACGCCTACGACGGCGATCGGGCCCGGGCCTGAATGTCGCGCCTGCGGTCGACCGGCACCCGCGGCGATCAACCGGCGCGCGCCGCGCGCCGTTCGGCGACCAGCCGCTTGGCCAGGTGCTTGGCCAGCACCGACGCCGCGGCCGCGCCCCCGGCGCCGACGATCTTCCGCCCGACGCCCGGCGTGTTCGCCACCCGGCTCGGCTTGTCGATCATCCGCTCGACCGCCTGGCGCAGCCGGTCGAGGCGGGGCCCGAGGCGGGCCCGCCGGCGGCGGCGCGCGACGGCCAGCGCGATCCCGCCCGTCGCGACGGCCAGCAGCGCCGCGCCGATCGCGATCAGCGGGACGGCGTTGCGCCGGATGTCGAGCAGCTCGTGCCGCCGCCGATCGAGCTCGCCGACCATCCCGGCCAGGTCGTCGCGGATCACCTCGATCTCGTGCTGGAGCTCGTCGGCGCGCCGCTGCGTCGGCACGATCTCTTTCGACTCGGCGCTCACGCCAGCTGCTCCCGCATGCGCGTGACGTCATCCTTCAGGGTCTGGCGGGTGCGAGACATCGGCTGCCGCAGGCGCGCCGACCAGCTGACCAGCCCCACGATGGCCGCCACCAGCAACGTGAACCCGCTGACCACCAGCCCGGCGCCCCAGGCCGGCATCACCAGCGACAGCGCCAGCGCCGCGGTCACCAGCAGCAGGTTCACCGTGATGAGCGCCGCCAGCGCGGCCACCCCCAGGCCGCCCGCCACGCGCGCCTCCTTCTTCAGGTCGGCCCGCAGCTCGGTCTTGGCGAGCTCGACCTGCTTCTTGGCCAGCCGCTCGACCCCCGAGGCGATCTCCCTCACCAGTGCCCCGGTGGCGAGACGCCGGTGTTGCCCATTCCCCTGCCCGCTCTCTTCCATCCGCGCTGACGCCATGCTGGAAACCTAAAGCCGTGCGGTTCGGCCGGTAGTCGGCGGTCCGCGCAACGGCCCGCGGCCGAGGTCAGCCGGCGATGGGCGCGCGCCCGGGGAGATCGAGGCCGCCCGGAAGACGGCGGGCCAGCACCTCGACCACCTCGGCGACACGGAAGGGCTTCTCGATGACCGGCACGCCACAGCAGAGCTGCTCGCCGCGGAGCGACGCCGTCATGAAGACGAACGGCACCCGCCGGAGCCGGCCGTCCTGGTCGAACGCCGCCTTCAGCATCCGCCCGTCCTCGCCGCGCAGCAGGAGATCGCACAGCACGACGTCGACCGGACAGGAGCGCGCGGCGCTGAACGCCGCGTCGGGCGCGCTGGCCACCAGGACCCGCCACCCTTCGGCCGAGAGCGCGTCGCTGAGCGCCGTCAGCAAATCGATCTCGTCATCCACCACCAACACGACCGGCATCGGAGGCGAAAACGTAGCAGCATCCAGCGTGGCTTCTCACCCAAAGGGCGGCCAGGGACGGGAATCAGGCGACGGCCTACCCGGGGGCCGACGCGGTCTGGCCGGCCCGCCACTCGCCGCGCTCTTCCAGGTTCCCCAGCTCCTCGATGAGCTTCGCGCTGAACAGCGGAAGGTCGTCGGGCTTGCGGCTGGTGATCCAGTTGCCGTCGACCACCACGGCCTGGTCCTTGACGTTGGCCCCTGCCTGCCGCAGGTCGCTCTGGATCGTCTTCCAGGCGGTGAGCGTCCGCCCGCGCTGCAGCTCCGCGGCGAGCAACAGCTGCGGGCCGTGGCAGACCGCAGCCAGCGGGCGGCGCGTCCGATCGAAGTCCTTCACGAAGTCGATGAAGCGCTGATCCGCGCGCAGCTTGTCGGGCGAATACCCTCCCGGGATCAGCAACCCTTCGTAGTCGGCCACCTGGACCTCGTCGATCCCGAAGTCGGTGGTGACCTTCTCTCGCTTGCGCTCTCCCTCCAGCGTCTGGCCCGGATCCGCGCCGATGATCTCGACCAGGTAGCCGGCCTCGCGCAGCCGATCGAGGGGGACGCGCAGCTCGGAGTCCTCGAATCCCTCCGCCAGGAGACAGGCAATCCTGCCCCCCTTCGTTCCTTTCGTTGCCATCTCTCGCTCCTTTCCGCCCTTTTCGGGCACTTCTTCCACTTTTCGGCGCAAAGGAGAGTGGGGCGCCGCACGCCGCGGTCCAGATGCGGTCGGCTCCGTATCTTTTCGAAACACGGTTGAAACGCCCTTTAAGGGTCTGCCCGATTGAGCCCGCCGGGCCGTCTGAGGCACTCTCGCGAACCCTGGGAGGCGTGATGATGCGGACGGTGTTCGTGGTCGATGAGGACGTGGACGGTCGGTGCGCGCTGGGCGACCTGCTGGAAGACGGCGGGTGCGAGGTGGTGCTGTTGCCGGGCCCGCGGGAGGCGCTCGCGGCGCTCGCCCGCAGCTGCCCGGCGCTGGTGGTGACCGACCTGTGGACCTCGACCGAGGCCGACCGGGCGCTGTTCGCCACCTTGCTGGCGGAGGCCCGCCGCTCGCGCACCTCCGTGATCGTCTTCACCGCCTGGAGCGCCCGCGCGCTGCCGCCGCGGCTCGGCGTCCCGGTGGTCTCCAAGCCGAACGTCGGGACCTTGCTGCCGCTCATCGAGGCCTCGCTGGATGGCTCGGCCGCTGGCGCCCGGGAAGCCACCGGCGTCGAAGGCCTGGCCGCGACCGCCTGAACGCCACGGCCGTGTCATGCTGGGCCGATGTCGATCGAGCCCGAGGCGCGCCTGCTCGCCGAGGCGCCAGGCGACCTCGAGGCGCTGCGCGCGCTCCTCGGGGGACGTCGGTCGGTCGCGCTGACGGGCGCCGGCTGCAGCACCGAGTCCGGGATCCCCGACTACCGCGGCGCCGGCCGCGCCGGGCCCAAGAACCCGATCCAGCACGACGCGTTCATCCGCCGGGCCGACGTGCGGCAGCGCTACTGGGCCCGCGCCACGCTCGGCTGGGAGCGGTTCAAGGACGCGCGGCCCAACGCCGCGCACCTCGCGCTGGCGGCGCTCGAGGAGGCCGGCCTGCTGACGGGGGTCATCACCCAGAACGTCGATCGCCTGCATCACCAGGCCGGGAGCCGCCGCGTGGTCGAGCTCCACGGCGCGCTGGCCGACGTCCGCTGCCTCTCCTGCGACGCCCACGAACCGCGGGCCGCGCTGCAGGCGCGCCTCGTGGCCGCGAACCCCGACTGGCTGGCCCGCGCCGCCGACGAGCTCGGGCGCGCCGCGCAGGCCGCCCTCCGCCCCGACGGCGACGCCGAGCTGTCGGCCGAGACGATCGCCGCCTTCGCCGTGGTCGACTGCGCCGTCTGCGGTGGCCCGCTCAAGCCCGAGGTCGTCTTCTTCGGCGGCAACGTCCCCGAGGCGACGCTGACGCCCGCCTGGGCCATGCTGGAGAGCGCCGAGGCGCTGCTGGTGGTGGGGTCGTCGCTGACCGTCTACTCCGGGTTCCGCTTCGTGCGCCGCGCCCACGAGCTGGGCCTGCCGATCGGGATCGTCAACCTCGGTCCCACGCGCGGCGACCACCTGGCGCAGGCGCGCATGGCGGCGCCGGCGGGGGAGGCGCTGTCGCGGCTCGTCCGGGCTCTCGGCCTGTGACGCGCGGCCCGCTCAGCCGACGGCGCCGAGCAGCGAGATCAGGTTCTCGGTGCCGAGCGCGAAGGCCTGGAGATCCGGGAGCCGGCGCTGGGTCTGCCGCTCGAGCTGCGCCACCAGATCGGCGAGCGTCAGCTGGTTTCGGCGGCTGAGCCGGGGCGAAACGCGCCGGATCTCGTCGGTCATGAACGCCACGACCTTGCACATGTCGTGCTGCTGGCCGGCTGTCGTCAGCGTCTCGAGCGTCCCCAGCATCTCCCGGATGACCGAGAACAGCGGAGAGAGGACGACCGGGGGTGCGGCACTCGGGCCCGCAGGTGGAGGCCATCCGGGAGCCAGGAGGGCCTGGGAATGTAGGGCGACGCTCATCGCAGACTCTGAACTTGACTTCGATAACTCGTCCGTCAACCCCGCCCGCGTCGACTGCGTGCCTTCTGGTGCATTTTTTTTGTGACGGCCGTGCACACCTTCGGGGTATGGAGACACCGTCCCGGGAAGCGTCGGAAGCCGGCACCTCGACGCCCCAGTGCTGGGAGGTCGACCCGACGCGGTCGAGCCTGACCTTCGATCTCCGACACATCGTGACGCGGCGGATCCGCGGGCGGTTCGAGCGCTGGGGCGGGCGTGTCTTCGTCGATGCGCACCAGCCCTGGCTGTCGAGCGCGGAGATCTGGGTCGACCTGGCGAGCGTCTCCACGGACGACGCCGAGCGCGACGCCCACGTCCGCTCGCCCGAGTTCCTGGACGTGGGACGCCACCCCCGCGCCGAGTTCAAGAGCACCGGCGTCGCCGTGCGCGGGTCGGAGGTGGTCCTCGATGGCCGGCTGACGCTGCACGGGGTGTCGCACGACGTGGAGGTGCGCGCCGAGGTCGGTCCGGTGACGATGGGCTCCGACCGGCGCGCCCGCGCCCGCTACCTGGGGCGTGCGGTGATCGACCGCCAGTCGTTCGGTCTCCACTGGAACCAGGATCTCGACGTCGGCGGCGTGGTGGTCGGCGACGAGGTGGAGATCGCGGCCGACCTCGAGTTGATCCGCTCCGGCACGGGCTGAGGATCGAGCCGGCGCAAAACTTTCGCCGGCGATCCCCACCATTCGCATTTTCTTCGCGCCCGGGCGCGCGGCGAGTGGGGCACACTCGAGGCACCGTCGTGGACAGCGCGCTCGTCGTACATCGTCTGCACTTCGCCTTCACCGCCACGTTCCACTACCTGTTCCCGCAACTGACGATGGGGCTCGCGCCGCTCATCGTCATCCTGAAGGTGCAGGCGCTGCGGCGCCCCGGGCGCGGGTTCGACGAGGCCGCGCGGCTGCTGGCGCGGCTCTTCGCCATCAACTTCGTCTTCGGCGTCGTGACCGGCGTTCCGATGGAGTTCCAGTTCGGCACCAACTGGGCGCGCTTCTCGAGGTTCGCGGGCGGCGTGATCGGGCAGACGCTGGCGATGGAGGGGATGTTCGCCTTCTTCCTGGAATCGTCGTTCCTGGGCCTATTTCTGTTCGGCGAGAAGCGCCTCTCGCCTCGGGCGCACCTGGGGGCGGCGTTCGCCGTCTTCGCGGGCTCCTGGCTCTCCGGCTATTTCATCGTCGCGACCGACGCCTGGATGCAACATCCGGTCGGATATCGGGCCGACGCCAACGGCGTGCAGCTCGACAGCCTCGGCGCGCTGCTGCTCAACCGCTGGGCGTTCTGGCAGTACTTGCACACGATGGGCGGCGCGCTGGTGACCGGCGCGTTCGGAGCCGCCGGGCTGGGCGCCTACTATCTCCTGCGCAGGCGGCCGACCGACGACCCGCTGGTCTCGCGCGCGCTCGTCCGGACCGGCGTGCTGGCAGCGGTCGTCGCCAGCGCCTGCCAGCTGTTCCCCACAGGCGATCGCCAGGGGCAGCTCCTGGCGCAGCACCAGCCGGCGACGCTGGCGGCGATGGAGGGGCTGTTCGCCACCCGGCCGGCCGCGCCGCTGGTCCTGGTCGGCCAGCCGAACACCGACGCGCGGCGGATCGACAACACGCTGGAGGTCCCGTCGGCGCTCAGCCTGCTGACCCACCGACGGTGGAACGCCTCGGTCACCGGGCTCGATCAGTTTCCGCCCGACCAGCGCCCCGACAACGTGGGCCTCCTCTACTACAGCTATCACCTGATGGTCGGCCTGGGGACGCTGTTCCTGCTGATCATGGGGCTGTCCGCCCTCTCGCTTTGGCGCGGACGTCTCGAGCACGATCGCCCGCTGCTGTGGGCGCTGGTGATCGCCGTGCCCCTCCCCTACATCGCCAACACGGCCGGCTGGATCACCGCCGAGGTGGGACGGCAGCCCTGGCTGGTCTATGGGCTGATGCGGACGAGCGCCGGGACCTCGCCGCAGGTCTCGGCCGGCAACGGCCTGTTCTCCCTGATCGGGTTCATGGGCCTTTACGCCTTGCTGTCGCTGGCCTTCGTCCTGCTCATGACCCGGGTGGTCGTCCAGGGGGGTGGTCGCGCGCGGGGCGTCGACCCCGCGGGGCGCTCTGCCGCGCCCGTCCCCCCGCCTGGTGCCGCGTGACCATCTTCTGGTTCCTGGTGGTCGCGCTCATGCTGGTGGGCTACGTCGTGTTCGACGGCTTCGATCTCGGCGTGGGCGCCATCTACAAATGGGTCGCGCGCACCCCCGAGGAGCGGTCGCTCGTGCGCCGGAGCATCGGACCCGTCTGGGATGCCAACGAGGTCTGGCTCCTGGCGGCCGGCGGGACGCTGTACTTTGCCTTTCCTGCCCTCTACGCCTCGAGCTTCAGCGGGTTCTACCTGCCGCTCATGATGGTGCTCTGGCTGCTCATCGGGCGCGCGTTGGGGCTCGAGCTGCGCGGCCACGCCGGCGACGAGCTGTTCGCCGAGGCCTGCGACGCGATCTTCATGGTCTCGAGCCTGCTCTTGCCGGTCTTCTTCGGGGCGGCGCTGGGGAACGTGATCCGCGGCGTGCCGCTCGACGCCGAGGGAATGTTCTTCCTGCCGCTCTGGACCGACTTCCGGCCCGGCGCCGAGCCGGGCGTGCTCGACTGGTACACCGTTCTGTGCGGCGTCGTCGCGCTGGCCGCGCTCGTCACCCACGGCGCGCTCTTCCTGGCCCTGCGCGTCGAGGGGGACCTGAACGCACGCGCCCGCCGGATCGGCCGCGCGGGGACGGCCGCGCTGCCGTTTCTGACCCTGGCCAGCCTCGGCGCCAGCGTCGTGGTGCGCCCGTCGATCCTCGACAACTTCCGGGGCCACCCGCTGGGGCTGGCCATCCCCGTGATCGTGGCGGCGAGCTTGGTGGTCATGATCCTTGCCCTCCGCCGGCGTCGCGAGCGCGCCGCCTTCCTCGCCTCGGCCGTCTACCTGGCGGCGATGCTGGGTGGAGCCGCCTTCGCCCTCTACCCGGTGCTGCTCCCGTCGACGACCGACCCGGCGCGATCGTTGACCGTCGCCACCGCCGCCACGGGCGCGGCCGGCATGCGCGCGGCGCTGTGGTGGTGGCCGCTCGCCTTCCTGGGCGTGGCAGCGATGTTCGGCCATCTCTACCGAACCTTTCGGGGCAAGCTGGCGGCGGGCGAGGACGACGGGTACCACTAGCGCGGGCCCCGGGCCGCGGGCGTCACTTCTGGGGCGGGCAGTTGTCGATGCAGATCATCCCCGTCGCGCAGGTGTAGATGAACTGGAAGTCGGTGTAGGTCACGCTCTGCAGGTTGTTGCAGGCGTCGCCGTTGAGGACGATCGCGGTCTTGCTGGCGTCGGTGTACGACCAGCCGTTGGTCGGGTCCTGCATGATCTCGATCGTGTTGCCGGCGGCGTCCTTGGCCGAGACGGCGACCTTGTCCAGCATCCCGTTGACGCCGGAGAGCGGGATGGTGCACGACGCCGTCAGGCCGATGATCTTCTCGAGCACGCTGACCAGGCCCGCGGTGTCGGTGATCGCGTAATACTCGGTCGCCGTGCCAGTTTGAGCCTCGCCGCCGTTTTCGGCCATGACGTTGAGGGCGGCGTTCGCCGCGGCGTCGGTGGTGGTGGCGATGCCGACCACGAAGGTCGGGAACCCGGCGGCCTGGGCGGCCGCCACGGCGTTCTCGGCGCCCACGTCGTCGTTGTTGTTCGCGCTCCCGCGGGCGCAGTTGGGCTCGCCGTCGGTGGCGAGGAGGACGTACTTGGGGTTCGTGTCGGTCAGCCCCTGCAGGTACTGGATGGCGTTGGTCATCACCGCCGTCGTCGGCGTGCCGATCTGTCCCGTGAACTGGACGCCGGTGAAGGCCGCGCCGATGAGCGGGCCCGAGCCCGGGCCGATCTCGACGGCCGGCGCGGTCGCCGCGCCGCACACCGTCGCCTCGTCGCCGAGGAACATGAGCCCCCAGTTGACGGTGGCCTGCGTCTGGCCGAGCACCTGGGTGATGGCCGCCGTGACCTGCGCCCACTTCGAGTTGGCGCCGCAGTTCCCGTCTCCGGCTGCCGTCCCGCCCGCGCAGGGCTGGCCGCTCGAGTCGTCGGTCATCGACAGCGAACGGTCTTGCACGATCAGGATGTCGGGGGGCTGGGGCGTGACCGAGACGTTCGTCTGGCCGCAGCTCTGAGGCATTCCGCCGGTGCCGAGGCCGACGTCCCCGCCGCTGCCCGTGACGCCGCCCGTCCCCGGATCGGCCGACCCGCCCGAGCCGCCGAGGGCCGCCGCTCCGCCCGTGCCCCCGGATCCGGTAACGCCGCCGGTGCCCATGACGCCGCCGGTGCCGCTTCCCCCCTGCCCCGTCCCCGCTCCACCGGCGCCGCCGCGCCCCGTCGGCGCGGGCGAGCCCGAAGCGAACCCGCAGGCGCCGAGCGACAAGACGGCGAGTAGCCCCAAGACCTGACGGTGACCCTGACCGTGAGTCTGACCGTGAGCACGCATCGACCACCTCCCACGCGTTCGAAGGACGCGGGAGTTGCTGGCGACTCCCGCGCGACCTTCCGAGAAGCCGCTCCCGCCCCGCCGCGCGGATGAACGACAAGAGTCCATATGTCGTTAAATGGAAAAGCGATCGCGAAACCTTGTTTGCGATCGCCGATCGGCGCAGAAATCTGCTTCCGGAATTCCGGCTGCTCAGTGGTGCGCGGTCGGTGCGGGCGCAGCCGGCGGCGGCAGAAGCCGCGCCGGCGCGCTCGGCGGCATCGGCGGCGGTGACGGCGGGGGTGCCGCCCCGGGCGCCGTGATGACCGGATACTTCTTCTGCTGCCAGGCGAAGATCCCCTCGTCCAGCACCGCCGTGTGCCGGTACCCGCGCGCCCGCAACGCCTCGACGACCGTGCCCGAGAGGTGGTGCGGGCAGGCGCAGTAGGCGACGATCCAGGTCCCGTCCTTGGGCAGGTCGTCGAGCGACTTGACGTCGTAGAAGGGCGTGGAGATGGCGCCCTTGATGCGCAGGTTCAGCCATTCGGACGGCGGGCGCGCGTCGGCGATGACGATCCTCCGCTTGGCGTCGAGCGCCGCCTTCACCTGATCGATCGAGACGTAGAGATCGTCCTTGAGGGTGAACTCCGGGGCCCGCCCGCGCGGATTGAGGACGATCGGCCCCTCGCGCGGAGCGGCCGGCGGCCCCGGGTCGTGCCGCGGCGGCTGCGCCGCGACCGGCGGCGGCGTGGCCGGGACGGGCGGCAGCGTGGCCAGCGATCGCACGTAGGCGACCAGGTCATCGATCTGCTTCGGCGTGAGCGCTCCCCGCCAGGGGACCATCGACGTCGGCGCACGCCCCTCGGTCACGGCGTAGCGCAGGAAGGCGTCGCTGGCGGTCTGGAGCAGGATCGGGTTGGCCAGGTGCACCGCCGTGCTTCGCTGGGTCGCCGTTCCGTGACAGCGCACGCAGAGGTTGGTGTAGGTCGCGCGCCCCTGCGCCAGGTCTCCCGCCACGGCCGCTGCCGAAAGCGCGACCGGCGGCGGGGCCCCCCGGCGCAGGAACCCGACCAGCGCGGTGACGTCCTCGGGCGGCAGCGGCCCGCCGAGCGAACGCCCGAACGCCGCCATCGCCGTCCCCGGGCGCCCGCGCGTCACGGCCGCGGTCAGGAAGGCGTCGGAGGCGGTGGCCAGGAACGTCGCCGTCCGGAGCGAGGGCGCGTTGTCCGAGGTGTAGCCGTTCCTGTCGCGGCCGTGGCAGGTCGCGCAGTAGGTCGCGTAGAGCCGGCTCCCTTTGTCGACGGGCGCCGCGGCGTGCGGCGGCGGGCTGGCCGGCTTCCGCGCGCAGCCGGCGAGGAGGAGGCTCGCGAACGAGACGATTCGAATGGAGCGGCGCGCGTCGATCACGGTCGGAGGCCCGGCAGCCCGAGCATCCTAGCGGATCGCGGCGGAGAGTCATCCGTCGTCGCCGTCTCGCCGCGGGCCGGCCTCGGCCTGGGCGGCGTTCGCGATCTCGGCGTCCAGCTCGGCGCCCAGGATGACGACGTAGGCCGACAGCAAGAACCAGGTGAGGATGGTGATGACCACGCCCAGCGAGCCGTCGACCCGGTCGCCCCTGGTCGCGCGCGACACGAACCAGGAGAAGATCGCCGAGCCGGCCAGCCAGAGCGCCGTGGCCGCCAGCGCCCCGGGCGTGACCCAGCGCCGGCGCGGCGGCGCCTGCGCCGGCCCGAACCGGTAGGCGACCGTCAGCGACAGCAGCACCATCACGGTCAACATCGGCCAGCGCAGCCACCACAGGAGCGCCTCCCCGGGCCCCGACAGGTTGAGGAACGAGAGCACCGCCGGCAGGACGATGATCGCGCCGATGGCGATCACGCCCGCCACGATCGAGCCGAGCGTGAACAGGAACGCCGTCGCGTTCAGCCGGATGAAGCCGCGGGTCTCGTCCTGCCCGAACGCCAGGCTGAGCCCGGTGATGAGCGCCTTCATCCCCTTGGTGGCCGCCCAGATCGTGGCCACGATGCTGACCACCGCTTCGAACGTGAGCGTGCGGGGCGAGCGCGCCGTCAGCTGCGCCATCTGGTTGACGATGGCCGACTTCACGTCGGGGGGCAGCGCGCCGGCGATGCCCTCGACCTGGCGCGCGACGTCGGCGGGGTTGGCCAGGAGGCCGTAGATCGACACCAGCGCCGCCAGCGCCGGCAGGATGGAGAGAAAGGCGAAGAAGGCGACGCCGCCCGCCAGGACCGAGGCGTGGTGGCGCTGGGTCGCGCTGCGCATCCGGTCGAGGACGCGGCGCCAGCCCACCGCGCGCAGCGGCGGCAACCGTTGATCGTCGGGCAGCCGTGGAGCGTTGGGCGAATCGTTCAAAACGCGCCTCCGCCCGCCGCGCTGAACACGAACCCCAGCCCGGCGGCCGCGAAGTAGCCGGCCCGCGGCTGCGGGAACAGCCCCGCCAGGCCGACCTGCAGGCTGAGGAGGGCGTCCCCCAGCTCGACGTTCAACTGGTAATCGGCGTGGACGACGGCGCCCATGTCGCGCCGGATCAACCAGGACCCGGTGACGTTCAGCTGGTGGCTGATGAGGCCGGACACGCTGAGCCCGAGCGGGATCAGGACGCCCGCCTCGACGACCGCCGCGTTCTGCTCTCCCGGCGCGCGCACGGTCCCGCCGGCGCCGAGATAGGTCTGCGCGGGGACGATCGGGATGCCGAGCTCGATCCCCCCGACCAGCGCCAGGATCGGATCGCCGGGCGTCGCGAAGGCGGCCGCCGACCAGAACGACGCGGTGGCCACCAGGTCCTTGCGCGTCGGGCGGATCGTCACCTGCAACGGAACCAGCTCGCCGCCCGCCTCGGCCCCGCCCGACGCCTTCCTGAAGATCTCCACCAGCTCGGCCGGCAGCTCGGGGGCCTCGATGGTGAAGGGGAGGAGCTGCCACACCGCCAGCTCGTCCGCGGGGCCGCGCACCCCGAGGACGAAGACGGTGAGGACGCCGCGCACCGAGAAGGTCGCCGCGTCGAGGACGTGCCGGCGCCCCTCGGCGTTGACGGGCGCGTCCAGTCGGCCGTCGCCGTAGGTGACCCAGCGATTGCCGGCGCGGTCGGTCACCACCCGGCCGCGGGCGTTCCAGGCGTCATGGAACGACTTGGCGGCCGCGGCGCTCGAGGCCGCCCGGTTGAACCCCATGTGCCCGGCGGCGAACGAGTCCTGCAGGTAGTGATCGGCGAAGGCGCTCTCGAACATCGCCAGCTCGAGCTCCTCGACGGTCCGCAAGCCGTCGGCCGTGGCGCCGGCCAGCGCGTGGGCGAGCGCCGCTTCGTGGTAGTCGGCCCACGACCGGGTCGAGGTGGGGTTGAAGTGCGCGCTGTTCTCCAGCGCCAGCAGCCAGTAGTACTTCTTGTGGCTGAACCGCCAGAACCCGCGGTGCGAGAGGAACTCCTCCGGGTGGCCCAGGAAGTCGCCCGCGATCGCCGTCGCGTCGCCGTAGAGCCGGGCGATCACCGGGAGGTTCGGGCCACAGACGCGCTCGAGCCGGTCGGCGACGCCCGCGCTGGGCGAGCCACGGGCGGTGACGGCCGCCCGCACGTCGGCGCAGGCGCGTAGGTAGGCGGTCCGCCCGATCTCCTGGTGCTCGACGGTCGCCCAGCCGAAGGCCCGAGCCACCAGGACCACCGGCGCCAGGGCGACCGACCAGACGGCGAGCCGGCGGCTCCCGGCGAGCGCCCTGCCGCGGCTGGTGATGAAGTCGGTCACGGGGGGCCCGCCTCCCCGCGGCAAGGTGGGGTCGCCGCCCGGCGCCGCCAGATGGGTCGGGGGCGCAAACGGCGTCGCCGTCGATCACGCCCCGTGGCGGGCCCGGGCCGCGGCGCCATATTGCGCGGCAGGGAGCTGACGACGACCACGATCCACAACTTCCCCTGGCTCGCGGCGGCGGCGGTCGTC
>Ga0070734_10004212_pt1 | contig 13928 bp, 11 predicted proteins | sample Coa_R1_8_FD_66444 | JGI IMG/M metagenome (GOLD analysis project Ga0070734, IMG submission 66444) | Surface soil microbial communities from Centralia Pennsylvania, which are recovering from an underground coalmine fire - Coalmine... | ecosystem: Environmental > Terrestrial > Soil > Unclassified ...
ATCACGGAGCGCGGCATCGGCAACGGCATGTCGCTCATTATCTTTTGCGGAATTGTGATCGGTCTTCCGGGGGCGATTCAGAACATGATCACCCATGTCCAAACCGGCGACTGGCCGTTTTGGCAGATCGCGATCATTCTGGCGATGATGATCGCCGTCGTGGGATTCATCGTTCTGGTGGAGCGCGGCGAGCGCCGCATTCCGGTTCAGTACGCCAAGCGCGTCATCGGCCGGCGGATGATGGGCGGGCAGTCCACCCACTTGCCGCTCAAAGTAAACGCGGGCGGCGTGATTCCCGTGATCTTCGCCAGTTCTCTTCTGGCTTTTCCGACCACCTTGTTGAATTTCGAGTTCGTCAAGAATTCCTCAATTCTCTCCGCCATGCTGGGCGCGATTAAAGGCGCCGAGCCGCTGTACTATCTGCTGTACACGGCACTGATTATCTTCTTCTGTTTCTTCTACGTATCCATCATCTTCAACCCCAATGAAGCCGCCGACAACATGCGCAAATACGGCGGGTTCATTCCGGGCATCCGGCCGGGCAAGAATACGGCCGAGTACATGAACACGATCCTGACCAAGATCACCGTCGTCGGCGGTCTGTACCTGTCGATTTTGTCTCTGCTGCCGCAGATCATGATCAGCGGCATCGCGCTGCAGCACCTGCCCCTGGTCGGGAACTTTATCGACGCGCACTTCCCGCGTTTCCTGCTGGACGGCTTGCATGTTTCTTTCTATTTCGGCGGCACGTCGCTGCTGATTGTCGTGGGTGTGGCGATGGACACCGTGAACCAGATCGAAGCGCAGTTGATCATGCGTCACTATGAAGGGTTCACGCCGCGGGCGGGCCGGATCCGGGGGCGGCGTAGCAGCATCTGACCGGAGGCACTCGCCGGCGCCCCCCTGAAGCGGCTCCCCTAAATGTCGAGGCTCTGCCTAATTTTATTTGGTCCCCCTGGATCGGGTAAGGGGACGCAGGCTAAGTTTCTACGCCAGTTTTTAGGCGTCGCGCATATCTCGACGGGGGATATGCTGCGGGAGCGGGTGGCATCGGGAGATGCGTTGGGGCTGGAAGTAGCTTCGGTGATGCAGTCCGGCGGGTTGGTGCCGGATGAGACAGTAAACCGGATGGTGGAGGATCGGATCGAGCAGCCAGATTGCGAGAAGGGCTTTATTTTAGACGGATTTCCACGGACGGTGAATCAGGCGAAGCTGCTGGCGGGGGTGCTTTCCTCCAAGGGAATCAGCCCGATGGTGGTCCACCTGAAAGTGGATTACAATATAATTATCGCCCGCCTCTCAGGCCGCAGACAGTGCCCCACTTGCGGCGCGCTGTACAGCGTGACGTCGAACGCCCCGACGGTTTCGGAAGTGTGCGACTATGACGGGTCGAAGTTGTTAGTCCGAAATGACGACCGTCCGGAAGTGGTAGGAGAAAGATTGCGGGCGTACGAACGCCAGACCGCGCCGGTGCTCGAGTATTTGAAGAGCGCCGGATACGTATTTTGGGAGGTGGAAGGGGCGGATGGATCGCCTCAGACCATCGCGCGGCGGATTGAAGCGTTGATCGAGCAAGAGCGCCACGCCAGAGACGCGAAGGTATGATCGTGCGGAAGAACATGGCGGAGCTCGAGAAAATGCGCGCGTCCGGGCTGCTGGTGTGGAAGATTCTCGATACGCTCAAGAACATGGTGGGCGAGGGCGTCACGACGTACGATTTGGAAGTGACGGCGGAAAAGATGATGCTCGAAGCGGGGGCTCGGCCAGCGTTCAAAGGCTATTCAACGCCGAGCGCGGGAACCAAGTTCCCGTATGTGCTGTGCACTTCCGTCAATGACGAGATCGTGCATGGCATGCCGTCGCAGAAGAGGGTTTTGAAGAGCGGCGATATCGTTTCGATCGATACGGGCGTGCAGTTGAACGGGTATTACGGCGATTCGGCGGTGACGGTCGGCGTGGGAACGATTTCGGATGAGACGCGCCGGCTGATGGAAGTAACGCGGGAATCGCTGGAGCTGGCGATCGATAAAGCGCGGCCGGGCAACCGGCTATTTGACATTTGCGGTACTGTAGAGCGGCACGTAACCGCGAACGGATTTACGATTGTGCGGGAGTTCGTGGGCCATGGCATCGGAACGCAGATGCATGAGGAGCCCCAGATTCCCAATTACGTAGACCGTCGCGGCGAGAATCCGCGGCTGAAGGAAGGCATGGTCCTGGCCATCGAGCCGATGGTGAACGCGGGAAAACCGGGGAGCCGGGTGAAGCCGGACAAATGGACGGCCGTGACCGAAGATGGAAGATACTCGGCGCACTTTGAGCATACTGTGGCCGTGACGGCGAATGGACCTTGGGTGCTGACGAGGCCATGAAGGGTCAGGGGCCAGACGCCAGGGGTCAGTCCGCCGAGGTGGTGGAGCTCCTGCCGAGTGCTGGTTACCGGCTTCGGCTGGAAAATGAAGGCGTCGTAGTGGCGCATGCGGCTGGTGCGGCCGTGAAGAATTTTGAGAGATTGCGGCCCGGAGATCGGGTTCGCGTGGAGTTATCACCGCGGGATCATACGCGGGGCAGGATTGTGGAACTGTTGAAGAAGGGATGACTGGCCGCTGGCCCCTGAGCCTCTGGCCGCTAGTTTATGAAAGTTCGAGCGTCCGTAAAGAAAATGTGCGACAAGTGCAAAATCGTGCGCCGCACCGGTGTGGTGCGGGTCATTTGCACCAATCCCAAACACAAGCAGAGGCAGGGTTAAAGGAGCAGTTATGGCGCGTTTAGCAGGCGTGGATTTACCGGCCAAGAAGCGGACCGAGATCGGTCTGACTTACATCTACGGCATTGGGCGCACCCGCGCCAAGTCGCTGTGCCACCGGGCGGGCATCAATCCGGATAAGAAGGTTGCGGACCTTACGGAAGATGAAGTCAACCACATCCGTCAGATCCTGGAGAACGAAGGCGAGGTCGAAGGCGACCTGCGCAAGGAACTCTCGCTGAACGTGAAGCGGCTGATCGAAATGGGCGCGTACCGTGGTCTGCGGCATCGGCGCGGCCTGCCGGTTCGCGGCCAGCGGACCCACACCAACGCGCGCACCCGAAAGGGTCCGCGGCGCGGCACCGTGGCGAATAAGAAGAAGGCGTCTGCCAAAACATAAGGACTAACCATGGCGAAAGCAGCAGCAGCGAAACCAGCGGCCAAGGGCGGCAAGGCTGGAAAAAAGAAAGCCTTCAAGAAGAAGGAGAAGAAGTCCGTACCGATGGGCTTGGTGCACGTGCAGGCCTCCTTCAACAACACCATCATCACCATCACGGACACGGTGGGAAATGTGATCTCGTGGTCCAGTTCGGGATCCCTCGGATTCCGCGGATCGCGCAAGGGCACGCCGTTCGCCGCGCAGCAGGCGTCGCTGACGGCTGCCAATAAAGCCAAGGAATCGGGCCTGCGTACGGTGGAAGTAAACGTCAGCGGTCCGGGAGCGGGCCGCGAGTCGGCTGTCCGCGCGCTCGCCACGGCTGGTCTTGAGGTTCGAAATATCCGGGACAAAACACCGATCCCGCACAACGGTTGCCGGCCGCCGAAGAAGCGCCGGGTTTGACAATGTTTTGAAGCAGGAAGAAGGCGTTTTGAAAACGCTGTAAACTGCACCTACTAACTGGCCGCCGGCCCCTGGCCGCTGGCCCCTGACTTGGGAGGTTTGATTTGGCACGATATATTGGCCCTGTTTGCCGGCACTGCCGGCGCGAGGGCATGAAGCTATTTCTGAAGGGCGAACGTTGCCACACGGAGAAGTGCGCGATCGAGAAGCGCAACTTCCCTCCGGGACAGCACGGCAAGGATCGCAAGCAGAAGATTCAAGGCTACGGGCTGCAACTGCGCGAAAAACAAAAGGCGCGACGTTACTACCAGCTCCTCGAAGGGCAGTTCCGCAACCTTTTCGAGAAGGCCAGCATCATGAAAGGTATCACCGGCGATACCATGCTCAACATGCTGGAGCGCCGTCTGGACAACGTGGTCTACCGCATGGGCTTCGGAACTTCCCGCGCACAGAGCCGCCAGTTAGTACGGCATGGCCATTTCAATGTGAACGGACGCCGGGTCAATATTCCTTCCTTTATCGTGAAGCCCGAGGACGTCATCGAAGCGCGCGAAGCCAGCAAGAATAACCCCACCATTCTCCACGCTCGCGACGCCACGGCCCATGCTCCCAGCCCCAACTGGTTGGAAGTAGACCGCGAGAATCTGCGCGGCCGGGTGCTCAGCTCGCCCAAGCGCGAGGATCTGGTCCAGATCCAGTTGAACGAACAGTTGATTGTCGAGTTGTATTCGAAGTAAGAGGTCAAAAGGCTAAAGAATGTTCAAAGGATTCCAGAAACCAAAGCGATTGGTCGCCAATACGGAAACGCTCAACGAGCGTTACGGCATGTTCACGGCCCAGCCGTTCGAGCGCGGGTTCGGTTCCACCATCGGCACCGGCCTACGGCGCGTCCTGCTGAGCTCCATCGAGGGCGCAGCCATCACCGCCGTGCGCATCGAAGGCGTGGCGCACGAATTCAGCCCCATTCCGAGCGTGGTCGAAGACGCTACGGATATCATCCTCAACCTCAAGCAGGTGCCCTTCAAAATGATGGGCGAGGGCGTGCGCACCGTGCGCCTGAAGGCCGATGCGGCCGGCGAAGTCATGAGCGGCCAGATCGAGACCGACTCCGACATCGAAGTGCTGGATCGCAACATGCACATCGCCACCATCGGCGAAGGCGGGAAGCTCGCGATCGAAATGCGGCTGAAGTCCGGCCGCGGCTACGTCTCGGCCGACCGCAACAACGACGAAGATCTTCCGCTCGGCTATATCCCCATCGACTCTGTGCATTCGCCCGTCCGCAAGGTCAATTTCGCGGTGGAGGCGGCTCGGTTGGGACAAACCACGGATTACGATAAGCTGACCATCGAAGTTTGGACCAATGGAGCCATCTCGCCCGCCGATTCGGTGGGCCAGGCCGCCAAGTTGCTCAAAGATCACATGAGCATCTTCATCAACTTCGAAGAGCTGCCGGAAACCGCCGAGGAGCCGGCCGAGCGCGCTCTCAGCCAGATGAACGAAGTTCTCAACCGCTCCGTGGAAGAGCTCGAGTTGAGCGTTCGTTCCTACAACTGCCTGAAGAACGCGAACATCCAGACCATCGGCGATCTGGTTCAGAAGACCGAAGCGGAAATGCTGCGCACTAAGAATTTCGGGCGCAAGTCCCTGAATGAGATCAAGGAAATCCTGGGTGGGCTTGGGCTCTCCTTCGGGATGAAGTTCGATGCGCAGGGCCGCCTGGTTTCGCCCGCTGGCACGCCGGCGGCGTTGGGCGCCGGAGCGGACGGTGAAGATCTCCCGGACGACATCGAGGACGATGAGGACGAGGACGAGATTGAAGCCGAGGGTGGGGAAAACATCGCATGAGACACCTTCGGTCCGGATCTAAACTGAAACGCGACGCTGGCTCGCGCAAGTCCCTGCTCAAGGGGCTGGTGACCAGCGTGATCGAGTATGAGCGTGTCGTCACCACCGTGCCCAAGGCGAAGGCCATTAAGCCGCTGGTCGACAAGATGATCACGCTCGCCAAGCGCGATACTTTGCACTCACGCCGTCAGGCGGCTGCTTTTCTCGAAACGCCCGCGGCGGTGAAGAAGCTGTTCGACAAGCTGGGCACGCGGTTTGGCCAGCGCAGCGGCGGCTACACTCGCGTGGTGCGGCTAGGCTGGCGCAAAGGCGATGGCGCGGAACAGGCCATCATTGAGCTGGTCGGTAGCGAACTGGTGAAACGAGCGTCGGAACGCGCCAAGCGCCGCGAGGAGCGGTTGAAGGCCGTTCAGCAAGGCAAGGAAGAAGGCGAAGAGCCAGAAAAATAGAGGCTGCTTCGCAAGACGCAACCTGGGGGCAGACGATCCGTTTGGGCCGTCTGCCTCTTTTCATTTGTCGCCCTATTTTTCGGCGCCGACGCGATAAACCGTCCCGATTCCTTTTTGAAAAACGGGCGTGAGCAGGGGGTTGGAGCTAATCGCATTCTCAATGGGCACCACCTGATCCTCTGACATATCCCGCCGCAAGTCGGCTGAGGTGTGGTACACGTACGTCGCCCCGTGGTCTCGAGCGTAGGAGGCCAGGTTGCGATACATCGCCACCGCTTTTTCTTCCTGCTCGAGATACCAGACCATCGGCGGCATCGTGCGGCTCATCGACTCACGCCCGGTGTAGAGGTAAAGCACGGGATCGTTGTAGGCGATCACGGCGGCATCAGCGGGGAGGTTTACTCGCATCCAGGCATAGGCGCCGCGAATGTCTATGTTGTGCTCACGCTGCTGCTGGGCCGCCTCATTCATAAAGACGCCCGCTACATACGCCTGAAGGCCAAACGCACCTAGGAAAACCAGCGCGAATGCTCCCGCTGTGCCTGCCGCGGCGATCCTCTGGGAAACGTCGCGATGGCGCAGGCCGGCCCGCGCCATGCCCGCGAAATGTTCCATCTCCGTCAGCAGGCCGGCGAATGCCAGAGGAATCAACGGCAGGACGAAACGCTCATTCGGCGGATAATGCCAGATCAGCAGCAAGAGGGTGCTGCCGGCCGCGAAGATGGCATAGTGGACGGCCCTTCCTTGTCTCACCATTCGGACCACGCCGGCGATCATGGCCACGCCGATCAACTCGGCGAGAATCTTCAGGAAACGCGAATCGATCACTTTGGGTATGACGAGCGATCCCAGGCCGAACAAGAAACTGTCGAGATTCTTCCATACCACCACCGGGAGGTTGTGGTGATTGACGTTCCGGAAATAATAGCCCAAGTAATCTGTGTAATACATCAGCGCTTCATCGGTTGAATGAGCCTGATGCATGTGCGCCCAAATAATCCAACCCGCCACCAACGGAAGCATCCCTGCCGCAAACATGACAGCCTTGCGGCGCTGGCGGTGCATCCAAAAATACAAGAACGCGGAAGCAAGCAGTACAATTCCCGCCGAACGCGTCAGATAGGCAAGCCCGCTCACGATGCCGGCCGCCGCGGCCCAGCCGGGTACGGCCTCGGTCTCGACCGCCTTCTCGACCAGGAGCAAAGCCCCGGCCAGCAAGGCCGTAAACCAGATCTCCGACAATAGCTTCGCGCCGAACAAAATAATGTACGGATTGACCGCCAGCACAATCAGCAAAAGCCACACTCGCCATCCCGAGATTCCCATCCGCGGGTACAGCGCGCCTAACAGCGCCAGCATCACGGGAAATCCCAGCCAGGAAAGCCACGCTGCGATCGGAAGGTTCTCGGGAAAACGCGGGTCGATGCGCCACGCGATCGAAAGAAGCAGCGGATAAAGCGGAGGGTATTTGGTTTGCGCCGGTTCTCCCGGCAAACTCTCAATGCGATAGTGCCCGCCAGCAAGAGACTTGGCTGAGACGTAATACACGCTATCGTCGTGAATATCTCCAAATTGCGGCAGATCGGAGTTGCGCCACAGGAAAGCGGCGGACGGAATCAGCAAAAGAGTCAGACCGAAAATGTGCGAAGGCTTAGAGCCGAAGGCCACTTCTGTCAGTGTAGCGTGGGGTTGGTGGGGCGGCGGGCCGCGCTACAGTTTGATGACAAGGGGTGCTCCCGTGGTATGCTGATTTGGCTTGGAATGCCTCAGCGCATGGTTTTTCCGCAGATCTGTATCGCTCTTGGCTTCGAGGACGTGGAGGCATTGTTCAGCCATGCCCGCAGTGAGTACGATGCCGGCGAGCGGTTCCTCGAATTCCGCCTGGACTACCTCGCATCCCCGGAGCGCGGCGTTCAGGCTATCAAGAAGTTTCTAGCGCGTCACCCCGACTGCATGATCCTGGGCACTTGCCGCCGCCGCCAGAATCACGGACGCTTCCACGGCAGCATTGAGGAGCAAATTCGGGTGCTCGAAGCTGCGCGCGATGCGGGCGCCAAGGCCGTCGATGTCGAAATCGAGAGCGCCGAGAATTGCGTCGAACGGCTGGCGCGATTGCGCTCGGGCACGGCCCTGCTGATCTCCTATCACAATTACGGCGGCACGCCTCCGCGGCTTGACTCGATTTTGCGCCGAATGACCCAGATCCCGGCCGACGGTTACAAGGTTGTGACCACGGCTCGAAAACCTTCCGATAATCATCGAGTCTTGATGCTCGCGAAGAGCAATCCCAAAACGCCGACGGTGCTGCTGGCGATGGGCGAGATCGGTTTCGCCACGCGCGTACTTTCCCCCGCTTTCGGAGGAATGTACACCTACGCCGCGCCCAACGCGGCGGGAGGAACGGCTTCCGGCCAGATCTGCGCACGGCAATTTCGCAATCTGTATCGAATCGGAAAGTTCACTCGCGACGCGCGCGTCTACGGAGTAATCGCCGATCCAGTACGCCACTCCATTTCACCCGCGGTGCACAATCGAGCCTTTCAGGCGCGCCGGACCGATGCCGTCTATCTTCCTTTCCTGGTCAACGCGGGCAGGCTCAAGGATTTTATGCTGTTGGCCGATAAACTGCCCCTTGCCGGTTTCAGTGTCACGATTCCGCATAAGCAGAAAATCCTGAGGTATCTCGATCAGGTGGATCCTCTTGCCAAGCGCATCGGGGCGGTCAATACGGTTTGGCGCAAGGCCGGGAAATGGCGCGGCACCAACACCGACGCGGCAGGCGTGACGATTCCTCTCGAACGCCATGTGCGCATCGGGAAAAGTTCCGTTCTCGTGGTCGGCAACGGAGGCGCGGCGCGAGGCGCGGCATTCGCGTTGGCCGCCGCCGGCGCGAAGGTTGCGATCACCGGGAGGAATCTGGATCGCGTGCGCGCGCTCGCCACGGCATGCGGCGGGGAACCCCTTTCCCGCGAACAGTCCGAAACCAAAATGTTCGACGTGGTTATTCACGCCACACCCATTGGCATGACGCCGCGTGTTCATGAGTGTTTCTTCCAAGGCAAGATTCCGGCCAAGCTGGTTTTGGACATGGTCTACAATCCGATGGAAACGGAGCTGCTGTGCCGCGCCAAGCAGCAAGGCGCGGCCGTGATCCCCGGCTTCGAAATGTTTCTGGAGCAGGCAGCGCGGCAATTCGAAATCTGGACCGGAGACAATGCCCCTCGCGCGGTAATGGAGAAAGCCGCGCTCGAAGCGCTCGGCAGCCGCAAGTAAACCTATAATGGCCTCATGAAGGTCAATCGCCGGACGACGATTCGAATGCTTGCTGGCGCTGGAGCGAGTTCGGGCATCGCGTTCGCGCAAGCTCCTGCGACGCCTCGCCCGGCAGACGCATCCGCGGAACTGCAATCGGCTCGGGACGATATGCGCGACACGGCGGCGCGCATTGCCCGCGTGAAGCTTCCGAGGGCCACGGAACCCGCATTTCATTTTCGGGCGTACTAAATGGCCACCCTCCCTCCCGACGTCTTCTTCCGCAGCATCAGCGAATTGGGAGCGGGGTTGCGGTCCAAAGAATACTCCTGCCTGGATCTGACGCGCGCGTTTTGCGACCGGCTGGAGCGGTTCGGCCCGCGCTACAATGCCTTGGCGCTTTTGCTGCGCGAGCAGGCGATACGGCAGGCCAAGGACGTCGACGATGAGTTGAAGCGGGGCCGCGTTCGCGGGCCCTTGCAAGGCATTCCCTACGGCGTGAAGGATCTGCTGGCCGTCAAAGGCCAGCCCACCACCTGGGGTGCGAAACCGTTCGCGGGCCAGGTGTTCGATGAAGACGCCAAAGTCGTCGAGAAACTGAACAAAGCTGGCGCGATCCTGGTGGGAAAACTGGCCATGGTGGAATTGGCCGGAGGAGGCGGTTACCGCTCGGCCTCGGCTTCGCTCACCGGACCCGGCCTCAACCCGTGGGACCGGACGCGCTGGAGCGGCGGATCTTCCAGCGGCTCCGCGACAGCGTCAGCAGCAGGGTTGGTGGCGTTTGCGGTGGGTTCTGAGACCTCCGGGTCAATCCTTACTCCCAGTGCGTTCTGCGGCGTGACGGGGTTGAGGCCGACCTATGGATTGGTGAGCCGGCGCGGCGCCATGGCGCTTTCCTGGACGCTCGATAAGCTCGGCCCGATATGCCGGTCCGTGGAAGATTGCGCTCTGGTGCTGCATGAGATCTCAGGCGCGGACATTGAAGATCCGGGGTCGGCGGGAAAGAGCTACACCTACGCTCCGCAGTTCGCGCGTAAGCCGTCGGAGTTCACGGTCGGTTACGCGCCCGTGGATTTCGATGCGTGGACGGATCCAGAAGCACGTGCGCCGCTACAGGCTGCGCTCACGGCATTCAAGGGGCTGGGCGCCAAGATGAAAGAAGTCGAGCTGCCGGATTTTCCGTACGGCGCGATCACGGAGATGATCGTGGCGGCGGAGGGCGGATCGATCTTCGAGGATGTGATTCGCGACGGGAGGGTCGACCAACTCGCGGATCGTCATCAGGCGGCGGGGCTCAAGGCGGCGCTCGATGTGCCTGCCGTCGAGTATCTGAGAGCGATGCGGGTGCGCTCCCTGGTGCAGGGGGCGATTCGCGAGTTGTTCCTCAATGTGGATGTGCTGCTGGCGCCCGCACGTCTGGGAGTCGCGCCGAAGGTAACGGAGCCGCTCGATGCCGGGAGTTCGGTGCCTCGGCCCGCTTCGCGCGGAATGAGCGGCATCATTCCGGCAGGGAATCTCGCAGGCTTGCCGGCGCTGTCGCTGCCGTGTGGTTTCGCGGGAAATCTCCCCGTTGGAATTTCTTTGGTTGGGCGGCCGTTTTACGAGAATCAGATCGTCACGCTCGGGCGAGCGTTTCAGAGTCAGACAGACTGGCACAAGCGCCGGCCACCGGTGGAGGGGTGAAGCACCTTGAACTAGCAGGCTACTCTGTTGTACCAGAGTGCCTCGCGGATGCCGAATGCGACGCGATCCTTCACGCCCTTTCGGCTACTTCCCGCAGCAGGGCTGGCGCTCGCCATTTGATGGCGAACCCCTTGGTCGCAGCGCTTGCCCGCGATTCGAGACTGACCAGTCTGGCAAAAGAATGTCTGGGTCAGGCGGACCGTTCCCTTCCGGGCGACACTGTTCGAAAAATCCAGCGATTCTAACTGGTTCATTCCCTGGCATCAGGACACAGCCCTCCCTCTGGCCGAAAGAACCGATCTCGAAGGTTGGGGTCCGTGGTCGGACAAGGGAGGTGCGATTTACGCCCACGCTCCCGGTTGGGCATTGTCGCGGGTCATCGCGTTGCGAGTCCATCTGGATGCCTCCAACGAAGATAACGGACCGCTGCGGGTTATTCCCGGTTCGCATCTCGACGGCGTACTGACGGACCGCAACGTCGCGGCCTTAGTTTCGGAGCGGCAGGCGGTCGAGTGCTGCGTGTCACGTGGCGGAATCGTTGCAACGCGCCCGTTGGTCGTACATTCATCATCGAAGGCGCGAAGCGAGAGTGCCCGTCGAGTTGTCCATATCGAATATGCGGACTCTTTGGAACTGGCCGATGGGGCTAGGCTGGCGGTCGTTTGAGGGTTAGTGCACAAACAACCGCAGCACGCTCGAGCCTGCCACGCCCGTAATCGCGGGCACGAACGCAGGGACCGCTCCGCTACGGCGCAGTTCGCCGTGCACGGCGTGGCCGCCTAAGTACAGAAAACTTCCTCCCGCGAGCGCGAGCAGGGCGTGCTGCCCCTGCGGGCCGAAATAGGACGCGCCCAGCGGCTCAAGCCCTGCACCGACCAACGTCGCCGACTGGGCCGCCACGCACCAGGCGAGCGCCGCGAATCGCGACGGCAGAGCCGCGCGTGCGATCAGTCCCAGGGCGAGGCCCTCGGGAATCTTGTGCGCTCCGATGCCGAGTCCCAGCGCCGCGCTGAAGTCCGCGTGGTCTCCCGCCGCCATCACGCTCCAGCCGTCGAGTCCGCTATGCAGCGCCGCTGCTACCAGCAAAGGCAAGGCGAATCCGTGCAAACGCGTGGCGCAGTGATCGTGACCGTGCGCGGGCGCACAGGCCGGGCAAACCGGATAAACAAAACGATCGACCACCGCCAGCGCCGCCACGCCTGCGCCAACCCACGCGAGCGCACCGGGCCAGCGGAAGAACTCCGCCATTTCAGGAAGCACCCAGAAGATCGCGACGCCCATCAGCACGCCGCCGGCAAAAGGCACCAAGCGCCGCGATACCGCTCCCGAAGAATTCAGCCACACTCCCGCGGCTGCGCTGCACACAGCCAAGGTGAAAATCGCTAAGGGGGGAGCGAACACTTGTTACAGTATACGCTGTGGGTCCGCTTGCCCCCGTTCTGACGCCGCACGGCCATCTTAACTTGATCCCAGAGGCCGGCGCGCCGGAGCTCGATCCCGAAGCCGCTCAGAGACTTAGCGCCGCTTTTGCGCGCGGGGCCGGCCACGGTCTGCTCCAACTGGGCGCAGCCGAAACGAGCCGAACCTTGCCGCCCGCCCTGGCTTACTGGCACGAATTCGGCGCGCTCTACGTGACCGCTCTTTGTACCCATTCAAATTCTCACGTCCTCATTCCGGCAGACCTCGAGCTGAACCGTCTCGCGTTTGCCGCGCCGCTCATGACCGGCGCGGAATATCTGACGGCGGAGGTTCTGCGAGCGTTGTGGCTCGAACTTGATGCCGCCTTCCGCGTTGAGCTCGCCGAATCGAAGGAGGGCGTCCAGGAATTCCTGAAGCGCCGCAACCCCGCATGGAACGTCGTGGGACGCGTGCACTTCAATCTGGCGGAAAATCGCAAAGACCAGGACGCGCCCTTCGCCTTTCTGGCGACCTACACGGCGCGCCTGTCGGCCCAAGCCAAGGCGCAACATCTGCCGCTGGGGCAGGCTCTACGCGAGTACGCGGGCGAAGCCAACAACGATCGGCTCCTGTCGTTGTTGCTTCCCGTGCGGCGAGCGTCGGAGGATTGCCCCTGGCTGAAGGAGATGGTCGACGCAGGGGAAATCTTCCACCCGTTGCGATGGACTCCTCAGGAGGCCATGCAGCTTCTTACCGACGTTCCGCGCCTGGAGAGCGCTGGCGTGGTGGTGCGCATGCCGGCGTCGTGGCACGGAAAGCGTCCCCCGCGTCCGCAGGCGAAAGCGACCGTTGGTGGCAAACCCCCGTCGGATCTAGGCCACAATGCATTGCTCGATTTTCAGATGGAGGTTACGCTCGACGGTGAATCGCTGACGCCGCGCGAGATTGCGGAGCTGCTGGCTTCCTCCGATGGGCTGGCGCTGGTTCGGGGTCGTTGGGTGGAGGTGGATCGCGAGCGGCTGAGCCGCATGATGGATCACTTTCGCGAGGTAGAGCGCACCGCCGCCGAGAAGGGGCTCGGATTCGGCGAGGCCATGCGGCTGCTCGCGGGCGCCGATGTCGGAGCCACGCTCGGCGAGGATGGTGCGGCCGCTGCCGAGTGGTCCCAGGTAGTGGCCGGCCCCTGGCTCGCGGAAACGCTAAAGGGCTTGCGCAGCCCTGAAGGACTCGCCCAGATCGAGCCGGGTCCGGCGCTCAAAGGAACTCTCAGGCCGTACCAGCAAATCGGCGTGCGCTGGCTCTATCTGCTGGCGAAGCTCGGCCTGGGGGCCTGCCTGGCCGACGATATGGGACTGGGCAAGACCATTCAGGTACTCTCCCTGCTGCTGATTTTGAAGCAACAGGCTCTCAAGCAACAAATGAGCAGTCAACGCCAGCCAAGCCTGCTGGTCGCGCCGGCTTCGCTGCTTGCGAATTGGGCGTCCGAGATCGAACGCTTTGCTCCGGATCTGAAAGCGATGGTCGCGCACCCTTCCGCTTTTCCCGCAGCGGAGTTGAAAGCCGTCACGCCGGAGCGGCTGCGCGATGTCGATCTGGTGATTACGAGCTACGGCTCCTTGCTTCGTCTGCCATGGACCGCGGACGTCTCCTGGCGGCTGGTGATTCTGGACGAAGCGCAGGCCATCAAGAATCCGAACGCGAAGCAGACTCG
>Ga0070734_10004213_pt1 | contig 13928 bp, 11 predicted proteins | sample Coa_R1_8_FD_66444 | JGI IMG/M metagenome (GOLD analysis project Ga0070734, IMG submission 66444) | Surface soil microbial communities from Centralia Pennsylvania, which are recovering from an underground coalmine fire - Coalmine... | ecosystem: Environmental > Terrestrial > Soil > Unclassified ...
CGAGCCTCGGCCGCATGTTCCGCGCCGCCGTGGAGGCCGCGCCGGATCGCGTATTTCTGGCCGAGCGCTCACGGGAGGGCTGGCATACGCTCACCTATGCGGCGTGCCGCCCGCTCGTTGACGCAATTGCGGCCACTTTCATCGAGCGGGGCCTGTCGGCTGAGCGGCCCGTAATGGTTCTGTCCGGCAACAGCATTGGCCATGCGCTTCTGATGCTAGCCGCCTACACGGCCGGCATTCCGATCGCGCCGGTTTCGGTCGCGTATTCGCTTCAGAGCCACGATCATGGCAAACTCAAGCACATTGCCGCGCTGCTGCAGCCGGGGCTCGTCTATGTGGACGACACCGCTCCATTCGCAGCTGCGCTCGGCGCCCTTAGTCTCGCCGGCGTCGAGATCGTCGCGGGCCGCAATGGCGCAAACATTGACGGTGTGACTCCCTTTGCCTCTCTCACCGCCTCCCGGCCCGGTGTCGCTGTGGAGAAGGCCGTCGCATCGGGCGGCGCCGACACCATCGCGAAATTCCTGTTCACCTCCGGTTCGACCGGGCAGCCCAAGGCGGTCATTAACACCCACGGCATGCTGGCCGCCAATCAGCAGCAGATCGCTCAGATATGGCCGTTCCTGGCTGAGGCGCCGCCTGTCCTGGTCGACTGGCTACCGTGGAATCACACGTTCGGCGGCAACCACAATTTCAATGTCGCGCTGCGCCACGCCGGCACTTTCTACATCGATGGAGGCAAGCCAGTCCCAGCGCTGGTTGGTGAGACGGTGCGCAATCTCTCGGAGATTTCGCCGACGATCTACTTCAACGTACCGGCCGGCTATGCGGCCTTGCTGCCGCATCTCGAACGCGATGACGCCCTCGCCAAGCGCTTCTTTGCCAAACTTCGATTCATCTTCTATGCCGGCGCGGCGCTGCCGCAGGATCTCTGGACGCGGCTCGAACACGCGGCCGTCCGCGCGACCGGTGAGCTTATCCCGCTGACCTCGTCTTGGGGCGCCACCGAAACGTCGCCCCTTGCCACCGCGTCTCATTTCCTCACCGACCGATCTGGAATGATCGGGGTTCCGGCCCCCGGCGTCGAAATCAAGCTCGTGCCCCGCGCAGGCAAGCTCGAAATACGGGTACGCGGCCCCAATGTGACGCCCGGCTATTGGAAACGGCCCGACCTGACCGCCGCGGCTTTCGATGAGGAAGGCTTTTATCGACCCGGCGATGCGGTGCGATTCGCCGATCCCGGGGATGTTACCGCAGGACTGGTGTTTGACGGTCGGCTTGCTGAAGACTTCAAGCTCGCAACCGGCACATGGGTGCATGTGGGCACACTGCGTGTCGGCGTGCTTGCGGCCGCATCACCCGCTCTGCAAGACGCCATCGTGGTTGGTGAGAACCTGCCGTTCATCGCCATGCTCGCCTGGCTGAACGCAGCCGGGTGTCACCGCCTGATCGGACGCAGCGACATCGGTCTCGCCGAACTTGCCGCACACGCAGCCATCCGGGATCACGTCCGCGCCGCCATGATGCGTTGGAACATGGCGCATTCCGGCTCTTCGGAGCGCATTTCCCGGGTCTTGCTGCTGCCTGATCTGCCGTCGATTGACGCCGGCGAAATCACCGATAAAGGCTACATCAACCAGCGCGCCGCAATCGACCGCCGGCGTCGCGAAATCGAGCTACTATATGCCGATTTGCCGGACGCCAAAATAATCGAGGTCGCTGCGCCTCAGCCACCAGGCACATGACTGCGTCAGGTCTACGCTCATCCCGAGTCGACTCACCCTCGTGCCTGATCCGGAGGCCGCTCGTCGCCAAGATCAAGAGCCGACGGATGCGTATACCGCGTCCGTCGGCGTTCGCTCATTTGCAGTGATCTACGACATTCAGTTCGTCGGTCTTTTGTGGGGCGTGACTCGCTTGGTCCGACATCACGCCTGAATTACTAGCACGGGCAACAGCTGCTGGAGGCCGCGTAATAGGGGGTATAGGCAGCATAGGAGCCGTAGCCGCCATAGCCTAAGCCGTAACCGCCGTAACCGTATGATGGACACCCGTACGCAGCATAGCTGCTGTAGGACGGAAAGCCACCGTACGCGCCGTAAGCGCCGTAGGACGGACAGCCGCCGTACGCGCCGTACGCACCGTAGGCGCCGTAGGATGGACAACCACCGTACGCGGCGTAGGCGCCGTAGGACGGATAGCCGTAACCGGCATAGCCGTAAGTGTCATAGTAAGGATATCCGGCGGAAGCGTAGTACGGGTATCCCAAGCCGAGGCCCAAGCCGAGCCCGCCAAACGCTAAAGCACGTCGAAAGCCGAAGCGGTGGAAGCCGACGCGACGGAAGCCCACTCCACGAAAGCCTGTACCGGCGAAACCCACATTCCGCACACCCACAGCGCCGAACGTGCGTCCGCCGAAGGCCGCTCCGCGGAATCCGCCGATGGTACCGACGCGCATTGCACCTGCGCCGAGACCACCGACGCGCATTGCACCGCCGCCGAAACTACCGACGCGCATGCCCGCTCCGCCAATCACGCCATGACGTTGTGCTGCAGCCGGCGTGGCTGCAACCGCGAGACCCAAGCTGACGACCGCCATCGCCGTATACGCCTTACTGTTCCACATGATCTCTCTCCTGCGGAAAACTCTTCCGCGCTGACGTTGACTGTCGAGCTAACGTCGAATGGGGCCGAATGTTCTTAGCGACTTAATCGTTTTTTGTCGGCGTGGTGCAGGGAGGGCTCCTGTTCCCTGGAGTTGTTCGCGCGATTGAACTCGGCCGCCGAACTCGCGATGCGTGCTTGGATTGGCAGGGCTATTCGGGGATGTGCTCGCCTTCGCGCGCCCGCGCAACGGCCTTGCCGTGTCCGCTTCATCGTCGTTATATGCGACGCTCCGTCGCTCCCCTCCGAAACGCAACCAAATAAACGCAACCTACCATCAAGGCGCAAAGATCACATGACCACATTGAAGATCGCAATCGTCACCGGCGCGGGCACCGGCGTTGGCCGCGCGGCGGCGCTCGCCCTCATGAAGGCCGGCTACGTGGTCGCGCTCGCTGGCCGCCGCAAGGACAAGCTCGATGAAGTCGCGGCAGAGGGCGCCGCCACACAGGGCCGCAGCATGACGGTGCCGACCGACGTGGCCGACCCGGCATCCGTCAAGGCACTGTTTGCTGCCGTCAAGGCCGCGCATGGCCGGCTCGACTTGCTGTTCAACAATGCCGGTATCGGGGCGCCCGCGGTGCCGATCGAAGACCTGCCGCTCGACAAATGGCGTGCCGTGGTCGACGTCAACCTGACGGGCCCGTTCCTCTGCATCCAGGAAGCCTTCCGCATCATGAAGGCGCAGACGCCACGCGGCGGCCGTATCATCAACAACGGTTCGATCTCGGCGCACACGCCGCGGCCGATGGCCGCGGCGTATACATCGACCAAGCACGCGATCACGGGATTGACCAAGCAGACCGCGCTCGACGGTCGACCATTCGACATCTGCTGCGGCCAGATCGACATCGGTAATGCCGCCACCCCGCTCACCGAGCGCATGGTGCAAGGTGCCGGCGTCATGCAGCCGGACGGCCGCATGATGCAGGAAGCGCGCATGGACGCCACACACGTTGGCGACGCCATCGTTTACATGGCGAACCTGCCGCTTTCGACGAACGTGCTGTTCATGACCGTAATGGCGAATCAGATGCCGTTCGTGGGGCGGGGGTGAGGACCGTCACCTTAATTCGCTCACCTTCACCTTCGTCCCCGCTTGCACAGCCGCGAGCGCCTTCACGTCGCCGAGCGCGCGGGCGAACACGTTGCAGGGGCTCGCGAGCCGTGTTTCATCCCCCCGGCTGATCGGGGTGCGGCCGAAGCCGATCGCGATTGCGGGACCATCGGGCCAGTAGGCGATCTCGCCCGGAGTGACGATGGCGCGCGCCGTCTTCTCGCGCGCCACCTGCACAGGGACATCGAAATAGACTTCCTCGCCCCAGGTGAGGACCGACGACGTCAGCGGCAGTGCAGCAAGAATCGCCTTTGCGGTCGGCGTGTCGAGCAGTTCCGCATCCAGGGTGAGCGTCGCGAATTCAAAACGAATGTGCGGCATTGATCGTCATTGCCTATCTGAAGCGAACGTCCATCCTCGGCAGGGCGGATGAGCGCGTAATCCGCCCTGCATGGCGCTGCCCATCATCGCGTCAGCGGCAACAGGGGTGCCTCATCGACCGGCTTGGCGGTCGTCTTCTGCACGATCAAAGCCATCGAGGCGATGTCGTAGTAACCGATGATCCCGATGAGGTCCATGATGCCGCGTTCGCCGAACTTGGCAAGCGCCGCCTTGAACGTGGCGTCGCGAACATTCTTGTCGCGATAAAGCTCGGTGCAGAAATCATACAGTGCGGTTTCGTCCTCTTTCATGTTTTGCGGCCTAGTGCCGGCGCCGAGATCGACGAGAATCTGGCGGTCGAGGCCGCCTTTTATCGCGAGCGGATAGTGGGCGCGCCACTCATAGGGCTGCGACCACTGGCGCGCCGCAATCATGATGGCGAACTCGCTCAGCCGAGGCGGCAGCGAACTGTTGAAACGCACGTAGTCGCTCACCTGCAGCAGGCGCAGGCCGAGGCCGGGACTGCGCGCATAGGCATTGAACGGTCCGCTGTTGAGTTCGCTGTTGCGCGGCGGCGTCTTGAGTATCACCGCCATCTGCTGCTGTTCCGGTGTCAGCTGGTCAAGGCGAAGCTCCGAGAAGCGCTCGTCCGCATGGGCAGCGACAGACAATAGGCTCGCGATCGCGGTGCCCCGTGCAACACAGCTGAGCATATGATTGAGACGCATGGTTACCTCCTGGATAATGTCTGCACCGTCGAGACTAAATTTAAATTAGAGCGAATTCTTATCGCTTTGTATCACATGCCGGTGTCGTCGCCGGGCTCTCCCGGCGACCAGAGTTGGGCACAGAGCAACGATGATCGGGGTGACCGGGACAAGCGCGGCCACGACACCGGGCAGCAGCTGCGTTGATCCAGCACTCTTTCGCCCGCCGTCATATTCCCTTCGTTAGTTTATTCGGCACGTCACACAGCCACAACGTGCGCGTCACTGCGGGCTCGTAAGAAACTTCCCGTCTGGGTCTGTTTCCACTCGAGACTGGAGGCTTAAATGCATTACGACTCTCTCGCAGGATTGCGCCGCCGGTTATACATAGGCGCGTCCGCCTCGGTGCGGTCTCGCCGTTCTCAACGGGCGGCCGCATCACACATAGCTACACGGAACACTCTTCATTCGTGAAGTTCGTTGAGCGCAACTGGCACCTTGGCAAGCTCACCGCGCGCAGCCGAGACAACCTGCCCAATCCGAAGATGGACTTCGATAACCCCTATGTGCCAGCCAACATGCCGGCAATCGGGGATCTGTTCGACATGTTCAACTTCGGCGATCACGACCGCGATCAAGTACGACAGGTAATTTCGCGGCTGTGTGACGCTACTCCCCACGGATTCTCCCCAACGACGTGCTTGCCACCCGCGGGCTTGACCCGCGGGTCTCCCCCGCAAGAGGGGAGGGTAGGGAGGGGGCTTCATTGCCGGATCAAACCCGGCAATGAAGCTGAACGGTCTGACTGGGCCGAGGCGGAATGCCCCGGCCGCTTTGTTTCTGCAGAAGTTTGCCTCCTGCGCTGCGAAATACGCGGCCTTCGGCGGACACGCCGCCCTCGCTGTCAGCCATCAAAGCCATTGGCCCCAGCGACGAGCCTTCCTATATTCCGGTTTATACAGCGAAAAACGGGAGACACCCAGATGCTCGCGCGCGACGAAGACATTCTCAAGGCCGCCGAGGACTGGCGGCGCGAGGGGCGCGATGTCGCGCTTGCCACAGTGGTCGAGACCTGGGGCTCGGCGCCGCGACCAGTCGGCTCCAACCTCGTCATCGACAAGGATGGAAATTTTCTCGGCTCGGTGTCGGGCGGCTGCGTCGAAGGCGCGGTGGTGACCGAAGCCATCGACGTTATTGAAACCGGCAAGCCTAAAATGCTGGAATTTGGCGTCGCCGACGATACCGCATGGAAGGTCGGCCTTTCCTGCGGCGGCACTATCCGGGTCTACGTCGAGAAGGTGGAGTAGGGGAGCAAAGCGGGCAGAGCCTCGCCCGCTGCTCCCTCGCCCCGGCACGCGAGGCAGGGGGAATGGTGGCACGCTTTGCTTTGTCCACCGCCACGAGCTAGATGAATTTTCGACGAGATCCTCATGCGCCTCGATATCCTCAAATCTCTGAATGCCGAACGCGCCGCGCGGCGCGCCGCCGTGGTCGTCACCGACGTTGCGACCGGCGCCCAGCGCTTCGTCGCCGGTGCAGATGTCGTTGCCGATCCGTTGCGCGAAGTTCTGGAGGCGCATCTGCGCAGCGGCAAGAGCGGCATGGAGGAAACAGCGCAGGGAAGCGTTTTCTTAACCGTCCATGTGCCGCCGCCGCGTCTCGTCGTCACCGGCGCCGTGCATATCAGCCAGGCCTTGGCGCCTGTCGCGCGGCTCCTCGGCTATGACGTGACGATCGTGGATCCGCGTACAGCTTTTGCAAGCCCGGAGCGTTTCCCTGACGTAAAGCTGATTGCGCAATGGCCCGATGAGGCGCTGCCGCCGCTCGGCGTCGATCGCTACACCGCTTTCGCAGCATTGACCCACGACCCCAAGATCGACGACCCGGCGCTTCTCCACGCGCTTTCGCGCGACTGTTTCTACATAGGGGCGCTAGGCTCGAGGAAGACCCATGCGCGCCGGCTGGAGCGGCTCAGAGCGCAGGGCGTGACCGATGCCGCACTGTCCCGCATCCATGCGCCGATCGGCCTTACCATCGGGGCGGTGTCGCCGCCCGAGATCGCGGTCGCCATCATGGCGCAAATCACCGCTTCATTGCGACTTTCCGCCGAACGCGAGGCCCGCTCCCTACCCTCCTTCGCAAGCGCGGGAAGGTAGGGGTGAGGAGGCCCAAATGAAATTCGGCCCCGTTACACCCGGCGACGCCAAGGGCGGCATTGTGGTCCATTCGATCCGCCAGGGTGGCCTCGTGCTCAAGAAGGGCAGCGTAGTGGGGGAAGCCGAAATCGCGGCGCTCAAGGCCGGCGGTATCGAGGCGATCACGGTCGCCCGCGTCGAGCCTGGCGACGTATCGGAGGACATTGCAGCCGCGGAGCTTGCCGGCGCGATCGCGGGCGAGGGCGTACATGTGGACCACGCGTTCACGGGGCGCGCCAACCTGTTCGCCGACACTGCGGGCGTAGTTGTGGTCGATCCGGCCGGCGTCGACCGTTTCAACGAAGTCGATGCCGATATCACGCTCGCTACGCTTGAGGCCTTCGCGCCGGTCGTCCCCGGCAAGATGATCGCCACCGTGAAAATCATTCCGTTCGCGGTAGGCGCCGGGGCGCGCGACAAGGCGCTTGCAGTTGCGCGGGCGGCGGCGCCGCTCGTGCGCGTAGCACCCTACCGCATCTGCAAGGTCGGCGTCATCTCCACCGTGCTGCCGGGCCTTGCCGACAAGGTCATCGACAAGACGCTGCGCGTGACGCAGGACCGGCTCGCTCCCGCGGGCGCCAAGATCGTGGCGGAGCGGCGCGTACCGCACGAGACCGCACCGCTTGCACGGGCGCTTTCCGAGGTGCTCGACGCCGGCGCCGAACTCGCGATCGTGTTCGGGGCCTCTGCGATTGCGGATCGCCGTGACGTGATCCCGGCCGCTGTCGAGGCGGTCGGCGGCACCGTCGAGCATTTCGGCATGCCGGTCGATCCCGGCAATCTCATGCTGGTGGCGTCCGCCAGCGGGCGTCCTGTGCTTGGTGCGCCCGGCTGCGCGCGCAGTCCGCGTGAGAACGGCTTCGACTGGGTGTTGCAGCGGCTCCTTTGCGGTTTGCCGGTGACGCGGCGCGATATCACCGGCATGGGGGTCGGCGGCCTGCTGATGGAAATCGTCACCCGACCGCAACCACGCGCCACCGAGGTAAAGCCTGGCCGCCGGATCGCCGCGATCGTGCTGGCGGCGGGGCGCTCCACTCGCATGGGCGGCCCTAACAAACTGTTGGCACAGATCAACGGCCGGCCGCTGGTGCGGATTGCGGCCGAGGCGGCGCTGGCCTCCCAGGCGCGTCCCGTCATCGTGGTGACCGGCCATGAGCGCGAGCGGGTCGGTGCGGCGCTCAACGGACTCGACGTGAGGCGCGTGCACAATCCCGATTTCGCTGGCGGGCTTTCGACCTCGCTCAAGATCGGCATCGCGGCTGTCCCGTCCGATGTGGACGGTGCCATCGTGTGTCTCGGCGACATGCCGCAGGTCGACGCACCGCTGATCGATCGGCTGCTTGCAGCCTTCGATCCCGAAAAAGGCGCGCTGGTCGTGGTCCCGACCATCGACGGCAAGCGCGGCAACCCGGTGGTCTGGTCGCGCCGATTCTTTCCCGAACTCGCCGCCCTCGACGGCGACACCGGCGCGCGGCACCTGATCGCGAGTTACCCGGAAGCGGTCACGGAAGTGCCCTTCACCGGCAACGCGGCGCTCCTCGATGTGGATACGCCCGATGCGCTCCACGCCGTGAAGGCGGAGATCGAACGCGCATCATAGATTTCTTGAGCGGATTTCAACGAATAGCAATCACATGTAGCCGCATGGCGTCGGCGGACGCGTTTCCAGTTCGTCGCCGCGGTCCGGGTGCTAACAAAATTTGGCGACTCCGGGCGTCGTCGGATAAAAATCGGCATCGTGCGCACTTGGAAACTCGACAAGAACGCCGTCTCCGGTCGATTTTACTAATTTCCCGCGGCGCTTCTCCGCCTGGGGAATATCACATCGCTCAAGAGCATCATCCAGCGTTGGTGCGTGCGCGTCTCATCCGCCGCCATCAGGATCGTGGCGAGTCGCCGATCCACAATACCTCCAGGGGTGATTTTCAATTCGGCCCAGCGAACCAATTGAGAGACGTTCGTCATGCGAGCGCTTTGGGCCATTTGAGCCAAATGCGAGCGCATTGAGCCCAAAAGGGGAAGACTACCGCTGATATTTTGAAGGCGCCGGATGCCCCCTGGATTGTGGACTTGCCAAGTGGCAAAAATATGCGAATATGACTGACTGGTCAGTCATATTCTGGCGCTTTGCGCTGCCGCAATGACTGACCGATCAGTCATGTTGAAGTTCGCGATGTTCGCGATTGAGGCGACTGAAGCGACGGAGCGGAATGGATGGTCGGAAAGCCCGTAAACGGACCGCGCGCTTCAACGCCTCGACGATCCCGGGCAATCGCATCCGACGCGAAAGCAGCTGTCCGCAAAACGCCGCGGCTCGCCGTCAAAGCGAGCCGCGCCGACAAAAGCGCGCTGCGCCGTGATGCCATCATGGCAGCGGCGCTGGAGGAATTTTCCGCCCGCGGGTTCGCGGCGGCGCGGCTCGAGGACGTGGCGCAGCGCGCCGGCGTCGGCAAAGGCACGATCTACCTGCATTTCCGCGACAAGGAGGCGCTGTTTCAGGAACTGGTGACCACGATGCTGGTCCCGTTCATCGCCAATATCGAGGCGGCTCCGCCGGTCGGCTTGCCGATACGTGCTGTGCTGGAACGGCTGATCGACCTGTTCGTACGCGAGATTTACGGCACCGAGCGCCGCAAGCTCATCCGCCTCATCATGACGGAAGGGCCGCGCTTCCCGCAGCTCGCCGAGTTTCACTATCACCATGTCGTCAAGCGCGCGATTGCGGCGATGCGGAGGCTGCTCGAAGCCGCGTATCGTCGCGGCGAGCTGCGCAACGACACCCTGGTGCGGTTTCCCCAGCTCGTTGTCGCCCCCGGCATGATGGCAATCGTGTGGAGCGGACTGTTCGACCGGTTCGCGCCACTCGATGTTGCGGCGCTGATGAGCGCGCATCTCGATTTGATTCTCGGCACGGGAGACGTGTCATGAAAGCGCCGTTGCGTAATGTTGGCCTTGCGATCGCAGTGGCGGCTAGTCTCGGTCTGCCGGCATGCACGGAAAACACGCCGCCGACCTATCAGGGCTGGATTGAGGCCAATCTCATTTTCGTAGGCCCCGATGAGGCTGGCCGCGTCGAAGTGCTCAATGTCCGAGAGGGCGACCAGGTCGAGGCCGGCGCGCCTCTGTTCTCCGTCGACACTGACCTGCAACGCGCCGACCTCATGATGAACGAGGCGTCGCTCAAGAACGCTCAGCAGGCCTACGATCGCGCGCTAAAGCTGTTCAAGACCTCTTCCGGAACCGAAAAGACTGTGGAGGACACCGAGGCGGCGCTGCGTAGCGCGCAGGCCCGCGTGGACACCTCCAATACCCGTCTCGCTCGTCGCAAGTTGGCGAGCCCAGTTACCGGCACGGTCCAGCAGGTCTACTTCCGCCCCGGCGAGATGGTGCCGGCGGGCCGCCCGATCGTGGCGCTGCTTCCGCCCGGCAATCTCAAGGTCCGCTTCTATGTTCCGGAATCGATGCTGTCACAGATTGCCTATGGCGACGTCGTGAAAGTCGGTTGTGACGGCTGTGCGCGGGACCTTGCGGCACGCGTCAGTTTCATCGCGAGCACCGCGGAATTCACCCCGCCGGTGATCTACAGCCGCGACGAGCGCTCGAAACTCGTCTTCCTCATCGAGGCGCTGCCGGACAAGCCGCTGGCATTCCGCGTCGGCCAGCCGATCGAGGTGGTCAAGGCAGATGTCGCACGACGGACGGCAGATGACGGAGGAGAGCAGAGGGCAGACAGCGATTCCGCAAACTTGCTTTCCATCCTTCTGCGTCCGTTCTCCGCGATTTGGCCCCTCAAGGAGGCCAGGCGATGATCGAGAGCACGCAATCGAAGAACGGAACGGCTCGGCCGGCCGTATCCGCAGAGCCTCCGTCCTCCTCTCGGTCCTCCGACATTCCTTCTCTGTCGTCTGACATCCGTCCTGCGATCTCCGACATCGCAATCGAAGTCGAAGGCCTGACCAAATCCTTTGACGGCCGCACGGTGGTGCGCGGTCTTACCATGCGGGTGCGGCGCGGACTGATTTACGGCTTTCTCGGCCCAAACGGCTCCGGCAAGACCACCACCATCCGCATGCTGTGCGGGTTGTTGACCCCCGACTCAGGGCGCGGCACCTGCCTCGGCTTCAACATCCTGACTGAGTCCGAAAAAATAAAGCGGCACGTCGGATATATGACCCAGCGCTTCAGCCTCTATGAGGATCTGTCGGTGCGGGAGAACCTCGAATTCATCGCCCGCATCTATGGCGTCGCCAACGCACGGCGCGCCGCTCGCGAGCAGATTGCGAGGCTGGGCTTGACGGGGCGCGAAGACCAGGTTGCCCGTTCTTTGTCGGGCGGCTGGAAGCAGCGCCTCGCCCTCGGCGCTTGCACGTTGCCCAATCCGCAGCTCCTGCTGCTGGACGAGCCGACCGCCGGCGTCGACCCCAAGGCGCGTCGTGAATTCTGGGATGAAATCCACAAGCTTGCCGGACACGGACTCACTGTGCTGGTGTCGACCCATTACATGGACGAGGCGGAACGCTGTCACGAGATCGCCTACATCGCCTACGGCGAGCTGCTTGCGCAAGGCACCGTGCAGCAAGTGGTCGGCCAATCTCATCTCGCCACCTACATCGTGACCGGCCCCGATCTCGCGCATCTCGCCGACGAACTACGCCGGCGTGACGGCATCGATATGGTGGCGCCGTTCGGTGCGAGCCTGCACGTGTCCGGTCGCGACGCCGGCAAGCTCAAGTCGGCGGTTGCGTCGTATCAAGATAATTCCGCGCTCGCCTGGCAGCCCGCCGAGCCATCGCTGGAGGATGTCTTCATCGAGATGATGGGGCACAGCGCGGACAACTTCGCGAGATGACCGAAATGAGCATGATGTTGCTCACCATTGATACCGGCGGATTCTGGCGACGCACCGGCGCGATGTTGCTGAAGGAATTCCTGCAGCTGCGGCGCGACCGCCTGACGCTCGCCACCATGATTACGATCCCGCTGATGCAACTGCTGCTGTTCGGCTATGCCATCAACACGACGCCGCGCGACCTGCCGACCGCGGTGCTGCTGCAGGAGAACAGCGATGTCGGGCGCTCGATCCTCAAGGCGCTGGAGAATACCCGCTATTTCAAGGTCACGCGCGTCGCCCGCGACGAGGCCGAATTCGATCGGCTGCTGCAATCAGGCGCCGTCCTGTTTGCCGTCGAGGTGCCGGCCAACTTCGAGCGGGCATTGCGGCGCGGTGACCGGCCGTCGCTCCTCGTTGCCGCCGACGCGACCGACCCGGTCGCATCGGGATCAGCGCTCGGCACACTAGGGCAGGTGGTCCAGACGGCACTCGTCAATGACCACGCAATTCCAGACGCGACTGCCTCGGCCTTCGAGATTCGCCAACACGCGCGTTACAATCCGGCCGCCGTCAGTCAGCTCAATATTGTGCCGGGGCTGCTCGGCACCATCCTGACCCTGACGATGCTGATCTTCACGGCCCTCTCGGTGACCCGCGAGACCGAGCGCGGCACGATGGAGAACCTTCTCTCGATGCCGATCCGGCCGCTCGAGATCATGCTCGGGAAGATCACGCCCTATATCGTCATCGGGTTCCTCCAGGCCTCGCTGATCGTGCTTGCAGCCGTGGTCTTGTTCGGCGTGCCGGTGCTGGGCAGCTTCGCTCTGCTCGCCCTGCTGTCGACGCTGTTCATCGCCACCAACCTGTCGATCGGCTACACCTTCTCGACGCTGGCGCAGAATCAGCTTCAGGCGGTCCAGATGGCGATGATGTATTTTCTCCCCAACATGCTGCTGTCGGGGTTCCTGTTTCCGTTCGCCGGTATGCCGAAATGGGCCCAATATGTCGGCGAGACCCTGCCGCTCACCCATTTCATGCGCATCGTCCGCAGCATTATGCTCAAGGGCTCCTCACTTACGGATCTGCAGGTCGACGCGGCCGCGCTGGTCGGCCTCATGCTGATCGCGATGGCGATCGCTGTGACCCGGTTCCGGCGGACGCTTGATTGATGAATAGACGTTCACCTGCGTACAGGTCATTTCGGTGAGATTTTTGGAACATAGCCCGCGCCGCTTCGCGCCGGCAATTCCGATCCATTGTGCAGGAGGTTTTCCGATCTGTCGTTCAGTCAGCCAGTCTTGATGCATGGCGACTGTCAATGACGGCGGCCGCCCAAGATTGCTTGTGACGACGGTTTCACGAATGAGAACGGTTCCTTTTCATTATCTTCTCGATATCTCATGTCTTCTCATTGGGAAAACGCCGCCAGAAACTAACCGCTCTGCATCCTCAATTTCATACTTGGCACCTTTAGCTGAATAAATTGTCAGATAAATTGGACCATCGGTCAATCAGGTTGCTTTTATCAAAACTCGAGGGTGAGTGGAAAAAATAAAGTCTTTGGGCAACCAGAAGCACCGGCCGCGATTGAGATAGGTCGGATCTCTTCCGAGCTATCCGGAAGAGGTCGATGAGCAGGGATTGCACATCAATGACACCGCATGCCGATGGTCGGTGCGGAGCTGATTATGTTGTCCCGTGAAATGGAACATCGCACACGCAAAGGAGAGTAAAGATGTCGAGACTGGCACTTGGGATCGCAATATGCCTGGCGAGTACTTTCGCGTTCGGGATACCGAGCGGTCACGCGGCGGGCACATCGCCCACGGCCCTCGGAATTCAAGAAGACTTTTCAGGGACCAACGCCGCCGACCAGCAGCCCATGTTGATGATGGCGCAGTACGTGCGGGGCGGTCGTATGATGGTCGGGCCGCGCGGCACAATCGCCAGGCGAACCAGCTTCGCACGCGGGCCGCGTGGCACCGTCGCCAGACGAACGACCTTCGTCCGCGGGCCAACCGGACGTGTCTACGCGCGCAGAACCACCATCGCGCGCGGACCTCGCGGTACTGTTGTGGTCCGTAGAATGGGCG
>Ga0070734_10004214_pt1 | contig 13927 bp, 10 predicted proteins | sample Coa_R1_8_FD_66444 | JGI IMG/M metagenome (GOLD analysis project Ga0070734, IMG submission 66444) | Surface soil microbial communities from Centralia Pennsylvania, which are recovering from an underground coalmine fire - Coalmine... | ecosystem: Environmental > Terrestrial > Soil > Unclassified ...
TGATGGAGAAAGTGCCCTCCTGTACTTCCTCGGGCTTTAGTTTCTTGGCACGGGCGCGCTCGGCCAGGTCGTTGATGCCGCGCGCGATACCCAGGAAATTTTTCTCCTCGGCGTTCTTGAGCACCGGGACAATCAAGCCCCAATCGAGCGCTACGGCGATGCCGACGTTTATTTCGCGATGCAGAACGATCGTCGCGCCGTCCGCCGATGCGTTTACGGTGGGGAAGACGCGCAACGCCTCCACGCACGCCTTCACAAAAAACGGCATGAAGGTGAGCTTCGTCCCGTACTTTGCTTCGAATGAGGCTTTCGAACGCTCGCGGATCTTGGCGATGACGGTCATGTCCGCTTCGTCGATCGAGTAGACGTGCGGCGAGACGTGCTTGGACGCGACCATGTGCTCGGCAATGCGCTGGCGCATCACGCTCATGGGCTGCGCTTCGTAGTTGCCGAAGTAGATTCGCTCGCGCGGCACGGCGTTTTCGAGCGCGGGATGCACCACGGGCGCGCCGCCCGGGGGCGGCGGCGCAGCCGGCGTTTGTGGAACGGCCGAAGGCGCGGGGCCGGTTGCCGGCGTCACTGGCTGTGCCGCGGGTTTCGATCCTCCTCCACTTGCCGCGGCGAGAATATCTTTCTTGCTGATGCGACCGCCCGCGCCGCTGCCTTCGACTTCCGCCAGATCGATGTTGTGTTCCTTGGCCAGCTTTCGAACGAGCGGCGAGCTGCGGATTTTCTGGCCGTTGCCGCCGTGGCGCGGTTCGGGCGCGGCAGAAGAGGCCGCGGCTGCCACGCTCGATGCAGCGGCTGGCGACGGAGGAGTGGGCTTGGCCGCAGGCGGAACAGAAGCAGGCGCAGGTGCTGTCTTCGGCGGCGCGGGCTTTTGCGCCGTTGGGCCTGGCGATGGCGCCTGAGTGGGCGCCGCGGCAGGCTTAGCTTCCGCGGCCCCGGTCGCGTCAATCACCGCCACCACGGTCTGGATCGGCACGGTCTGGCCTTCGTTGACCTTGATCTCTTTGAGCGTGCCGGCCGAAGGCGCGGGGATCTCCGCGTCCACCTTGTCGGTCGAAATTTCGAATAGCGGTTCGTCCCGCTCGACATGGTCACCAGGCTTCTTGAGCCAGCGCGTGATGGTGCCCTCGAAAATGCTCTCGCCCATCTGGGGCATGATGACATCGACGGACATGGGGTGTGCTCCTGTGCTTGCGTGCTGGTGGCCGGTTTTATTTTAGAATTCGCCTTCAGTCGCGGCAAGCGATTGGTGAACCGTGGGCGTGATTCACGGGTTTTCACCACGCTTCAATACCGCGCCAGTTCCCTCGCTGCAGCCGCAACCTTGGCCGCGTTGGGCCGGAAAAACTCCTCGAGTTCCGGTGCGTAGGGTACGGGCGTGTCGAGCGACGTGACGCGGCGAACGGGCGCGTCGAGTTCGTCGAATGCCCTTTCCATGACGACGGCGGCTATTTCTCCGGCAATGCCGCCCGTGCGCGTGTCTTCGTGCACGACGAGCAGCTTGTTCGTCTTGCGCACGGAGTTCAGGATCGTTTCTGTATCCAACGGCATCAGGGTGCGCAGATCAACTACTTCGGGTGCAATCCCTTCTTTGGCGAGGTCAGCGGCGGCTTCGAGCGACGCGTGCAGCATCGCGGCATAGCTCACGATCGTTAGGTCCTTGCCCTCTCGCCGCACTTCCGCTTTTCCAATCGGCACTGTGAAATCGCCCGCGGGAATTTCTTCTTTCACGCGCCGGTAGAGAAACTTGTGCTCGAAGAAAAGCACCGGGTTGTTGTCGCGAATCGCGGACTTAAGCAAGCCCTTGGCGTCGCGAGGCGTCGCCGGACACACGACTTTCAGGCCCGGCGTGTGCACGAAATGCATTTCTGGATTGCCGGAATGAAATGGGCCGCCGTGAACGCCTCCGCCGCATGGCCCGCGCAAGACCATCGGCACGGGTGCGCCCCAGAGGTAGTGCGACTTCGCCGCGTAGTTCGTGATGATCTCAAACGCGCAGGCGATGAAATCGATGAACTGCATCTCGGCGATCGGCCGGAGGGCCGCGTAGCCCATGCCGATCGCGGCGCCCACGATGGCGGATTCGCTGATCGGCGTATCGATCACGCGCTCCCAGCCGAAGCGCGCCAGCAGGCCTTCGGACGCCTTGAACGCGCCGCCGTAGACGCCCACATCCTCTCCGAGGAGGACAACCGCGGGATCGCGGTCCATCTCCTCATACATGGCCTCGCGGATCGCTTCGAGATAAGTCGTCTCGGGCATGGTTCTAACGGCCTGCCTTCACTCGCGCCGCGGCGCGCGCGGGTTTCTTTTCAGATTTCGCCTTTGGCGTTTCCCGTTTTGCCGCCGGTGGTTTTGCGCCGTTGGGTGACGCCGCTGGGAAGCGCCACTCCGCTTTCACGCTGGAGCGCGGCGGCATCACTTCTTCTTTCGGCCTCTGCCAATCCGCCTCGACGGTGTGGCAGCCTTCGCAGTACACGCCCACGGCAGCACTCTCAAGCGGAGGCGGCGGCGAATTTTCCGCGAACTCGACGTCCGCGCGAATTTCATTGGCTATGCGATCGTCGATCTCCTTTTTTGTTTTCGCGTCCCATAATTTCTTCTCGGTGAGGAGTTTCTCGAACCGGTCGAGCGGATCGCGCCGCTTCCATTCCTCGAGCGTGGCCCTGGGGACGTATTCGGCCGCGTCGTGCTGCGCGTGCCCTTGCATGCGCAGGGTCTTGGCTTCGATAAGCACCGGACCGCGGCCGGAGCGCGCGTGCTCGGCGGCGTCGCGCGCGGTGCGCACCACCGCGACGACATCATTGCCGTCCACGATTTCGCTGCGAATGCCGTAAGCCTTCGCGCGATCGGCGAAATTCGTAAGTGCGGCCTGCTTTTCGACCGGCGTCGAGTAGGCCCACTGATTGTTTTCGACGATCAGCACGAACGGCGCCTTCTGCACGGCCGCGAAATTCAAGCCCTCGTGGAAGACGCCGGTGGAGGAGCCGCCGTCGCCGATCCAGGTCATGGTCACGATTTTTTGCCCCAGGTAGCGCCCAGCCAGCGCGATGCCCGCCATCACCGGGATCAAATCGCCGAGCACCGACGTGGGCGCCACGATGTGGCGCCTTTTCAGGTCGGCCATGTGGCTCGTGGTGTCCCGGCCTCGCGTCGGCGAGGTGTAGCGGGCCATGTGCTGCGTCAGCACTTCGCGCGGCTTCACCCCGCGCACGAGCAGCGCGCCAATGTTGCGAATCATGGGAGCGATCCAGTCGCCGGGCCCGAGCGCATAGGCGGTTCCGACGGAAATCGCTTCCTGGCCCAGACTCGAGTAGAGACCGCCGAGGATTTTGTTCTGGCGGAAGAGGCGGGCCATCTGCGCCTCGAGCTCGCGATTGAGCCGCATGTAGTAGTAAAGCTCGAGGTGCTGTTCGCGGGTCAGAGCGGAGGCCATTGCAATTCCCACTATCGCATTCCGCGCAGGCGGGCGCTAGACGGAGATTCCCGCAGGTTGCTCATGCGGTTCGCCCAGAATGCTTTCGAGCGATTCGCGACTCCCCGCACGCGGGGCGAATGCGAAGACGTCGCCGAAATACGCTGCGATCTTCGAGGACGCTTCGTTCATTTCCACGCGCCGCCCCAGCAGTTTCTCAAGCGACGTAGCGCGCTTGCCGGCAATACCGCAGGGCACGATCAAATCGAAGTAGCGCAGATCGGTGGAAACGTTGTAAGCAAATCCGTGCGAGGTGACCCATCGGCTAATGTGCACGCCGATGGCGGCGAGCTTTTCCTCGTCTTTTACGCACCGGTTTTGATCGTGCGCCGGGTCGCCCTTTGAACTATTCGCGGCGGAAGGCGCGGCCACGTCCACCCAGACGCCCGTGCAGCCCGGAATGCGTTTTGAAGTGATGTCGAAATCCGCCGCCGCGCGAATCATCGCTTCCTCAAGGCTGCGCACGTACCACACGACATCGCGGCGAATTTCCGCGAGATTCAAAATCGGATAGCCGACGAGCTGCCCCGGCCCGTGATAAGTGATGTCGCCGCCACGATTCGTCTCAAAAAAAGAGACGCCCATCTCCCGCAGCACATTGTCAGGCGCGAGCAGATTGGAACGCTTGCCGCTGCGGCCCAGGGTGATGACGTGAGGGTGTTGGCACAACAGCAAAATATCGGGGATCGCCGCAGCCTTGCGCGCGGCCACGACGCGCTTTTGCAGTTCCCAAGCCACGCCGTACTCGACGAGCCCCAAATCAACAACCAGCAACTCTTTCATAAAATTTCGCAGACCCAGAACTCTCAACTCTCGACTGTCAACTCTTAACTCGTCTTCTTAGCTTTCGTCGAAACCAGCCGCTCCACCTGCCCCAGATGATTGACGTCATGCCCGGCCATGAGACGCACGATATGCTCGACCGTTTCCACGCCGCGCTCGGCGTGCATGCCGTGGTGCTTCCACTGTTCCGGCGTCAGGGATTTCAGCAGATCGAGGTTGGCTTCCCGCGCGGCGCAAAAGAAGGCCAGCGACTTGCGCGCGTCCCGCTTGTCGTAGTGGCCCGCGCCAGCCCAGGAATCCTGATCGAAGGCCTGGATCGGCGTTCCTGGCGCCGCAAGTATCTGCCGCAGCCGCCAGGCGGTGACAATTTCGCAATCCGCCAGGTGCGTGATGATTTCTCCCGCCGACCATTTTCCCGGGGCCGGGCGCTTGCGCAATTTCGCCACAGGCACGCCCTTCATGAAGCGCTCCAATTTCTTTGGCGTCGCGGCCTGCACTTTCAGGGCGTCCTGTCCCTTCACGTTGCCCAGAATCCTGTCGATGTACTGCTGCGGCGTCTCCGGCATCTGGTGTACCTCCTCCGTGCGGCTGTCGAAAAACGTCAGCGAAGCGCGCGACGATTTGCGCTTGAGCGCCCGTCGAGCGAACAGCATATCCCTCACACCGCTTCGCCTTTCAGGCGAACCGGGTTGGGGATGACAACACAAAAGTTCTTCGCCGAACGATCGAGGCTATACGTTAATCGCCAGGCCGCGTACCGATGCGACGGCGTCGGCCATGGCTTCCCACACCGTGGGATGCGCGTGCACCGTGGACATCAGGTCATCCACCGTCGCCTCGAGCTGCAGAGCGGCCACCGACTCCGAAATAATTTCGGTCGCGTAGGGCCCGATGATGTGCACGCCGAGCAGCTCGCCGTATTTTTCGTCGCTGACCACTTTGATGAAGCCTTCATGATGACCAAGGATCGTGGCCTTGCTGTTCCCGATGAACGGGAATTTTCCAGTTTTGACCGCGTAGCCCGCTTCGCGGGCGGCGCGCTCAGTGAGTCCAATCGAGGCGACCTGCGGATCGCAGTAGGTGCAGTTGGGGATGCGCGTTTTCTGCACCGCGGGCATATCGTGGCCCGTGATTTTGGCGACGCAGCTGATTCCTTCCATGGACGCCGCGTGCGCCAGTTGCGGCATGCCCGCGACGATGTCCCCAATGGCGTATAGATGCGGCTCATCCGTTTCCATGTACGGGCCGGTCTTGATGTAGCCTCGTTCGAGCTTGACCTTCGAATTTTCGAGACCGAGGTTTTCCGTCAGCGGCCGGCGTCCCACGGCCATCAGCACCTTCTCGCCGGAAACGGTTTGAGTCTTTCCGGTCTTATCGGTGAAGGTGACCGTCGCGCCCTGCGCGTTTTTCTCCACGGCGCTGACCTTCGCTTCCGTGAAGATCTGAATGCCCTTTTTCTTTAGCGACTTTTCCAGTTCCGCCGAAATCTCCTCGTCCTCCACCGGCGTAACCCGCGGCAGCATCTCCAGCACGGTCACCTGCGTGCCAAACGAATTGAACACCGAGGCAAACTCCACGCCCACCGCGCCAGCCCCCACGATCACCAGCGTCTTCGGCACCGCCGGCAGGCGCAGGATCTCGATGTTGCTCAGGATGGTCTGCCCGTCGATCTCGATGCCTGGCAACGAGCGCGCCGCCGAGCCCGTGGCAAACATGATGTGCGTGGCCTCGACTTCGGTGACGAGCCCGTCCTTCTCGACGGTCACCCGGCCAGGGCCCGCCCAGCGGCCCCAGCCCTGCACCTTGTCCACCTTGTTCTTGCGGAACAGAAACTCGATCCCTTTGGCGTGCTTGTTGACCACCGCTTCCTTGCGCGCCAGCGTCGCGGGCCAATTCAGCGAAAACTCTTTCACCTCGATGCCGAACTCCTTCGACCGCTTGAACGTGTCAAAAATTTCGGCGTGGTGCAGCAGCACCTTCGTGGGAATGCAGCCGACGTGCAGGCAGGTGCCGCCGAGAAATGAGTCCTTTTCGATGCACAGGGTCTTCAGGCCCCACTGCGCCGCCCGAATTGCAGTGTTGTATCCCCCGGGACCGCTCCCGACAATCGCCAGATCGTATTTGGCCAAGTGTCCTCCGCGGCTGCGGGCGCGGCGTCTACTTGCAGCCCGCCAGAAAATGGAAGCGCCGCTTGATGCCTACAGGATTAGATGAAAGGAAAGCGCAGTCGGCGTTCGCCTCTGCGGGGCTGCCTCGTTCGGATCAATGCCGGCCCAAACAAACGGGGCGGCGAGCAATTTCCGCCCGCGATTCTAGCAGTCGGTCAGAAGCATCGCAACACGCGCGGGAGCTACTCAGAGGTCCAGGGCAATTCTCAAGGCGTCGGTGATTGCAGCGACTCCGGATCCAGACAAACGCCCCATATAACGGATGAGGCGAGTGGTACTGATCGCTCTCACTTGCTCACCCAGGGCGACAGATTCCTTGGTCAGGCCCCCATCGCCCGCTCTCAAGATAGTCTGGCTCGGGTAGATTGTTTTCTTGTTGGCTCTGTCCGTGACGGGTACGATGACGATCACACTGCTGTGCTCATTGATTGAATCCCTACTCATCACAATGACGGGACGCTGGCCAGCCTGCTCGGAGCCTTCAAAGGGATCGAGTCGAGCCACATAAACGTCGCCGCGCCGGGCCACTATTGCGCGTCCCTCTCAGCACGCTCGAACGCCTCCCAATCACTCGAACTGAATTCCTCTGAAATCCGCTGAGCCTCTTGCTGGTATTCCGCATCGTTGGACATCGCTGCGAATTTTGCGTCAATTTGTTTTCGTTCGATCAATTTCAGATAGGCGCGAAGAGCGGCCACGAACAAATCGTTTACAGATACAGAAGCGGAGGTCCCAGTCTTACTTTCCACTACCGACCTAGCTTCCTTGTACAGACGCTCAGGCAGGCTTACTGTCGTACGGATCTTCTTCTCGCGTGCTCTGGCCATATTGTCACCACCAAGATTGGTGCGCAATAGTATGCTCCCGTCGATGCTCAGTATAGCATAAAATACGATGTATAATTCAATGTCGTCGTTGAGGGCAGAGGGCCACAGGCGGGCCTGCCTTGACCCAATTGAAAGGTGTCTGTTAGCTTAGGCCACAGCGACAGGTATTCGCGCCCTTACATCGATTATATGGACACCATTCACATTACGCTGCCGGATGGGGCGGTTCGCGAAGTGCCACTTGGCACTACTGCGGCGGAGGTCACGCAGCAGATTTCGCCTCGGCTTGCAAAGGAAGCGCTGGTGGCGCGAATCGCGCCGGTTCAGGGTGATGGCGGTGGCGCGAAGCTCGCTGAGGGTTCCCCTGACGCCGCGCCTGAAGCGCAGCTCGGCGCGTCTTCCAACGGCGAAGGCTTCCTCGTCGATCTGCGCGCGCCGATCGATCAGGACGTGAAGCTCTCCATCCTCACTCCGAAGGATCCCGAAGCGATTCAAGTGCTGCGGCACTCGGCGGCTCATCTGCTCGCGGCGGCGGTGCTGGAGCTTTTCCCCAACGTGAAGCTGGGCATCGGTCCGCCGATCGACACCGGATTTTTCTATGACTTCGTGCGTGACGAGCCGTTCACGCCTGAGGACCTCGCGCGCATCGAGAAAAAGATGCGCGAGCTCGCGGCGCAGGACATCCCCAATGAGCGAAAGATGCTGCCGAAGCCGGAGGCGCTGGAGCTATACCGCAAGTGGGATCAGGGCTTCAAGTGCGAGCTGGTCGAGGAGCGCGCCATCGAGCCGATGGTTTCCTTCTACACCACCGGAAAATTCATCGACTTCTGCCGCGGGCCGCACATTCCCTCGACCGGGCGCATTCGCGCCTTCAAACTGATGAGCGTTGCGGGCGCCTACTGGAGGGGCCAGGAAGGCAACCCGCAGATGCAGCGCATCTACGGGGCGTGCTTCTACACGCAGCAGGAGCTGGACGAATATCTCCACCGGCTGGAGGAGGCCAAGCGACGCGATCACCGGCGCCTGGGACCGGAGCTCGATCTTTTCTCCGTGCAGGAAGAGGCCGGGCCGGGACTGATTTTCTGGCATCCCAAGGGCGGTCTGGTGCGCAAGCTGATGGAAGACTGGCTGCGCGACGAGTTGCTGAAGCGCGGCTACGACTTGGTGGTGACCCCGCACATCATGCGGCTCGATTTGTGGAAGACCAGCGGCCACGCCGGGTTTTACCGCGAAAACATGTTCGGTGCGATTGAGGTCGAGAAGGACGACTACCAGCTCAAGCCCATGAACTGCCCGGGCCACATTTTGATCTACAAATCGCGCCTGCGCAGCTACCGCGAGCTCCCCGTGCGGCTCGCCGAGCTCGGTACCGTGTACCGTTACGAGCGCTCGGGCGTGCTGCACGGCCTGCTGCGCGTTCGCGGGTTCACCCAGGATGACGCGCACATCTTCTGCATGCCCGGGCAGATTGAGTCCGAGGTCGAGGCCTGCATCGATTTCGCTTTCGCTGTGATGAAGACCTTCGGATTCAGCCAGTACGTCGTCGAGCTGTCGGACTGGGACGCGAACCATCCGGAGAATTACGCCGGTTCGGCCGCGGACTGGGGCCGCGCGACCGCCGCGCTGGAAACCACTCTGAAGAAGATGAATATTCCCTTCAAGCGCATCGAGGGTGAGGCGGCTTTTTACGGGCCAAAGATCGATGTAAAACTGATCGACGCGATCGGCCGCTCCTGGCAGCTCACCACCGTGCAGTTCGATTTCAATTTGCCGGTGCGCTTCGGGCTCGAATACGTCGGCGAAGACGGCGCGCGCCATCAGCCGCTCATGGTGCATCGCGCCCTGTGGGGCTCGGTCGAGCGCTTCTTCGGCATTTTAATCGAGCACTACGCGGGAGCGTTTCCTGTGTGGCTTGCACCTGTGCAGGCGGAAGTGCTGCCACTCAGCGAAAAATTCATCGACTACGCGAAGAAGGTCACCGCTTCGTTGAAGGAAGCGGGTTTCCGCGGGCACCTCGACGATCGCAACGAAAAACTGCAGGCCAAGATTCGCGACGCGCAACTGCAGAAGATTCCGTACATGCTGGTGGTCGGCGGCAAGGAAGCCGAGGCGGGCACCGTCTCCGTGCGCCACCAGAGCAAAGGCGACTTGGGCCCGCGTCCACTCGCCGATTTCCTTGCGGATTTGCGCAAACAGGTCGATTCCCGGGCGATCTAATCGGCAGTTTCTCATCCTCAAAAAATACACCGGTTGAAAGCGAGAGTTCCACTTACGCCGAAGCTTCTTTGCTTTCGCGGGGTTACGGGCATGGGGGATCTAAACTCCTGTTTGGCAAAGCGCAACGTTTATCGTCTCATTAGCATTTATAAAGGCTTGACTCCCATGCAGGAAATGCGGTATTTGGGGTCCATACGGATAGGGCTGGATCTCATCCTTCTCGTTATTGTCCCGGACCCCAGCCCATTGATATGCAACCGTGAGTGGTTATCCGATTTATTTTGTGTGTTTTGCCTCCTCATAAGAAATGAGGCCTTATGAACCGCCCTTCTACCCGGCCTGGAACGCCCATTCCTCAGCCGTCTTCCATGCCTTTCCCCTTGCGTCCAGCGACTCCCGTACAAACGCAGCCTGAGTTCGGAAGCTGGTGGGACCGCCTGCTGGTGCAGCTCATCTTTGCCGCCGCGTGCGTGGCCGCGGGCTGGCATTTCCACCCCTTTGGGCTGACGAGCCTCGCGGCCGCCGGGATCGGGCTGGCGTTTGCCATTTCCGTCTTCCTGTTTGAAACCCGGCTACAGCGCGCCAGCCTGCGCCGGCTTATCGGCGCGGCGATTGGCTCGATCCTCGGCATTTTGGGCGCGTACCTGATGGGCCTGGTTTTGGAAAGGACCACGATCCCGGAGGGCTCGCGGTCGTTCATGGACGTGGCGCTACTCCTGGTGATGACCTATATCGGCCTGGTGCTCGGGGCGAACAAAGGCGACATGCTGAACCTGCAGGCGCTGGGCGGCCTCTTTGGCAGCGAGCGCAGCGCACGGCGCATGCCCAAGGTGCTCGATACCAGCGTGATCATCGACGGGCGCATCGCCGATATTTGCGAGGCGCACTTCATGGACGGCGTCCTGCTGATTCCCCAGTTCGTTCTGCGGGAGCTGCAGTTCGTGGCGGACTCCGCTGATTCGCTGAAGCGGCAGCGCGGGCGTCGCGGCCTCGAAGTGCTGCAGCGCATCCAGAAGATGCCGCACCTCGAAGTGGAAATCGCGGACGACGATTTTCCGAACATCGCCGACGTGGACCTGAAGCTGATCGAGTTGGCCAAGCGCTATGACGGGAAGATCGTCACCAACGACTACAATTTGAATAAAGTCGCCTCGCTGCAGGGCATCGAGATCCTGAACGTCAACCAGCTGGCCAATTCGCTGAAGCCGGTCGTGCTGCCCGGCGAAATCATGCGCGTCTTTATCTTGCGCGAAGGCAAGGAGTACAACCAGGGCGTCGCCTATCTCGACGACGGCACGATGGTGGTGGTGGACGGCGCGCGCCGCCTGATCAACAAGACCATCGACATCACGGTGACCTCGGTTCATCAGACCACCGCCGGCAAAATGATCTTCGGCCGCATCGATGAGCGCTCCGAAACTGCGGGACCCCGTCAGGCTCAGCCCCATGCCGTGAGCGACGTGCCGCGCGTCGCCGAAAATGGCGGCCGCACCGCGCCGGCCGCGCCCGCAGCCGAGCGATCCCCGCGGCCCGCAATTCCCGACACAACGCACGAGCCGGAGTAGCGCCGACCGCCACCTAAGTCACAACTTGCCGCTTCTCATTTCATTGTCATCCCGAACCCGGTTCGCCTGAACGGCAAAGCGTGTGAGGGACCTGCTGTTTCGCCGATCAAAGAACAAAGCAGAACCCCCCCGGGACACGTCCACACTCGAATTAAACCCTCTTTTTTTGCAGCCTTTGACGTCCCGGTGCTCTCCCGGCTTGCCTCGCCTATTCCGCTGAGTTAACCTCGCCCTATCAAAATCCATTCCGGCGGAGCAGGAAAGGATGCTGCCTCGTGACTCCTTCTGAAAAGCGATTGTTCGACCGGCGGGCCTTCCTCAGTTTTGTCGCGGCCAGTCCTGTGCTGGCCTATGCGGGGCTCAATTCGCGCTGGATCGATGAAGTGCTGGCCGCGCCGCCGCAGGAACAAAGCCAGGTGGTCATCAAGTCGGTGAAGGAAGCGCTGAACGTCTTCGATTTTGACGCCGCGGCGCGCGTGAAGCTGACCACCGCGCACTATACCTTCATCACCGACGGCTCGTTCAACAACGAAACGCTGCGCGCCAACCGCGCGGGATTTGACAAATACGAAGTCCGCCTGCGCCGCTTGACCGGAATCACGCAGGTCGATCAATCCATAAAGCTCTTCGGAAAATCGTGGGAGTCGCCGATTTTCTTCTGCCCGGTCGGCCGGATGAACGCCTACTATCCCGACGGCGCGGTGGTGGTGGCGCAAGCGGCGAAGGCGACGCGCACGCTGCAGATTCTCGCGGGTTCGGCGGCGATCCTCGTCGATCCACAGGGAATCGAGAGAGTCGTGGCGGCGCGCGGCGAGCCGGTCTGGTTTGCGGGACTCGGCAGCAGCTTTGATGACCCCACGCTGCGCCGCATCGAGGCGACCGGCTGCCCGGTGCTGGTGTGGACCGTGGATGACGGTGGCGCGAATACGATCGGCGCGAAATCGGTGCAGCGCGCCGGCGTGCGCGACCTCGATCGCGAAGCCGACGACCGCTGCGTCGGCTGCCACGCCAATCTCCCAAAGATCACCCGCATCACGCGCGACACTCCGATGGATATCCTCGGCGCGGTCGGGTCGCTGCAGGGCGAAACCAGCGTGAAGCTGAAATGGGACGACGTGAAGCGCGTCCGCGACATGACCAAAATGAAAATCGTCCTCAAGGGCATTGTGGCCGGCGAAGACGCATCGCTCGCGGTGAAGGCGGGCATTGACGGCCTGATCGTCTCGAATCATGGCGGCCACGAAGACGCCAGCGGCCGCGGCACGATCGAGTGCCTGCCGGAAGTGTTGCAGGGCGCGGGAGGCAAAATTCCCGTGCTGATTGACAGCGGCTTCCGTGGCGGCGCGGACGTTTTCAAGGCGCTCGCGCTCGGCGCAAGCGCGGTCGGCGTCGGCCGGCCGCACATCTGGGGCCTCGCCTCGTTTGGACAGGAAGGCGTCGAAACAGTGGTCGCCATCCTGCGGCGCGAACTGCAGGCCATCATGGCGCAAACCGGCGCAGCGTCGGTCGCGCAAATCAAGCGCGATTCGCTGCTGGTCCGCGGGTAGACGTTGTAGCGCCCGTCTTTCAAACGGGCAGGGGTGCTATCCCGGCGACCGCAGATGCCCGCTTGAAAGACGGGCGCTACAAGGCCTGGGTAGTTGTTTCAGTGGGGAGTGAACAAACATGGGCAGCTCTTCCAACCGCAATCATTCAACGCTTCCGCGGAGAAATTTTATTCAGAAAGCGGCCGCAGGCCTCGGCGTCGCGGCGCTGGGCGGCATCGCCGCCAATGAGCCTGCCGCGGCCGCGAAACTCGACCGGCACTGGGACCTCTCCGCCGACGTAGTCGTAGTCGGCGCGGGCGCCGCAGGCCTTCCCGCGGCGATCGCGGCGGCGGCCGCGGGCGCCTCGGTAATCGTGGTCGAGCAGAACTACGACATCGGCGGCCACGGCATCGAGAGCGGCGGCAACATCGCGCTTGGCGGCGGCACGAGCCTGCAGAAAAAATACGGCATCGTCGATTCGCCGGACATGATGTTCGAAGACCTGACGGGCTGGCACGACTACCGCTTCAGCGACCGCGAAATCGTGCGCGCCTTTTGCAATGAGAGCGTTGCCACCTTCGATTTTCTCCTCGCGCACGGCGTGCAATTCCCCGACCGCTCGCCGGGCGGCGCCGACGGCGGCCCGCAAAACGTGAAGCGCGCGCAAGCCGTGGTCTGGACAGGCGAGGTGAGCGCCTACGCTCCCAACGGCGGCAACGGCACCGCGCTGATGCGGCCGCTCGAGGCCAGCGCGAAAAAACTCGGGGTGAAAATCCTTCTGCAGCACAGCATGACCGGCGTCGTCCGCGAGGAGCAATTCTCCGGCCGCGTGCTGGGAATTACCGCTACGCACGAGAGCAAGGCGCTTAATATTCAGGCGAAGCGCGGAGTCGTGCTGAGCACCGGCGGCCACACCAGCAACGTGAATTTCCGCAGGATGTTCGACCCGCGCCTCACCGAGGAATATCAAGTGGTCGGCGAGCCGTGGTCGCGGCAGACCGGCGACGGCGAAGTCGCGGCCATGAAAGTCGGCGCTTCACTGTGGGGAGCGGCGTGCCAGACCGTGGAAACGCAAGCACGCTCGCACATTTTTGAGAAGCCCTACGTGATCGGCAACCAGTACGGCTACCCGCAAGGCGGCGGCCGGCGAAAAGAAAATGTGAAGGACAGCCCCATCAAGGGCCTCGCGCGCGCCATCGGCCTGCAGGTGGCGGACTACCAGAACCTGATCCATGTGAATCAATTCGGCCGCCGCTTCGTGAACGAATTCGCCACCGGCTTCGACTGGTGGAATCCGTGCCTAGAACAGAGCCGCGCAATCGGCGAAGGCGGCGGACCCATCTGGGCCATTTTCGAC
>Ga0070734_10004215_pt1 | contig 13925 bp, 13 predicted proteins | sample Coa_R1_8_FD_66444 | JGI IMG/M metagenome (GOLD analysis project Ga0070734, IMG submission 66444) | Surface soil microbial communities from Centralia Pennsylvania, which are recovering from an underground coalmine fire - Coalmine... | ecosystem: Environmental > Terrestrial > Soil > Unclassified ...
GCCCTCTGCCGAGAGGATCTCGCGTTCGAGCGCACGCTCGCTGCGGGACTCGCGAACGCGCCGGCCGTTGAGTACATGCCGGCGCCCTCGCTCAGGCGTTTGCACGAGCGGCTCGATGCGCTCGCTGCTGACTCCGCAACCGGTCCCGCAATGCCACAGGCAGAGCCGCAGGCGCCGATGGCGACAGACGTCGGGAGGGGGCAAACCGCCCCGGCGCGGGTCCCCCACGCTCGTTTCGCGAGCCGGGGATTGCTCGCCGCCTCGCTCGCCGGGGTGGCGCTCGCCCTCACCTATTGGGTCGTAGCCCATCTTGAGGGGGCCGCGAGCCCGGGTGCGGATTACCGCACCGTGACGATGAATGCGCCGCGCGCCCCCCGCACCGTGATCCGCGCGGTGTTCGCGCCGAACCTGTCAGTGGGCGAGTTGCAGCGGATGCTCGATGATGCGGGTCTGCGCATCGTTGCGGGACCGACCGAGGCCGGGGTTTACTCCCTTGCGGCCACGAGCTCGCGCCCGGTGAGTGAATCGCTCGCCATGCTGCGCCAGCACGAAGCCGTGCGCTTCGCCGAGAGTACTGAGCCTCTTGCGACCCCCGGGGCCGAGGCGAGCGCGGGATCGCCGCCTCCCGATTGATGGCATGCGTGGGGTCGCCTTAGCGCTCGCGGGAACCATGCTGCTCACGGCCGCCTGCACTACGCAGCCCGTCCGGATCGAACAACGCGCGCTCGCGCAATCGTCGGAGCCGGCGGACCGGCTGATCATCGCCGCGGTGGATAACGATGGCACGGCGCTGCCCGCTCGAGCCGGCGGCACACCCCGCGGCTACGATGCGCTCGCCCCGTACGGACCCACCGCGAGCGCCCGTGAGCGATTGCGCGCCGTCGAGTCGCAATACGGTCTGCGCGAGGTGAACGCCTGGCCCATCGATCCATTGCATCTGCACTGCGCGGTGCTCGAGGTCCCCTCGGGGCAGAGCGCGGCGAGCGTGCTGGCCGCCCTTGCGCAGGATCCACGCATCCGCCTGGTCCAACCGCTGCAGAGCTTCGAGACCCGCACCGCCGGTTACAACGATCCCTACGTGGGGCTGCAGCACGGCTTCAGCGCGCTCGAGGTGGCCGCCGCTCATGCCTGGTCGACGGGCAAAGGTGTGCGGGTGGCGGTCATCGACACGGGCGCCGACACCGCGCATCCGGATCTCGCGGCGAGCATTGCTGCGGCTCAAAACTTCGTCGACGACGATACCGCGCAATTCAAGCGCGACCGCCACGGAACGGAGATCGCCGGCGTTATCGCGGCGGTGGCGAACAACCACCGCGGCATCGTCGGCATCGCACCCGAGGCGCGCCTTCTGCTCTTCAAAGCGTGTTGGCAACTCGCGCCCGATGCCGATGCGGCCCGCTGCAACTCTTTCACCCTGGCGCGCGCGCTGGTCGCGGCGCTCGAAGCCCATGCTCAGGTTGTGAACCTGAGTCTCGTCGGGCCAGCAGATCCCCTGCTCTCTGGCCTGATACGCGAGGGTCTGCACCGCCGCGTACTGTTCGTCGGTGCCGTGAGCGGGCCGGAGACGGCCGGTCGGGGACTGCTGCAGGGCGACGGCGTGATCGGCGCCGCGAGCATCGAAGGTCCAGGCGCGCCCGACGCGGCGGTTCGCGCGCCGGGACGCGAGATTCTCACGCTCCTGCCCGGCGATCGCTACGATTTCGCCTCCGGAGACTCCATCGCCACCGCCGAGGTCACGGGGATCGTCGCCTTGCTGCTCGCCCGGAACCCGAACCTTACGCCGGCTGCCGCGCTGGCGGCGCTCAAAGCGGCGGCCCCTGGGGCGAGCGGCCCGGACGGCGAGGGGTCACTCCCCCTCAACGCGTGCGCGGCAGTGCGCGTCGTCATGGGAGGCGGAGGCTGTCCGGAGGGGGGCGGCGCCCGACTGCTGCGTAAGCGCACCGACTGAAGGCAGATGCGCCGCAACCTTCTTGCGGCGGGCAGGAACTCACCTCGGGCAAACGCCCTCCGCGCCGTTGCGGGGCGGCGCACCAGTCAATACACCAAATTCCGGGGGACCTGCCATGTCGCACTCCACTCGTTACCTTCCCGTGTTCGCACTCGGTGGCGTACTCTGCGGTGCGCTCCCGCCGGCGGCCGCCGATGAGGCGGCTTTCCTGCCGCGCCTCGTCAATACATCGACCATACCCTCGAACGGCGACGTCAACCCATACGGGGTCGCCTTCGTGCCGGTGGGGTTCCCGGCAGGCGGGACCATCGGCGCCGGGGACGTGCTCATGAGCAACTTCAACGCCGCCTCGAATATCCAGGGTACGGGAACGACCATTGTCTCGTTCAGCCCGAAGGGGGACATCGCGACCCCCGGAAATGCAACGACCTTCTTCACCAGCCGCCTGCCCGGTTTGAGCACGGCGCTCGGCGTGCTGGCCGAGGGCTTCGTGATCGTGGGCAATGTGCCAACGACCGATGGAACTTTCGCCACCATCGGGCAGGGCGCACTGCAACTCATCGATCGCAACGGCAAATGGCTGGCGACCTGGACCGACAAGACCTTCATCGACGGTCCCTGGGACCTGACGATTCATGAGCATAACGGCAAGGCATTTGTGTTCGTGTCCAACGTGCTCAACGGCACGGTGTCGCGCCTCGACCTGGCCGTGAGCTCAAAAGGGGTCTCCGTCCTCGGCAAAGCGACGATCGCGAGCGGCTATACGGTGCAGCCCAATATGGCGGCGGTGGTGCTGGGACCGACCGGGCTTGCGCTCGACGCTGACGCCGACACCCTGTTCGTTGCCTCGACCGCCGACAATGCGGTCTATGCAATCTCGAAGCCGATGACGCGCTCGAGTCCCGAGCACCGCGGCACGCTGGTGTTCAACGGCCAGCAGCTGCGTGGCCCGCTGGCCCTGCGGCTCGCTCCCAATGGCAACCTGCTGACCGCGAACGGCGATGCGGTGAACGCCGATCCTCTGCACCCTTCGGAAATCGTCGAGTTCACGCGCTGGGGGCAGTTCGTACGCGAGTTCAACGTCGATGCGAGCCAAGGCGGAGCGTTCGGTCTCGATACCCAGCTCGCCCCCGAGGCGCAGTGGAATTTCACCTGGATCGACGATGTGACCAATGTGCTGAGCGTGACTCATCGGCCGTCCTGGTGAAAGGAGCCGGCTGCGACGTCTACGGCGCCGATGCTTTGCAGCGGGCGGCGCGGGGAGACTGATGGAGCGCAGCGGGCGCTCGTGTTCCCCGGGCCGCGCTAATGCTGTTGGGCGAGGTAGGCGATGACGTCCGCTCGATCTCGGCCGTTCGGCAGTGTGAAGAACATCTTGGCACCGGGCACGAGCGCCTGCGGGTTCGTGAGCCATCGATCAAGTGTCGCTGCGTCCCACACCAAGCCCGAGTGGCGCAGCGCCGGCGAATAGGGATACCCCTCGACGGCGCCTGCCTTGCGGCCGACGACGCCTCGATGGCGGGGGCCCACATCATCATCATCCAGGGAATGGCAGGCCATGCAGGCCTGGTACACCACCTTGCCGTGAATCGCGTCGCCCGCCGGCTCAGCCGGCTCTGCCGGCTCAGCCGCACGCGCAGAGAGCGCATAAGGGGTGCCGCCCGCGGCCAGCAATCCGGCACAGGTCAAGGCGATGGCCACGGATGTGGCCAAGCTCGGGAGGTGTGCCATACGTCCTCAGCCGAGCGCCGCGTCGTTGAGTACGAGCGAGTGCGAATGCGCTGGCATGTCGACCCGCGTGATGCCGAGGACTCGGGCAAGCTCCTCGTGTGGCACGGTGAGCGGCCCCGGCCCGGCGCCCTCGCCAGGCTTCGGTTGCGGGTAGGCGGTCGAGCGTGCGGTGTGAAACACGATGTTCCCCTCGGTCTTCTGCACGATCTGGTGGATGTGGCCATTGAGCACCGTCACCGATCCGAAGCGCCGGAGCGAGGCAATCAGCGGCTCGGCATCCCGCGTCGCCCAGCCCCAGGGCTCATAGACGCTCCAGAGCGGCATATGGGCGAAGACGACGATGGGCGTGCTCGATGAGCGAGAGGCGAGGTCAGCACGCGCCCATGCGAGCTGGTCGGCGCCGAGGGAGCCCATTCCCCCTTCCTTGATCTCGAGAACGTTGGTGAGCGCCACGAAATGCACGCCGCCGTGATCGAAACTGTAATAGCCCTTGCGACCTGAGGCCTTGCCGAAGCGATCGAAGTACTCGCTCACGTTCTCATCGGCCGTGTCATGCTCGCCCGGTACGGTATGCAGCTCGGTGGCGCGCAGGCGTCCCAAGAGCTGCTGCGCGAGGTCGAATTCCGCGGGCTTCGAGCGGTGGGTGATGTCGCCCGTGTGCAGGATGAGGCTCGGAGTCACCGGCAAGTCGTTGATAAGATCGATGGTGGTGTTGAGCGTCCCGTTTACGTCCGGATTCGCATCCTTGTTGAAGCCGATGTGGGTATCGCTCACCTGGACGAAAAGTATGCGGCCCTTGGGCGCTGCGCGCTTCGGGTCCGCTGCTGCCGCAGCGATGTCGATCGGCGTCAGGACGCCGCCCGTGAGGACAAACAAAGTGCCGGCTCCGCCATAGGCGAGACACTTGAGGGCCTGGCGGCGGTCGAGTTTGGGGGTGGGCGACATAAGGAGCTCCTTGGGTTGGTTGCGCCCAAAGGACTCTCGATCCGGTCGATTTATTCCCTCGGAATAAATGACGCGGTCCTCGAGTCCTGCTTCAATGGACGCCCAGGCGAGCGCATACGCTGAGAGACGGGAATGGCCGATCGACGGGACGATAAGCGTGCGCGGTTCGAGGCACAGGTGCTGCCGCATCTCGATTCCGCATATCGATTCGCGCGCTGGCTCGCGCCCGCGCCAGGCGAGGCCGATGATCTCGTGCAGGATGCGGTGCTGCGCGCCTATCGCGGTTTTGAGGGGCTGCGCGGGGCGAACGTGAAGGCCTGGCTCCTCACCATCGTGAAGAACTGTCACTTCACCGCGCAGCGCGCGCGACACGATCGGCGCCTGGTGCCCCTGCCCGAGGAGAGCGACTCGGCGCACGAGCCTGCATTGGTGGCGAGCAGCGATCCCGAGCAAGAAGCCCTCGCGACCGATCGCACGCACGCACTCGAGCGCGTGCTCGCGCTCTTGCCCGAGGAGCAGCGCGACGTTCTGATCCTTCGTGAGGTCGAGGATCTCGACTACCGGGCGATCGCCGAGGTGCTCGCGGTGCCGCTCGGGACCGTCATGTCGCGTCTTTCGCGCGCACGGGCGGCGCTCAGGGCACGTTTTCTGGAACGAGAGGCCACATCATGAATTGCGAGCGGGACATCGAGGTGCAAGCCTACTTCGATGGCGAGGTGGATGCACTGAAGGCGCGGGAGCTCGAGCAGCATTTGGCTGGCTGCGGCCCATGCGCCAGGCTGATCGAGGAACTCACCGAGATGCGGCGCGCAATGGAGCCGCTGCGCACGATGCGCGCTCCGGACGCAGTGCGCGGCGCCATCGTGCGCGCGCTCGCGCGCGAATCGCGTGGCGCCGACTCACAGCGAGCGACGCGCTGGAGGCCCTGGATCGGCGAATGGCTGCATCGGCCGATGATCACGGCGGCCCTCGGCGTGCTTGCGGGCGTTGCCGTGGCATTGGGACTCGTGATGAATGTGTCGCAGGACCGCGGAGCAGGGCGGCGCATGACCGATGAGATCCTCACAGATCATCTGCGCTCGCTCCTGCCGGGCCACCTACTCGACGTGGAGTCGACCGATCGGCACACGGTGAAGCCCTGGTTCGCCGGGCACGCCGACGCGTCACCAACCGTCACGGATTTCGCTTCACGCGGGTATACGCTGGTGGGCGGACGAGTGGATGTGGTCGACCGGCGCCGCGCTGCAGTACTCGTCTATCGCCACGGTGCTCACCTCATCAATGTCTTCACCTGGGCGGCAGGCGATGCACGATTGCCGGCGCAGGTGATGCGTGACGGTTACCGGGTGCTGTGCTGGCGAGCCGCCGATCTCGAGTACTGCGCGGTATCCGATGCCGGCCAGGAGGAGATCGCAACACTCGAGAGCCTGATCCGCGAGGCGACGCCCCCTCAGTAGCCCGACCAGTTCGGGTTCGGAAGCTCGTTGAATACTTCCTGCAACGCCGCGCCCCAGCGCGAGCGGATCATCTTGAAGTACTCATTGTCCAGGTCGATGCTGATGTGTGTTGCGATCCGGAATTCGTCGCGGCGGATGATGGCGAGATCGAGCGGCGGGCCGACCGAGAGATTCGAGCGCATGCTCGAGTCCATCGAAACGAGCGCACACTTTGCGGCCTGGGCGAGACTCGAGCTTCGAGAGATCACCCGGTCAATGATGGGCTTGCCATACTTCGACTCGCCAATCTGGAAATAGGGAGTGTCGATCGAGGACTCGATGAAGTTACCGGCCGGATAGATGTGAAAAAGCCGCGGCTCCTCGCCGCGGATCTGTCCGCCGAGGATGAAGGTGCCGTTGAAATCGTGACCCTGCTCCTTCAAGTAGGCCGCATCCCGGTCGTGCACGGCGCGCAGTGCATCCCCGACGACGCGCGCGGCGTGGAACATGTTGGTGGCCTGCAGGATCGGCGGGGGGTCGCTCGCTTCGGGCCCGGGCTCCTGCAGCTTGTTGACCACGGCCTGGGTGATGGCGAGGTTACCCGCCGACAGCAGCACCAGCGCACGCCACTGGGTTTGCTGGAAAGTCGACATCTTGCGGAACGTGTTGATCTGATCGACACCGGCATTGGTCCGCGAATCCGAGAGGAATACGAGACCGGTGTCGACAAGCAGGCCTACGCAGTAGGTCATGGCGCGGCAGTGTACCTCACTGCTGCTGCTGTTCAATCGATTCGGCAACCAGAACGCGTGCCTCCATGCGCTCGCCGCCGCCGCCATGGCGCACGCCACGCACGGGTGCGGCGTCCAGGTAGTCGCGTCCGACGGCCAGTCTGCAGTAGACGCGCACCGCGGGCCGGGCGTGCGTGACATCGATGCTGCGCCAGCCGCGCTCCGGGCCGAGCCACACGTCGATCCAGGCGTGACTGGCCGCATCGCTCGTATCGCCTGTGTAGAGATAGCCGCTCACGTAGCGAGAAGGCAGCCCGAGCGAGCGCGCGGCGGCCAAAAATACGTGGGCGTGATCTTGGCACACCCCTTCGCCGCTTTCGAAAACCGCCGCCGCGCTGTCGCGTACGTCGCTGGTACCGGACTTGTAGCGCACCGCCTCGAGCACGGCCTGCGCGAGGCGATCGGGCACCTCGGAGGCATCACCCACGCCGCGAACAGCCTCGCGCGCGAAGGAGCGGAGCTCATCGCTGGGCGCGGTAAGCGGTGTCGAAGCAAGGTAGGCGAGCGGTGAGAGCGGTCCATCGTCATGTCGAGTATCGACGTCGCTCGTCTCGATCAGGCCGCGTACGACGATGCGTATCTCGCGATGCGGTTGCTCGAGAGTCAGCAGGTGCGCGAGGTTGCCGTGAGCGTCGATTTGCTCGAGACACCGGCCGGGCGCGGAGATGCTCCAGCGCAGCGCGCGCTGGCATGGATCGCGGCGAGGCGTCAGGTGCAGGCTCTGCACACTGTACTTGATCGGCCGTTCGTAGCAGTAGCGCGTCTCGTGGCAAATGTGAAGCTGCACGAAATCAGACCTCTAGCGGTGGAACGAGAAAGTCCGATGCGATGCGCTCGCCGAGGTCCTGCAGGCGCGCCAGGAAATCCTGGATGAAGCGCGGCAGACCTTCGGTGATGATAGCCTCCATGCGCGTGAAATGCAGCGAGGCGTGCATCTCGCCCGAGCGCCGCTCGGTCTCCTGCGATTGATCGTTGCGCACCGAGCGCAGGTTCTGGTAGAGCTCCTTGCAACAGCGCAGGAGCGAGCGCGGCATGTCCTCACGCAGGATGAGCATCTCAGCGACCCGGTGCGGCGTGATCACGTCGCGGTACACGCGGCGGTATACCTCGAATGCGGAGAGAGCGCGTAGCAGCACGCTCCATGCATAAGGGTCGGGAACCGCTGCGGCGTCGGCTCCGGGGCGCAAGTCGCTCTGGTGGGCCGCTAGAATCCGCGCGGTGTTGTCGGCGCGCTCGAGAAATGTGCCGATGCGCGAGAAGTGAAATGCCTCATCCCGCAGCATCGTACCGACCGTTACGCCGCGAGTGAGGTGCGAGCGCTCCTTCACCCACTCTACGAAGGCTCCAAGGTCGACACGGCTTCCCTGCGCCCCATGCACGCGGGCTTCGAGCCAGGTGGAGTTGAGCGTCTCCCAGAGCTCCGAGGTGAGGGTGCCGCGCACGGCGCGGGCATTCTCCCGAGCGCTGCGCAGGCAGCTCATGATACTGCCGGGCTGCTCTCGATCGAGGCTCACGAACTCGAGGACGCGGCGCGTCTCAATCCGTGAGTGGCGCTCGCGATAGGCGGGCTCCATGGACAACGCCTTCAACGTCGCGAGGAGCGACTTTTCGAGGGTCTCGCCGCTATGAGGCAGAAGCGACATGCGGTAGTGGGTATCCACCAGACGCGCCAGACTTTCGGCGCGTTCGATGTAGCGCGCCATCCAATACACATGATCAGCGGTGCGGCTCAACATCCCCCCTCCAGCACCCAGGTATCCTTCGTGCCACCGCCCTGCGAGGAGTTGACGACCAGCGACCCCTCGCGCAGCGCCACGCGGGTGAGGCCACCCGGGACGATCGTGATGTCGCGACCGGAGAGCACAAACGGGCGCAGATCGATGTGGCGTGGCGCGAGGCCGGTCGAGGCGAAGGTCGGGCAGGTCGAAAGCGCCAAGGTGGGCTGCGCAATGTAGCGCTCAGGCTCTTTCAAGATGCGTGCGCGGAACGCCTCTATCTCAGCCGTGCTCGCCGCCGGACCGATCAGCATGCCGTAGCCCCCGGCGCCGTGGACCTCCTTCACCACGAGCTCCTCGAGGTGTGCGAGCACGTATTCAAGGTCCTCGGCTTTGCGCAGCATCCAGGTGTGAACATTGTGGATCATCGGTGACTCGCCGAGGTAGAAGCGGATCATGTCCGGCACGTAAGGATAGACGGACTTGTCATCCGCGACGCCGGTGCCGATCGCGTTCGCGATCGTGACGTGCCCAGCGCGATAGGCGGTGAGCAAGCCGGGAACACCCAGCATGGAGTCGGGACGGAACACGAGAGGGTCCATGAAATCATCATCGATGCGCCGGTAGATGACATCGACACGCCGTGGCCCTTGAGTGGTCCGCATGTAGATTGCTTCATCGCGCACGAACAGATCTTGGCCCTCGACGAGCTCGATTCCCATTTGCTGGGCCAGAAATGCATGCTCGAAGTACGCACTGTTGTGCGCGCCTGCGGTGAGGAGTACGACAGTCGGATCGGCGACGCCGACCGGCGCAACGCTGCGAAGATTCTGCAGCAGTCTGTCGGGATAGCCATCGACGGGCGCGATGCGATGCGTGGAGAAAAGCTCGGGAAACAGCCGCATCATCATCTTGCGGTTCTCGAGCATGTACGAGACCCCGGAGGGGACTCTCAGATTGTCCTCGAGCACGCAGAAATCGCCCTGGTCGTTGCGCACCACGTCAATGCCAGCGACATGGGTGTAGATGTCGCCCGGCACATCGATGCCCTGCATCTCCAGGCGATATTGGGAGTTGCAAAGTACATGCTCTGCTGGAACGATGCCCGCTTTGAGGATCTGCTGCTCGTGATAGATGTCGTGGATGAAGGCGTTGAGAGCACGCACCCGCTGCTTCAGGCCGCTTTCGAGCCGGATCCATTCCTCCCGAGGCAAAACGCGCGGCACGATGTCGAATGGAATGAGTCGTTCCGTGCCGTCCTCCTGGCCGTACACGGCGAACGTGATGCCTACCCGATGGAAGAGCGCGTCCGCCTCCGCGCGCTTCTGCACCAACCGCTCAGTGGTCTGCGAACGAAGCCAGTCGAAATAGTCCAGGTAGTGGGCGCGCGCGGTACCTTGCGCGATATACATTTCATCATACGGTCGGTTGGCCAAGCGACGTCCCCCGGAACATGACGAGCGAGTTCCGTGCCATGAAGATCAAGCCACAGCAATCATGGACTTGGGCCACGAGCCGGATGATGATGCACCAACAATGAGCGGACGATGGGCGGGAATGGTGCGAGCTTGAAGTGACATGCATGAGGTGTGAATGCTGGTGAGCATCTACCGAGAGCCGAGCTTCCAAGACAAATTCTTAGAATATGTTCGCGTTATAGCCTGCCGCTCCGCGCCAGAGACTTCCGGGTTGACCAACCGCCGAACCAACGGGAAGTAGATGGGTATAACCGGATTATCTTCCAGGATAATTTGTTCAACCGATTTGTAAATTGCGGCCCGGGTAGCTGGGTCTGCCGCCGCGCGGGCCTTTGCTAAAAGCTCATCGACTTTCGCGTTGCTATAGCCGGAGTCGTTCTGCCCAGTGCCAGTCGAGAATATCTCGAGAAAGTTCGAGACATCATCAAAATCGGCATCCCATCGCTGTCGTAACACGTCCCATCGACTGCGATCTTTCCGTCCCGCCAGGAAAACACGGAATTCCTCTTCGACTAGTGTGGTCTCAATACCTAGGTTCTGTCGCCAGCCTTCAGCTATCGCGATCATCGTCTGGTGAATAGTCTCGTTACTACTGGAGTAGAGCCTCAGATGCAAAGGATTGGATCGGGAGTAACCCGCCCGCTTATAAAGCGACTCCGCATATTCGAGTTGCCTTTGGCGATTCCAGAGTCTCCAGACATATGAAGCTGGTTCGTAATTTGTTACTGACTCTGGAACGAATGAATAAGCTGCGGATGCGCCTCCAAGGAGGTTATGCGAAATCAGTTCTCGGTCCACAGCGATACTGAGCGCCTTGCGGAGATCGGCATTGTCCTTGAGTGGCGGAGCGGATAGGTTCAGCGCTAGGTAACTCACGCCGAGACTCTGCGCGACTTGCACCTCGGCACTACGTTCCCGCCTCATTCGCTCAAGTTCAACGATCGGGATTGAGTAGGTGATGTCGATTTGACCGGCAAGGTACTCACGCATCTCCGTTTCTTCGGATTCCACATTCACGTATCGCACATGACTGATACCGATACCCGAGATTCCCCAGTAAAACGGATTGAGTGATAAGTCGATTAACGAGCCAGGCACCCGCGTTGCCAATACATATGCTCCATTGTAGGCGGGTAGCGGTTTGCCGGATTTTGAAGGATCGGTAGCGCCCTCATGGAGAGGCGCAGCAATTGGCTGCGAGAGAATTTGCAGAAAATATGGAGCTGGATGCTCCAACTCGATCTTCAATTCGTCAGGAGCTGTCGCCACCACTGCAAGAGACTCAATAGATCTTCGCCCCGCGATAATCTCGCTGGCTCCTCTAATAATGGCCAGAAGCCCGGCGGCCCCGGAGGCGGTCGACGGAGCGATAGCTCGTCTGATACCTCGCACGAACTCGTCGGCGATGATTGGGTCTCCATTCGACCATCTTGCGTCTTGTCGAAGATGAAACGTGTAAGTAGTGTGAGCCTCGTCAATTCGCCAAGAATCGGCAACTCCTGGACCAATCCGGCCCTGAACGTCCTCGGCGGTAAGACCTTCGTAAAGATCACGCACGACATTCAGGGAGAAGTCGTCGTCAACTAACTGCGGATCGAGACTATGCGGCTCTCCCGGTTGGCCGCGATGCAGGACCCGGTCTTGCAGGGCGCGGTGCGCACCATCGTGGCATGCCCCACCAACTGAAAGGAAAAGCAATAGGAATAACGGTCGCACGGATTTGACAGAACGTGCCTGGTAGCTTCCAAAACAAAGGAATAATATTTTGAAAATCAAATAATTACGTTCTCTGTTAGGCAGATTACTACTCGGGGAAAGCCTGATTCCTACACTGAAGTATCAATTTGCCTTCCAATTGTGTGAAATTGGTCACAAATGCCTGATAATGTTAAAAGCGCGTTCCCAGTATCGATCCGGCGTCTATTACGCCCGCTGGTAAGCATTATGTTGCGTGAGGGCTTCACATATTCCCATTTTGCACGCATCGCGCAGATGGCATTCGTAGATTCCGCAGTAAAGGACTTTAAGTCGGGGACCGGCACGACCTCGTTGGAATCCGTTTGTGGATTAACCGGCATGACCGCCAGCCAAGTACAGGAAGTGCTTTCGGACCAAGATCGTTATGAGGCTAGCGAGATCTCAGGCTTACCGAATCCTTTCGCGAGAGTGCTCCACGGCTGGCACAACGATCGCGATTACGTAGGGCCGTACCGATTTCCGATTGATCTGCCCTTCGACGAGGGGCAGCGCAACTTTACCGCGCTAGCTGCAAGACATGCTCCCGGTGTTTCACCGCACGTCATTCTGCGTGAGCTAATACGTGTTGGAGCCGTAGCTGAAGTAGGCACTAATGTTTGGAAGCCTCTCAAGGATCAATACATTGAAGCCAATCTGACACCCGAGAATCTGAAGCGCATGACTACACTTGTAGAGGCGCTTCTCACAACACTCGACCACAACACCAATAAAGCGCGAACAGATTCTGTTTTGTTTGAGCGGACTCTATTCGTAGATAAGCCTCTCACGAAAGCCCAGTTCGACGAGTTCAATTCCTATTTAAAGGTTGTCGGTTTGCAGTTCCTCCAGCGCGTGGACTCGTTCCAATCTCTGGATTTGCACGAGAAGATAAATGTGAAGGAAGGGGACAAGCCAAGCATAAATGCCGGACTGCAATGCTTTCTTTTTGTTGAGCCAGCTCCATCAGAAGCGCGCTTACAGGACCAGATCTCGAGCCTACCTCCATAGAAGGGCCAGATCTAAAAAGTAAGGGATTGAAGGGAAAAAAACATGATCACGAAGGGGATGACAATCAGAAGCATCGCAACCGCGGGCTTCATTGTCTTAGGATTTAATCACCGCGTTGCCCAGTCCGCAGATCTTATTTCCGACATTAAAGTCTTATACGGCGACCAACTTGAGATTGTGGGTCCCGTTGAGAGCATCAATGTTGAGAAACGTATCCTGACTGTAGCCGGGCAAGTAGTCATCGTTTCTTCGGACACGCGCTTTGATTCGGTTCGACGGGGGACTTCAGAGTCATGGGCAGGATTGGCCAATCTCCATACCGGTGATCAAATCGCAGTCTCCGGGCGTAGTAATGAAGCTGCAACATCTGTATTGCTCGCTGGTGACGATTATGTGCCTGGATCGTCGAAAATTTTCGTTAAGGGTGAAGTCACGGCGGTTCACCCTGACGAAGGTGTGGTCTACCTAAACGGACTGCGTATCGACATCACTCCCGCAATGTCGCGAGCCGATTTCTCGCCTCTATCGGTTGGTGACTCGGTGGAGATCGCCGGAATTCAGCCGTCCTTGCACGGAGATGTGCTCGCGGAAGAGGTGGCGCGGAGCGCTGATATTCACCCTGAGTATGTGGATGGCACGGGCGCGAGTGCTCGTCCTGATCATGTGGTGGTTACGGGTGCAAGTGCTCGTCCCAACTATGTAGTAGGTACCGGATCGAGCGTTCATCCCGAGTATGTGGTCGGCACGGGTGCAAGTGCTCGCCCCAGCTATGTAGTAGGTACGGGAGCGAGCGTTCATCCCGAGTATGTGGTTGGCACGGGCGCAAGTGTTCATCCCGAGTATGTGGTTGGCACGGGCGCAAGTGTTCGCCCTGATCATGTAGTAGGCACGGGCGCGAGTGCTCGTCCCAACTATGTTGTAGGCACGGGCGCGAGTGTTCGCCCTGATTATGTGGTTGGCACGGGCGCAAGTGTTCGCCCTGATCATGTTGTAGGCACGGGCGCGAGTGTTCGCCCTGATCATTTTGTAGGCACGGGCGCAAGTGTTCGCCCTGATCATGTAGTAGGCACGGGCGCGAGTGCTCGTCCCAACTATGTTGTAGGCACGGGCGCGAGTGTTCGCCCTGATTATGTGGT
>Ga0070734_10004217_pt1 | contig 13921 bp, 9 predicted proteins | sample Coa_R1_8_FD_66444 | JGI IMG/M metagenome (GOLD analysis project Ga0070734, IMG submission 66444) | Surface soil microbial communities from Centralia Pennsylvania, which are recovering from an underground coalmine fire - Coalmine... | ecosystem: Environmental > Terrestrial > Soil > Unclassified ...
GGCACGCCCCAGATGACGCTCATCAGCCCGAACAGCACCCAGCCCCGGCGGCTCACCCACGGCCCCTTTCCTACGGAGGTGTCCCGTGCAGGGAACCGGGGCGGCACCGGGCGCATTCCCGCCGCGATGGGGCCGCTAGAGACAGACGCCCACCGGGCCCGCCGTGACGCAGGCGCGCCGGTTCGGTGGGCTGGGGCTTGGCGAGGGTGACGGGGCGGCCCCCGGAACCCCCCGCTGGTCTACGGCCCGGCTCCTCCGTTGCGTGGTCTTGGCCATGCCGGGCTGGGGAGCGGACTCGTGCCGGCCCGTGGCGCGGCTACGCTCATGTTTGTCGCGGCTAGCGGAACGCAGGCGGGAGGGTGATTACGCTGACCAGCCAGGAGGGTGCCTCCGCTGGCATCCCCACGGCAGCCCCGGCCGGGGCGGGTGCCGGGCCGGCATCTCCCGATCCTGCATCCGCCGCCGCTCCCGTCCACGGCGGCGCGTCCGTCGATGCCGGTACACCTGTCGCGGCGGGCCCGCTCGTTACGGGACGCGGGGCGTCCCGTAGCCGGGGGCTGCCCGCCGAGCCACGGCTCGCGCTCACCTGGGCTTTGCTGGCCGCGGTGGCCGGTGGGCTGATCCTCACGGCCACCTTTCCCCCGATCGGGGCGTGGCCGCTGGCCCCGCTCGGCCCGGCGCTGCTCGTGGTGGCGCTGCAGGGCCGGAGCCTGCGGGCGAGCTTCCTGGTCGGGCTGCTGTTCGGGCTCGCGCTGTTCGTCCCGCTGCTGTCCTGGCTGATCAACCTGGCCTGGTACGCCTGGGCCGCGCTGGCCATCGCAGAGGCGGTCATCTTCGCCCTGCTCGCCGTGGGCCAGCGGGTGCTGCTCTCGCTGCGTGCCTGGCCGGTGGCCGTGGCGGGCTGGTGGGTCGTTGCCGAGGCGCTGCGTGACCGGTGGCCGTACGCGTTCCCATGGGGCAGGCTGGCCATGAGCCAGGCGGGCGCGCCGACCGCGCCCTGGACCGCTATCGGCGGTGCGCCGTTGCTCTCCTTCCTGCTCGCGCTTGTCGGCAGCACGCTCGCCTGGCTGCTGCTCGCGCGGGGCACGGCGGGCGGCCTGCGCCGCCGCCTGGTCCCCGCGCTTGCCTTTGCCGGGGCGGCGGGGCTGGCGCTGGCGGGCGGCCTGCTGCCGGTGGACTCCGTGCCGGCCGGCACCCCGTCCGCCACGATTGCCGCCGTCCAGGGCGACGTGCCGCATGCCAGGAACCTGTCCGACCTGCTCCGGGCCACCACGGTGACCGCGAACCACGCGGCGGCCACGGAAAAACTGGCCGAGCAGGTGCGCGCGGGCCGGCGGCCCGCGCCCAACCTGGTGATCTGGCCGGAGAACTCCACCGATCTTGATCCCAGGCAGTACCCGCCGGTGTTCGGCACGATCACCGCGGCGGTGCAGGCCATCGACCGGCCGGTGCTGGTCGGCGAGGTGCTCAGGAACCCGCTGCGCAACGTCGGGCAGCTGTGGACCCCGGGCCGTGGCCCCGGCCCGTTGTACGTGAAGCGGCAACTTGTCCCGTTCGGGGAGTACATCCCGTTCCGCGGCCTGCTTTCGCACATCACCTCGCTGGTGGCGCTCCAGCCGGAAAACTTCACCGCGGGCAAGCGCGCCGTGGTGTTCCATGTCGGGCCGATCCGCCTCGGCGACGTCATCTGCTACGAGGTCGGGTTCGATGGCCTGGTCTCCTCCGAGGTCAGGGCCGGGGCGAACCTGCTGACCGTGCAGACCAACGACGCGACCTTCGAGGTGGACGGGCAACTCGGGGAGAGCCTGCAGCAACTGGCCATGGCCCGGATCCGGGCGGTGGAATCAGACCGGGCCGTGGTGGTCGCCTCGACGACCGGGGTGAGCGCGATCATCGCTCCGGACGGCAGCCTGGTAGCCCGCACCGGCACCTGGCGGCAGGCGGTCCTGGAGTCCCGGGTGCCGCTGCTGCACACGATCACCCTGGCCGACCGGGTCGGCGCCGGGCCGGAATACCTGATCACCGCGCTCACGGTGGGCGCGTTCGGCTGGGCGGCATACGGCTGGATAATGGCGCGGCGGCGATCGACAACTCATGGCCTAATCGCTGCTGACGTGTGACCTGGCGCGGGCGCGTCCGCGCGTACGTGGCAGCACAATGGGAGCATGTCGTTCTGGCGGCGGCTGGGCAGCGGCCTCGTCAAGCCCGCCCGCTGGGGTTCGCTCGTGGCCGGAGCCGTGCCGGTTCTCGCTTTTCCCGCGCCCAACCTCGAGTTCCTGGCCTGGTTCGCCTTGGTGCCCGGGCTGCTGCTGATGCGCGGGGCGCCCTCGGCGCGCGAGGCCGGGGTCCGTGCCTGGTGGTTCGGTGCCGGGTTCATCGTGGCCGCGCACTACTGGCTGATCCCCAACATCGGCCCCGCCCTGCTGCTCGTGGCCATCGTCCTCGGCGTCTGCTGGGCCGGCGTCGGGGTGAGCGCCTGGGCGCTGCTGCGGCCGCCGATGACGGCCGGGCGCTGCCTGGCCGCGCTGGTGGTGGTGCCGAGCTTCTGGCTGCTAGTCGAGTGGATCCGGTCCTGGCAGGCGCTGGGTGGCCCCTGGGCGCTGCTCGGCGCAAGCCAGTGGCAGCACCCGGTGATGCTCGCGCTGGTGTCGGTGGGCGGCGTGTGGCTGGGAAGCTTCGCCCTGGTGGCGGCCAACACCGGCCTGGTCATCCTGATCACCGCGCCGCGGGCTGCGCTGCGGGTGCTTGGTGCGGCCGCGGCCGCCGTGGCGGCCGGTGCGGGCCCGCTCGCGTTCGCGCTCACACCGCCGGCACCGGCCGCCGGGCAGGTGACCGTGGCCCTGGTCCAGCCGGGCTTCTATCAGCATCCCTCACCGCTGGGCACCGTCAGCCAGGCGCTGACCGCCGGGATGGGCCCGCGGCACCCGGACCTGGTCGTGTGGGGGGAGAGCAGCATCGGCCTCGACCTGCGCTACCACCAGCCGCTCCTGGACCAGCTCCGGCGGCTTTCGGCCACCGTCGGCGCACCGATCATGGTGGACCAGGACTCCTACACCCCCGGGGGGAAGTCCAAGGTCGCGGTGCTGATCGACAGCGGCGGGATCGTGGCAACCTACACCAAGACCCGGCTTGTCCCGTTCGGGGAGTACATCCCGTTCCGCCAGCAACTCGGCTGGCTCACGAGCATCAGCAAGGCGGCGCCGAGCAACATGATCCCGGGCGACGGGGCGCGGGTGATGACCGCGACGCTGCCCGGCGGGCGGCGGCTCAAGCTCGGCGTGCTGATCTGTTTCGAGGCCGCCTTCCCTGACATGTCCCGTGCCGACACGGTGCACGGCGCCCAGGTGATCGTGTACCAGACCTCGGATTCCACGTTCCAGGGGAGCTGGGCGCCCGCGCAGCACGCCTCACTGTCCGCGGTGCGGGCGGCGGAGACCGGGCGCCCGGTGGTGCAGACCGCGCTGACGGGGGTCACCGCCGCGTTCGACGCCCAGGGACGGCAACTGGCCTGGCTGGGCACCTCCAGGCGCGGCGTGGCTCTTGTCCGGCTTGACCTGGTGCCGGCCAGAGATTTGACGCTGTTTGACCGCATTGGTGATACCGTCCCGTGGGCGGCAATCGTGATCTGCGTCCTTGCTGTCCTCGTAGCGTTGAACCGGAAGCATCGCCCGCAACGTCCTGTTGGCATAATGGTTGATGGCAACCGCCGGCCCGTCTCGTCCGTCTCCCTATCGGAGGCTATTGACCGGGATCGGGTACCGCCCTCCCCAGCACCCGGGGAAGACGGTAGCGATTTGCGCGCTGGCGGCCCAGCACACCGCATGGAAGAGAGGCCGTAGCTGTGGGTATGGCCTCGTCACTTCGGATTTGGTACCACCAGGAGGACCAGAGTGCGGGATAAGGAGCGGACACTGACAGGCCGGCATCTGCTCAGGAGCCGGCGGGCTGGGCTGGCAGTTACCGGGGTCGTCGGTGCGATGTGCCTGCTCGCGACCGCCTGCTCGGGCTCGTCGTCATCGGGCACGGCAACCGGCCAGCACGGGTCGACCGGCGGGACGAAGACCTTGGCCAAATCGGGCGCGGTGGTTTCCATCAGCCCGAAGACCGGCAGCACCAAGGTGAAGACCGGCCGCGGGGTCTCCGTCACCGTGGCGCACGGCAAGATCCAGAGCGTCAGCGTGAAATCCGGGCACACCACGGCCGCGGGCACCCTGCAGGGCCAGACGGCCTGGCACACGGTGTGGCCGCTGCACGCGGGGACCACGTACACGGTGTCCGTGACCGCGACCGGCACGGACGGCAAGACCACGACCGCCACGAGCACGTTCAAGACCGAGCGCCCGGCGGGGACGTTCAGTGCCAGCACCATCCTGGGCCACCAGACCTACGGTGTCGGCATTCCCATCATGATCAACTTCAGCCAGGCGGTGGACCCCAGGTACCGGGCCGGCATCGAGAAGGCGATCAACATCAAGAGCTCCAAGCCGGTAGTCGGTGCCTGGTACTGGGACGGCGGCCAGACCCTCGACTTCCGTACCAGGAACTACTGGCCGCAGTACACCAAGGTGAGCTTCGACGCGCACTTCAACGGGGCACAGATCGCCCCGGGCGTGTTCGGCGTCACCAACCTGAGCCAGTCGTTCACGATCGGCAAGTCGCTCATCGGTGTGACCAGCACCCGCACCCACAAGACCCAGATCTACTGGGGCCACAAGCTGTACGCGACCTGGCCGGACAGCAGCGGCATGCCGGGTGACGACACCGCCAACGGGACCTACCTGACCATCGAGAAGGCCAACCCGACGCTGATGAGCGGGCCCGGCTACAAGAACGTCCCGGTGTTCTGGTCGGTCCGGTTCACCTGGAGCGGCAACTACTACCACTCCGCGCCGTGGTCACTTGGCGAGCAGGGGTTCACCAACGTCAGCCACGGCTGCGTGAACCTGTCCCCGACGAACGCCGAGTGGTGGTACGTCCGGTCCAACCCCGGCGACCCGATCACGATCACCGGCAGTCCGGTGTCCGGCAAATGGGACGACGGGTACACCGAGTGGTTCCTGACCTGGAACAAGCTCCTGCGCGGCAGCGCGACCCATGAGGCCGTGGAGGCCGGCCCGACCGGCAGCACGTTCATCAACCCGGACACGCTGCAGAGCACGTCCGACTCCAGGCTGCACGGCTCCAAGCCGCGCAACTACCTGGCCGGCCCGGGCTGATCACCCGCTAGGCAGGCGGGCCCACCCGCACGGCGAAAGCCCCGTGACATTGTCACGGGGCTTTCGGCTGGCGGGGTCCCCCCGGGGCCCAGTACTGGGGGTTCCCGGGGTCGCTCCCCCGGGCTAGCGGGGCCCCGGTTCGGTGACGGAGGAACCGGGCCGCAAGCCACCGGAGGGTTCCGGGCCATCGGGGGTCCGGGGGGTGTCCCCGGGGAGCGCTGTGCTCCCCCGGGCCAGCACCGTCGCCGTCGTTTCCAGGCCGCGGGCCATCCAGGCGGCGGGGCGGGGCGCGGCGCCTTCGGTCAGGCCGTTCCAGTAGATCGACCAGGTGCTGGCCACCAGACGGCGGACGACCGGGGCGGTGACCAGGCGCATGCCCGCGGACGCCATCCTTGGCCGGCGCATCAGCGTGCGCTGCAACGCGCTGGCGCCGGGCATGTAGTGCCCGAATGCGGCATGCAGCGCTCGTGTGTAGGCCAGGCCAGCCCGGCGCGGATCCGCGAGCACCGCTTCGGCCGCCAGCCGGGCACTGATCATGGCGGGCGCGATGCCCTCGCCCTGCAGCGGGTTGATCAGGCCCGCCGCGTCCCCCACCAGAAGGACGTTGCCCGCGGCCGCGGGTGTCCCGGTCCCGCCCATGCGCAGCCAGCCGCCGACGACCGGCCCGATATCCGCGTTCGGCCGCAGGTCCCCGCGCGAGCGCAGCAACTCGGTGAACCGGTCCAGATCCCCCCTCAGGGGCGCGGAGTGCCTGGTGCCGCCCATGCCGATGCCGATGCCCACGTTGGCCTGCCCGTCCGCGCCGGGGAACAGCCAGCCGTACCCGGGGTAGATCCGCCACGGCGCCGACTCCAGCAGCACCAGCAACGGCAACGGGACCTCGCCAGGGACGTAGGCCCGGACCGCGAACCCCCATAGCGCCGCGGCCGAGTTCAGCATCCCGGTGAGCCGGGCGACCGTGCTCAGCGCCCCGTCGGCGCCGATGATCACATCCCCGGCCAGGCGCTGCCCGTCGGCCAGCACCGCCCGCACCGTCTGGCCCTCGCCCTGCTCCACGGCCGTGATGCGCGCCCGGACCCCGACCGCCCCGGCGGCCAGCGCGGCCTCACGCAGCGCGTTGTCGAAGGCCACCCGGGGGACGACTATCCCGTGGCCGGGGTAGCCGCGCCCGGGGAAGGCCGGCAACCTGCTGCGGCGACCGGACGGGCCGACGGCGAGCAGGTCGGAGCCCTGGCCGACGTCCGGCACGGTCAGCCCGAGGTCGGCCAGCACCTGTACGCCCCGTGGCCCGATCAGGTCCCCGCAGGCCTTGTCCCTGGGGAAGGCCGCCTTGTCGGCAAGTGCGACCCGGGCGCCGCCTCGGGCAAGCACCAGGGCGGCGATGCTGCCCGCGGGCCCGGCGCCGACCACCACGGCGTCATACCCGGAGCCGGTCACCGGACCAGCACCATGGCCAGCGCGACGGCGCTGGTCGCGCAGACGAAGTAGCGCAGCGCCCGCTCGATCGGGGCCAGCAGGTCGGCGCGGCCGAGTTCGGCCGTGGTCCCGTCGTTGAAGGTCAGCCGCACCGCGACCCCGCTGACCCGGCGGCGCAGCAGCCGGGCGGGCGTGCTCAGCGCGCGCTGGCCGAGCGACAGGAAGAACGCGGCCACCGCCGCGACCCCCGCCGCTATCGACAGGGTCCAGTGCTGTGCGTAGGCCCCGACCAGCACGGGGAAGGCTCCCCAGGCGATCGCAAACCAGATGTCGCTGTGCAGCACCCCGCCGAAAATCTCCAGGTTGTACCCGTAGACCAGCACTCCCCCGGCGATCACGAACGGCAGCAGCTTCCAGCCGCCGTAGACCAGGCCGAGCACCATCGCCGCGGTGATCGCCGCCACCGCCGTGACGATGAGTGCGGTGGTGCTGATGCCGGTGCCCAGCGGCCGGCCGTGCAGTTCATCCAGCGCGTGCGCGCCGATGCCGACCGCCAGGAAGAACGCGACCAGCGTGCCGACCAGCCGCCACAGCACCAGCGGCGGCATGACCGCGGCACCGATCGCCACGTACGACAGATGCCACAGCGTGTAAGGCGGATGCAGCAGCGTCAGCCAGTCACCAGGCCCGCCGGTGCCCCGGCCGACCGCGTAAAAAGCCGACCGTTCCCCGGGCGCCGTCATGAGGCGGATCCCTTGCGCCCCCACATGACCAGCCCGCCGCCCACGCTCATGAATTGTGTCCGAACCTCGGTCAGGCCCGCCGCTTCCCAGGCGGCGACGTGCCAGGCCAGCGGGTGCTTCCGGTAGTGCTCGGAGATGCTCGGGCCGAGGAACCTGCCCACCCGGTACCAGGCCGGGCCCCCGGTGAGGCCGCCGAGCACCGGCAGCGCTATCCGGGTGTAGCACCACCAGGCGGCCCGCCAGACGGGCTGTGGCGGGACACTGAACTCCAGGCAAGCCAGCGTGCCGCCGGGGCGCACGCAACGGGCCATCTCGGCGACCGTGGCCGCCGGGTCGTCCACGTAACGCAGCAGGTAGGAGAAGGTCACCGCGTCGAACGTCGCGTCGCCGAACGGCAACTGGTCGGCGCGGCCTACGGCGACCCTGACCTGGCCACGCGGCAGCGGCCGCCGGATCCGCGGCAGGCCGGCCCGCAGCATCGGCTCGTTGAGGTCCACGCCCGCCACGTTCGCCCCGGTCGCATCGGCCACGGCCAGGGCGATCCCGGCGGGACCGGTCGCGACGTCGAGCACCAGCCCCGGTGACCCGGCGGCGGTGCGGGCGACCACCGCCCGGCGCCAGCGCCGGTCCTGGCCGAGCGAGAGCAGGTAAGCGAGCCGGTCGTAGCGGCCGGGCAGGCCGGTGAACACCTCACGGGCAACCGGCTCGCCGCGCAACGGCCGATCGCTGGAGGCCCGGTCGGGCGGGGCGGTTACCGGGTTGGGAGCCACTGAAGCAGGTTCGCATGCCCGGTCATTCCGGGCAAGACCGGCACCCCCCGTCACTCCTCCTTCTTCTCGAACCGGCTGACCGCGATGAGCCCGGCCACGAACGCGACGACCATGGCGATGAGCAGCCAGAGCTGGGTGGTGTCCACCGTGGTCTGGCCGGTCTCGCTGCTCAGCACCAGCAGGATCTTCCTGATCACCGCGACCAGGCCGACGACGATGAACGGCTGCGCGACCAGGCGGTGCGCACGCAGCGACAGCACCACGGTGTGCACGATCTCGGCCACGATCAGCACCAGCAGCAGCCGGTCAAGCAGTCCCGTCGCGGCGGCGAGGACGTTCTTGGTGAGCAGGTCCTGGACGAAGCCGATCAGCCCGGACACGATCAGAACCGCGGCCAGCAGGATCAGCGCGACGCCGACCACGCCTGCCACGTAGTCCTGTGCGTGCTCAAGCACCCAGATCGTGCCGCTCAGCCCGCGCGGCCGTACCAGGCCGCCCCGCCGGTCGGGCGGGGGAGGCGGTGACGGCTCCGGCGCCTGCGGCAGGGCCTTCGTCTCGTCGACGCCTGGTTCCGCCATGGCGGTATTAGACCAGAGACGGCCGCCAAAGGCCTCCCCTCCCAGGGTCGTGCGAAAGGGGTAATGCCGCTCCCCCGGCTGGCGACGCCGACCCCGCGCAGACCGCGGGCGCGCAGCCATGCCATCTGCTGGCGGAACCTGGCCGGGCCGACGGTGACCTGGTAGGGGTCGCTGGAGTAGGGGCTGACCGAGTGGTACATGAGGATGGCGGGCATGACGCCACCACCCCAGCCCACATGCCGCTGGACGAAGTGCGCGATCGCCTGTGCCATCGTGACCCCCAGTTGCCCGCCCGGACTGCGGCAGGCTATGGGGAGCAGGGGGAGCCGCTGATCGGCTCTTTGGGCGGTTCGGGCTACCTCATCGGCAGGTCAGAGGTCGACGCTGGTGCCGGGCTCCAGGCGGGTGTACTTCGCGTCGTGCGGCCCTGCGGCGAGACCGCTGAACATGTCGAGCACGGCCAGGCCGGTCTCGGACAGCAGCGCATCGTGGATGATGAACCCGCGGCGGGGGGCCACGGCACGGGCGTAGTCGATCATCTCCCTGGTGCTGTGCCACGGCCCGCTGCCCGGCAGCAGCAGCGTGGCGGCGCTGTCCTCCGGCACGGTGTAGGAGTCGCCGGGGTGGAAGACCTCGCTGTCGACAAGGAAGCCGACGTTCGCGCAGGTGGGGATGTCGGGGTGGATCACCGCGTGCTCGGAGCCGTAGACGTTCACGCCGAACCCGGCGGCGGTGAAGTCGTCGCCGTGCGCGACCGCCGTGGCCCGGTCGCCGAACTCGGCGAACTGCTCGGTCACCGCGGCCGGTGCCCACAGCCGCAGGCCGGGCTGCGCCGCCAGCGCGGCGCGCATGCTGTCGGGGACCACGTGGTCGAAGTGCTCGTGGGTGACCAGCACCGCATCGGCACCGTCCAGGGCATGGTCACCGCTGAACGCCCCGGGGTCGATGACCAGGACCCCGCCGTTCTTCTCCAGCCGCACGCACGCGTGCCCCAGTTTGGTCAGCTGCATCGTTCCTCCTCGCTGCCGGCGCGAGGCAAACCTACTCCTGTTTAAGTCAGGCCGAGCACGCTGGCCAGGGTACGGGCCGCCGCGCCGCCCGCCTCGGCGGCCAGGTCGAGCGCGGCGGGCACGTTCAGGTCGGTGGCCAGCAGGCGGCGCAACTCGGCCACGGCGGCCGGGTCATCCGGCACCTGCCGCGCGGCCGCCCGGTACAGCGATTCCAGCCGGCCGGCGGCGGGCCCGAGCAGGTCCGGCCGGTACTCCCAGCCCTGGGCCCATGGCCGGTCCAGGATCATCAGCCGCACCGCCCCCGCTGGATGCTCCTTCAGCAGGTCGCCGAGCAGCACCAGGTTGCCGGCCGACTTGGCCATCTTGGCGCCGTCGATGGTGACCACGCCGGTGTGGAACCAGGCCCGCGCGTACGGGTGCACGCCGGTGAACGACTCGGCCATCGCAGCGTGGTAGGCGTGATGCGGGAAGCGCAGTTCGGCGCCGCCGGCGTGCACGTCCACGGCGGGGCCGAACACCGACATGGCCATCGCCACGCACTCGGCGTGCCACCCGGGGCGGCCAGGCCCCCACGGCGAGTCCCAGGCGGGGTGGCCGGGCTCGGCGACCTGCCACACCGCCACGTCCAGCGGGTCGTCCTTGGCCGGGTCGTCGGGGCGGCCGCCGAACTCCGCGGACAGCGCCAGCGCCGCATCGCGGGCGAGCCCTGCGCGCTCGGCAACGCCCGCGCCGCGGAAGTAGACGCCACCACCGCGCTGGTATGCGGTGCCGGCCTTGAGCAGCCCCGCGGCCAGCCTGATGACGTGCGTCACGTACCGGTGCGCCCGCGGCTCGTGGTCCGGCGAGCGGACCCCGATCGCGGCCATGTCGCGGTCGAAGCCGAACTGCTGGATCGCGGCGAACTCGTCGTAGGCCGCGCCCGCCCGGCCCGCCGCCACGTCGAGCACGTCGTCGACGTCGGTGACGTTGCGGCACACCTCGGGCTGGACGCCGAGCAGGCGCAGCACCCGGCCGAGCGTGTCGATCCACACGAACGTGGCCGCATGCCCGAGATGGGTCACGTCGTAGGGGGTGATGCCGCAGGCGTAGACGCGGGCGCGGTCCAGCAGCTCGATCCGCTGCCCCGCGATCACGGCCCCGGTCGCGCCGTCGGCTGTGTCGGTTGTCATGGCTCCAGTCTGGATCAACGGGCCTGGGCCCCATCACCTGGTAGCCCGAAGTCGCCCGGTGTGCCGTAGCCGCCCCCGCCGGGGGTCTCGATGACGAACAGGTCCCCGGCGCCGACCGCCACGCTGTCGCAGCCGCGCATCGGGACCACGCTCCCGTCGGGGCGCCGCACCCAGTGCCGGCCCAGCGCGCCAGGCTGCCCGCCGGCCATCCCGTAGGGCGGCACCCGCCGGTGGCTGGCCAGCGTGGTCACCGTCATTGGTTCGAGCAGGCGCAGTTCCCGGCGGCCACCGTCGCCGCCGGCCCAGCGCCCGGCGCCACCGCTGCCCCGCCGGATCGCGTAGCTCTCCACCCGCACCGGGTAGCGCCACTCCAGCACCTCGGGGTCGGTGAGCCGGGAGTTGGTCATGTGCGTCTGGACCACGTCGGCGCCGGCGAACCCGTTTCCCGCGCCCGAGCCGCTCGCCACGGTCTCGTAGTACTGGTACCGGTCGTTGCCCAGCGTGACGTTGTTCATGGTCCCCGAGCCCTCGGCCTGCACCCCGAGCGCCGCGTACAGCGTCCCGGTGATCGCCTGGGAGGTCTCCACGTTGCCCGCGGCCACCGCGGCCGGGTACTCGGGGGCCAGCATCGATCCCGGCGGGATGATCACAGTGACCGGCTTCAGGCAGCCGGAGTTCAGCGGGATCTCGTCGGCCACCAGCGTGCGCAGCACGTAGAGCACTGCTGCCATGGCCACCGAGGACGGGGCGTTGAAGTTGCCGGGCAACTGGGCCGAGGTGCCGGTGAAGTCGATCTCGGCGGACCGGGCCGCCGGGTCCACCCGGACTGTCACGCTGATCACCGCGCCGCTGTCGGTCTCGTACCGGCACTGCCCATCGCGCAGCGTGCCGAGCACCCGGCGCACCGCCTCCTCGGCGTTGTCCTGCACGTGCCGCATGTACGCGTGCACCACATCCAGGCCGAAGTGCGCGACCATCCGCCGCAACTCGGACACCCCGCGCTCGTTGGCGGCGATCTGCGCGCGCAGGTCGGCCAGGTTCACCTCGGGGTTGCGCGACGGGTAGGGGGCTTCCGCGAGCAGGCGGCGGGTCTCCGCCTCGCGGAGCCTGCCGTCACGGACAAGCAGCCAGTTGTCGATCACCACCCCTTCCTCGTTCACCTCGGTGCTGAACGCGGGCATCGACCCGGGCGTGATCCCGCCGATCTCGGCGTGGTGCCCCCGCGAGGCGACGTAGAACAGCAGGTCCCGGCCGGCCTCGTCGAACACCGGGGTGACCACGGTGACGTCGAGCAGGTGCGTACCGCCGTGGTAGGGGTCGTTCAGCATGTACACGTCGCCCGGCCGCATGCTGCCCTTGTTGCGGGCGGCGACCATCGCGATGGACTCCCCCATCGACCCCAGGTGCACCGGCATGTGCGGGGCGTTGGCGATCAGCCCGCCGCGGGAGTCGAACACCGCGCAGGAGAAGTCGAGCCGCTCCTTGATGTTGACCGAGTGCGCGGTAGCCCGCAGCCGGGCGCCCATCTGCTCGGCCACCGACATGAACAGGTTGTTGAAGATCTCCAGCAGCACCGGGTCCACCTCGGTACCCGCCTCGCCGCGGCCCGGTCGCGGTGCCACCCGGGTCAGCAGCAGGTCCCCCGCTGGCGTGACCTCGGCGCGCCAGCCCGGCTCCACCACCGTGGTCGCGAAGTCCTCGGCGATCAGCGCCGGCCCGGCCACGCCCGCTCCGGGCCGCAGGTCCCGTCGCCGGGCGAGCGGCACGCTGGCCCACCTTCCGTCCACGTACATCAAAACGGACGGCCTCCGGCTGCCCGCGTCCCCAGGTGGCAGCGGCCGGCCCCGGGAAACCTCCCCGCTGGCCGCGATCGCTTCAACGGATACCGCCTCCACCAGAATCGTCTTGTCGGGCATCAGGAACGAGAACTGCTGCCGGTAGGCGTGCTCGAACGCGGCGATCATCTCGCCGGCCGGGCCGAGCGGGACGGGCAGCGCGGTGTCGGTGCCCGCGTACCGCAGGTGGGCCCGGTGGACGCTGGTCACCTGGGCCGGATCGGCGCCACCGTCGGCCAGTTCCGCCCGGGCATCGTCCTCCAGTGCCGCGGCCGTGGTGGCCAGTTCGGGCAGCGCCCGACCCGCCTCCCCATCCCGCTTCGCCAGGGGTGCCTCGACCGCCTGTTCCCGCATGGCGGTCAGGTCGGCCAGGCCCATCCCGTAGGCGGAGAGCACCCCGGCGAGCGGGTGGATCAGCACGGTTTCGATGGCGAGCGCGTCGGCGACGGCGCAGGCGTGCTGGCCGCCCGCCCCGCCGAACGTGGCGAGCGCGTACTTGGTCACGTCGTAGCCGCGCTGCACCGAGATCTTCTTGATCGCGTTGGCCATGTTCGCCACCGCGATGGCCAGGAACCCGGCGGCCACCTCCTCCGGGCGCTGCGGCTGGCCGGTCGCCTTGGCGATTTCCGCGGCCAGGGCCGTGAACCTCTCCGCGACGATCGCGGTGTCCAGTGGCTGGTCGCCGCCGGGGCCGAACACCGCGGGGAAGTGGCTCGCCTGGATACGGCCCAGCATGACGTTGGCGTCGGTGACCGTGAGTGGCCCGCCGCGGCGGTAGGCCGCCGGGCCGGGCATCGCCCCGGCCGAGGCGGGGCCGACGCGGTACCGGCTGCCGTCGAAGGCCAGGATGGACCCGCCGCCCGCGGCGACCGTGTGGATGGCCAGCATCGGCGCGCGCATCCGCACACCGGCGACCTCGGTCTCGTACTGCCGCTCGAACTCCCCGGCGAAGTGGGACACGTCGGTCGACGTGCCGCCCATGTCGAACCCGATCACCCGGCCGAACCCGGCCGCCTGGGCGGTGCGGGCCATGCCCACGATGCCCCCGGCGGGACCGGAGAGGATGGAGTTCTTGCCGCGGAACGACTGCGCGCTGGCCAGCCCGCCGTGGGACTGCATGAACTGCACCCTGACCCCGGGGAGTTCCCTGGTGACGCTGGCCACGTACCGGGCCAGGACCGGAG
>Ga0070734_10004218_pt1 | contig 13920 bp, 10 predicted proteins | sample Coa_R1_8_FD_66444 | JGI IMG/M metagenome (GOLD analysis project Ga0070734, IMG submission 66444) | Surface soil microbial communities from Centralia Pennsylvania, which are recovering from an underground coalmine fire - Coalmine... | ecosystem: Environmental > Terrestrial > Soil > Unclassified ...
TGATGTTGAAGGCGTCGACCATGACCGAGGAAATCCCGGGCCGGCCGCCGCCACCAAAAAACTCGCGCTTGACGGTGTGCTCGGGCGAGAAGAATTTTCGTAAACCCCGCTTGGGCGGTGGGAGCCCAGTGGTGGCTCCAGACGTCGTCGCGATCGCGCCATGGGCATAGATGGTCGTCGAATGCGTGAAGATGTCGCTCGACAGGTTTGCGGCAATAACGATTTCCGCACCCATCGCCCGCGCGGCCGAGACCGGTACGGGGTTGACGAGCGCACCATCGACCAGCCAGCGGTCACCGACGAGGACCGGCGAGAAGATCCCGGGCAGCGCGTAGGAGGCGCGCATTGCATCGACCATGCGGCCATGCGTAAGCCAGATCTCGTGCCCGGTGCGCACCTCGGTCGCGACGCTTGCGAACTTCACCGGCAGCTCCTCGATCAAGGTTTTGCCGAGCGACGCCTCGAGCTGGTGGGCGAGCTTTTCGCCGCCGATCAGGCCGGAGCCGTTGAGGCGGATGTCGAGGTAACCCAGGATGTTTCGCACCTGGAGCGAGCGCGCCCAGGCTTCGAGCGTCTCGAGGTGACCGGCCGCATACGCCCCGCCAACCACCGCGCCGATCGAGGTGCCGACCACCACATTCGGCATGATGCCGTGAGCCAAAAGCGTGCGAATGACGCCAATATGAGCAAAGCCGCGCGCGGCACCTCCGCCCAGGGCAAGGCCGATCACAGGACGTCGGATGCTGCCGAGCCCCACCTTTTCCTGGTCATTCTCCGTCCCGTTGGGGCCGCGTGGGATCAAACTTTCAAGCACCGAACTCTCCAGAGGCACTGTCTTGCGTCGGGCGGAGAATCTGCTGCCAGCCAACAGCTTACGCCTGGTCCCGCGAGCATAAGATTATGCATGCCGCCCAAAGCGCGCCAGACACAAGCCAAACCATGGTTTATGTCGCCTAGGGTCTTGGGCCATTTCCTGGCTAGGCGGGGAATATGACTGGATCGCGGCCGCACTGTTTTGGTGGTTTAGAGCGGTTTTTGGGTGCGCGGTCGGCCGCTTTGGACGCCGTCCGTAGGACCACGAGGCTTGAATTTGCCGCGTTTTCGGTGAAAAGCAGGGTGATGACATCTCGAGGAGACGGCATCTTTGGATTCCGGCGCCGTGCGCGGCTGTGGCCAGCGCTTGCGCTGATGATGTTACTCCCGGTTGTTGGCGGGCCTGCGAACGCACAATGGTTCAGCGATCGTCCGCCGCCGGTTCCACCTGCCGCCGTCCCTGATCCCGGTGCTGCCGTCAGCCTCGCGCCGCCCTCGGGAGGGCCTGTCGCCTTGCCGCCGCCGGCGCCGAGCGTGCCGGCCGCGCTCACGCCGCCGCCGATCTCGTCGGCGCTTTCGCCGCCCGGCACCGCTGCGCCCAGTCAAGCCGTGCTCGCGCTCTCGGCGCGCTACGGCAAGGACCTGCCTCCCGTTACCAGCGGGCTGATCTGGCGAATTTTTCCGGACCGGCCGGACGAGAGCGGCGCGTTCAAGGTCGTCCGCGAGGACCGCACCGCGACGCCCAACATCGTGCTGCCTCCGGGCAACTACGTCGTGCATGTCACGCTGGGTCTGGTCAGCGCGGTACGCGCGGTGACGCTCAAGGCCGAGACCGATCGGGAATCATTCGTGCTTCCAGCCGGCGGCTTGCGCATCGAGGGCCGCGTCGGCACGAGCAAGATTCCGACGAACCAGATTTCCTTTGCGATCTACAAGGGCAGCCAATTCGAAGGCGGCGATCGCGCGCCGCTGGTGCCGAACGTTGCAGCCGGCGATGTCGTGCTGCTGCCGGAAGGCACCTATTACATCATCTCCAATTATGGAGATGCCAATTCGGTGGTGCGCTCGGATATTCGCGTGCAGGCAAGCAAGCTCACTGACGTCGTGGTGACCCATCGCGCCGCAGTCATCACGCTCAAACTGGTTTCGGACAAGGGCGGCGAAGCGTTGGCCAACACCGCCTGGTCGGTGATCACGCCAGGTGGCGACGTCATCAAGGAGTCGATCGGTGCGTTCCCGCGCGTCGTCTTGTCCGAGGGCGAATACCGCGCCATCGCCAAGAATGAAGGCAAGGTTTACGAGCGGCCCTTCAACGTCGTGAACGGCGTCGACGGCGAGGTCGAGGTCGTCGCGCGCTAGCGGAGCGGGTCGCGTCATAATCGCTAACGTGCACTAACCATCGCGCGATTTTAAGCTGTCATAATTGCCGTTTCGGCCGGCAGCTCCTTGATTTTTTACAGGCCATTAAGGCGCCCCCCTTTTCTTGGCGCCGGCAGGAATTTCGCTGTGGGGCATGCCGTGGTCACCAACGAATCAACCAAGAAACTCAAGACCGAAATGTTCGACGACGTGCCGGTGCTGCAGCGCAAGTGGCAGGCGGCGATGCGTCCCGGCGAACGGCTTCCGCGCTATGAAGACGTGATGCTGGGCAGCCTCGGCCGGATGGCCGATCACATCGTGCTGTTGAAGAACAAGAACGATGCGATCGAGGTCTCGCGCACCGGCCGCTACGTCCAGAAGTGGCTGAACGACGAGCGCTGGGACATTCCGTTGGAGTCTGTTTCGCCGGATTGCGCCACGGTGTTGAGCGAGTCTGCTGTCAGCGCGCTCGAAAATGGCCGTCCCTATCTGGCGTCTGCCCACTGCGTGCGCGACGGCATGGTCCGTACCTACGACGTGCTCGCACTGCCGACGACTTCGCGCTGGGGCGGCACTTTGGTCGGCACGTATGTCAACGAGCGCAACGTTCAATACAATTTGCTGGATGCAATCTTCTCCACGACCGAGGAAGGCGTGCTGTCGCTCGCGACCATCCGCGACGCCGACGGAGAACCCGGCGATTTTCAGATCGTTCACCACAATCAGGGCGCGGTCAAACTCCTGAAGGCTGCCGCAAGCAGCCTGCAGTGGAGTCGCCTGCGCGACGGGTCAAATCTGCTCTGCATGCCTGAGGTGATCGCGCGACTGTTCGATGTCGTCACCCACGGCAGGGGCGATCAGTTCGAGCTCGATTGCGACCAACGGAACTTGCGGCTGGCTGCGACCGCTTTTGGCGACATCGTTTCGCTGACGATTTCCGATGTCACGGCCTTGAAGCGGCGCGAAGCGTCGTTCCGTCTGCTGTTCGACAACAACCCTATGCCGATGTGGGTGTTCGACACTCAGACGACGGGTTTTCTGAGCGTCAACGACGCGGCGGTTCAGCATTATGGTTACGCCCGCGACAAGTTTCTCAGCATGAAGATCCGCGACATCTGGCCGGAAGACGAGTGGGTCAGCCATAGCCAGGCGCTGCGGCAGATCGGCGACTCCTATCATTCGACCCGCAACTGGCGCCACTTGAAGGCCGACGGCAGCGAGATCGAGGTTCTCACCTTCGGCCGGCGTGTGAGTTTCGACGGGCGCGACGGCTATCTCGTAGCGATCGTCGATATCACCGAACGCCGCAAGGCCGAGGCGCGCATAGCCTACATGGCGCACCATGACGGGATGACCAATCTCGCTAACCGAGAGCTCTATCAGGAACGTCTCAAGCAGGCGTTGGAGGACGCCGAGGCCGGCAAGAAGCGCGTGGCCGTGCTGTGCGTCGATCTCGACCTGTTCAAGAACGTCAACGACTCGCTCGGCCATCCGATCGGCGATCGCCTGCTGCGGTTGGTGGCCGATCGTTTACGATCGCAGGCGCGCGGCAATAATCTCGCCGCGCGGCTTGGGGGCGACGAATTCGCGATCATTCTTGCCTCCGACGTCTCGCCGAACGAGGCGAGTGACTTTGCCGCCCGATTGATCAAGATCCTGAGCGCCTCCTATGAGATCGAGGGCCATGAGGTCGTGATCGGCGCCTCCGTCGGCATTGCGATGTCTCCAGGCGACGGCACCACCAGCGAAGAATTGATGCGCAACGCCGACCTCGCGCTCTATCGCGCCAAGGAGGATGGCGGTGGCGTGCATCGCTTCTTCGAGCGTGAGATGGATCGACAGGCGCAGAAGCGCCGCGACATGGAGCTTGATCTGCGCCGCGCCTTTGCCAATGGCGAGTTCGAGCTGCACTATCAGCCGCTTGTCGACGTCGCGACTGACCGCATCTCAGGCTTTGAGTCGCTCTTGCGCTGGCACCATCCCGAAAAGGGCATGATCTCGCCGGCCGAGTTCGTTCCGGTTGCCGAGGATATCGGGCTGATCGTATCGATCGGCGAATGGGTGTTGCGCGAGGCTTGCAACGAGGCCGTGAAATGGCCTGCCGAGGTCAAGGTCGCGGTCAATCTCTCGCCGGTGCAATTCCGCAGTCGTAACCTGGTGCAGGTGGTGATCTCGGCGCTTGCGCAAGCGGGCCTGTCGCCCAACCGGCTCGAGCTCGAGATCACGGAAACGGTGTTTCTGGCGGAGACCCAAGCGAATCTGGCGATCCTGCATCAGCTCCGCGAACTCGGCGTCTCTATTTCCATGGACGATTTCGGCACCGGCTATTCCAGCCTCAGTTATTTGCGCAGCTTTCCCTTCGACAAGATCAAGATCGACCGCTCGTTCGTGAAGGACCTCGCCAAACGCCCCGATTGTGCCGCGATCGTGCGCGCGATCTCGGGCCTTGGCCGCAGCCTCAACATCACCACGACCGCGGAAGGGGTGGAAACCATCGATCAGCTCGATCGGCTCCGTGCAGAAGGTTGTAACGAGGTACAAGGATTTCTGTTCAGCGCCGCCAAGCCGGCCGCCGAGGTCGCGCAGCTGTTGTTTCGTTTCGGTGCACGGGAGACAAAAGCGGCGTAAACGCCAGATACTCAGCTGTCAGTTGATTCGGACATCCATCTCACATTCAAGAAAAACTCTTTTGAAGATGGATGGCCGGGTCAAGCCCGGCCATGACGAGCATTGATGCTGTCACTAAAACCGCGTCACGATGTCCGACAGGGCAGGCCGCGGGCGTTCCTCGTTCGGCTTCGACGGCGTGCCGATGTGGATGAAGCCGGCAAGCTTTTCGTCGGCTTTCAGCCCCAGCCCAGCGAGCACGTCGCGATCGAAGGCGAACCATCCGGTCAGCCAGCAGGCGCCGTAGCCGAGTGCGGTCGCCGCCGTGACGATGTTCATGGCGCTCGCGCCCGCCGACAATTCCTGCTCCCAAGCGGGCACTTTTGGATGCGGCCTGGTAAAGCTGACCACGCCGATGACCAGCGGCGCATCGGTCAGCCGCTTCTTCTCGACCTGGATATCGGCGGCCGCCGCGGCCGGGCTCTTCTTGGCAAATACTTCTGCGATGACCTCGCCGGCGCGGACACGCGCGTCGCCCTCGAAGACGATGAAGCGCCATGGCGCAAGCTTGCCGTGATCGGGCACCCGCGCGCCGATGGTCAAAATCGTCTCAAGCTCGGACGGCGAGGGGCCGGGGGTCGTCATTTCGCGCGGCTTTACCGAGCGACGAAGTTTGAGGAGCTCAATGGCGTCGGGCAAGATCAAATTCTCTCGATTGGTTCGGTCTGAATTTTGAGATAGATAGGCCGCGAAGCGATCGGAAGCAAATTTAGAGCGATTTTGGGTGTGAGAACAGTGAAACGGCTGCTGCTAATCCCGCTGCTTTGCGGGCTTTCGATCACCGATACGGTAGCAGGCTGTTATGAGGCGGCGAGTGGGATGCGCCACCGCTTTGTACTAAAGGGCGGGGAAGCTCTGGATCAAAAGACCGGCCTCACCTGGAAACGCTGCAGCCTCGGACTTGTCTGGGACGGCAAGCACGGCTGCACCGGTGAGGTCAGGTACGCCTCCCTCGACGAAGCAACACAGGCCGCCAAGGCCGAGGGCGCCGACTGGCATGTACCGTCGGGGCCGGAGCTGGAAAGCATCATCGATCCTGCCTGCGGCAGGCCGGTCGTCGACAAGGCCGTATTTCCCGATATCCGCGCCGACGAGGACGGCAAGGCCGAATACTGGACCACCAATCCGGTCGGCGCGGCTAGTCTCATCTACTTCTTCGACTTCATGGCCGGTTCGGCCGACGGCCATAGCCGTGGCTTCCAGCTGGCGGTTCGTTTCGTCAGGTCGGCGCGCTAGGAAGCGTCGGAGCCTTTGCCCGCGCAAGATCCGGCGGGGTTGCCTCCGCCACCAGCGCAGCGATGGCCTCTTCCGTCGGCATCACCTTCTGGCCATCGCTCCCGAAGCGGCGGACCGAGACCGAATGAGTCTCGGCCTCCTTCTTGCCGACCACAAGCAGCGCCGGGATTTTGGTCAGCGAATGCTCGCGGACCTTGTAGTTGATCTTCTCGTTGCGCAGGTCGATGTCCACGCGCAGGCCCGCGCGCCGCGCGGCCGTCACAACCTGTTTGGCGTATTCGTCGCCCTCCGAGGTGATGGTAGTGACCACCGCCTGGATCGGCGCGAGCCACAGCGGAAAATTGCCCGCGTAGTGCTCGATCAGGATGCCGATGAAGCGCTCCATCGAACCGCAGATCGCCCGATGCACCATGACCGGCACCTTCTTCGCGCCGTCGTGGTCGATATAGAACGCACCGAACCGCTCCGGCAGGTTGAAGTCGACTTGCGTCGTGCCGCACTGCCAATCGCGCCCGATCGCATCCCGCAGCACATATTCGAATTTGGGTCCGTAGAACGCGCCTTCGCCGGGGTTGATCTCGGTTTTGATCCTGTTGTTCTTGGCCTGGATTTCGCGCAGCACGGTGGCCATCACGCGCTCGGCATGATCCCACATTGCATCGGTGCCGACGCGCTTCTCCGGCTTGGTCGAGAGCTTGATCGTGAGATCGCCCGTAAAACCGAAATCCTCATAGACCGAAAGAATCAAATCGTTGATCTTCATGCACTCGTCGGCGAGCTGCTCCTCGGTGCAGAAGACGTGCGCGTCGTCCTGGGTAAAACCGCGCACGCGCATCAGGCCGTGCATGGCGCCCGAGGCCTCGTAGCGATGCACGATGCCGAATTCAGCAAGCCTCAGCGGTAGGTCGCGGTAGCTCTTCAGGCCGTGCTTGAATATTTGCACATGGCCCGGGCAATTCATCGGCTTCAGCACAAACCAGCGCTTGTCCTCGGCCTCGTCGCCTGCGGATTGCGCCGCGAACATATTCTCGCGGTACCAATCCCAATGGCCTGAGGTCTCCCACAGGACCTTGTCGAGGATCTGCGGCGCATTGACCTCGCTGTAGTCGCCCGCGAGCCGTCGGCGCATATAGGCGATGACCTCCTGGAAGATGGTCCAGCCCTTCGGATGCCAGAACACCACGCCGGGGCCTTCCTCCTGGAAGTGGAAGAGGTCGAGCTCGCGGCCAAGCCTACGGTGGTCGCGCTTTTCGGCTTCCTCGATCTGCTTCAGATAAGCGTCGAGCTCGTCCTGCTTGGCGAACGCGGTGCCATAGATGCGGGTCAGCATCGGATTGTTGGAATCGCCGCGCCAATAGGCGCCCGCCACCTTCATCAGCTTGAAGGCGTTTCCGACCTTGCCGGTCGAAGTCATGTGGGGCCCGCGGCAGAGGTCAAACCAGTCGCCCTGGAAATAGATCTTGATCGGCTCATTGCCGGGAATGGCGTCGACCAGCTCGACCTTGAAGGCTTCGCCCTTATCGCGGAACACCTGCTTTGTCTTTTCGCGATCCCAGACTTCCTTGGTGAAGGGTTTGTCGCGCGCGATGATCTCGCGCATCTTCTTTTCGATTGCGGCGAAATCTTCCGGCGTGAACGGCTCGTTGCGGAAGAAGTCGTAGTAGAAGCCGTTCTCGATCACAGGGCCGATCGTCACCTGCGTGCCCGGCCACAGTGACTGCACGGCTTCGGCCAGCACGTGCGCGCAGTCGTGCCGGATCAACTCGAGCGCGCGCGGCTCCTCGCGGCTGACGAACTCGATTTTCGCATCCTCGTCGACCTGATCGTTGAGATCGGCGAGCACGCCGTTCAGCACCATCGCGACCGTGCGCTTTGCCAGCGAGGGCGAGATGGCCTTGGCCACATCAAGTCCAGTGGTGCCTTTTGGATATTCGCGCTTCGCGCCGTCGGGGAAGGTGAAGGTGACCTTTTGCCCAGGCTCGACGGGCTTGAGATTGGTGATGGAGTATTGGAATCCGGATTCGGATTTGTGGTCGCTCATGGTCGTCTCCTGAGGCTCACTCCTGCGAACGAGCGCAGGTAAGCGGGAACGGAACGGATATAGCAGGCGAATCGGGCGTTGCAATCGCGGCGGTGATACATATCGCCGGGAAAATGGGCATTCCCCTTGTCCGTATCGACGCTGACCCGGTACAGCCCCTGGTTGCTGACCATGGACTCCGTATCGCCTGCTTGTTAGATTCGCGTGATCCCTCCTTTGCCCATTCCGGCATTTCTCATGCTTCGGCGTCTTTCTCTGATCGCGGCACTTGTTCTGGCCTGCTGTTCCAATCGGTCGTGGTCAGAGCCATTCAATGCTCGGCCGCCCTCAGCCATGGCGCCAGCGGCGCCGATGACATTCTACGTCGTCAAGGGCGCGCCGGATTCGTGCGGTCGCGGCTGCGATAGCTGGATTGCGGTCGAAGGGAAAATCGATACCGGCGCTGCCGGACGTTTCAAGAAGTTTCTGTTGCAACAGCGCGACCGCAATCTGCCGATCTATTTCTCCTCGCCGGGCGGCAATCTCGACGAGGCGGTTGCAATGGGCAACATGCTCCGCGAAAGGCGTGCAGTGGCCCGCGTCGGGCGAGCCGTTGTCAGCGAATGCGGCTTCGAGGCACAGGACGGCGAAGCTTGCATCAGGCTGAAGCAGTTAGGGCGCGAACTCCATGGTGACCTGATCACGCGCGGTGCGCTATGCGTTTCTGCCTGTCCCTATCTGATGCTCGGTGCTCCGACGCGCGAAATCGCGCCCGATGCCTCGCTCGGCGTCCACACGCCGAAGGTGTTGGTCAGCTTTCGACACGGCCAACCGACGCAATCCATGCTCGACGCTGCGACCGAACGCGGCAAGGAGCGAGCCCATCGCATGCTGAAAAATTATCTCTCCAGGATGGGAATCGAAGCCGGACTGCTCGACCTCGCCAGTTCCATCAAGTTCGAAGACGTGCATATCCTGACCCGCGAGGAGCTGGTGCGCTTCGGGATCGATCGCCGTGAGTTCGTGGAGACGCCATGGACGTTCGAAAGCAACGCGCGCAACATGGTCCACAAGGTCGTTGCTCAGCGAAATCCGGGTGAGGTGTCATTTCGCATATTGCAATGGTGGCTGGTCTGCCTGGACCCCGATCATTTCGTGATGGATTTTCAGCGTCCCGTGCCAGTGAGTCCGAGCTTCAGGACGGTTTCCATTATAATCAACCCAAAGCCACTGAATTTCACATTTCCGCCGACCAACGCCTCGGGCTTTGAAGTCTGGGGTCTGCGAATGACACAGGAGTCGGTTCGATCGCTCTTGGATTTACCGCAGCTTGGGGTCACCGAGACGTCGCTGGTTGCGGACGGGCGGCGCCTTGCGCAGACCACGTCGTTATCCAATGACGGTCTTGCGGGCGCGCTGGACCGCCTGTCTGCGACTTGTCCCGCACTGAAAGGTCCGGCACCGTCGCAAACAATTTCGTCCCGCAACCGCGCCGAGAAATAGCCGGGCCACAGCTCTCCCGACAGGCGTCATTCCGAGCAGATTTTGCCGGACTAACATGGCCAAACAGGGCTGGCCAATCGGCTGCAATCGGGATAAAGGCCCGGGCGAAGTTGCCGGGATCCGGCTTCCCGCCTTTGCACATCAGTGACAAGATGAAAGTGAAGTGACATGAGAATGATGTTGGCGTTCGCCCTGGTGCTTTATTCGGCAGCAGCTCTTGCCCAGTCCAGCGCACCGCCCACGGACCAGCCTGAGGCCGCGAAATCCAGGCCTGCGAAGGGGGCCAAGGCAAAAACGCCATCCGCTAAAGGATCGATCGCTGTCCGCCTGCAGGCGTGCCAGGACATCGAGGACGGCACGAAGGGAAGGCTCGACTGCTATGACGAGGTGCTGAAGCCGGCGCCGAAGCCGAAAGCGACTGAGGCCAAGACCGTGATGGATTGCAAGTTTGTCAAGGAAGAGGACGAACGGCTCGCCTGCTACAACGGCTTCGTCGACATGATGCCGAAGCTCCCTAAGTCCTGATCGAACGCGAATGATGCGTGCGTGGAAACCGAGCGCGCCGACAATGTACACAGGGAAGGGGGCTTTGCTTACCTATTCGTCGACGCAGATGCACCGTAAGCAACGCGCATCGAAGGTTGCGCCATCTTGACCAGAACTTGCTCGATCGGATTCCTGGTCCAGGCCTGGGTCACGTAGTCGCGATGGGTGATGCCGGGGCTGGTCTCGACGAACTTCACGCTGCCTGGCCGAAGCGGCCCGTCCATGTCCTCGGAAACGATGATGTCCTTTGCACGCAACATGTGCATCAGGTCGTGATTATGGCCTGAGGTGTAATGCGTGTAGGAGGAGATGAAGAAGCCTGAGCGGTGGTTTTCGATCCAGGACGCAAACTTGTCGAGTTCGCCGTAAACCGCATCGAGCAGGATCACGCCGCGCACGCGGTCGCTGATGCCGCCGACCTCGAGGCTCCAGGCGGTCGGCAGGAACCCGCCGCTATAACCGACGATTACGATCGGCATATTGGCGAAGGCTTTGGCGGAGTTTGGATCGCCATAGAGGCGAGCCAAGTTGCCAGCGGACTCATCCATGAAGCGCTTGAAGCCGCCCGGCTGCCAGAATTTGCCGGCGCTGGAATCGGCGGCGTCGACCGCCATCTGCGGCGCCAGCAGCACGGCGTTCACGCCGGAATCGGTGATCTGCTGCGGTACCAACTGCCGATCGCGCACGTCACGTTCCAAGGTCGCGCCGTTGCCGTGAAAGAACACGACGATCACACCGGGTTTGCGCGCGTCGAAATTTTCAGGGATGTGCACGAGCACGCGGCTGTCGTTGTAGGTTTGGTCCTGCCAGTAGACACGGCCCGAGTAGCTGCGATGGCCGCGGCGATCGCCGTTGGAGATGTTGAGGAACGGCGCATCCGAGCCCGGATTGTTGCCGTAGTACGGAAAGGCGGAGGATTTCATGCTGACCAGCGTGGTCAGGTCGTCCTTGGTTGGCTGACGCTGATAGGCAAGCGTCGGTTCGAGCGAGGCGACGCGATAGGTCTGCGTCTGCACCGTGCGCCGGGGCGCGAAATCGGCCATCTGGCGCTGTTCGAGACTTTCGCTCGCGGTCGGGAAACGATCCCTGAACTCCGGCTTCGGGAAGCGATCGTCGAATGTTGCGCCGGAGGCGGCTTGTGCGTTGGCTGCAAGAGAGGCGGGGCCGGGAGCCTTGCTGCACTCACCGAGCGCGAACGACAGCGGGAGAAGCGCACACGCAATCGCGAGCAGACGCCATCGGTGGACGCCAAAGCCAACGCCATTCGCGCGGCGCGCCAAGCCGTTCGGCAACGCCGCTGGGTTCGCGCACTCGCGCGTATGGCATCTCGGATTGGCTCCGATCATCCACCCCCCAAAGTCTACCCGCAACCGACTCTATCTGGACGCGCTGGTGTTTACGGACGTTAAGCTTTCAAATTTCCGGAAAAACTCCCCACATCCGGAAACCGAAAGGACACCATTAAATCGTGTCCTGATTGTGGGAAGGTGAACAGCTTTTCGCATCGCCGCAGAACCACGGAGCTGGATTTTGGTATTATGATACTAAATTAACCTTTCGGCGTTAACCCTTGTTAACCCTTCTTGAATTGGCATGCGCGAGCCGTCACTGTGGTTTCGGGGCGAGGCCCAGGGTAGCCACCGACATGACGGCATCAGAAGCGAGAAGCAAGTGGCCCAGCCGGCTTCTCGATGGCGGACCGTCGGTTTCGGTTCTGGTGGCGACCGCGATTGTGGTGGCCGATATGGTCGGGGTGGGTGTCTTCACCAGCCTCGGCTTTCAGGTCAAAGACATCCCCTCCGGCTTCTCCATCCTGCTGTTGTGGATTGTGGGCGGCATCGTCGCGCTGTGCGGCGTATTTTCGTATGGCGAACTTGGCGCAATGTTTCCGCGCTCAAGCGGCGAGTACAATTTTCTGAGCCGCGCCTATCATCCAGCATTCGGTTTTCTTGCAGGCTGGGTGTCGGCCACCGTCGGCTTTGCCGCGCCGGTGGCGCTGGCCGCGATGGCTTTCGGGCAATACGGCAAGGCGGTCGTGCCCGGCGCACCGCCGCTTGTGCTGGCTCTCGGTCTGGTCTGGCTGGTCTCGATCGTGCAGCTCTTGGGCGTCAGACATTCCTCGGCGTTTCAACTCATCTCGACGATCCTGAAGGTGGTGCTGATCGCGGCTTTCCTGGTGGCCGGATTTACGATCGGTTCGCCGCAGCCGATCTCGTTTGCGCCGCAAGCGTCCGACTTCGGCCACATCGTGAGCGCACCGTTCGCGATCAGCCTGGTCTTCGTGATGTATTCATTTTCGGGGTGGAATGCGGCGACCTACATCATCGGCGAGATGCGCGATGCCGAGCAGAATCTGCCGCGCGCGATGCTGTCGGGCACGCTAATCGTGATGCTGCTCTATGTCGCACTAAACGCGGTGTTCCTCTACACCGCGCCGATCGACAACTTGGCGGGCCAGCTCGAAGTCGCCAGCATCAGCGGCCGGTACATTTTCGGCGACGTCGGCGGGCGCATCGTTGCGGCGATGATCTGCATCGGGCTCGTCTCTTCGGTCTCCGCAATGATGTGGATCGGCCCACGCGTGATGATGACCATGGGTGAGGATATCCCCGCGATCGGCGTGTTCGCCCGAAAATCGAGCGCCGGCGCGCCGGCTTATGCGATCCTGTTCCAGCTTGCCGTAGCGACCTTGATGTTGTTCACCCGCAGCTTCGAGGCGGTACTCGATTTCATCCAGTTCGCACTACTGTTCTGCTCATTCTTCACAGTGCTCGGCGTCATCAAGCTGCGTATCACCCGCGCCGACTTGCCGCGCCCTTACCGCGCTTGGGGATACCCGGTTACGACCCTGGTTTTCCTCATCGTGACCGGTTTCATGATGTACTATCTATTGACGGAACGGCCTCTGCAGGCGTCTCTTGGCATGTTGATTATGATTTCGGGGCTCGTCATCTACGCCATCTTCCACAAGCGCGCCGCTCCCGGCGCCGCAATATCAGCCCCGGGGCGCGAATAACGATGCTCCGTTCGACTAAAGTTGCGGTGATTGCCGCGAGCTTGATTTTCGTGACCGCTGTTTCTGCGCGGGCCGGCGATACCGTAACCGTTGACGATACCGCGCGCTTCCTTGCCGGCATGCAGCCCTCCGCCGACTCGCCGCTGCTTCCGCTGACTAAAGACCCGGCCTGGCAGCACCATGCAAAATTTTTCGACGCTGCCTTCGCTCAACTCGACCAGCGCCAGATCTCCAGGATCAAGGCCTGGGCTGACACCAACTTGGCGGCTCCGAAGCCAACCATGTTCTACATGTTCTCGGGGCCTGATTTCCTTTACGCCAACGCGTTCTATTCCAAGGCCACGACCTACGTGATGGCGGCGCTCGAGCCGCCGGGCGCGGTGCCTGACCTGACCAAAGCTCCCCGCGGCACCGTTGATGCGGCCCTCAACAATATCGAGCATTCGCTCTCGACGATCCTGAATTTCAGTTTCTTCATCACCAAGCACATGAAGGTCGATTTGCATGTCGGCCAGATCAGCGGCGCGCTACCGATCCTCTATGTGTTCCTGGAGCGTTCGGGAAAGAGCATCAAGAGCGTCACGCCGATTGCGCTTGACGATAACGGAACCGTGCATGTGGCCGGCGAGGATGCCGGCAAGAATCCGCAGCACGGTGCAAAGATCGTTTTCACGGGTTCCGACGGGCTGGAGAAGACGCTGTATTATTTCTCCACCGACCTCTCCAACAGCGGCGTCAGGTCGAGCGGCTTTCTGAAATT